>Ga0315281_10012095_pt1 | contig 11781 bp, 10 predicted proteins | sample YL17G07_0_MG_FD_204540 | JGI IMG/M metagenome (GOLD analysis project Ga0315281, IMG submission 204540) | Sediment microbial communities from Yellowstone Lake, YNP, Wyoming, USA - YL17G07_0 | ecosystem: Environmental > Aquatic > Freshwater > Lake > Sediment | place: USA: Wyoming | collected... | reverse complement strand
TAGGTGGCGCGGGGCGTGTCGCGGAGCAGGTGGCTTCGGGGTACCTCGCGCGTGGGCACGATGTTTTGGTGATTACGACGGTGAGGTCAAAAAAAGATGAGGGTGCGTACAAGTACGAGGGCGTTGATGTTCATGCGATTCACTCTGATTATCAGGGTCGGTGGGTAGCGTATCGAAGTCTATATAATCCATCCACGATTTCCCAAATAAGAACTTTTATCAAAGAATATAAACCTGATGTTGTCCACGCTCATAACATTCACTACCATGTTTCTTATTATGCCTTAAAGTTGGCAAAAAGGTCTGGTGCGAAAGTTTTGCTGACAGCGCATGACTGTATGTTGTTTAATTACGGGAAATTTGATGAGTACATTGACCCAAACGATCTTTCGGTTCCGATTCAATTTAATTATAAAATAAGCCCATGGAAGCAATTTGCGGTCTATAAAAAAAGATATAATCCATTTCGAAATATCATTATTCGCCACTATATAAAATATTGCGACAAGGTTTGTGCCGTAAGTAGTGCATTAGAAAAAGCACTCTATGCAAATGGTATCATCAACACCGTGGTTGTCTATAATGGAGTTGATGTGAAACAGTGGGATGGATGGCTCAAGAATGCGCCAAACCTTCGGGTTCTGAGGGGGTTGGGGCAAAGACCCATTATTGGTTTCGTTGGTAAATTAAGTGGGGCAAAGGGCGGGTTGCAGCTTCTGAAAGCTTTCAAGGAAATTGCCTCGCGTTTCCCCGACGCATTACTACTCGTTATTGGTCCAGAGGAATCTCTTACGCCAAATGCAAAAGTTCTCGCAGGGGATCTGGGCATTATTCGTTCAGTCGTCATTACGGGGAAATTATCTGGTGCCGACCTCGCTAGCGCCTATAACGCTTGTAATGTTGTTGCGTTCCCTTCTTTATGTTTGGACACTTTTGGTATGGTCAATGTTGAGGCGATGCTTACTGGTAAGCCAGTGGTTGCCACTTGTTTTGGTGGGGCACCCGAGGTTGTAGAGGATGGTGTTACGGGAAGGATCATTAATCCGCATGACACAAAAAGCATAAGTAGCGCTCTGGTCGAGTTTTTAGAGGACACTTCCAAAGCTGATATGTTCGGACAGAAGGGTCGAGAGCGAGCTGAAAAAGAATTTACGTTGGATCGTCAAGTAGATGCGTACCTCGCTCTCCTTAAATAATAAAATGCTCTATATTTTTACCAAATCCACGATTGATGCCGGCGGGTCTCGCCACCGCGCATTCTGCGTAGGCGATTTCCCTCATGTCGCGGGTACAATTACAACATGTGCGGATGGAGGTGCCGCGTATGTTGTGAGGAACTAAGCGTGGTACGATCGAACTTATCGTCAATCTATAAAAGTCGATCTATAAAAGTTGTGAAATGGTTGAGACCGAGGTATACTTATCAGCAATGTCAACTTTAATACCATGCCCACCGGTCTTGTTCATCGTCTATAGACGCCCTGAGACCACCCGGAGGGTCTTTGAAGCAATTCGACAAGCGCGACCCGCGAAACTGTTTATCTCTCAGGAGGCACCTCGGCCGGATCGCCCTGAGCAGCTCGCTGCTCACAAAGAAGTGCGTGAGATTGTAGCGGCAGTAGATTGGCCGTGCGAAGTGCATACACTTTTTTTTGAAACTTATCAGGGGATCATTCCAGGGTTTACTGCTTCATTCAACTGGTTCTTTGAACATGTGGAAGAAGGTGTCATGCTGGAGGACGACGAAATCCCAGATCCGACATTCTTTCGGTTTTGCGCCGAGATGCTAGAAAAATACCGACATGACGAACGCATCATGAGTATCAGTGGTAGTAACGTTTTACAGCACTATGAGAAACCTTACCGTGATAATAGCTACTACTTCCTCTCTGTTCCAAGCGTGTGGGGTATGGCCACTTGGCGGCGGGCGTGGAAACATTACGATTCCAACGTTACGCGCTGGCCGGAAGTGCGTGACAGTAAATTACTCTACGAAGTGTTACCGAGTACTGCCTCCGCTTTTTACTTCAGTCAAAAATTTCAGGGATACTACGAACATAAAACACCTAGTTGGGATGGACAATGGGTGTTTGCGTGTTTGGTAAATAAGGGCCTCACTATTTATCCAAACAGAAATTTAATATCCAACATCGGTTTTAATAACGCAGATGCATTTCACGGAGTTTTGGCGGACCCGCTATGGGGCGACCTCGCAGTAGAGCCACTTTCTTTTCCGCTTGTCCATCCTCTAAAAGTCGCAGTGAACAAAGTGTGGGATGAATACGGTGTGCGCGCGCGATATCGACGCGTTGATTTTGGGTGGACCCAGAAAATGAAATGGTTATTCAAGTCTTCGTTTCCTGACTCTTATATTGCCATCAAGAGATTTTACTACAAGGTATTGTTTCCGAAAAAATTTGCAGAATATAATCACGTAGACGAGCGTGTATTCTTACCGTAAACAACATGTCTTCATTTGAGAAGGCAGTAAAAATACGACATCGAATAAAAATCTTAAGTGCTGTCGAATTTTTATTCGATAGTCGTTGGGTTTCCGTTTTGCGTCCCGTACGTTTGTCGATAGGTTTCGACCATCGTGCGTATTCCGTCTTCTAGGCTTACCTTGGCTTCCCAGCCTGGGATTTTGTCATGAGCAGGTAAGTCCTTGTGTGAATAGCCCTCTTTATCTCCTTCAAATACTTTCGCTCCGGTCAGACTTGCGACGATGTCTGCAGCTTCACGGATTGATGTCCATCGATATGAAGTGATGTCATAGACACCACCCTTTATTTTTTCATCCAAGATTTTATGATAGGCGAGCATACTGTCGTCGATGTGAACGAATTGTCTCAATTCTTTCCCGTTCGTGAGCATGTGAATTTCTCCAGTGGTAAGCGCTTGGTGAATGAAGTCTCCAAGGACATGGCTGCGCTCGTCCATGTGTTCAACTGTTCCGTAAACGTTCCATTGTCTGGCCCAATATCCGTTCGGAATGAGGCGCGTCCAGATTTCCCCGAGTCGTTTCGTTGCTCCATATGGTGTACCGTATTCTTCTGCAAACTGACTTGAGATAAAAAAGAACGGGATTGAAGATGCTTGCAACTGCTGTAGGACATTCTCAAGAAGTTTCATGTTCCATTCGAGCTGTCCAATAAGGGAATCTTCGCGAAAAAGATATTTTGAACCGCCGACGTCCCAAGCAAAAAAATATACTCGATCGATGCCATCAAGAGGAAGCTTTGCAAACCGCGCGTCTTCTTCTTTGCTGCGTTGAATATCAAATGGCACCACTTCCTCACCGAGTGCGGAGAGGAAGTGACAGAACGACGTTCCAACAACACCACTTGACCCAATTACTAGATTTCGATGCTTCATGGCACGATAATACCATATTTTATGCGGGCATACCATACTTTAAAAAGAAACGGCGTCGAGAGCCCTCCATCTCAGATGACTGATAAAATGGCTATACAGCACAGGCAGAAACAAAAGAATCTCGACGAGAAAACAAAATAGAAGCTGTGAACGACCTAGGTCTCAGGAGAATCTTCGGGAATGCATTGATTCCTTCGATTTGTTATTGAGATTTTAATAAACTTTTAATTTTGGTTTTAATAACATGAGCTGCGCGATCTCGGTATGCTTGCCATATGATTTTCTTTTCTGCAGGGGATAGTCTTTTTTTTACGCAATAAGAGTGTGCAAGCAGGTAGTACCACCATAGAGCTGACAAGCTTTCAAGGAAGGATATTTTTTCTCCGTTGACTAGGTCGGTCATCATCTTCACTTTTTCTCGTGGAGCTTTGATGTAAAGATTCGTGTATTTTTCACTTACATCAGTAGATAAACTTGCACGCACTCCGGAAAAATCTGACTGAGAGATCCCCTGTGGGTGGATGCGATATTTAATGAGTGTCTCCGGCAAGTTGGTCATTTTGTAGCCCTCATGTGCGAGTCTGTTCCAGAGATCATATTCCTCTGCGTATATCTGATAAGTAACGCCATCGTATCCGCCGATAGCATCATACGCTTTTTTTCTCATGCATACCGATGAATGAATGAATTGAGTCTGCAGGAGGAGTTTAAAGGCAAGCTCAGTGAAGTCACCAGTCTTCTCCTTTTTACCGATATGCTCACCTTTTGCATTGATAAGCTCCGCAATGCTTCCTGTGACGGAAATATCAGGGTGCGACTCAAGAAAGTCGACTTGTATCTTGAGGCGATCAGGGAACGAGATGTCATCGGCATCTAATATTGCGAGGTATTCACCGGACGATATTTCGATCGCTTTGATACGTGCAATCGTCTGACGAACTGATTCGTCTATCCGAATCATTTTTATGCGAGAATCTTTTTCTGTGTATTGGATAATAATATCACGCGTGTGATCCGTGGAAGCGTCGTCGGTAATGATAAGCTCCCAATTTTGATAAGTTTGAGCTAAAACGCTTTCTATGGTCTCGGCGATATACTTGTCAGCGTTATGTGCTGCCATAATGATCGACACAAGGGGTCCTTTTTTTGTTACAGTCGTATCCATGAAGGTGGGGTTATATCTTTGTTTGTTAGTGTTGAATCTTTCACCCACTGAAGGGGGGCGATGACCATTGTACCATGCCGCGCATCAAGCCACGCACCCCACCAGCTAAATGAGCTATTAGAAATGATGTGCCGTCTACAGAGGCTCATTAATACAAGCTCCTCCCAGTCGTTAAGATTGTATTCCGAAACGAATGTTGCTTCGTATGGTATGGTGATATTTTTTTTTACCCACGCAATATCATCTGAAAAGACAAAGATGTGAGGAATCTCAAGACCCGTCAAGGCTTTGGTAATAGCTTTTTGATAGTAGCCCAGATCGCACGCACCAAGCGCATCGGAGGCTTTTTTGTTCGTGACATAATCCCCGCGCCGTACATGGAGAGAAATACTCGTGTCTGTTATTTTTTTTGCGATCATTGCGGCGTCTGTGCCGAGCGGTTGACGCGGAACAAATGCCTCCCGTATTTCTTTTGCCACGTGCAAGAAATATTTTTCACTTTGCCAATAGCCATCAAAATATGCGTTGCCGTGTATTTCCCATAACTCGGGATGAAATGAATGTTCTTTTTCGTGTACGTAAGCGGGTACGGTGAGGCAGAGCATTCGTTGGATCTTAATAAGACGAGGGGAACGCTTCCCTTTGGTTAAGGATTGAATGTCGACAGTTGAAGCTTTTTGTACCACCACATTAAACGCGTCAAGAGAGAATGATCGTGGAGTCACTCCCTCAACGGCGTCAAACCCCGAAAAATCAAAATAGACTTCTTCTTTTGTTTTTTCCGCCAGTCCTCGTGCAAATGCGTACTGGAACATTTGATTCCCGAGACCTCCTTGTAATTTTATAATCTTCATATTTTTATTATACCAATTTGTGCTCCTCAAGTTGTTTAATGAAAGACTGAGCACGGTGAAATGTCGTGTGTCTTTCAAAGACTTCATATTGTGCGATGAGGGCACGTTCTATCCCGATCTTTGGGTCCTTTAGTATCATTTCAAAATACTCCTGATATTCTTCCGGGGTTTTTGCAACAAAGAGGGCGTTTTTTGAAAAAAGCTTTGGTAGGAGTTTTGCGTCGTCTATGACCTGCGGGACACCACAGGCAGCGAGCATGAACGTGCGTTCGTTCACCTCACACGCCCAATCTATTTGTTCCTGGAGGTGAATGTTTAATCCAATTTTGCTTCGCGCGTATACATATCGATCGCGATCACGATTAAAATTAAAATTTTTAACTTTTTGCCAGCCTGGTCCGTCAATAATCCCATGGTATTTTGAAACAAGAGGGAGCATATATTCTATATAGCGCACGGCTTTACTGCCGTTGACTGATGCAAGGAATGCATATTTCATATTTGACACAATGTTGGGGACAGGATAATAGTGCTCGATATTCACTCCAAATGGCAAGAAAAGAATGTCAAACCCTTTCTCAAAAAATGGTTGATACTCTTTGCGAGTGTGTACGTAGTCGCTATCGCGGAAGCTGTAGTAAAAATCGATATGATGTTTTTGTGCCCAGTCTAAGCGTTCAAGCAGGGGAGTATTCCCGTATTCCTCAAGTGAAGCAGTGAGCCCCACTTGAAGTTTGTGGTGTTGGCGGTATTTTTCTATTTCAACCCAGTCGATTCTTTCGAGGTAGGTTATATGGTCGCTTGAGAGAAGGATCGTTGGTTTGAATTCGTTGAGAGCTTGCTTTATCTCATCGTTCCAACCAAGAATTTTTGTTGGGACACCAACAAATTCAAATGCTTCGGCGAAATTAGTAAAGAGAGAATAACCTGCAGGGGAGCGCATAGGGTCAGGGACGTGAATGAGGATGCGAGCATCGTACATGCCGACCAAGAGGTCTTTGAATCCCCGTTCCGTCTTTTGTTTCAGTTTGTACCCTTGCTTTACAAGTGGATCCTTGCTTTTTGTGTAGAGCAACGGATCTTCATGTACGTCCTTTTTTTTGAGACACTCTTCCGCCTGGGCGAGTACCGATACTCTGTTTTTCCATGTGCGTGGATTGACTTTCTTTTCGAATACAAAAAGTGGCCATGACGGATCAGGTCTTCCTATGGCGATTTTTACGCAGTGTTTGAGTGTTCGAAGTAGCATGGTGTTAAGGTTTTGTAAACCAAAAGCACCCACACCCGTATGCCTGACCGTCTGCTGCCTCTTTTGTTGCGTTGTGGATTATGCCTGTTTTTTGAGCGTCGTCAGGAATTAAAGCGAATTCCTCGAGTTTAAGATCTTTGAAGTGTCCGAGGATTTGTTCGTACGAATATATACGATGTGCGTTGAATTGAATTTTTGGTTTCCCAATGGGCACCACAAAAAGAAGCGTGCCTTTGCGTGCGAGTACACGCTTGAGCTCACGTATCGCCTTCAAGTCTCCGTCTGGGTCAATTTCATCGCCATACCTTCCGAGTCCAACATGCTCAACAACATGCATGCACGACAAGGAGGGGATACTTGAATCTTTAAAAGGAAGGTTCAATAAATCAGCATGCTCAGAAGTGAGATTGCTGAGTGAGATATGTGCCGGGCGGTAGTCGTAAAATTTAACGGGGATGAACGCTGATACTATGGTAGAGAAATCGAGCTTTGAAGATATGTCGACATGGTGGGGTGGCTTGATTTGTGCAAGAACACGTGCTGCCCATGCGGGATGGTATATGTAGTGAGCATCAAAAGAGGTTTCTTTTGTATTTTCATATATCAAACGTCTGTTTCCCCATTGCAGGGGAAATCGTTCTGTTACGCGTTTTGACATTTCGCTAAATTTTGCAAAATCACCGCGTAGTCGCTTTTGCTCGCGCATCTTTTTTATTCTGTTGCGGATGTTCCCGATCATATGTAGTGTACTGTAATTATATCACCTTCTTATTGCGCCTCCATCTTTTAGGATGATTCAATCAATACGGTGTAGTTTTTGTTGCTGAAATGCCTAAAGATTGATTCGAGTTCGTTCTTTGATCAGGTCGCTAACGACAGTCGAATCAGCAAGGGTGGAGGTGTCACCGAGGTTCTTGTGGTCACCTTCCGCGATTTTGCGCAGAATGCGCCTCATGATTTTCCCTGAACGCGTTTTTGGTAAGCTGGGTGCCCATTGGATAACGTCGGGGGAGGCAATTGGCCCAATTTCATTGCGTACAAGGGTAATGAGTTCCTTCTTCAGTATATCATCGGGAGTTTCCCCAATGTTTAAGGTGACGTATGCATAAATACCCTGTCCTTTGATTTGGTGTGGGTACCCCACAACAGCAGCTTCTGCGACTTTTGCGTGTGCAACAAACGCACTCTCAATCTCCGCGGTGCTTATTCGGTGCCCAGAAACATTCAGTACGTCATCAACGCGACCAGTAATCCAATAGTCGCCATCATGATCTCGCTTACAGCCGTCGCCAGTGAAATATTTGCCGGGGAATTGTCCAAAATATTGCTGCTTGAATCGTTCATGGTCGCCATAAATAGTACGCATTTGGCCCGGCCAACTATCTTTAAGACAAAGATTCCCTTCAGCGACGCCATTCAGCTCAACCCCTTCGTTATCAACTATTGTCGGCTGAACGCCAAAAAAAGGTTTTGTCGCCGCTCCTGGTTTTTGTGATGCAGCCACACCAGGAAAGGGTGTGATGAGGATTCCTCCTGTCTCTGTTTGCCACCATGTATCAACAATGGGGCAACATTCATTCCCGACAACTTTATTATACCAGAGCCACGCTGCGGGGTTAATTGGTTCACCTACCGTTCCTAATAAGCGCAGCGAGCCCCGATTTGTTTTCTCTACTGGCTTACTCCCTTCACTCATGAGCGAGCGGATAGTTGTCGGGGCGGTGTAGAGTATAGTTACCTTATATTTATCGACGATGTCCCAGAGGCGAGAAGCATCTGGATAATTTGGGACCCCCCCGAACATTAATGTTGTTGCGCCGTTTGCGAGTGGACCGTAAATGACATAACTATGCCCAGTAATCCATCCAACGTCAGCAGTACACCAGTATATATCACCATCACGATGATCAAAAACAAGCTCATGTGTCATTGCCGCAAAGACAAGATATCCGCCTGTGGTATGAAGAATACCTTTAGGTGTCCCTGTTGAGCCGGAAGTATAAAGAATGAAGAGTGGATCTTCAGCAGACATTTCTTCTATAGGACAATTTGTGGCGACACTTTTTATCTCGTCGTGATACCAAATATCCTTTTGCATGTCCCATGCTATTTGACCACCTGTTCGTTTAATGACCACCACAGTTTTTACTTGAGGACACTCTTTTAGTGCTTCATCAACGTTAGCTTTGAGATGGATAGTCTTCCCACCGCGTGTTTCTTCGTCAGCGGTAATTACGATGGTTGATGTACAATCAAGAATACGTTTCGCTAGACTTTTCGGAGAAAATCCAGCGAATACCACTGAGTGCACTGCTCCAATACGTGCACACGCAAGAATTGCATAAGACGCCTCGGGGATCATTGGCAAGTATATAGTCACTCGATCCCCCTTTTTTACTCCTTGTGCTTTTAATACATTAGCAAAACGACAGACCTCGATGTGTAGTTCTTTATAAGTGATTTTTTTTGACGCATCAAGGTTGTCTCCTTCCCATATGATTGCTACTTGATCCCCCCGTGTTTCAAGGTGACGATCCACGCAATTATAGCAAGCATTTAAGGTTCCATCATAAAACCAGCGGATATGAAGGTTGTCGAAATCGTAAGAAGTGTCTTTAATCTTGCTATATGGTTTTATCCAGTCGATACGTTTTCCGTGTTCCTTCCAGAAATCCTCGGGGTTTTCAATGGAGTGCCGGTACATTTTTTTGTACGTAGCTTCATCCAACGTGATGTGTTTATTTTGATGATTGAGGGTTGCGCCTGGTGCCTCCCTTTCCATGTGGTCATCCAAAAGTCCATTTTTCTTTTTATTGTGTGCTGTTTTAGTCATTTGTATTTATGGCGAGTGCTTTAAAGGCTCGCGATACTTGTCTTTTCTCCAAAACGGAGATCCAAAATATTTTCATTGATTTTTAAGTTTTGTAGATTAGAATATATTTCTAGCCATTCTGAGAAATTCATCTCTTTGTCAGTTTTTTCGCAATAATATTGAGGATGCCGGTACTCATTGTGTTTTTCGTACTTATGCCAGTATAATCCTATGGTTTGCTGGTCAACGATACATAAATGTTCTGCAAAAACTTCCCAAGAGTCTCTTAGTGTCCATTTTAAATTTCGACCTATTTTTTTCAGGAATTCAGTGACAAAGTACACTTCGCAAACTTGCAGATGTGCGAACTCGCGAAGTGAGATGTCTTTAATATCGTATCCCCTGCGGTTATCTAGGTCGACACCCCAAAAAAGCATCATGTCGTCGATTGAACCAAAGACATTCATGTCGGACAGCCCGTACATTCGATAGGTAAATGTATTTAAACTAACCCCGACAATCCTTTTTTTCTGGTTGTGACTGGTCGCTATTGGGAATTTTTCTGTCAGATTATAAAATAAACGTAATGTGTTAGAATTGTAGATTCTTTGATCAGTCCTTGTTTTTAAAACATACTCACAACCTAACTTTTTAGCCATTTTTATGCCGGAAAAAGATGAAACTATTTGTAAGTTAACGTTTGGTTGCCATGTACCACCACCATATTTTGGTTTGTCATTCAAGAGAATATTAACTTTTTCTTTTTTTATTTTTTCTATAAGTTCTTGGTCCTCATCTTTCCATGTGGAAACAATAATCTCTGCTTCAGGAAATATTTTCTTATAAATTCTGATTGTTTCAAGAGTAAAATCTCTATCTTTCAAAAGCTGCCCTTGAAGGACAATGCCGCATCTTGGAGAAATTGTCACAGTCTTCTGTGTTTCAAAATAGTTAGAATTCGAAGGTCTTGAGATGTAGGTCAGAAATATCTTCTCCTTTTTTTCTATCGCTTCCAGCAAGAAATTTCTAACAGTCCAGATAGTTTTATATATTGTTGTTTTCATGGTTTCTCTGTAGGCTCGTGTTTATTTCCTTAACCAAATCAGGGTAGTCTGTGCATATTGCATCTGGTCCTAGTGTAATAATCTCGCGAAGCCTATTTCTCAAGGTCTCTATGGTTACTGCATCTTGGTGCGCCTCGCCCCCTAAAAGGTTAGGGGAGGTGGTATGTAATTCAGGGGACACAAGGGCAATTTTTACTTTTTTGCTACGAAATCTCCGAAAGACTTCTTTAGTATAAAGTTTTTTGGAATCATTGTCTTTGTCAATGCGGTCCCATTCGTCTAGCCACACCCAGCTGAAGAGTGCTGGATATGCAAGGGCTTCCTCTGTTGACAGTAATGTCCCTCCAACAGCTTGGCCGTAGCGTTCGATGTCAAAAGGGTGAGCAACTGAGGGTGCGAGATTTAATGTATTATTTCTCTCATTCAAATATTTTGCAGTTTCCAGAGTGACATCAAATAGGATAAATTTTTTAGTGTCCACCCCGCTAAGGTTCTCAAGGAGGATATCTAGAAGTTCCCTTTTTTGAAATGAATGTTTAAGGTGGATGGCGTGGATACTTTTTTCTTTGCCTCTCTCTTTAATAAGATCAATAAGCTCTAAAAGGGAGGCAATGTGGCAGCTATCAAAGACAAGTGAGGATACTTCACTTGTCGTCAGCTCATTAACGTCGCGCACATCGGTTCCCTTAGAAATGTGGCTCAAATTTCTGTCGTGTGAAATTACGATTTGGTCATCTTTTGTAGATTGAAGGTCAAACTCTATTCCAAAACCGCGTGAAAGCTGATCCTTAAAAGCTTCGAAGGAACTTTCAAGGAAGTAGTTTTTCTTTGATGGGTCGAGCCCGCGATGGGTAATGATTTGCATTATTGAGTTATTTTCCCTTCCTCCACTTTCTTTAGAAATATGTTAAGGTCTTCGGGGGTTCCAAGACCGTGCATTTTCCCTGCATCAATATTGTAAATAAAAATCCTTCCTCCTTGAAGTATAAGCTCATTGTATACAGGACAGACATAGAATTCATTGTTGTGGCGAATATTTTTGTGGATCATTGATTGTGCTGCCCCCACAAAATCGTTCCCTTTTTTGAAATAATAGATTCCTGCCGTTGCTTTATCAGAAATTACTTTTTTTTCTGCGACTTCAAGCACTTTCCCGTTGTCGTCAACGCGAGCATAACTCCATTTTGGATGACTTGCCTTGAAGGTCATAATAAGCCCGTCTTTGTCACCTTTGCGTGATTCTTCAATGAAATCGTTTATGT
>Ga0315281_10012094_pt1 | contig 11781 bp, 10 predicted proteins | sample YL17G07_0_MG_FD_204540 | JGI IMG/M metagenome (GOLD analysis project Ga0315281, IMG submission 204540) | Sediment microbial communities from Yellowstone Lake, YNP, Wyoming, USA - YL17G07_0 | ecosystem: Environmental > Aquatic > Freshwater > Lake > Sediment | place: USA: Wyoming | collected... | reverse complement strand
CCGGCAAAAACCGTCTCCCCGAGCTGAGGGGATAGCGGAACGCTCTCGCCCGTCAGCAGCGAAGTGTCCACGCTCAGCCCGTGCGCCTGGTCGATGCGCGCGTCCGCGGAAATACGGTCGCCTGCGCTGAGCTGGACCACATCGCCGGGAACCAATTGCGCCGCGTCAATCTCCTCGGGGAGGCCGTCGCGCAGCACCGTGGCGCGGCGCGGCAGGAGATCGCGCAGGCGCTCGCTCGATTTCTCGGCGCGATACTCCTGAAGAAAAGCGAAGAGGCCGTTGAGGAGAATCACCGCGAAAATCGCCAGACCCAGCTGGGGCATTCCGGCAAAAATGGCCAGTGCGCCCGCCACCCACAGCATGACCGCAAAGAAATGCGCCATCTGCGCCAGCAGATGGCGCCAAGCCGGAACCAGTTTGCGCCGCGGAAGAAGATTCGCCCCATGCCGCGCGAGCAGGCGCGCAGCCTCCGCCGCCGTCAAACCGCGGGAGACAGCCGTATCCGGAGAGGGGGAAACTGGTTCGGTGAGAGCTTCGTCGCGCATGGCCGCCATCCCTGGCCCTGCTCTTCTGTTACCACTTCAAGGAAACCCTGTAAAGGACGGGGAGCACAGCGGCGCCGCAAATCCGAAATGCACACGGTGACGGGCGTCACCGCTCACTGCAAACAGCCGCACCTACTTCTGATTGATCCATTCCCAGCCGAAGCGGCCCTTGACGCACAGGTTTCCGCGGGTAATGGGCTGCTCCAGCGGCGAAGTTACCTTCACGATTTTTTCATCCTGCGCATGCACGGTGAGGGTGCAGCCCACGCCGCAATAGGGACAGATCGTGTCCGTGCGCGTCTGCCGCGCCTCGTCCCATTTTCCCGCCTGGCGCATCTCGTGCTCGCTGCGGAACATCAACGCGCCCGTAGGGCATACGCCGATGCAATTGCCGCAATAGACGCAGGCCGATTCCGGCAGCGGCACGTTGTACTCGGTGGAGATTCCCGCGCCGAAGCCGCGGCCGGCGACGGCGATGGCGAAGGTGTTCTGCGCGTCGGTGCCGCAAGCTTCGACGCACTTGTAGCAGAGAATGCACTTCGCGTAGTCGCGCACATAGAGTTCGTTATCGATCTTCACGGGTTGCGCGACGGTCTCCGCGTGGCCCGCCGAGCCGAAGCGCTCCGGCTTCGCTCCATATCTCTTCATGTATTCCTGAATCTGCGGGGCGGTGGAAACATCCACGGAAGAGGCCAGCAACTCGAGCACCAGGCGGCGGCTGAGGCGCACGCGCTCGGAATCGGTGCGCACGGCCATGCCCGCTTCGGCCTTGCGCGAGCACGCCGGAACCAGCGCGCGCGAGCCTTCCACTTCCACCACGCAGATGCGGCAGACGTTCACCGGCGTGAGCGTCTCCAGAAAACAGAGCGTCGGCGTGTCAATCCCGGCGGAGCGCGCGGCCTCTAGCAGAGTGGTTCCCTCCGCCACTTGCATTTTGCGGCCGTCCAGCGTGATTTCAATCATCTTCGCCGCGGGCGCGGGCGGAAAAATCGGCAGCGGCCCGCGCGGCAACGGGATCTTCAGATCGGGAGCCTTCTGCACGCTCATGCCCGCCCCTTGAAAATCGCAAATTTCGAAAGCGCCGATTCCACCGCGCTCGAGGCCGTCTGCCCCAGCCCGCAAATCGAAGCGTCGCGCATCACCTGCCCCACTTCCTTCAGCACGGCCAGTTCATTGGCAACAGACACCAGCGGCTTTCCCGCCGCCAGACGCCGCAGAATCTCCTCCTGCCGCACCGTGCCCACGCGGCAGGGAACGCACTGCCCGCAGGACTCGTCGCGGAAGAATACGCCGATCCCCAGGAGCACTTCGCGCAAATTCACGCTGTCATCCAGAGGAATCACCACCGCCGAACCCAGCGCCGCGCCCGCCGCGCGCAATCCTTCAAACGTCAGCGGCGTATCCAATTCGCCGGGCGTGAGAAACGCTCCCGCCGCTCCGCCCACCAGCACTGCCTGCAATTTCCCCGTTCCGGCGATGCCCCCGGCGAGATCCAGCAGCTCGCGCAGCGTAATTCCGAAGGGCGCTTCGTACACGCCCGGCCGGGCCACGTGCCCGGAAAGACAAAACAGTTTTGTCCCCGTCGAGCGCTCCGTACCGGTGCCGGCGAAGACCTTTCCGCCCTCCAGCACGATGTGCGGGACGTTCAGCAGCGTCTCGACGTTATTGATCACCGTGGGCCTGCCGAAGAGGCCCACCTGCGTGGGAAACGGCGGCTTGTTGCGCGGCTCGCCGCGGCGTCCTTCGATGGAGTTCAGCAGGGCCGTTTCTTCGCCGCAGATGTAGGCGCCCGCGCCGATGCAGACTTCGATTTCGAAACGCAGGCCCCGGCCGAGAATATTTTGGCCCAGAAAACCGTGCTTGCTGCATTCTCGAATGGCGCGCTCGAGCTGCCGCCGCGCTTCGGGATATTCCCCGCGTAAATAAATGTAGCCGCGCTCGCAACCCGCGGCGAATCCGGCGATGATCATGGCCTCGACCAGCGCGAAGGGATCGCCTTCCATCAGCACGCGGTCCTTGAAGGTTCCCGGCTCGGACTCGTCCGCGTTGCAGACCAGGTAGCGCGGCGCCGCGCCTTCGCGCGCCGATTTCCATTTCAGCCCGGTGGGAAACGCCGCGCCGCCTCTTCCCGCCAGCTTCGAGGCAATCACTTCGGCCAGCACCGCTTCGGAGCCCATGGCCACCGCGCGCTCGAGCGCCGCAAATCCGCCCGCGTCGCGAAACGCTTCGATGCTGTCCGGATTCGTCTGCCCCACGCGGCGCAGCAGCTTTAGCTTTGCCTGTTGGGCTTTCTGTCCCCACTGCGGCGCCGATGCCGCCGCACCCGCCGCGGGAAATTTCTTGCCCTGCAGCGCCGCTTCGATGTCTGCCGCATGCGCCGTACCCAGCGCCTGCTCGAGCGCTTGCGGTCCGGCCACGGTCACAAACGCCGCGGGCGCGCGCTCGCACATTCCCAGGCACGGGCTGCGCTTCCACATTTTTCCGTCGCAATTCGTTCCAGCCGGACCGTGCTCCTTCTCCATCTCCGCGCAGAGCTTTTCCGCGCCGCGCGCCCGGCAAGCCACGTCGTCACAGATGTGAGCCACGGCGGGGGCCTGCTCGCGCGTGGCAAAGAGCGCATAAAAAGCGGCCACGCCGAATCCTTCGGCGGGCGGCACCTCCAGCAGCCCGCAGGCGTAGTTCAGCGCGCCGGGGCTGATCCATCCGGCGCGATTCTGAATGGCGTGCAGCACCGCCAGCAGATGCCTGCGCTTCGGCGCGGTGGCGTCGAAGCGCGCGATGGCCGCGTCAATCGCCGTCTTTTCTTCGGCCGTCGCCGCCGCATTCGTGAAATGAAGGTCCATGCTGGTTTTCGGCTCCTGCTCAACCGTGAAAATATTTAAGTAACGCTGTCATCCTGAGCGAAGCGAAGGATCTCAACTGACAGTTTTTCTCTATCCCTAAGTTGAGATTCTTCGTCCCGGCAAAAGACGCCGGGACTCAGAATGACAAGATACTTTTTTCTTCCGCCAGAGGGCGCCATGCTTAACCCTTCGCCGTTCCGCCTATCTTTTCAATGCGCACCGCCGTGGCCTTAAACTCCGAGGTTCCCGACTTGGGGTCCACCGCATCGATGGTCAGTTCGTTGGTGGCCACCTGTTCCGGAAAATGAAACGTCAAAAACGCCAGCCCCGCGCGCAATCCCGCATCAAAGCGCACCGGCGCCTCGACCGCGCCGCGCCGCGAGAGCACGCGCACGCGCTCGCCTTCCGCCAAGCCCCAGGCCTTGCCGTCTTCCGCGGAAATATCCAGCGTCTCTTCGCGCCGCCCCGGCGAGGCGTAGCGCGAAGATTGCACGCCCGTGTTGTAAGAATCGAGCCGCCGCCCCGTCGTCAGCCGCACCGGATATTCTTCATCGAGCGCGTCCGCCGGCGGCACGTCCTCGACGCAACTGAACGGCGCGAGCGGGCCAACGACCGGCCGCTCCCAGAGCCGTCCATGCAGATACTGTTCGCCCGGATGCGTCTCGTCATAGCACGGCCATTGCAATCCCTGCGCATCCGCCAGCCGCGCATAGCTCATTCCCGCGTGCATGGGACTCAGTGAGCGCAGTTCGTTCCACAACTCTTCCGCGCTTGGCTGCCCCAGATCTTTGCCCATGGCCCGGGCCAGATCGCACAGAATTTCCACGTCGTCGCGCACTCCCGCCGGAGGGGCAAACGCTTTGCGCACGCGCTGCACGCGCCGCTCGCTATTGGTCACCGTGCCGTCCGATTCGCACCATCCGGCGGCCGCGGGGAAAACCACCTCAGCCATCTCCGCCGTGCGCGTCATCAACATGTCCTGCACCACCAGAATGTCCAAGCCCTCGAGCAGTTTCTGCGTGCGGTGCTGGTCCGATTCCGAATGCGCGGGGTTCTCGCCGATCACGTAGAGGGCCTTCAATTGCCCGCGCTCCATGGCGTCAAACATGCCGCTCAGATGCCAGCCGCACTGCGGCGGTATCTTCACGCCCCAGGCGCGCTCGAATTTAGCGCGCAGCTCGTCATTCTCGACGTGCTGAAATCCCGGCAGGCGGTCCGGCAGCGCGCCCATGTCGCCGCCGCCCTGCACGTTGTTCTGCCCGCGCAAGGGATTGAGTCCGGAGCCGTAGCGCCCCACATGGCCGGTGAGCAGCGCCAGATTGATCAGCGAGAGAACGTTGTCCACGCCGTTGCGGTGCTCGGTGATTCCCAGCGTCCAGCAGATTTGCGCGCGACCGGCCCGCGCATAAGCGTGCGCCAGTTCGCGAATCGTCTCCGCCGGAACGCCGCACACTTTTTCCGCATGCTCCAGCGTGTATTTCTGGACGTGCGCGCGGAACTCCTCGAAGCCGCTCGTGGCATTGGCGATGAACTCGCGGTTCTGCAATCCCGCCGCGAGAATCTCCCGCGCCACGGCATTGGCCAGCGCGACGTCCGACCCCACGTTCAATCCCAGCCAGCGCTCGGCCCATTGCGCCGAACTCGTCCGCCGCGGGTCCACGACAAACAGCCGCGCGCCCGCGTGTACTCCCTTGAGCAGATGATGAAAAAAGATGGGATGGGTTTCCCGCGCGTTGGAGCCCCACAGCGCGATGAATTCGGCTTCCTCGATTTCCCGGTAGGAACTGGTTCCCCCGCCCGCTCCGAAGACCGTCGCCAGACCGACGACGCTGGGGGCGTGTCAAGTTCGGTTGCAGCTATCGATATTGTTGCTGCCGATGACCACCCGCGCGAATTTCTGCGCCAGATAGTTCATCTCATTGGTGGTCTTCGAGCAACTGAACAGCCCGAAGCTGCGCGGCCCGTTCTTCTCGATCGCCGCGCCGAATCCCCGCGCCGCGCGCGCAATCGCTTCTTCCCACGAAGCCGGGCGCAATTTCCCGTTTTCCCGCACCAGCGGCGTCGTCAGCCGCGCGCTTTGTTCCGTCTTCATCGGTTTCACCGCCTGTCTTGCCTTATCTGGCGACATTCTACCAGCACCCCGCGCGCGATACCCCGGCTTTTTGCGCGGCGGTTCCTGGCACAGGCGATGGTTTGCGGCGGGCTTGTTGTTCAGGCGGATTCTTGTTTGGAAGAAGCGCTCAGCGGATGCGGCGCGGTCTGCGGCGAAAACAGGCCCGATTTGAGCCACACGATCAGCAGCGTAAAATCTCCGGTCAGCTCGCAGGCGGCGATGACCGGCAGCAGCGCCTCGGAGCGGAAGCGTTCGGCGGCAAAGGTAAGCAGGAGCGTCGCGCCCAGACCGATCGCCAGCACCAGGCCGAGGAAGGCCCACGCAAATCTCCCGCGCAGCAGCAGGCGCACGGTCTCCCGCGCGGCCGGTTGCCAGCGCGACATGCGGTAGAGATACGCCGCCAGCAGCAGCGCGTTGCCCGCCAGCAGCCATTTTTCCTGCAACCCCAGCCAGGCCATGTGCTCCTGCCCGCCGCCGGTGACCGCCCGCAGCAGCAGCGAGAGCGTCGTTCCGCCCAGGCTCGCATAGAGCAGCACCAGCAGCGGGAGCAGCGCGGAATTCCAGAAGGGAATCGCGCCCGAGGAGTTCATCACGAAGCCGTCATAAAACATGATGAAGAGCGCGGAGAGCGCCGCGATTCCCTGCACCGCCGCGGCCGCCGCGCCGGAAAGCTGCCACGCCGGACCAAAGATGTGCGGCGCGAAGCAGAGAAATCCCGCCACCGCGAAAAAGCCCGTGGCCCAGATGCCCCGCGCGATCCAGGAGCGGTCCGGGCGCATGGCCGCGCGCCAGAAGCGCTCCGGGCGCCCCAGGTAAAAGAGGTGCGCGGTGTTTTTTCCCACGGTCACCAGCAGCCATCCCGCGATCATGCCCACCGGCTCGCCGGTGGCGAGCGAAACCAGGAAGAGCCCCGCGCCCAGCCCGCCGCAGAAAAAGGCCGTGCCGATCAGCCAGTTCCACCACGTCTGGCGGTAAAAACCGTAAGCAAAGCGATGCGGAGCGATTGCGATTTCAGCGTGCGTGGCCATGAGTTCCTCCGCCTTTCTAGGCGTCCAGATAAAACACTTTGGGTTTGGTCTTGCACTCCGGCAGCAGCGCCCAGCCGTTGCGCTCGCGCACCAGCGTTTGCAGTTTGCCGTCGGGATCGTCCCAGTCGCCGAAAATCCGCGCGTCCGTGGGGCACGTCGTGACGCACGCCGGCTCCAGCCCTTCATCCACGCGGTGCGCGCAGAGGGTGCACTTGGACATGGTGCCTTCCTCGAAGGCTCCGAATTTCATCGCTTCGAAGGGACTCAATTCCCCGGCCGCGTAGCCCTGCTGCAAAAATCCTTCTTCGATGAAATGCCGGTTCATATACGGGCAGGAAACGGCGCAGGCGCGGCAGCCGATGCATTTCTCCTTGGCCACCATGACGATGCCGTCCGCACGAATGTAAGTCGCACCCGTGGGGCAGGCCTTTTCGCAGGGCGCGTCCTCGCAATGGTTGCACAGCAGCGGCAGAAAGGTGCGCCGCGTTTGCGGATAGGTACCCACTTCGCGCGTCACCACACGCGCGTAGTGCATCCCGGCCGGCGTTCCGTTCTCCTGCTTGCAGGACAGCGTGCACGAGTTGCAGCCCACGCAGCGTTTCAGGTCAATCACCATTCCCAATCGGGCCATCGCTTCACCTCGCCGGATTCCTCGTGCTACCCGCCGGACAAATGCCGGATGACCGCCATGGTCACCACGTTTTCGCCGCCCGCGAGCCGCCGCTCGAGTTGATCCGCGGGCAGGGCCAGCCCTTCGATCACCACGGCGTAATCTCCGCGCAGGCGGTTCTCGCACACCAGCAGGTCCTCGAGGCTGCCGCCCTGCTTCGTGGCGATCGAACGCAGCAGTTCGCGCACCGTCGCCCCTTCGAACATAATTTCGCGCTGGCTGAATCCCACCTGCCGCCGCACTTCCCCCAGCGCGATCACTCTCACTTCCGGCATATTTTTCCGCTCCTCGCTAATGCGCCCATCCGGCCGCCGCGATTTTTTCCACGCGCACCCGCGCGCTCGATTCCAGGCCGCCCGTGGCGCCGTCGGTGTAGTCGAGCGAACCCGCCAGCAGGCGGTTGAAATGGCTGCCCTTGGCGCGCACACCGGAATTGGTGACGAACTCCCGCGTGATGGCGTTGCTCACTCCCACCACTTGCGGGTGAATTCCCTCGACGCACTGCGCCGCCCCTTCGATGCTGCCCGCCGGCGAGGTCAGCCGCACACGGTCTCCGGTGGCGATGCCCAGCCTCTTGCCGGTGGCCGCATTCAGCAGGATGCCCTGGTGGATGGGATCTTTTTCGCTCACTTCGCTCAGCCACGGCATCACCAGCGTGTCCGCGAAAGTATGCAGCGGCTCCTTGAAGGTAATGGCATAAAAATCGTATCCGCGTTTGCCGTCCTCGATCACCTGCGAGTTTTTCCAGTACGGCAGCGGCGCGTAATTCTCATAGGGCCACCCGGCCACCCCGGCGGCTTCCAGATTGACGCGCAGTTCGTCCCCGGTGCGCTTGATGAATTCGAAATAGAACGGGATGCGCAGTTTCCCGTAGGGCATGTAGGTCTCTTCCGGCGTGCGATGACGCACGGCGTGGCCGTGCTCGCGGAACCAGTCGAGATCGTGGTCGTCGCCGTAAATATTGCGCGCAAAGCGGTCGAAGAGTTCCTCGGTCGAATAGCGCTTCTCCGGGTCCAGCATGTTCTTCGGTTTCGCCGTAAATCCGCACACCAGATTCAGAAGATCGTTCCAGTTGTCCAGAAAACCCATGCGCTGCGCCAGTTCCGTCAAAATCTCGTAGGCGTCCCGCGTATCCCCCAGCGGCTCGACCACCGGCTGGCGCAGCGAATGGCCCGTGACCACCGGCGGCTCGAGGCAATTGAGCAGCGTGGATTCGAGAAACGTGCGGTCCGGCAGGAAAATGTCCGCCCACTGCGTCGATTCGGTCAGGTGGATGTCGATGGCCACGATGAACTTCATGCGCCGGAAGATTTCTTCAATTTTGTTGGTTTCCGGCATGTTCCACCACGGATTCGAGTGATAGAGCATCATGGCCTCGGGCTGATACTCGAGACCGAAGCGCTGCGGATTCAGGATCGTTTCCGCGTTGAGCTGCCCGGCGTCAAAGCCGATGGGAAACCATTCCATCAGGTGCGTCGAGTCCGGCGGATACTTGAACGGCGGCGCCGGGTGCAGCTGGTGCGGCTCCGGCTTGAGCATGCCGTCCTCGCCCGGGCTGACGAAGAATCCGCGATGGTCCAGCGGCACTCCCAGGTGCCCTCCGGGGACGTCAATGTTGCCCACCAGCATGTTGAACAACTTGTAGGTCAGATTGTCAAAGAGCCCGTTGGCGTGCGATTGCGAGCCACGGTAGTAGTTCAGCGCCGCGGGGCGGTAGGGATACCGCTTGTCCCCGATTTCCACGGTGGCCCCGATCTGCGCCGCATCCACGAACTCCTTGGCAATCCGCCGGATGGTGGCCGCCGGGACCGTGGTTACCTCGGACATCTTCTCGGGAGTGTGCGCATCCAGAAGGTCCATCCACACCTGAAACCCCGTGCGCAACTCCCTGCCCTCGTAGTGGTAGGAGCCTTCGAGGGCCATGTTGTCCGCGGCCACCTTGTCCCACGGCCGCGGCTCATGCACCGCCAGGTCCCACACCAGAGCTTGGCCCTGCTCATCGCGGAACTGATATCCCTTTTCGTCCACGAGGTACGGCGCATTGGTATGTTCGCGCAGAAATTTGCGGTCGTAGCGCCGCAGTTCGTGCACCAGCACGTGGGCCATGCCCAGCACAAACGCGCGGTCGGTCCCCGGCAGGATGGGTATCCACTCGTCGGCCTTGGCCGAAGCGATCGAGCAGCGCGGGTCCAGCGAGATCACCTTCATCCCGCGCATGCGCGCGTCCGCCATGCGCTTGCTGCTCCCGGCCAAATGCAAATGCGAGGAAAATCCGTCGCCCGACCCGATCTGGATCCAGTAGTTGCAGTGCTCGTAGTCGTTGATGGCCGCGAATGATCCGTCCAGGCTCCCGTTCACCGGATGGTAGGAGCCTCCGCAGTAGTTCCCCAGCGACGTGAAAAAATTCGGCGAGCCGAAGACCGCCGGCCAGCCCCACAGCAGGATCCTCTGAAAATCCCCGATCGCGCAGAGCAGTTTTCTGGCGTCGTCTTGGCGCACCCGGCCCAGTTCCCGCGCCACCGTCTCGTAGGCCTCTTCCCAGCTGATCCTCTCCCACCCCGGGTCCACGCCTGGTCCCTTCTCCGGATTGGTACGCTTCATCGGCCAGAGCACCCGCGTCGGGTCATAGAGCCGCGACAGCCCCGCGTTTCCCTTGGGACAGAGCTTTCCCAGATTGTCCGGATTGGTGGCGTCCCCTTCGATCTTCACCGCCACTCCGTCCACCACCTGCACCTTGATCCCGCATCCGTGCAGGCACATCCCGCACGTGCTGGGAATCCACCGTCCTTCGCTCGGCGCTATGGGCGTGCTATGCGTGGCGGCCATCTCTATTCTCCTTCGGGACCCTGCTGCGGCCCCGGACTCGTCCCCACAATCTGGTTTCCAGCGGCCTGCTTCCGGCTCATGCGCTGCAAATCGGCCACCGTGGTTCGCTCCAAATAGGTCCGCAATGTCGCGCGCACCGGCAGCCAGCTGGGATGCAGCAGGCAGTGAGGCTCTTCCGTGCAGGGGTGATTGTGCAGCAGGCACTTCTGAAATGGTTCGCCGTCCACGGCGCGCACGATGTCGATCAGGCAGATCTGCTCGGGCGGAATCGCCAGCTCATATCCGCCCAGCAGCCCCTTGCGCGAGCGCAGGATCTGCCCCCGGCAAAGCGTCAGCAGGAGCTTGCTGAGGAAGGCCGGGGGAATCGATTCGCCGCGGGCAATTTCGAATTTGCTGATGAGGCGAGTGGAAGGATGCGAGGCGAGATAGGCCACCGCGCGAATGGCGTAGGAGCAAGGAGTGGAAAAAAGGCTTGCATTCACGAGAAATAGACCTTTTAATCGTCTTGTATCGTCTACCCGCCCCGGTGGACCGTCAATCGTCCTTTTGTCTCTTCCGCCGAGACAATTGTCACGGAGGCTTTCATGTTGGAACAAGACCTCTTCTCTCTTCTGGAAACCACCACTGACGCCGCTTTTGCCGTGGACCACCGCGGCCTCGTCTGTTCCTGGAATCGCGCCTCGGAAAAACTCTTCGGCCACCCCGCCTCTTCCGTCCTGCAAAAGCCCTGCTCCACCCTTTTTCAGGGGCGCGGGCCGGAGGGCGCCATCGTCTGCTGCGAGGATTGCCTGGTGCTGCAATGCGGGGCCGAACACCGGCCCCTGGAGCATTTCGATCTGCAAGTGAACTCGCGCGGCGGCCGCCGCCTGTGGGTGAACATTTCCATCCTGCTGCACTGCGAGGCCCGCTCCGGGCGCACGCTGCACGTGCATCTGGCGCGGGACATCTCCGCGCGCAAACACCAGGAGGAGTTGTCCGGCAAATTACTGAACGCCGCCAGGGATTTGACTGCCCTGACGCAAGACCCTGGCGGATTGACTCCCGTCCTGCCTCTGAGCCAGCAGGAAACAAACGTTCTGCGCCTGCTCGCGGAAGGCCAGGGACCGCGCGAAGCGGCGCGCGCCTTAAAAATCTCCGACCGCACTCTGCGCAATCACTTGCACCATGCCAACCGCAAACTGGGCACGCACAGCCGCCTCGAAGCCGTCCTGCTGGCTTCCCGGCGCGGAATGCTGTAAGCGCTCTCCCGCCGGCTATTTGCCGCTGGTGGAAAGTTCCGTCAGGTGCAGCAGTTCGTCGGTGGAAAGCACCTTGTCCACATCGAGCAGCAAGGCGAACTTTTTCCCGAGCTGCGCCATGCCCAGCAGGTAGTCCACTTTGATGCGCGTGCCGAATTCCGGCACCGCGCGGATGTCATCGGCGGCCAGGTCCATGACCTGGCTCACCGCATCCGCCACGATGCCGATGGTGGCGTTCTGTCCTTCGAACTGCGTCTCGATGATGACGATGCAGCTCGTCTTGGTGACGGCACGTTCCTCCATGCCGAATTTCACTCCGAGGTCCACCACCGGCACGACACTGCCGCGCAGGTTGATGACTCCCCGGATCCACTTCGGCGTTTTGGGAACCGTGGTCACCGTGTCGTACTCGATGATCTCCTTCACCTGGAGGATGCTGATCGCATACTCCTCGCCGGCCAGGAGGAACGTCAGGTACTGCTGCTGTTCTACCGCCTCTTTCGTTGCTGTTGCCGTAG
>Ga0315281_10012091_pt1 | contig 11782 bp, 7 predicted proteins | sample YL17G07_0_MG_FD_204540 | JGI IMG/M metagenome (GOLD analysis project Ga0315281, IMG submission 204540) | Sediment microbial communities from Yellowstone Lake, YNP, Wyoming, USA - YL17G07_0 | ecosystem: Environmental > Aquatic > Freshwater > Lake > Sediment | place: USA: Wyoming | collected... | reverse complement strand
AGAGAAATCTCGGCACGGGCGTTGGTTTGTTCTCCGGCTCCCAGTGCGACGAAAATCTTCGAGACCTGCTTGTACGCGAGTGGTTCGAGAGTGTAAGCGTGAGTTGCCAGGACGGCTCCTTCGGAGTCTCGAAGGGTCACCGAAACCGTCGTCGCGTTTCCTGTTCCGTTCAGAAATCCGATGTTCGTCCGGAAGTCGGCATTCTCCGTGAGACCGATCAGATAAACGACTTTGCCAGGCGCCAGACCCTCTCCCGAAACGACGCCGGGAATTCCCTGTCCGTAGGTGCCGGTCCCGCCTCCGCTGTTGAACGTCCTGCTGGTCGCGAGAAGATTGGAAACGTCCGCGGCAATCTGAATTCCGCCGGACGAGTTCGTCAGGGCAAAATTCGATTCCACGACATTCTTGATGGTCACCGTCGCCAGAGGCCCGAGTGTGACCAGCGACATCGGATCGTTCGCCCGGTTGTCGCGGTCGTTTGTGAGAAAGGAAAGAAGCGCATGCGCGGTCGTCGATGACCGGTTGAAGAGCGTCAGATCGGTCGTCCATTGCGTGTTGTTGATTCCAGCGGCGCGCGAAGAAGCCGGAAGCCACCAGACGTTCGAGTAGCCGATGGGAGGATTGCCGGCCGTTCCCGAAACGAACACGTATCGCTTGAAGGTGTCGCTGCCCGCAATGTTCGCCGCGGTCAGCGTGACCTGATAAACGCCCGCCGAAGAATAGGTGTGCTGGACGGTCCTCGTCGCAGCGCTGGCGCCGTCACCGAAAGTCCAGCTCCAGGCGGTCGGGCGGTCAGCCGACGTATCGGTAAACGTCGCAGTCTGTCCTGCGATGATCGGATCCGGGTTCACCGAGAAACCTGCGGTCGGAACCTGCGCGCCCGACAGACACGTGCTGATGTCGAACGTCTCCAGCCCGTTCGAGTTGTCGGCGATGACCAGGCTCGCGCTCGAAGGACCGATCGGAACGAACGCTATGTCGGTCACTTCGCCGACCGTGTCGAGAGATTCCATCTCGACGAAGCTCGAGGGGTCGATCGTGTCGTAAAGGACGAATCCGGAGGTTCCCAGCGACGCTGCAAGCCGGCCGAAAAACGCGGTGACGTTGACAACGCTTCCGGAAGGCTTGATCGAGGCGATCTTTGCCGGTGCATCCTGATTCGTGAAATCGACCGACTCGATGCCGAAGGCACCCAGAGCCAGGAATGCGGTCTTGTCGAAAGCGGTGACGGCCCCGACCGTCCCCGAAGCGGGAACGTACGTCCCTTTTCTCACCGGCGAAGAAGGCGCCGAGACGTCGATGAAAGCGACGCCGCTGGCGTCGAGAGCCGCGACCAGAGTCGTGTCGCTGATCGCCAACCCCTGCACGCCGGCCCCGCTGCCTGTGCCGCTGATCTGGACCTGTCCGACCAACTGAAGAAGCGTCTGGCTCGTGACGGTGTAAATCTGGATGAGTCCGGTCGCGGTCGAACCCGAGCCGACGACTCCGCCGACATAGAGATTTCCTTTGGAACCAACGATCGCCGTCGGAGTCATCGGAAGATCGACCGTGGACGCCGTGACGACGATCGGGCTGCTGGTACTGGTGGCGTTGACCACTTCGAGCTTCCCTCCCCCCGAAACCGACTCGACGACATAGGCGTATTTCGAAGGAAAGATCGTGGTGATCGCGGTCGGAGTTCCGCCGAGCGAAACGCTTCCACGAAGGAAAGGGCTTTTCGAACCCAGGTCGACGATCCAGAATTTCGAGACGCCGTCGATCGAATAGACGATCGTGGAGTTGACTGCCATCCTGTAGGTCTTGTTCGCCAGCGTTCCGTTCGACCGGCTGCACAGGCAGTAGGTGACGTCGTAGGCGACGAGACCGTTGGCGCCGTCGGCCACCAGAACCAGAGAGACTCCCGTGACGGTTCCGGGGAAATAGGCCTCGACTCCCGATCCGGCGGTATCCTGGCTTTGGACGATGGCGGGGGCGCTCGGGCTCCCGACCTGATAAATCTCGAATCCTGCGGCGCCCAGACCGACCACGACGGAGAGTCCGTTTGCGGAAATGGAAGTCGCCGGGGAGGAGGTTGGAGAAGTCACGAGGATCGAAGGCGCCGAAGGGTCATTCGCGTTCACTGTCACCCAGCCGGAGGCCCCGGCGGCGACGTAGAAGTAACCGGTCGCCGAACCGCTGGTGGCAGCCAGGGCTCCTCCGGGAATTGCAAGATTCGACTTCCTCTGAGGTGCCTGAGGCGTCGAGATGTCCACGATTTCAATGCCGCCGGCGCCCAGAGAGAGGAGCAGATTCGGGCCGGTCTGCGCGAAGTCCAGAACTCCGGTCGGAGCCGTCGAAGTCCCTGCCGTCGTACTGTATTGAGCCACTTTCGAGGGCGAGGCATCGGTCTGGGAAATTTCGAAGGCTTCCATGATTCCGGTGGTGCTCGAAGGCGGAACCCCGGCCGATTCGCCCACGTACAGGATCGCTTTGTTGTTGGAAGTCGTGATCCAGGCGGCCGACCCCGCTGCGAACAAGGCCGTCTGATTCTTGAGCTCCGGCGAGTCCCGGTCGGTGGCCAGATAGGACTCCAGGTAGCCGGTGCCGTTGCTGGACTCTACGAGGTAGATCATCTCGACGACTTTCGGGTGCGGAACCCCCTGCGAGTCGGTTTCCACGATCGTCACCTGGCCCACGGCGATCGCCGTGACGGGGTTGGTGGCCGTGATCCGACCTCGTGCCACTGGAAGCGACCCGGACAAGTCGACGATCGTTGCATTCTTCGAGCCGCCGGCGACGACCGCCAAGGTCCCGACCGACGCGACTTTGGTCGCGGTGCCGGGCACCGTGCCGACCAGCTCGATCGTGCAGTCGGCAAACACCGGAACCGTGCTGATCGTCGCCGCCAGAACGAGAGCAATTGCGAAAAAACAAGAGCGATTCGTTTTTGTAGACATTCGTACTTTCTCCTCGAAACGTTTTTTTGCCGGGATCGCCGCTTTGAGCGAAGCGTCCGTTTTATGTGAAACATCGAATGAACAGCGAGTCGGAGTTTATACGAAACAAGGACCGTTCGTGTTGGGTGCGCCGGAGTTCCGCCCCCGGGAAGAGGAGGGCTAGCGACCGGAAGCGGGGCCGGTCAGGTTCCTGGGGGGGAAAGAGAAATTCGGATCCCGGAGAAATCCCACGATCTTGCGAACGTAGGTGACGGTCTCGCGATAGGGAGGTACCCCGCCGAACCGATCGACGGCGGCCTCTCCCGAGTTGTACGCGGCGAGCACCAGCTCCAAGTCCCCTTCGTACCGATCGGAAAGCCATCGAAGATAGCGAATTCCGCCGTCCAGGTTGGCGACCGGATCGTAACGGTTCTTGATACCGAGGCGGTCGGCGGTGGCCGGCATCAGTTGCATGAGGCCCACCGCGCCTTTCGAGCTTCTTGCCCAGGGAGAGAAAGCGGATTCGGCCTTCACGACCGCTGAAACAAGGGCTGGGTCGACGTCGTGCTTCGCCGAAAGTCCGACGATCCAATCGTCAAAAATCGAAGAGAACGCCACGGAAGCGCCGGTTCGAAATCGAAGACGCCCGGGCGAAGAAACCGCCAGGGCGGCGGGGTTTCCCGCGGTTATCGCCGGATCCGGTATCGAAAGATTTTCGTCATCGAGAATCCGGTCGAGCCGGCTGGACGCAACGACCAGGGTCCCACCGCCGGGAAGCGAAAGCCGAGCGCGATCATCCCCCACGTCGAACGACTCGATTTTCATCGTCCGGCCATCGGAAAAGACGGCGATGGCAGCATCGGTTGGTTCGACCTGACCGGCCAAAACCGGGAGAGACACGAGCGCGAGAATCCTGATCGAGTCTTGCCAGCCGAAGTTTCGCTTCATCGTGACCATTATACGGATCACCGGCGAAAAACGATGATTGGCCGCGGATTCGAGTCCCCCGGCCATTTAGATCGATGCCGCCAGGAGGGACAGCAGCAGGACCTGCTCCGTTCCGGGGACGATGGGATCGATTTCGGCCTTTTCGGCGGGGGTATGGATCCCGATGCCACGAGTCGCCCCGATCGTCATGCCCGGGATTCCTCTTTTGAGAGCCTCATTCGAGTCGGCGCTCCCGACAGGAGAAATCTTGGGATCCGGGACGCCGACTTTCTCGAGAACGAGCCGGGCGCCCAGGACCAGCGGATGGTTTTCGAAATCGGGAATTGCAGCCGCCTCGGATTTCTGAATCGACTCGGCTTCGAATTCGACACCCGCCACAGAAGCGGCGTGACGTCCCGATTCCAGAATTCTCGCATCCATTTCCGCGAGAAGCCCGGGATCCGGGCTTCGAAGGTCGACAGAAAACCAGCAGTCCCGGCATTGGGCGTTCGGAACTTCTCCGCCCCCCAGCATGCCGACGTTCAGCCAGACCCGCCTGGCCTCGGGTTCGCGGTTGAGCGGCAGATCGTAAAGATCGGAGATGGCCTTTGCCGCGGCGTGGGTCGCCGACGGCGAGCCGTAAGACTGCAGGGTGTGAGCTCCGGGAGCTTTGAAATGAAAACGGTACCAGTAGATTCCAGTTGCGCCGATGTGGATTTCACCCAGGTCTCCGTCGACCGCAATGACGGCCGATAACCGCGACTGGTTCTCTTCGACATATCGAGCCGCCCCGAGGAGGCCGATCTCTTCCTCGACCGTGAAGACGACCTGGATCGTTCGTGCAGGAACGACCCCCTCGGCGCGCATCGCCCTCGCGGCGGCCAGAACGCTGACCAGGCCGGACGTGTCGTCCTTGATTCCGGGGCCTTTGAGGATTCCCGGCTCCCGCGAGACGCGAACGTCGGCGCCGGGTTTGACCACGGTGTCGAGGTGCGCCAGCACGGCCACTCGCTTCGCGTCGGCGCCGGGGCTCGAACCGGGAATATCACCGATCAGATTCCCCTTTTCGTCACGGTGAATGTTCGAGAGTCGTGCTTCTTTCATCATCGACTCGATGAGTTTCGACCGGGCCTCCTCCCCTTTCGACGACGAGAGTGTTTCCCCGATCCGGATCCATTCCCCGACGATTCGATCTTTTTCTTTTCGGATCCTTTCGCGTGCCGCGACGACTCTCGAATCGGCGGCGATTCGCTCGAGCCTGTCGGCAGGATCCGCAGCCGCAGGTTCCGCAGCGGCCGAGACCCGGCCGACCAGCAGAGTGAATGTGAGAAGAACAACTGGGCTGATCTTCATGGAATCCTCCTGGAGCTCCTGACTTCTTCGGAAGGCAGCCGGCGTTGAAACGAAAAACGGGACCCATCTCGCCCCCGAAATCGGAGAAAACTGCTTTCAAAAAAAATAATCGAACCTTGACGAAAGCCCGGCGCAGGCCGAACGGGGGAAATTTCCGAATCGGGTTGCGTGCCCCCTAGCTCTTGGAGCGCGGATGAAACCGATCATAGATCGCTTGAAGCCGAACGCGGGTGACGTGGGTGTAAATCGCCGTCGTCGAGATGTCCGCGTGTCCGAGCATCATCTGAACCGCTCGAAGATCCGCCCCGCCTTCGAGCAAATGGGTGGCGAAGGAATGTCGAAGAACGTGCGGTGTCAGAGCGCGTTCGATTCCTGCAATGCGGCCATATTTCTTGATGAGCGACCAGAAATTCTGCCGTGTCATCCGGCCGGCGCGAGCGGTCAGAAAGACCGACGGATCGCGCCCCTCGTCGTGACCAGGGCGCCCCTCGGAAAGGTAACGAGCAACCCATCCGATCGCCGTCTCACCCATCGGCACGATTCGTTCCTTCGACCCTTTGCCGTAGGCCACGAGATAGCCTTCGCCGGCGTGAAGGTCCGCGAGGCGGACGGAAACCAGCTCCGTCACTCGAAGTCCGGTCGCGTACAGGAGCTCCAGCATCGCCCGGTCTCGCAGCCCGAGGGGCGTGTCCACGTTCGGTGCCGCCAGGAGACGATCGACCTCTTCACCGGTCAGATACTTCGGTAATGTCACCCAGGTGCGAGTTCCTTCCAGGATCTCCGCCGGATTTTTCTCGGTCCATTTTTCCCGGAGGGCGAACCGGTAAAAACCGCGAATCGCCGAGATTGAACGCGCCACGGACCGCGACGAGAGCCCGCTTTCGCGCAGCTCGAGAAGGTATCCGGCGAGCTCGTCGCGGCGAATTCCGAACGGATCGAGACCGGAACGGGCGAGCCATCGCCCAAATCGATCGAGATCAAACCGATAGGAAACGACGCTGTTTCCGGACAGGCCATTCTCGACGAGGAGGGCGTCGAGAAAAGTGGGGAGGTGGATGCGAAAGAAGGGAGTCCCGGGAGGGGCTTCCGGCGCCGGCCGACCCCGTCTGCGTTTCGGCCCGCTGGGGCCCATCGCCGTCAGACGACTCCGGCGGTGGCGCTCTTGACGATCGAGCGGATCTCTTCGTCGGTGAGAATCCGGTCCGAGGCTTTCGCGCTCGATCGAATGGCGGCGACGACCTCTTCGGTCTCGGGCAGGTGATTGTGGCCGAGCCACCAGTGAATGTTGGAGAGGCCCGACATCGGGCCGATCTCGATTTCCTGGTGCCGTCCCACCATCCCCGCCGGAACACCCGAGTAGATCCGGTCGGCGAGCCATTCGTCCCCTTTTTTTTGCGCCTTGATGATCGCGGCGGCATGAACTCCGGTCGCCGTTCGAAAAGCATCCCTTCCGACGACCGGGTAGAGGCCCGAGATCGGCACACCCGTGGCCTGTGAGACGACACGGCAGTATTCGGTCAGTTTCGAGAGGTCGTTTTCGATCGTCCCCATGAGCTTCAGATTCACGAGGAGCAGGTCGAGCGGGCAATTGCCGACCCGCTCACCGATTCCGATCGCGGTTCCATGGAGGCGCGAAGCTCCGGCTTCGAGTGCGGCGATCGCATTGACGACCGCCAGGCCGCGGTCGGAGTGCCCGTGCCAGTCGATCCCGACTCCGCCTCCGCATTCATCCACCACGCTCTTCACGAAAGAAACCACGGCGCGAGCTCCCGCCGGCGTCGCGTGTCCCACCGTATCGCAAACGCAAATTCTCTTCGCGCCGGCATGAATCGCGGTGCGGTACATTTTTCGAATGTCTTCGGGGTTCGCGCGCGTGGTGTCTTCGGTCACGTACATGACCGGGACGCCTCGCTTCACCGCATAAGAGACGGCTTTTTCGGTGAGAGACAGGAGATGATCGATCGACCATTCTTCGGCATATTGGCGGATCGGAGAGCTGCCGATGAAGACGGCCGCTTCGATTCGAAGCCCGACGCGATCGGAGATTTCGAGAATCGGATCGATGTCGGCTTCGAGGGTTCGCGCTGCGCAGTTTGCCGCAACTCGAAGCTTGCCCTCAACGATTTCCCGGGCGAGTCGTTCGACATCGCGTTGCGCCCTCGGGCCCGCTCCCGGCAAGCCGATGTCGGCCGTATGGATTCCAAGCGAGTTCATCAGGTGAAGAATTTCGATTTTCTTTTCGATGGGAGGATCGACCACCGACGGACATTGAAGCCCGTCGCGGAGCGTCTCATCGTCGAATTCCACGGTCGTTCCGGGAGGCAGGGCTGGACCCGCTTCGACGTTCCAATCGTGAATCAGGTCCCTTTCTTCCATCCCGGCCCTCCGAGTGACGACGGCGAACCCCCGTCGTTCCCTGAAAAAAGTCTAGGTCTTCGCGCGAACATCGGCAAACCGCGCCCGATTCCGGTGACTCAGCATCCTTTGAAAACCGGCTTTCGCTTTTCGAGAAACGCGGTCATCCCCTCTTTCATGTCGCTGGTGGCCGCCGTCAGACCGAAGAGATTCGATTCGAGATCGAGCCCCTGTTCGAGAGGCATGCCGAGTCCTTGATGAACGGCTTCCATCGTCATCCGGCAGGCGACCGGCCCTTTCGAAAGTATCTTTTTCGCCATTTCACGAGCGGCGGCCAGAAGCTCCGATGGCTCGACGACTTTGTTGACGAGCCCGATGCGCCAGGCCTCGTCGGCCGTGATCTGGTCGCCCGTCAGACAGAGCTCCATCGCCCGCCCTTCACCAACGAGCCGCGCCAGGCGCTGCGTGCCGCCGTACCCGGGAACGATGCCGAGGTTCACTTCCGGCTGACCGAACCTGGCGCTCCTGGAAGCGATTCGAATCGTGCAGGCCATCGCCAGCTCGCAGCCGCCGCCGAGAGCGAATCCGTTGATGGCGGCGATCACCGGCTTGCCCAACGACTCGAGGTGCGCGAAGAGCGCCTGTCCTTTGCGGGAGTGGTCGCGCCCTTCGATCGGCGAGAGGCGGCTGAGCTCCCCGATGTCGGCGCCTGCGACGAACGCTTTTTCTCCGGCCCCGGTGAGAATCAGCGCCCCGATCTCGGAGTTCCTCCGGGCATCGTCGATCGACGAGGCGAGAGCGGAAAGCACCTCGGAGCTCAGTGCGTTGAGCTTTTCGGGACGGTTGATCGTGATCGTGAGAATCCGCTCGGACAGTTCGGTCAGTACCACGGACATGACATTCCCCCTTTATGACTTCCGGTTCCCTTTTTCGTCGTACTCGTAGAATCCGCGCCCGCTCTTCTTTCCGTAGCGGCCTGCCAGCACCATCGACTTGAGGAGCGGCGGGGGGGCAAATCGTTTCTCGCGATACTCCTCGAACATGATGTTCGCGATGTAGTAGGTCGTGTCGAGCCCGACGAAATCGAGCAGCGTGAAGGGGCCCATGGGATGCCCGCAACCCAGAACCATCGACTTGTCGATGTCTTCGACCGTCCCCACCCCTTCCTCGAGCGCTCGAATCGCATCCAGGATGTAAGGAACCAGAAGCCGGTTCACGATGAAGCCGGAGTTGTCTCGCGCGGCGACCGGCTCCTTGCCGATTTTTCGAGCAAACTCGAAAGCGGCGTCGAAGGTTTCCGAGCTCGTGAGGATCGTCCGGACAACCTCGAGCAGCTTCATCACCGGAACTGGGTTGAAGAAATGAAGCCCGACGAATTTTTCGGGTCGCCTGGTCGCCATCGACATTTCGGTGACGGTGAGAGAAGAGGTGTTCGAGGCGAAGATCGTCTCGGGTTTACAGGCCTTGTCGAGCGCAGCGTAGGTTTCTTTCTTGAGCTGGAGGTTTTCGATGATCGCTTCGATGATCAGATCGCAGCCCGCAAGATCTTCGAGTTTCGTGGTCCCCGAAAGGCGCGCGACCGCGGCGTCCCGGTCTTCGGGGGCGAGTTTTCCCTTCTCGACGGCCCGAGACATCGACTTTTCGATTTTCCCCAGACCGCCCTTGACGAGATCCTCCGAGACTTCACGTACGACGGTCGTGAGCCCGGCCTTCGCGCACACTTCCGCGATGCCCGATCCCATCAAACCGCAACCCAAGATTCCGACCTTCTCGATTTTCATGCGTCGCCTTTCTTCTGGTGTCAGACTCGATGATGTCGCCGTCGATAGGTCATCGGCCGCGAATGCCCCCGGAGCCGCGTCATATCTCGACCGCGACCGCGATCCCCTGCCCTCCGCCGATGCAGGCCGACCCGATCCCCCGCTTCTTCCCGAGTTTCCGGAGGGCGCGGCAAAGCGTGATGGTGATCCGGGCGCCGGTCGCTCCGAGCGGATGCCCGAGTGCGATCGCGCCGCCGTGGACGTTGAGCTTCGAACGGTCGAGCTCGAGGTCCTTCACGACTCCGAGGATTTGCCCTGCGAATGCTTCGTTGATTTCGAAAAGATCGACGTCGTCCATTTTCCATCCAGTCAATTCGAGAAGCTTGCGGATCGCAGGAGCCGGACCGATTCCCATGATTTCCGGCGGCACTCCGACGACGACCGATCCCACGAAACGCCCCAGCGGTTCGAGACCGAAAGACTTCGCTTTCGATTCCCGCATGACGAGCAAGGCCGCTGCGCCGTCGACGATTCCTGACGCGTTTCCCGCCGTGACGAGTCCGTCCTTGCCGAAAGCCGGGCGGAGCTTCGCCAGACCTTCGAGCGTCGTGCCGGGCGTCATGTGATCGTCTCTGCCGAAAATCTCGGTTCCTTTTCTCGTCTTGATTTCGACGGGCGCGATCTCGCCGTCGAAGAACCCGGAATCCCACGCCTCTGCCGCTCTTTTCTGGCTCAGGAGGGAGTAAGCATCCTGTTCCTCGCGAGTGATGCCGTATTTCCGGGCCACGTTGTCGGAGGTCTGAGCCATGTAAAAGCCGCAGTAGGAGTCGAGAAGCGCGACCATCAGGAGATCCTCGAGCTGGGTCCCGCCGAACTTGAAGCCTTTTCTGGCCCCGCGGATGACGTGCGGCGCCTGGCTCATGTTTTCCATCCCGCCGCACAGTGCAACTTCGGCCTGACCCAGCCGGATGAGGTTCACCCCCTGCACGATCGCCTCGAATCCCGAGCCGCAAAGCCGGTTGACCGTCAGCGCGGGCTTTTCGATCGGAACGCCGGCCTTGAGCGCCACATGCCTCGCGCCGTAAATCGCATCGCTCGAGGTTTGGAGAGCGTTGCCGAAGATCGTGTGGTCGACGGCGGCTGGATCAACCTTCGTTCGCTCGAAAAGTGCCCGGGCCGCGATTGCGCCCAGATCGTTTTGCGAAAAATCCTGCAGGGCACCGTTGTATTCAGCCATCGCGGTTCGAACTCCGGCGGCGATGACGATTGGATCGGATGAAGAATCGAGACCAGAGGGGCGGGTCGACATGAGACTGACAGAGACCTCCTTGGAGAGAAGTGAAGTGGGACGCGGAGTGCCGCAAAACGATGATTCGGCGACGTGCGGACTTTAGCAGGGGCGGATCGCCGAAGTCACCTGCGCTTCCCGATGCAAACGAATCAGACCGTTTTCAGCTCCGGAAAGCGATTTCGTGAAACTCCCGACGAATCGTCTGGAAATCGATCGGGCGGGCCAACGGATGGATACGGTTCGTGAGAAAAACCGCGATTCGTCCGCTCCCGCGGTCGCACCAGACGGAAGTTCCCGTAAACCCCTCGTGGCCGAATGAATCGTCTCCGAGAATGCCTCGAACCGCAGCCGCGCCCCGACCGGTTCGCCAGCCGAACCCTCTCCCCTCCTGAAAGCGGCTCGTCTGATCCCCGGAGGCCCGTCGCGCCAGACGCGGAGAAAGGAGCTCCGGATCGTCGCCGAGAAAAACCCGGGTGATTCGCGCGACGGCCTCCGCGTCTCCGAAGAGACCGGCGTGGCCCGCCGCGCCGCCCAGCGCTCGGGAATTGAGGTCGTTCACGATTCCGGGCGAATCGCGAATCGATGGAGACACGAATCGAAACCCGCGCTCCTCGCACATTCTTTTTTCCCAGAGATTTCTTCGCTCGGTGGCCGCGATCGACCCTCGGCTCGCGGAAGGGTTGAATCCGATCGAACCGAGCGCCAACGGCCGGGCGATTTCCCGCCGAAAAAGTGAGTCGATCTTCGCTTTCTGAAAGCTCTCGAGGAGCCGGCCGAGAATCATGTAACCCGGATCGCTGTAGACCACTCTGGTTCCGGGTTTCTCCGCCTGACCGGCGAGCTCCTGGAGGCGCCGGTCGAAACTTCGCCGGCCTGATCCAAAAAGATAAACCGGATCCCAGGCGGGCAGTCCGGAACTGTGAGTGAGCAGCTGCCGGATCGTGGCTCCACCCGCCGGAGTTCCTTCGAATCGCCGCACCACTTCGCCGAGCCGGCCGGTCAGAGACAGACGACGCTGTTGGACGCGCCGAAGAATCAAAAGGGAGGTTGCGAGAGGCTTGGTGAGACTGGCGAGGTCGAAAAGCGTTTTCGGCGTTGCCGGTTTTCCATGGGGGCCGATCGAGGTCACACCCGCAGCCGATTCGACCAGGAGCTCCCCCCGTTGTTCGATTCGGATCGCG
>Ga0315281_10012089_pt1 | contig 11783 bp, 19 predicted proteins | sample YL17G07_0_MG_FD_204540 | JGI IMG/M metagenome (GOLD analysis project Ga0315281, IMG submission 204540) | Sediment microbial communities from Yellowstone Lake, YNP, Wyoming, USA - YL17G07_0 | ecosystem: Environmental > Aquatic > Freshwater > Lake > Sediment | place: USA: Wyoming | collected... | reverse complement strand
TCTATGAGGCACTTCTGAATCAGAAGGAGGAAGATCTTATGGAAGAAATTCTAGACGACTTGCGCCTTTCTTGTTCATACTCAAATGGGCAACAGCCCCCCAGTGTGCCACAATCCCCAGAGGACTCCGACGATAGCTGGCAGCCCCCTGGTACAGTCTCTATTACGATCGATGTGGACACGGAATTGTGGAACGAGTTCTCTGAGATCTATACCAGTAAGTATCGGTCTCGCAAGCATCGGCCCAAGCGGAGCTCATATGCGGACCTACGATTTTGGGCTGTGTACCATGCTCTCAGTGATTATATAGATAACCCTAAATATAGACAACCCTAAACGGGAGAGCCAGGCCGAGGACAAGTAAACTACATCGGAGGTACAAGATGACTTTGCCAAAGGAAATTGACGAAAGTATGACTTTTATCGGGGGCTTTATCATGAAAGACCCTAAAGTAAACATGACGGTCGTTGCGAACCGGCGTCAAGATACCTGCGCGATTGACCAACTGGTTGCCTGGACATATTCGGAAGATGTAGTGGGCATCTTACTCCGCGGTGGTGATAATACCCACCTACTTGGCGTCAGGTTACTGTTTACTAGCGAAAGCTCCGCTGAACTTGCTCGCAAACTCATTGAGCTCCTACAGAAAAGAGATGGCACTGGAGTACCGTAACTACATTCTGTCCATCCCGCCGCGACTCCAAAGAGTACATGAGGGAGTTATGGAAAAGCAAGTGGCTTGCCGGCATCACGGAGACGATACGCGGCTACCGAACTGCCTTCTACGAGGATATTATGATTTGCATCCTATAGCCAAAAGAATGCCCAAAGTGCGAGACCTCTCGTCTGTGTACTGCGGTATACGGTTAGCAGAATCCTGACAGAACTTTGTGTTCAGTGTGAGTGTTGTAAATCCGGATAGTGAATGGAGGTGCATATGTGCGACCCTGAAGACAGCGTCTGTTCTAATGTGAAAAGGAAGCTACACACCTTGGGTATCGGGCCGGATTCGTCACCAGCCGACTATCCCGACATGGTTTTGGCAATTGCACAGTGCGCCGCCAAGCCTTCAGGATACACGACTTTTTATCCCTATCGAAGTATGGGATGGGGTGGCTTCAAAGAATTCCGCGTGAAAGACATCTTGATACGCAATGGGTGGACCTTCGTTGACAGAAAATACTACGGAAGAGCTCGCTTCCTTCGTCCAAGCTAGTGCATTGTTATGCCCATGTCTGGATACCAAGCTACGCCAGCCCAATCACTCGCCTTGCTTCCTCGATAGTGGCTGTCTGGGGGCTATCGAAGTGTTCTTCCAGGATAGCTGTTAGGCTCTCCAGTTCCTCCTCGGTGAAAGTGCCACCTTTGGCATTTGCCCACTCGAGCAGAAGCTGATTTATTTCCTCATCGCTCACGACTCGCCTCCTTCCGGGCCATGCTGAGCCCTTGCGTTATCTCTTGAGAACTGCCAGCTTAAGTACTCATCAGGGAACGGTCCCGAGTTTAGCCAGCGGTGGAGCCCTTCTTTTGTTTCGTTTAAGCTATCTTGCTGAGTGATGGGAATCCTGCCCTAATAGGTTTTCCACTTGCTTCATTAAGGTCTCGCTGTAGCGGCCGTACCACAGCCCTTGTGGTCTGGACCATCGGAAGCCCAGGGCCCTGAGCGCTTTGAGAACTGCTGGGTCGGGCTTCCTTGGGAATACAACCTCGATGCCCTTATGCTCCTCGTTTCTGCGGATTGTCACCTCCCCGACTTCGGCTGGCTCGGCAGCCGCGCCCTGGATACCCGGGTAATCCTTGTAAGCCAGCATGGCAGGTGAGTAGGTATCGAATCTGATCTCATAGCACACTGCTACCTCTTCGCGCCCATCGTAGGCATTATGCTTTTCGACAGCAAACGAGTCAGACATAAGGTAGTTACCGTGCCCCATGGAGTAGTTTTCGGTGTTCCACTTCCAGGCCAGCTTACACAGCTCCGGGTACTGGCCCAGCACCCTGCGGGCCAGGGCTTCTCTCTGAGCCTGTTTTGGCACAATCGCCAGGAGCATATCTTCACCAATCTGGGCATGGAATTCGAAGTAGTCCGTCATGGAATCGCTGTTGTTGAAGGTTATTTCGAGGTAAACAGCCATGCCGCCCTGGGGGATCACCACAGGCCCACCTGGCTTGCACCACTTAGTTCTCCACGCCTCCTGCTCCAGCTCTCGCTGGTGTTGCATTGCTATAGCTTCGGCATTGGCGATAGTCACTTCCTCCGGCGTCCTGCGCCCGTCGACTACCGGCATATGCTTGCGCCAGATCTCCCTCGCTCGCTGAATGATGGGGGAGGCATTTTCAGTGGTGATCACTGCCGGCAAATCCTTGACGAAGGCCTCGAGGTCTTGCTTATAGCCCTGCTCATCAGCGATCTTGTTTACGGTGAAAGGGGTCATTAATACGGTTGAGTCCTCTTTGCCGCCTACCACGCCGGTGATTTCTCTCATATATTGGGCAACCTTGAAAGGCTTCTTCAGCTCATCCACAATAAGTTCAGCCTGAGTCTTCAGGGCCTTGACCTCGATCTCCCTGCCGTTCAATCTGAGTAGGTACTGTTTCATGTTTATCACCTCCTTCCTGGCCGAAATTGAAGTCAAATAAACTTGGCCTTTGCTCAGAATCTTTCGTCTTGCTTGGAGCTATCTGTTGAATTGCCCTCGATGCATTCAGGCGCTGTCGCACCTTACGGGCCTCAAGCTGTTTAGCCCGGATCCAGCGCCGGAAACGATTGAGCTCATCCATCTCATAGGCCTCAAGTGCTTCCCCCCTCAGGTCTTCCGGGAAGAGATCTCCCTTGTATTGCGTCATGGCGTACATATACATGCGCACGACCCGTTCCTGAGGCGGAAAACACAGGGTTAGCGTGTATAAGTACGCGCAGACCTCGGGCCAGGTCGCCAGGTCCAGGTCACCTTTTAACAGCCGGATAAGCCGGTACGTAGTAATATCATCTTTGATTTTCTCAGGCAGCGAGTCTTGCCAGCCGCCGGCATAAACGATGATGGGGTCTGAGAAAACAGCTACCATTTCACTTATCTGCCACTCGAGGGCAAGCTCGGGTCCCTTCGTCACATTTTCCCCCTGTAACAAGAGGGGCTGGGGGATGTCTCCCCCAGCCCCTTAAATCATCAGGCAGCCGCTTAGGTCGCTGTTGTCTCAGCCTCCGGCGTGCCTTCTCCGTCTCCCTCGGAGGGTTCTCCCTCCTCAGGAGCATCACCGCCCTCATCCTTCGGGTCGTTGCTCGCGGTAACCGCAACCCCTTCCGGGGGCGGCTCACCGGGCCAGGATACGAGCCTGGGCATGATCACAACTGTTGGGGCATTGAGGTACCGCAGTAGCATGGGGCTTTGATGGTCCTTACTGCACAGTGTTATCAGCCCTGGCTTCCCCCGGACATACTCCAGAAGGAAGGAGTACTCTACAGCGAATTTGCCCGCGCTGAATGTCTGGGCTGGGAACTTTACCTCGATGTTTCCCGCATCCTCCGAATCCGCTCCCAGCGTCATCGCTCCTGCATCCCAGGTCATGCGCAGTATCGCCTTCCCTTCTTTAGCGGGAATCTGAACGCGACGCAGGGCGAGCTCAAGGTCAGGGCCGTACAACTGCACGGTCGGCGCATAGTCCGGCACCAGCTGATGGTAATTGGGTGGCGTGCCCTCAATTCGCCTGCTGCAGAGGCTCACTATGCCGAACCGCATCTTGACCTTGGACGCGTCCACCTCGAGTTCCAGTTCGGTCTTAGGCAGAACCAGGTCGACCACGCTCGCTCCATCTCGATTGTTTCTGGGCGCCCTCTTCCATAGCTCACCCAGGAGGTAAACAGTCTCCTGCGGCATTACGACGCTCTTGGTATCATTTACAGGAGGGATAGAAACAGGCAGCCTTGCGGTGGCCAGCCTGAATCCATCTGAGGCCATCACATCGATCTGGTCGCCTAGAAGCACCGTTACCCCCTGGAGCAGAGGCCTCTTATCATCCTCTGGAGCGCAGTAGTCAGCTACAGAGAGCAGGCCGGCTACGAAGTGTTCGCCGTTGATGGTCTGCTTTATCTGTACGTTGGCCATCTGGGGCAGCGCAGGGTAGTCCTCAATCGGCTTGGCCGCGTAGGTTACTTTTCCATCCGTCCAGGTCAGTTGGATCTTGCCGCCGTCTTGCTCGATGCGCACCTCTTCATGGCCCGGCACATATTTCAGGAGTTTTGTGAGCTCGTAGTATGGCAAGAGGCATTCACCTTGCACCTCGGGCATCTCGATGGCCACCGCTTTGGTTGAGTCCGTGGCTATGATCTGGCCGTTCTTGAGATGCACGTTGGTCAGTATGGCGACCTTGGATCTCTTCGGGATAACCGAGTCAAGCAAACTCAGCGCGTTCCTGAATTTCAGAACCTGTATTTCCATCGGTATCACCTCCTCTCCGGGCAAATTTGTAGCTGCCAGGTCGCCCACGCTGGCAGCGCTTTAGGCCAATTGCCTTCTTTACTGGAACAGACTGGGGCGCGATGCATCCTTGCCCTTCGCCGAAGCCGGGGAAGACCGCGCAGCTCCGGTATGGGCCGGTGCGGGCGCAGGCTTTGGCTCAGGGAGATTGCTCTGAGGATTCAGGGGCGCCACTGCGAATTTCTCCTCCGCGGCGCGCACCAGTTCTGGCAGCCTGGCTATCACCGCATCCAACCCGCCCTCGACGACGTTGAATACCGGGTCACAGTCAGGCTTGCTGATGCCCACCGAGCTCCTCTCGCTGTTCAGAGCTATGACAATCTTCATCTGGGACATGGCTCACCTCTCCTTTCTTTTTCGCTATGCTTTAACTTATTGACCGGTATATTAGCGATCTTGGCCACCGCCTCCGGCGTGGCAAAGGTCGGGGTAACCCGCCCGTCGTTCATGTCTATGTAGAGCTGCATCCAGGAGCAGGTGCCAGCCAGAGTTCGGCGTACCGCCTCGAGTGTGATAGCAGCCATGCACTGGTTTATGGTCGGGCTTTGCTCATCCTGCGCTACGGCCTCAGCGCAGTTCGGCATCGGCGGCAGTTCCAACAAGAGGTCAAGCCTCTGGATGGTAGGAAGAGGCAGAGAGAGACATTGCTCTGTGTCTATGTTAAATGCCTGGTCGTCCATGCAATCCAGGGGGCGGTTGCCGATCAAGACCTGGCCATAGTTCTGGCCATTGCCGGCATCGATCCACCAGCCGGCATAGAAATCCTGGTCTCGATGCTTGGCCACGATCATATCGGCGATATCCTGGCGGGCCCTGCCGTTATCGACGCAGCCCACGATGATATCCGGATAGAATGCGAACATGGATATCGGGAGCGTGCTGTAGCCGATGGGGCGATGAAAATTGTCGCTCAGCCTCTGCGCCAGCGCTTCGCTCTTGAATCGCCCAACCTCGCCCCTGTAGAAATTCTGCCGCCCCAGGTTGCGTTCCTCGACCCGGTCATGGTCTATCAGCACAATGCGTGTTGCATCCGGAAGAAAGCGGCATAATCCCTCGGCGACGAAGGCCCCGGTGCCTCCGCATCCTACGACGGCGACCATGCCTCTTGAGTCTTGCCATTGGAACAGCTTATACATCGGAGAACACCTCGCTGGGCCTCAGTTTGTCGAAGTAGCCATATACACCTATCCGCATCTCCACATCCGGGATGAGCCTGTCCAGATTGCCCATCACGGCATAGAGGCACAGCCCCTGCTCGTCCTGGTCGTCCGTCCCGCTAAAGAACGCGCTCATCTCGCCATGGCTGTGGAACTCGAGCATGGTATTGGGCACCTTCTCGTAATGCACCGATGCCGCATCGCCTATCTGCTGCGGGACCCTCAGGTGGTATGCGTCGTCCCAGGCCACGGCCAGGTACTGCTCATGATGGCGGTCAGCCATGAATATCGACATGGCGAGATGGTAGAGCGCTCCCGGGATCCTGCCGTTCTTCAGGTGCACCATGGTGAACATGGGGCGCAGCCCCCGCACCGATGCCTCAGCAACCCGGACGGTGGCCTTGATCAGGGGGTTCTCGGCACTGATGAACACCCCGTTGGCTGCCACCACATAGTCGTAGAACAGGCCCGGCTCACCGACCGCGCCGCGCTCTGTTAAGTAACGGTATCCCACATTGGACATGGCTTACTTCACCCGTATGATGTCAATGGTGAGTTTCTGCCCCGCGGCAAGCTGGTAGTCTGTCTTGAGCCCCAGCTTGCGCTGAAATCGCACCATGCCTCTCTTAACTGCTATGCGGACCGAGCCTCCTGCAGTGTTGACCTCTGTGGTGCTGTCAGGTTCGCCGGAGTTCTTCATGGGGTAGGTTATGCGCATTACATATTCGCGCTTCATTCCCAGAATCCCTTGCCCAGCATCGCCTCGGCGTCTTCCATCTCGGCGGCGATGCCGTCCACATCATTCCCCAGCAGCTCACGGAAGGCCGAGCTTATCTGTGCCCTCACCGGCCTCTTAGCGATCTGCTTCCCCTTGCAGGACTGGCAGCCTTTTCCTGCCCAGAAGTCGCGACGCTCTTCCGGGGCGATTTCGTGCTGAACGTAGTAGAGGTCGAAAGGATCTCCGCATCTTGGACAATAGACATCCACGGTCACTCTCCTTTCCGGTTATTTACTCATTTCCGGCGTCAACCTCGCCATCATCTTGAGCTACCGCCTCAACCTCTTCAGCTTGGTCCGGTTGAGGCAGTGCGCCTTTGAGGATGTCCTCCATGGTCCCGCACTGCACCAGGTCGTCGTTGGGGTATCTCTTGCGCCCGTTAAGGGCTTCCCAGAGGCCCAGCAGGTTATCCGGGTACTTGACCGACCTACCTCTGATGTGGGCATCCACCGTGAACCAGCTCGAGAAGAACGACTTCGGGATGTCCTCGGGCTTCAGAGGGTACTTGTGCGTGCCCTGGCAGGTCCTGCCATCATGGAATATGTTGAACAGCGGGGCATGGTAGATAGGCTCCTCCATTTTCCTGGGCCTGCTCTTGGCTGCGTATATCCGCGGCGGCTGCCCCGGCCTGCAGATGAAGATCAGGCCCGGCATGGGCAAACGGAAGCGCCGCGGCTGCTTGAAGGCTTCCAGCACCAGTGCTACCGGCCATACCTGCGGCGGCTCCCACAGTCCGACCTCGTTGGGCGACCACCACAGCGCGTTGGGCGTCAGCAGGCCCGATACCAGCGGCATCTCTCTGAGCAGGGCCGCTGCGACATCCCGGGCCGACACCCTCAGCGTAGTGGTCACCCCCTGGTCGATGATGTGCATGACCACGCTGCTGTCATAGAAATCGAGACGCACATGCAGCCTGTCAGGAGCTATGTCGAGGATCTGGGGGAGCTGCCATTGTAATAGCTGGGACTCCCTGGGCACCGGTTTGTCCTGCGTCGATACCATGATCACCTCCCATCGGTAGTCTCGCCTGCAGGCCTTCGGTTACGGTGATGCCGGCTACCCGGCATATGGCGAGGGTGCGGCTAAGCACCTCATCGGCAGACGGTGTGTCCCTGCGGGATATCAGGGTGAACTCTCTGGGTCCCGTCTTCCGCAAGATGAAGCCCACAGGCGCGGCCCAGATGCCGCCGATGGAGAGCTTCCCTATCATGTTGTTCACCCACTGTATGTTCGCCTTGCTCGGTTGGTACTTCTCCACCAGTTCCTGCGGCACCAGCTTGAGGAACCTTCTGCGCTCCTCAATGAAATCCACGAGCTCGGCAAAACGTTGGGGCAGGTCCTGCTCCAGCCATTCGTAGAGCTGGGACTCTTTGTCACGTATGACCTGCGCCTGCAGCCACTGCCGCGTGAGCGCCACAACATTGTCGCGCGTCCACTCCAGATCGGCAGCTCCCTGGTGCAGCGATTCCTGGTCCTCGTCGTAGAAGCAGTTGCCTGTCAGCATGTGGATGATATCGGCCACGATGCCGACAGATTCAAAGCGCGTGCCATCGAGCAAAGTGTGGATGTCCTCGCGGGAGATCTCCTCGGGCACCCGCTCCAGTGTGCGCTGGGGAACCCACTGCGCACACGTCTCCGCTAAGGCCAGGCGTTCGCCTTCGCCCTGCTGCCAGGGGTCCTCTATCAGAAAGGCCATGAGAGTGAGGCCGGGCCTGAATTCACCCATCGACAGCTCTTGATAGGTGTCCCAGTCCATCGACTGCAGGACGATGGGGATATGGATGGTGACATCCTGGTACGATTCCGCCATGCCGTCGGCGAACATGGGGTGAATCGGGAAATAGCGGTTCTCGAAGGCCAGGGCAAACGTGGCGATTCTGGCGGCTACGGAGCGCTGTATCCTTATCTCCCTCTCAACCTCGGGAACAAACTCGCGCACCAGGCGCATGAACTCGGCATACTCCTCGCTGCGCTCCATGACGGCGATGAGGGCCTCTATGGAGGGCGGCGAGGCCCTGGCTAAAACACGGGAGGCGATGGATTCAAGCGAGCTAGCTGGCATAGTAATCGGATCGCTTTCCTGGTATCGCTGACATGCGCCCTGGCTTCGTTGACCGCCGTCTCGACCTCGAGATGGCGCAACATGAGGTTGTCATCGAGCTCACCGTTTTCGCCGGCAATCTGCCACGCCAGGTCGATAATGGTGAGGCGGCATTCCGGCACCCTTTTCAGGGCCTCGATGTACCTTTCCACGGACTAGCTTCCCTTGGTTCCCACCCTGCGCACGAACTTGTAGATGGTCCTGTCGCCGTCCTTGACCTCCTCGATGGTGGCGTTGGCCAGGTCGGGGAAGAAGCTGGTCATCTCCTCCCTGATCTGGTCCGGCGTCTTGGAGGGGTCGGGATCGGGGAATGATCTTCCATCGTAGCTGAACTCACGGGCCATGGGTTACCTCCTAAGCCCAGTTAGAGCTGGGCAGATTTACGTGTCTTGCAGGGTCTCTTTTTGTGGCCGGCCCTGGTTTGGCGTTTGACCGGTTTGAGACCGGAAAGCAGGTCGACTCACGCCTCTATCGCAGCACTTATGGCGCCGTGCCCTGCGGCGCTGGCCAACGCCCGCTTCCCTTCTCATCTTGTAGCCCGCGGCATCGATGATACCTGGCGGTCTGCACAGGGCACGGCGCAGGTAATTTTCTACAGAGTAGATTCGGCCTAATATTCCTCAGGGAAAAGGGTGGTAGTGGCCGATCTGTCGGCCTCGGTGATGATCCAGATCCGGGGTAAGCCATCGCTCTCGTAGGCCGAGAAGATGCGCAGATTACCCTGTTTGAGGGCGAACTCGTTTTCGGCTTTGTCTTCCTTACACAAGTCGCCCCAGTCCCCGCAGGCGTGGCGTTCGAGGCTGCCGGCGCAGAACATAGCGAAGGCCGCACTGGAGGCCATCAGGCAGGCTACGCCCGATGTCATCAGCAGTTGCCCCAGGGGGAATTTGGGTTGCGTTCCTGGTATTTGCACAGTAATCACCCCCTTTCGAAAAGGCATTATCTACAAAGCTGGAGCCATTGCGTTTGCGCTACTATTCCTGTATCGAACAGACCACAGCCTGCCCTTCCAGGGGCGATATGCCCTCCTGTGTTCATACCCGTGAGCATCCAGCCATTCGATGAAATCATTGGCAGCCAGCTCAGTGGGAAAGTCCATAGCCCAGTGCCAGTTGCCCGAGTTCTCAAAGGCCAAAGCCCCCAGTTCCCTCGCTTCCGCAGCAGCATCCGGATATTCCTCTGGCATACCTCCCCCCTTGTCATGGTGAAATAGCCTTAAGCAATGACTTTTTACCCGAAGGTGTAATCGCCCACCGTGATGTCTCCGTCTTTCAATCCCTGCTGGAACTTTGGAAAGGCCAGGCACTTGCCATAGCACTTCCCGCAGATGTCAGCTTTGCCTCCATCTTTGTGACGTACCGTCTTTTGTGGCTTCTCACCCATACTTCCACACATATCACAGGAATACTTTTCGAGACCTGCATAGAGCGCCATGTCTCGCCTCCCAATATTGGTGAAATAGACAGGGCCGAGCTGGGTAAAGCTCGGCCCCTGAACCGAAGGGCTGCCCTGTTCTGGCACTCCTTCGGCGCTAGCCCGCTACGTCGGGAATCTACCCCGTAAAAAGCAAAAGGAGACCCCCACAAGGGAGTCCCCCTTTGCTTTTGAAGCTAATTAGCTCAGATACCTTGAAACTGCTAGGGCACAAACTTCGCTAACATTCGCCAGTATCTCAGAAGGTAACGGCTTGCCATGCCTTATCACCTTGCGCTTCTTGCACTTGCTTAACGGTTTTAATGCTTCCGTGATGTCAACGTGTAGTGCCACCATTGAGCTTGCAATCCGTACTTTGGCGAAGGGTAGGAAAGTGATACCACTAACCCCTAACCCCTGTAATTCGTACATGGGCTGATTGTCGAAGTATATGCTTCTGGAGATAGCGTTAAAATGTCCTCTTAGCGCACCACGTTCGTTCAAACGGTGCAATTCCCTATCTGCTAAACGTTGCTCGTATCTCTTACCCGCTAAGTCATCTTGCACCCAGTAAATGATGTAAGAATGTACGAGCTTGTCTAGCTCAGGGTGATATGCTTCACCAGTACGAAGGTCTACTTTCCAACCTGCTTTGCCTATGTACCGTTGATACAAACCCGCTATACACGCTTGACGTTCTCGTGTTATCCATAGCGGTTTTTTGTGCATAATCCCCCAATCCAACCTTGACAGGGTGTAAGCTCGCCTGTAGGTGATGGAGTTAGCTTCCTACTCCTACGGCTTCGGGTTCGGGTGTCTCGGCGGCGGTGTTGGCGGCGGCGGCAACGGCGGCGGTGTTGCGGGCTTCGATAGCGGCGGCGAGGTCTAGGGAATCACGTTCAGCAATCGGCTTGCCTAATGTCTGATTGAGCTTAACGGCTTTAGTGTACTCATCGGGTTTAGCCGTCCTAACCTCGATGGCATGGGCTTGCAGATTGGCTTCGAGGTTCTCACGCATCAGGCGCACCATGTTACCCATCTCCTGAGCAACACGGATGACAGGCTTGCCAGTCTTACTGAACTTGACTTCGCCGTCATCGTTCCGTTGCAGTCTCAGGGGACACCCTAACACCTCTGGCGGTATGTATGCGTGTCCTTCGACTGCTTCCGCCGTAAAGAATGGTACAAGTGTGGTTTCAAGGTCTAAGCCCCACACCTTGCGCCCGCCATTCCTCTTGACTGATGGTCTGAGCAAGCTCGCTATAGTCATAACATCTGGCATAGTTTCACACTCCTGTAGTTATTCCCACAGGCGAGCTTGTACCCTGTCAAGATTCGCTATGATTCGACTTGCCGTACTTTTCAGGCCTATTCTTTATAAGGCCTTAGTCGGTATCTGAGCTTGAGTGTCGAATGTTTGTTAAAGGTACTTCCGAGATTGCCAGTCTCGTTCAATCCGCTTGGGATTGAGTCTATCTAGCTTCGTTATCACCTCTCAAAACACAATTCTGAATCAAGGGTAAAACAAAAAGCACTTTTGTTAAATGCGAAAAAGCAATTGCATTTTCCTCTCCCCCAGCTCCAAGGTCATGGATTAAAATGCTCAAAAGGAATTGCCCTGGTCCGCACGCAGGTCGCTCCTCATAGCTTGAAAGCCCTGTAGTTAAAATCTGGGCGTTCTTAGAGCAAATGGAGCGCGCGCCTCTTCTCTATGCCGGAGGATGGTCATTGAGGCCTTTGGGGTATCAGCCACGACGGGAGTCCTAGTATTATGGGGTCGGGCTGCATGTTCGCCACTGAAGGGATTTACGGGATACCGCTCGGGTATTCCAGAGGAGGCTCTGCGGACCATGTGAGATGTT
>Ga0315281_10012087_pt1 | contig 11784 bp, 9 predicted proteins | sample YL17G07_0_MG_FD_204540 | JGI IMG/M metagenome (GOLD analysis project Ga0315281, IMG submission 204540) | Sediment microbial communities from Yellowstone Lake, YNP, Wyoming, USA - YL17G07_0 | ecosystem: Environmental > Aquatic > Freshwater > Lake > Sediment | place: USA: Wyoming | collected... | reverse complement strand
TATTTATGGGTTGTTTAGATCAGCCTGAATCAGATGATTTAAAGCAGGACATGAGTTGGTGGATTAGCCGTGGATCGGGTCTTATTCAACTCAATCCGCTGTTGTCACTGGATGTTTTATATCCTGAATCACATGGTGCAGGTGCAGTCGGTGCACTTTGGGATAAACACCACAAGGCTTTCGCGCATTTCTTGAGTCGTATGTCCCCGTTAGCTATCCTCGAAGTAGGAGGCGCACACGGCATCCTGGCAAGAGAATACAAGCAGTTCGACAAAATACCATGGACCATTCTGGAACCCAACCCGTCACCTGTCGATGAGTGTGAAGCACGCTTCATCAAGGGATTTTTCGATGATAAATTTTCATACGACGAAGCCTTTGATACGGTTGTGCATTCCCATGTATTTGAACACATCTATGAGCCAGACCAATTCATGCGCCACTTGGCAGGGTTTATGGCCGAGGGTAAGCATCTGGTATTTTCGCTGCCAAATATGCAGGTAATGCTGGAGCGAAAGTACACCAACTGCATCAACTTTGAGCATACGGTTTTTCTGACCGAAGTGTATGTCGAATTTCTTTTGGCTAAACATGGTTTCCGGTTGTTGACCAAAGAATATTTCATGGACGACCACAGCATTTTTTATGCCGCAGTACGCGATCCTTCCGTAATGCCCATTGCATTGCCTCATGGCCTTTACGAGAAAAATAAGCAGCTCTATATGGATTACGTAAGTTATCACGAGGAACTGATCAAAGATTTGAATCGTAGGATGAGTGATACTGCGCAACCGGTTTACTTATTTGGTGCCCATGTATTCGCGCAATATCTGATAGCGTTCGGCCTGGACACCAGTCGGATTGTCAGCCTTCTCGATAATGATCCCAAAAAACAAGGCAAACGCCTTTATGGCACAAACTTGACGGTGCAATCGCCCGCCGCCTTGAAAAATACAGAGCGCCCCGTTGTGATTCTAAAGGCCGGAGTCTACAACCATGAGATCAAGGCAGATATATTGGGCAACATTAATTCCTCCACCACATTTCTTGAATGATTTGTAAGCGCCCAGCCAATTAATAAGGCTAAAAGTCATCTAAAAGGTAAGTCATTGGCTTAAATTTTTTTGTACATTTTCCGCTTCGTATTTCGTGATCAAGAATGTTTACAAAATAATAATGTTCCCGCCAAAGGCCACTTTTCAACGATGATGGGCGGGCAAGTTTCTTTTGTATTTTTCTTAAATCGTGTTGCTGATTAAATTCGTTAATGGACAACTCTTCGCCACACCAGGCATTGTATATAAGCGCCTCACCAACATCATCAAAGTAGGCCGGGACGACAGGGAGGTATTTTTCCGGAGAATCAACCAGCAGCCCAAATAATGTATCTTTAGATGCGGTGTGAGTATCCAAATCCATGCTAAAAAATCCCAATGGCGAAGATTCAGATAGATGATTCGACACAAAATCCTTAATCGTTTCCTTTACGTCCCCATATATCAGGGTAGCGTCATTTCTAAATTCATCCTTTACCTTTTCAGGGTCGGTATATAGCGGGAATTCACCTACTTTCCATAGTTCTGGGTGATCTTTGTAAGAATCAATTTTCAATAATCCAACCCCACTATCAAAGCCGTATATGTTGAATTTTACTCCCGTATATTTGTGTATATATTTTGCTATACGACACATTTCCCGGAGGCTCCCTCCAGACGCGACACCAAATTCTACAGCGGTCACGCATTTATTCCCGAAATTCAAGCTTTGAATTGCCGCAATATACATCCCATAGGCATAACGTGGATTGGAAAAAAACTCATTCTTCATCAGGTAATCTATGAATGCAAGGTCATCAATCAGATGAAGATTAATTTTTGAGGAGAGTACGAAATCAAATAATTTCAGTACCCTTTTCTTTAGTGATCTTTTAATATTCATGTTCTCTAGCAGTCGGTTAACTTTTGGGTGAATCGCTAATCCATGTCTCATGAGGCTCTTGCAGAATCCAGCGTCATGAGCGGAACTAATTGCCGGATAAAGGGCAAAAATAGGTAGAAGTGGGCGGCCATTGCTGGCAAGATCAAGGTTCTAAAGACTCAACCAACGCCCGATATGAATACTACGCAACGAAACGGAATCTGACCTTGCCCCTGTAATCCGTACTTCTTAACGGGCTCATTATACGGCCTTCTTCAACTGTGCCGCAGACCAGTTTTTCTCGAACGTCCAACATTCTTATTTGCACCCACATAACTAAGGGTTGCGGCTCGTTTCGTTTCAGCGAAAGCGCGCTTTGATCCACCGCTCTATTTCCCTCGGTATCTGTGTCAGGATGCTATAAAGTTTGCCGCAACGGAGTGACCACCGCGAAGCCGCCTCGGTCCTGAGAGCTTCGAGAAAGAACTTCTCCTGCGACATGGGCTGGCGCGCATTCCGGTTCAGGCGAGTGTATTCACCCAGTAGATTGCGGTAGTTGCGGCGCAGGAAGATGCGCCCGGACGATTCGAACAAATCTTCCCCCAGTACTTTGCGGTAATAGCGTTGCAGCCCTAGGACTTCCGGAAGAAAGGGGCCGGTCGCCTGGTCCGCGCTGTCCTGCCTTGCATGCACCCTGTACTTTACATAGGGATCGAACATGACCACCGCTTTGCCCGCCAGTGCTGCATCGATCACGAACGGCCGATCGCATATCTTGCCGTAGGTGTCAAACCCAAAGTTGCCATGTTTCAGCACGTCGGTTCGGTATACCGCTGAGCAGAATGGCATCGGGAAACCACCGTACAGGTGCGCAGCCAGTTCACGGCCAGACACTGCGACGTATCGGCTTCCGCGAATCTTTCCCCACTCGGCATGTTCCGGATCCTGATGCACACGCATCGACGATACCGCAACTGTTGCATGCGGCTCGAGAGCGAGAGCAGCCGATACATCGTGCAGATAGTTCGGATGCAGCAGGTCGTCATCGTGGAACAGCATGGTCCACGGCCCGCGCGCCATGGCCTGCAAATCGGACCAGCAGGCTCGCGGGTTATTCGATTCCCGGCATACCAGATCGACCCCGCGTGCCGCAAACGAGCGTACGACATCCGCGGTGTTGTCGGTGCTTCCATTGTCGAGTACGCAGATCCGGACTGCTGGTTGCACCTGTGCCAGCAGCGATTCAAGTGTCGCGCCGATGAGCGGTGCCCGGTTATACGTGAGCACCAGCACCTCGATGCTTACAGATTTGTCTTGGCTCATTCGCTTGGTGCCTTTCCGCCCACTAGCGCTACGATCCATTCGCCGAAGCCTTCATAGGTATAGCACTGGCCTTGTTGAGAGCGCAGGAACTGCGTTCCTGCAGCCATCATTGCGGCAGCTTCGGAGTCGGTCATCTGCTCCATGCGGTCGGCGATCGCTTCAGGGGAGCCGAAGGTGCGCGCATCGATGAACGCCTCGGCAGGCAACTGCTCGAGTATGTCCGGTGCTCCCATATACACAGGGATGGAGGAGGAGACGAGGGCATCGATCACCTTCTCGGTTACGTAGCCTAGATAGGCGGTGTTCTCGTATGCGATGGTGAATCTGTAATGATTCAGGAGTTCGTGCTTGTTGTCGCACGGCCCCTGAAAGGCAGGACGAATGCTGTCGATCCTAGCTGCTTGGGCAGGCGGCATGTTCCCAGTGTCGGTCCAGCCGCGCCCAAACACTTCGAGTTCGCCGCGAAGGCCGAGTACCTGCAGCAAATCGATGCGCGCATCATGCAACTGCAGCCGCCAGCAGGACTGATAAGCCGGGGAAAGGCGCTTGCGCAGTCCATGCCGCATAACCCGGAGTGCATCGCGCAAGCTGCGCACGCGAGCCCAGCCGCGCTCGCACCAGTACTTGTTGGCAGCAATCAGCACTGCATGCTTGCGTTCATGCCACGGCTTGGGCTGCGGCAATCGATCGCGCCAGAAGCTTGGGAATGAGAGCCGCCAGTGGCGGGATTGCCGCAGCGCAGGCACGCTTTCGAATACGGGGTGCGGCCCGATGCAATGGTCGAACTTGAACCGTGATTTGATGAGTCGGTCAACGCTGCGGTATGCGACAAGGGGCGATTCGAGCATCATGAGGACGGATGGGGTCGCACCAAGCTTGCACAACTCGAGTCCATGGCGTGCATCCATCTCTTGTACCACATGCACCTCGCCGGCCTTCCAAGTACCAGATATTACTTTCTGTAACGCCACATCTCCGGATACCAGCTCGATACCCAGTTCCGCCTCGCGCTCGTATAGGCTGGTCACCCATGCCGATCCCAGGAATTGCTGTGACCAGCTGCGGTCACGGAGACGGTCCTGATGGAACTGGCGGATATCGGAACAGAAGGCGATCTTCATTCGTAGGCACATCATCGGTTGTAAGACTATCGCTCACCCGGAACATCCGGGGCGTAGCCTCCAAGGTGCATATTGAAACACAGACACCGGATCGTGCGGGGCCGATTCTTAAGTGTAATATTCAAGCGGGCCTCGGCAGTCTTGAGAGGAGCTCAAGGGCGGCATCCTGCACGGGCGCCACCTCGAGCGATTCTAGGCACTGGCTGATGCCGTTGCCGTCACACCCTGTCTTGTTGCACGGCAGGCAATCCATCGCAGGACTGACGATCTTGTGCATTTCATCGGCGATGCGCCATGCGCGCCAATCCGATGGCCCGTGTATCGTGACCGTAGGTGTCCCTGTCGCTGCGGCGATGTGAGGGGCGGCGCTGTCGACACCCATATGCAGCGAACTCAGCGAGATCACGGCCGCTAGCTCGCCCAGCGTGGTTCTTCCCGCCAGATTGATCACGCGTCCCTCGCGGCCCGCAGCGATCTTTCCGCATGCGTCAGCTTCTGCCGCGGAACCAATCAGCACGGTCGGCAACTGGTAGTTCTCCCAGATACGGTCAAATACTTCGCCCCACTTGTCGTCGCTCCATTCTTTGTACTTCCAGCGCGAATACGGATTGGATGACACCACCCTGCCGCCCGGCGGGATGCCGGCATCAGCCAGCAAGGAGCGGGTGCGCGACAGATCGCCCAGCGAAATGTGCAGCTTTGGTATGGAGTCCTTCGTATCGATGCCGAGTTCGCGCACGATGCGCAGGCACTGGTCGGCACCGGGATGTACGGGCAAGCCTGCGGGTGTCAATTTACGCAGGATGTGAGTGAATGCGATCTGGTGCCAGAAACGATCCTTTTCACCACGGTGGTATCCGACGCGCATGGGTGCTCCGGTAAGAAAAGAAGCGATTGCGCCTCGATCACCCGTGCGCAGATCGATCACGAGCGTATAGCGATTGCGCCTGAGTAGCCGTGCGAATGCCAGCATCTCGCGCAAGCGCTGCAACAGTGGTCCGCGCTTCCTCGCTATCTCGACAGCTTCAAAAAGATTAGGGTCGGCAGCGAGCAGCGAACCATAAGGTTTGGTGACCAGTACGGATACGCACGCGTCGGGATGGCTTTCTTTCACAGCACGTATCGTCGGTGCTGTGAGGACAACATCGCCGACATCCCCCAACTGGATCAGGAGGATGTTCGCCGGATCGAAATCGATAGCCTTGATCCTTGCGTGCTGCATGGATCAACCATGCTCCTGAATGATGATCGCCGCTTCCCTCAATATGCCCTCCAGGGAAGTCCATGCAGGCTGGTAACCAAAATCCGCAGCACGTCTGTTCTGTGAATAGTAATACGGTTTGGAGCCCGTCGCATTCACGCCGGCAGACACCCCCGAGATATCATAGTGCAGCCCGAATCTGTCCTGCATGGCTGACAGCAACGTGTGCTTGTTGACAGGTGCCAGACTGTAGCAGTCCACCGGGGTGTTGCTGGGCGCAGCGGAAAGCAGTGAGTTTACCAAGCGGTGGAAATCGGAAGGATGCAGGTAGTCGCGCACGATGAGGTCAGGCGAGGTCTGCAAGGTCGTTTTCTCGAGAATCGCGCGCAGGATATCCGAGATCAGGAAGCGCGCCGCGATATCCTGCGAGCGGCTGAAGTAGTTGAACACGCGGATGTCACAGATCGACAGTTCGGGGTGGGCACGGTGACGACATTCCGCATGGAGTTTCGCTACACCATACCAGTCACTCGGTGCCAGTTGGTTCAGCGGAACGACGGCAGGGGTGGTGCCCGTCGCAGGTTCATCGAATTTCGATCCGTAGGCGCTACCGCTGCTAAGGAAAAGGTAGCGGCAAGCAGGATGCGTGCGCAAGTAGCTCAGCACCATTTCATCGAAGTGCAAGGTGATGTCGAAGATGTCGCTACCCAGCGACATGATTTGCGCCGGGTTGCCGGTGCCGACGAAATTGATGACCGCATCGAATTTGAGACGTGAGAAACCGGTGAATCCATCCATTGCATGACACCACTCATCCAGTCCGCCAGTAGCCAGCCATCCTTCAACCGCATCAGGCCGCCGCGCGAAGAGAAAAAGTTCGTGTTTTCGTGTCTCGGAGAACGAGATGATCAGGTCTCTGGCGATCTGGCTGGTCGCCCCGAGTATCGCGATCCTCATCTTGCCTTTTCCGTTTGGCTGCACAGTTTGGGAAACTGCTCGTCCAGTCTGGAGCCGAATGCCAAGCGCGGGCGGCATTCAGTCGCGCCTTCCATCATGATCTCGATCAGTTGCGGTCCCTTGTGCGATGCCACCAGCGGCAGTACGCGCTCCATGTCGGAGGTGCTGATGATGCGTTGCGCCGGGATGCCGTAGGCGACCGCGATATCGCAGAAGGATGGGCTGCTGTAGCCTTTCCTGGTCGACTGGTCGCGGCCGTCGAAATACATATCCTGGAAGTTTTTGACCATCCCCAGTACCGCGTTGTTCATGACGATGATGTTCACGTCCAGTCCCATGCGATTCAGCGTGTCCAGTTCCTGGATATTGATCTGCATGCTGCCGTCACCCGTGATCACGACGACCTTGTTCCTTGATTGGAGAGCGATGCCCAGCGCGGCGGGAAATGCGAAGCCCATCGCGCCCATTCCGCCGCTGTAATGCACGGCTTGGCCGGATGACAGGCGCAGGTTTTGTGCCGCCCACATCTGGTGGTTGCCGACATCGCAAACGTAATCGACAGACTGTCCGGACAGGATGCGGTTCAGTTTGTTGAACACGACGCTGGGGCTGATCTCCCAGTCCGCATATTCGTCGAACTGCGTCAGCTCGCGCTGTTGGCTCAGTTCGTCTATCCAGCACTTATCCATTATGGGGAAACTGGCGGCGTTAAGGGTGCATTGCCGGAAAAAATTCTCCGAGGTGGCGCAGATGTTCAGATCCGCGTGGACGCGGTTATCCAGTTGTGCCGGGTCGATATCGATCTGGATGATTTTCGCCTTGCGTGCAAAATCGTCCACGTCCCCGCCTGTTTGCCGGACATCGAGACGGGCACCGATCACGATCAGCAGGTCGCAGTTTTGCACCGCCCAGTTGGCTTCGCGATTGCCATAACTGCCGATCATGTTGAAGTAGTTGCTACGCGCTACCACGCGTTCGTGTCCCATCAACGTCGAGACGTACGGGATACCAGATGCATCCGCTTTTCCAAGCCATGCATCCATGGCATCTGCCCAGCGCGCTCCGCCGCCGATGCAGAGCAAGGGGCGTTGCGCTTCCTTGCACATGACTTCCAGCTCTTTCATTGCTGCCGCATCTGCTTCTTGCCCGACACGTATGTCCAATGGAGTGTTCAGCCATTTCTCGACCAGGGTATCGGGAATCTCGGAGCGTTGCACGTCGTTGGGGATATCGAGCAACACAGGACCCATGCGACCGCTCAGTGCGGCCGACATCGCCTTGTGCAATTCCGGCAGCAGCACCTCTGGCGTGTCGATGCGCACCGCATATTTCGTCAGCGAGCGTGCAATTTCTACGATGTCCAGTTCCTGAAACCCCTGTTGCCGGATAGCCCGATCACCCTTGAGTTCGCGTGTATTGACCTGCCCAGAGATGAACAGGCACGGTACGGAGTCAAACCAGCAATCGCCGATGCCGGTGATGAGGTTGGTCGCGCCGGGACCGCTGGTACCCATGGCCACCGCGATCGTTTTGCCCTTGGTGTACCTAGCCACGCCCTCCGCCGCGAAGGCTGCCGATTGCTCGTGGTGCATGGAGATGATGTTGAACTGCCCCGACTCGGCCAGACTGTCGAGCATGTGCGTGATCATGCCGCCCACCAGCTCGAAACAGGTATGTACCTGCTGCGCGATCAGAAACCGGGCGAGTGCGTCGGAGGCCTTCAAGCTATTTCCCTGTCATTAGCTTTGTCTCAGAAATTTACACCGAAGAACGTTTCGATCTTCTCGGCCACAAAACCGAGCATCTCCTCGCTCAAGCCGGGATACACGCCGATCCAGAGCGTGTCGTTCATGATCTTGTCGGTATTCTTCAGCTCGTCATTGATGCGATAAATACGGCCATCGAAGTACGGCTGGCGCGTGAGGTTGCCGGCGAACAGCAGGCGTGTGCCGATCTTGTATTGGTCCAGGTATTTCAGCAGCTCGACTCGATTCACGCCTGCCGCTTCGCGCAGCGTGATGGGGAAGCCGAACCACGAAGGCTCGCTGCCTGCGGTGGCTTCCGGCAGAATCAGGAATTCCTCACAGGATTTCAGGCGCTCCTTGAGAAAAGCGAAATTGTGTTTGCGCGCCTCGACGAACCCCGGCAGTCGATCCATCTGCGCCAAGGCACAGGCGGCCTGCATGTCGGTGATCTTGAGGTTGTAGCCCAAGTGCGAATAGGTGTATTTGTGGTCGTAGCCTTCTGGCAGCGTGCCCAGCTTCCAGCCGAAGCGCTTGCCGCAGGTGTTGTCGCAGCCCGGGGCACAATAGCAATCTCGGCCCCAGTCGCGGAAGGATTCGATGATGGTACGCAGGTCACGGTCTTTGGTGAATACCATACCGCCCTCACCCATGGTAATGTGGTGCGCGGGGTAGAAGCTGCAGGTGGCGATGTGGCCGAAGGTGCCGACATGCTGGCCTTTGTAGCGTGAGCCCAATGCATCGCAACAATCCTCGATCACCCAGAGATTGTGTTTCTTTGCCAGCGCCATGACGGCATCCAGATCGAATGGGTTGCCCAGCGTGTGCGCCACCATGATGGCTTTGGTCCTGGCGGTGATCGCCGCTGCGATCTTGCTAGGGTCGATGTTGTAGGTGGGGATATCCACATCCACGAACACCGGCACCATGCCGTTCTGCAACATCGGATTCACCGTGGTGGGAAAACCTGCCGCGACGGTGATAACTTCATCGCCCGGCTTCAAGGCGCGGGCACCAAGCTTGTGCGAGGTGAGCGCGGTGAATGCCAACAGGTTTGCGGAGGAACCAGAAGTAGTGGTGAGTGCATAGGATACGCCGACATATTCGGCGAAACGCTTCTCGAACGCTTCGTTGAAACGTCCGGTGGTGAGCCAGCCGTCCAGCGAGGCTTCGACCATGTTCTTGAGCTCGGCAGCGCCCAGCACCTTGCCGGAGGGAGGCACCACGCTGGTTCCCGGCTGGAACGGTTTTGCCGCATATTGCAATGCGCTGTACTGCTCGACCAGATTCAATATCCGCTGCTTCAACTCTGCCTTGTCCACTACCGGCTCCTGCTCAATTGTTCCGAATGCTTTTGTTGTATGCATTGATCTGGCGCAGCGTCAGGTCACGCATGCCCTTGCCGTCGCGGTGTGCGCGATGCCACTCGATGATTGTCTCCAGTGCATCTTGCAGGTGCCAGCGCGGATGCCAGTCCAGGCGCATCTTTGCCTTGGAACAATCCAGCTTCAGGTAATGCGCCTCGTGCGGATGTTCATTTCCATCCGGCATCCAGCTTGCTCCTTCACCCCATGCCTGCGTCAGTTTGTCCACGATCCACTGTACCGGTTTGGCATCTTCATCGTTCGGTCCGAAGTTCCAGCCTTCGGCATAGCCCGTGCCATCCTCGAAGAGTCTCTGTGCCAGCACCAGATAGCCAGACAGCGGATCCAGCACATGTTGCCAGGGGCGGATCGCATACGGGCTGCGGATGTTGACCGGCTTGCCTTGCATGATGGCGCGCACGATATCCGGTATGAGCCGGTCGCCCGCCCAGTCGCCGCCGCCGATCACGTTGCCCGCCCGGGCCGAAGCGATGGCAACGCCATGCGTCTGGTATTTGTCCGGATGGAAATACGAGTTGCGATAGGCCGAAGTCACCAGTTCCGCACAACCTTTGCTGCTGCTGTAGGGGTCGTAGCCGCCCATGGCTTCGCTTTCGCGGTAGCCCCACACCCATTCGCGATTCTCGTAGCATTTGTCGCTGGTCACGTTGACCACCGCGCGCACGCTGCTGGTCTTGCGTACCGCTTCGAGCAGGTTCACCGTGCCCATCACGTTGGTAGAATAGGTCTCGACCGGCTCGGCATAGGAATAGCGCACCAGCGGTTGCGCCGCCATGTGGATGACGACCTCCGGCTGGTGTTCGGCGAACACATGGCGCAGATGTTCCAGTTCGCGAATATCACCAATGATGCTGGCCATGCCCTTACCAACCTCGGCGACCTCGAACAAGCTGGGATTGGTCGGTGGCGCAAGCGCATAACCCACTACCTGTGCCCCCATGGATTGCAACCAAAGCGATAGCCAGCTTCCTTTGAAGCCGGTGTGCCCGGTCATCAGGACGCGCTTACCTTTCCAGAATGTAGGGTTCACTTCCACACCTTCCACGGTGCTTTGCCCGATTGCCACAATTCTTCGAGATGCATCTTGTCGCGCAAGGTATCCATCGGTTGCCAGAACCCCTCGTGATGGAATGCTGCCAAGTTACCTTCTTCTGCCAGATGCTCCATCGGGTCTCGTTCCCAAATGGTTTTGTCATCGACGATGTAGTCGATGACTTGGGGTGATAGCACAAAGAACCCGCCATTGATCATGGCGCCGTCGCTCTTGGGTTTCTCTCGGAAACTGTTGACCTTGTTGCCCTGCATATCGAGTACGCCGAAACGTCCCGGCGGCAAGGTGGCTGTCAGTGTCGCTTTGACTTGTTGCGCCTTGTGGAAAGCGATCAGCTCGGTGATGTTGACATCGCTCACGCCATCGCCATAGGTGAAACAGAATGCCTCTTCATCTTTGACATACTCCGCCACCCGCTTCAAACGGCCGCCCGTCATCGTATCCTCACCGGTATCCACCAGAGTCACTTTCCATGGCTCTGCGTAACGCTGATGCACTTCCATCTTGTTATGCTCCATGTCGAATGTCACATCCGACATGTGTAGAAAGTAGTTGGCGAAGTATTCCTTGATGACGTAGCCCTTGTAGCCGCAACACACCACGAATTCATTGATGCCGTGCGCCGAATAGCCCTTCATGATGTGCCACAGGATGGGCTTCCCGCCGATTTCGATCATAGGCTTGGGGCGGACGGTGGATTCCTCGCTGATCCTTGTTCCCTGTCCGCCTGCCAGAATGACTGCCTTCATAACGCATCCTTATCGTTCACAAGCTGTGATTTTATCGGGTTTGACGGTCGCCACAAAACTTTATTCGCCAGTCTCTAGTGTGGCGGGCGCATGACCTGCGTTGGAAAACTGGATGCGGTGCAATTGCGCATACACCCCATCTTTCGCCAGCAATTCGCGATGTGTGCCGGTCTCGACTATCTCGCCCTTTTGCAGCACGACGATGCGGTCCGCTTTTTCGATGGTGGATAGGCGGTGCGCGATGACCAGCGTGGTGCGCCCTTGCATCAGCGTTTCCAGTGCGGCCTGGACGTGGCGTTCGGATTCGCTGTCCAGCGCGGAAGTGGCTTCGTCGAGTA
>Ga0315281_10012086_pt1 | contig 11785 bp, 8 predicted proteins | sample YL17G07_0_MG_FD_204540 | JGI IMG/M metagenome (GOLD analysis project Ga0315281, IMG submission 204540) | Sediment microbial communities from Yellowstone Lake, YNP, Wyoming, USA - YL17G07_0 | ecosystem: Environmental > Aquatic > Freshwater > Lake > Sediment | place: USA: Wyoming | collected... | reverse complement strand
TGGATAACTGCGAGATGATTGCATAAATACCATTGTCCGTAAAAGCGCCGTCTGGCAAGTATCTGCTGGATACTCCAAAACCTATCCCTAACGGAAATTCAGCCAATGATTCTAATACAAAGTCGACCTTTCGGATCAGCAGATCTGACTGCGCATCACCGATCCCGTAAAGAAGTCCGGCTATCTTTCCAATAAACGACAAAACATATCCAGGTGCACAGCAACCTACTGCGATTGCTATCACGCCTATGGCGATACAGAGACGCTTCAAGCCGTAGATCCTGTAAATTAACCTATCTATGACAAGTGCAGAGAGAACAATAAAGAACAGATATCCATAGAGCGAGGCGGATATATTGGTGAAACTGAGGAACAGCAACGCAACAAATAGATACGTAATTCGCAATCCATTCTTCCTGGGAACCAGGAAATACATCAAGAACGTTGGCAAAAGTCGGCCAAAATGTCCCCCCTCGATAGAGACTGACGCGAATCGCGGCACGGGAATCTGGCCAGAAGCCACATTCAAACCAACCGTGCTTAGCCCAAAACCAAAGAATAGAATCGCCTGAAATATCATTATAAACAGCGTACACATTCCAACGTATTTGAATGACGAAACCACAAACTCCACCTGTTTTTGGCTGGTTATGTAGTTGGTAAAGCAAAGAAACACACAAAACAAAACGCCCAACCTCGATATCATGGCCATTCTTTGAAAGAACACGCTGTCCACATCTTCGTATTTGTCAAGATATCCGCATCCGTAAAGGATCAGGAGGTGCGCAGCCAGCGAGACGGTCAGGACCAGGAATAGCTTCTCGAAAAACAGTATTTTGACTGGTCGGTTGAACATCCGTATCACAACGAGCAGACTTATGATTATTCCGACAAAATCAAAAAGCCGAGCGGAATACATTTGGTAGGCATAATTTGTAAAAAAGGACAGCGAGAAATACAACGCTATGAGCTTTACATATATATTCTCCCTCGACCTTAGAATAACAAATGCCGCAGAAGCAATGAGTAAAAAGCCGAGATAAATATTCACATATTCCGGATTGAACTCCAGAGATACGAATTCCCTGAAATCATTATAGGAGGGTCTTAATTCGGAAAAAGTTATCATACTTCCCTTCGATGAAAACGCTGCCTTACATTCGCCGTGGCTGTCCCAGGCGATCTATAACCGGCTCATTCACTTCCTCTTATAAACCACAAACCTGGGAAACTGTTTTTCCTTTTGCGTGCTCCCGCCTTCGAAAACCTCCAGAAGGCAGTATTTATCTTCAAGAGGCCTGTCCAAGAATCTTCTGTAGGCGGATGAGTCTCTGCTCACGTAATGCGACCTACCCGCGTGTCCGAGCACACAGTAGTGCGATCACGTCACAAATCTCTTGGCTGTTGCTCAGACACATCACTTTGTTCAAGAACAATTCCCCTTCTGTTCAGAACCGTTGCCCAGTAGAAGACCGGCACTATACAGGAAAGCGAATAGGCCAATCCTCCTCCTGCCACGCCATAATACGCCGTGAGATAGTAGCCCATCAAGGCCAGCGAGCCGAAAGACAATATGGCGCCAATAAACACTTCCCGATACTTGTCCCTTGACAGCAATAGCTTCAGGTAGAACATGAGCATCATAAGGGTCAGAAAAGACGGAATGTACCCGTCAAAAGCCTTTGCAACCATATCAGCAGCGGATGCGTCGAAGTGTCTTCCGGTATATGCCGCCGATACAATTCTGGTATCGAGCAAATACATCGCTATGCACGCCGGAATTGTTATGATCAAAGTAAGTGCTATCAGGTTACCCTGAAGAGCTTTGCTTGATCGTCTTGACTTGTACAAATAGGGTAACAGAATTGAATAGAGCGAGGCTGTGATTACGGTATTCGGAAGTTGGATCAGTTTTTCTGCATAGTTAAGGGCGGAGATAGCGCCGGGGTCCACCCTCGCCACAAACATCCTTGGGAGAAAGAAACCACCTGCAAGAATTATCATGGCGCAGATTACCCATAGATTGCTCTTCCAGATGCCACAACAGTCAAGGAAAAGCTTTCGATCGACGAAAAGACCCGTCTTACGCATATTCCTGTAATACAGGCACACGAACACGAACAGAAATTGCAGCAAATAGGCAAATACGAAAACATATATTACACCATCAACCGTAGCAACACAAAACAGCAGGCCATAGAACAGAATAGAGTGAAATAAAGTGCCTATATTGAACAAATAAAACTGTTCGTTTGCCAAAAAGATGCTTTTGGTAACCATGCTCATGCAAAAGAAAAAGAACGTCGCCGAAGATATACAAAGTAACCTGGTCAACGGACCACTGTCAGGCAACCGGAAAATCCCAGCCAATAACGGAGATAGCAGTGCGAGGCATAGGGTCAGGATCAGCAAAATTACCGCCGATGCAAGACAAAACGCCAGGTGCTTTCTGTTATCCCTATCGAGATAATAATGTCTCAAGTATGTGGCATCTATATTTCCGGAAACAGTCAGAGCAAGTAATATAGGAATTGAAAGCGACAGCAGCAGGACGTCCGACTCATGCGTTACCCCGAATTGCCCTGCAAGCAATCGATACCGCAGATATGCCAAAACACCAAGGATAGCTTGAGCCGACACGGAAAGCAGCGCAGCGTTAAAAAATGACATCGATACTCCCCAATGCAGCAACGATTAGACCTGGCACGTGAGAACCTCCACCGCTCGGTCCTGGAAACCAGGCCAAACAACATTGGGTACCCATCGCAACGCGCAGTCTCATAATCCGGGCGGCAAGTATCATCGCCCAATTGCGAGTTCGTGATGCCATAATTTCTGCTCAGTGCCTATTTACAATCATTGTACACAAGGAAAACGCCGAAGACGCAAGACACTTCCCCTGCTACGGTCTATGACGATTCCGCAGGTACCATTCTATTGTGGCTCCAAGTCCTTTGTCGAAGGACGTCTTGGCTTCAAAGCCGAAGAGGGTCTTGGCTCTCGAGGTATCAAGGCATCGCCTTGGCTGTCCGTCCGGCTTGGATCGATCCCAACGGATTTCGCCTTTGAATCCCGCTATCCCAGCGATCTTATGCACCAGATCCCTTATCGTGATCTCGAAACCAGCGCCAATGTTTACCGGCTCAGCACCGTTGTAGTATTGGGTCGCCAGCACAATCCCTTCGGCGGCGTCGGCTGCATAAATGAACTCACGCGAAACTTCACCCGTGCCCCAGCAAACAATATGATCACTGTCGGCTTCAATCGCATCGACGCACTTTTTTATCAACGCGGGGATCACATGACTGCTTTGCGGATGAAAATTGTCCCCCGGCCCGTAAAGGTTCACCGGCAGCAGGAAGATCGAGTTGAAGCCATATTCCTGCCGATACGCCTGCGACTGCACGAGCAGCATCTTCTTGGCCAGACCGTACGGTGCGTTTGTTTCTTCGGGATATCCATTCCACAAATCCTCTTCCTTGAACGGCACGGGAGTAAATTTCGGGTAGGCACAAATCGTACCGATCGCGACGAACTTGCCGATATTTCGCAACCTTCCTTGTTCGATCAACTGCACACCCATCATCAAGTTCTTATAGAAGAACTCGCCTGGGTGTTCCAAGTTCGCACCAATTCCGCCAACGACCGCAGCCAGGTGAATGACGATGTCCGGCCTCATATCGTCGTACATTCTGTTAACATCGTCAAGTTTGACCAAGTCATACTCTTCAATTCGAGGAACGAGAATATGCTTGCACCCTTGACTTTGAAGGGCTTTTACGACGTAATTACCCAGGAAGCCAGCCCCCCCGGTAACGACAATTCTCTTGTTGATAGAAAAACTGTTTTCTGTCATCTCTTGCCATGATCCTTAAGGAGTCTCTCTTGTTCAGCCAGAGTCCTATCCACGTCCACCATCATGCGAACGAGTTCCTTGAACGTTGTCTTCGGCACCCATTTGAGCACTTTCCTGGCCTTGCTCGCATCACCCAACAGCAGATCCACCTCCGTCGGCCTGAAATACCTGGCGTCCTGTTTGACAAAATCCTGCCAATCCAAATCAAGATAGCCAAAGGTCTCTTCCAGGAACTCCTTAACGGCATGCGTTTCCCCTGTAGCGACAACATAATCGTCAGGCTTGTCCTGTTGGAGCATGAGCCACATGGCTTCAACGTAGTCGCCCGCAAAGCCCCAGTCGCGTTTGGCATCAAGGTTGCCGAGATACAAGGTTTCTTGAAGCCCCAGTTTGATCCTCGTTGCCGCTCGCGTAATCTTGCGCGTCACAAACGTCTCGCCACGCCTTGGTGATTCATGGTTGAACAAGATGCCGTTACAGGCGAAAAGCCCATAGGCTTCGCGATGATTCACCGTCTCCCAAAACGCGTATAATTTGGCACAAGCGTAGGGGCTTCTCGGATAGAAGGAGGTTTTTTCTGTTTGTGGTATCTCCGCGACTTTCCCATACATTTCACTGCTTGATGCCTGATAAAACTTGATTTGCCTATTCACCGTTCGGACGGCCTCAAGCAATCGCAGCGTTCCCAGCCCGACAACATTGGCGGTATAGATGGGTTGGTCAAAACTCACGCGAACGTGACTTTGAGCGCCGAGGTTGTAAACTTCATCAGGCTCGATCTCGTTGAGGATATTGGAGAGATTGCTGCCATCCGTCAAGTCGCCATATATCAGCTTCAAGGGCGGATTCTCGTGCAGATCGTTATACAAATGATCGATCCGGCCCGTGTGAAATGACGAACTTCGCCGAATGACACCCCACACCTCATAGCCCTTCGCCAGCAGCAATTCAGCCAGATACGAGCCGTCTTGACCTGTTATTCCTGTGATCAATGCCTTTTTCATGATAATGCAACAACACTCCATGCGCTGTTCATCTGATGCCGTTCCACGGATACCAGCCGCTCTCGGATGCCGAATGAGTTTCTGCTCTTGTTCCAACCAACTCAAAGCCACTCACGTCGGCCTCGAACCAAAGCAATCGCAGATCCCAACAGAATTGAAATCACCCCAGCGGCAGCCAAATTGGCCGTCATCTTTGGACTGACCGGAATGTCGATGTAATCTGGTTCACTCACGGCACGAATACTCTCGATTCCATCCTTTTCGGCAGCCAAACGGTTGATTTCTGCTTCTTTTTCCTTTGCTTTACCAGGGATTTCTTCATCCCTGCGCAGAGCAAGCTGCTGAATCTCCTGCTGGAAGCCCTTGATGTCCGCCTCCTTCTGAAGAGTCAACTGCTTTATACTTTCATCCAGCACGGCCAACTTTGTTTTAAGTTGCTGGATATCATCTTGTGCCTTGTTGATCTCCATATCGCAAGATTGCAGTCGATCGTATGTAGTGTTAATGAAAGCAATATTCTGCTGGAGGTCATTGGCGAATAGAATGCGCGAAAATGTATCCGTGGTGCCTGGATTGCCGATGACTTCAGTTTTCCCCTTGACAAGATCCTGCGTGTTGGCTTCCAGCATGGTCAGGCTCTTGTTCAACCGATCCTTAGCGGCTTGCAGCGAGGCTATCCGGTCATCCAGATGCTTTATCTGACCGTTAGCGCCTTCTTTTTCCTTCTCCTTGATCGTGATATCAATCCCTGCCTTCTCCTTAGCCGTTTCAATCTGTTGGCTCAGGCTTTCGATATCCGTGTTTGCTTTCTTTTGTTCCAGCTTCGCCACGTTGATGGCTTCCCGCAAGCCAAGGATATCCGCATCAAAGATCCGCTGGCTCTTGGCTGCCCTTGGGTCGAACATCTTCTTGATTTGATCGATAAGTGTACTAACGATCTTCTTGCCGGTCTCAGGGTCGACGGTATCATAGCTGATATAGACCAGCTCTCCACCTTTTCTGGCTTGTGCCTTCAGTCCATTGCTCAGTTTCGGCGAATACTGCTTCTTGTCCAAGCCAAGAGAATCAATAATCTTGCCGACGAAGCTGTCCTCCTTGATCAACTCAACGATATCATCCGTCGCGGCCAGAGATTCTGTCTGATTATTTCCGACAGAGCCCATTCGTCCGGCGATTATCGTGGCACTCACCCGATAGGTTTTAGGCATTTGCCTGGTAATTACTGCAGTCGCACCGACCGCTATTACGACTAGACTGGCAAGGAATACCCATCTTCTCTTCAGGGCGAGCCAGTATTTGTACAGATATATTTCACCGTCATCGGTTTCCCGATCGTGTTGTTCAGTCATCCTGAGAACCCTCTACAGGCTACTTCCATCTACCGCTTCTGTATGGTAAGTGTAACCATGTCCCAAATCAAGTCAAGCTCATCTTTCTCAAAAACGCCGTGTCGGCGGGACAAAGCGGAAGAGCGAAGGAAACAGGAGCAGATTAAGGCATCGGGCCATTCCTGGCGGCGGAGTTTTGTCGGCGTAAGAACATCTGGGTGGCGGTATTTCGCTGGCGGAAGTCAGCCGTTGCGTCAAGCCGGCTCTTCCTTCTCCCGCTGCGATAGGACATGAAGGAATCTCATGCCGACTCGGAAATACTGCCAGCAGGTTAATACCGCAAACGCGGCACTGCCGATCCAGAGCATCCAGAGAAGGGTGTGAATGAATCCAACGACACGCGACAGGTCCGGCCCCAACAACACTACGAGAACGAGAACCATTTGAAAATCGGTGCAAAGCTTGCCTACCCACCCCACGCGGATAAAGACGTGACCCGTAACGATAAAGATCAGGAAGAAGCCCACGATAACAAACAGGTCTTTTCCAAGGGCGGAAACGACCACCCAACTGGGAATCTTGTATCCGGGGATCGTTGTGCTTCCCAGCCCGAGCAGGATCATCGCGCACGTGATAAGCAGCTTGTCGGCCAGCGGATCGAGAAATCGACCGAGCGGGGTCTCCTGCCTGAAGCGCCGAGCGAGCCAGCCGTCGAGGGCGTCCGACATCGCCATCAAGGCAAAGATCAGCAGCGCGCCATAGCGTGCCCACCACCACGTCTGAAGATTCACCAGAGCAACCACGAATGGGCCGATCAGGATAATTCTCAGCATCGTCATCCGGTTCGGCCACGTTAGAAACCGTTCACGCCCCATCTCTTGCTCCACCAGCAGATGCAAACCCAACCGTGCCTGCGGTTCTTGATGTCACAGGCTGACGTCCAATGGGATAACGATCTGTTGTCTCAGTACCCCGTCACGATCCTTCGAATGTCGTTGAAGGTGACAAAAACAAACAGACCGATGATCAACGCCAAACCCACTGCCTGCCAGACGGCCATCGCCCGGATGGATAGGGCCTTTCCCCTGACTTTCTCCAAAAGGATCAGTACGGCCCCCCCACCGTCGACAATCGGTATGGGCAGAAAATTAACGACGGCGAGATTCGCTGAGATCAGCGCAAAATAATACAGCAACTGATAAATCCCGTTATCGCTCACTCTCTCCGCCAACTTCTGTCCGGTATGAATGATGGAGATCGGTCCCATGAGCTCTCGCGCCCCGACAGAACGATCAATCGCGACCCGCTGAATGGTCACGTAAACCATCTTGATGACATTCCAGGTTTCGCGAATCCCCAACGCGATGGCCTGATGAGGATACTTTCCTTTAATCACTGTTTCCATGAACGGCGACAACATGTCGGCAGTGTAGTCAATATCGGCCTGCCACGACGTACTGTCGGGAATATCAAGCGAGCCGATCTGGTCGTGTGCGAAGCCCAATTGCACCTTTTTGCCGAGACTCAATTTGAGACATTCGATGAGCTCCAGCCAGTTTTGCACCGGCTGGCCATCACACGACGTAATTCTTGCCCCACGGGGAACGCTGATTGTTTTGGACGTATTTCCGGTCAATCCGGCCAATACCAGATGGTCTTCGTCCACACCGATCAGGCCAATCAGATAGCCGAATTCCACCGTCTGCCCCGGGACATCCAGTTCAACCTGCTTCTGCTCCGTCCCGCGCAGCACCGTAAGAGACGCCCATTTCCCGCGCTTGCCCAATAAGTACTTTACAATTTCGCTTTCCGTCGGATCAAGGATGTTGCCCACGCCGATGATGACATCTCCAGCCTGAACACGGTCGGGATCCGGTTTGTTTTTTCCTTCCTGCAACTCTTCGTCGGGCGAGATCACGAACTTGCACCGGGGCACCAGCCCGAGAATTGAGCCCTCGGGTACCTCGCCGGAAACTGACTGGCTGGTTGCCTGCGGAAGTTTGAGCATCAACATGGCCCGCTTGTATACTGTGACCTGAACAGGGGTATCGCCCTCTTGACGGCGAACAGTCAGTTCGACCGGCTTGCCCAGGCCTTTGGTTACGGCGTCCTCGACCTGTGCAAACACTTCCGGCACGACACCGTCAACCTTGAGAATGACGTCCCCTTCCTTGAGTGCAGGCATGCCAGAAATCGGCAGCCCCGGATCGGCCACCTTCAACGACATCGCGGGGCGAACCCCAATGTGACGGAACGTCGCGTCCCCTTGCATGGCAATGGCTTTCATACTGATGATCTTGCCGCCACGCTCAAGTTCAAGCTCGACAGGATTGCCTGGATTGCTTAGAGCAATAGCCAGCTTGACCTCGTTGAAGCTTCTGACCTCCGCACCGTTAATGCGAACAAAACGATCTCCGGCCAGCAATCCCGCTTTGGCGGCGGGACTTTCAGGTTGAACAACTCCGACCACTGCGGCAATCGTTTGCCATCCGTGCATGAAGACGATGATGAACGCGACAGCGGCGAAGACGACATTCATGACGACCCCCCCGCTCATTACCAGCAGCCGCTGGCCGGGGGTCTTGGCCAGGAACGACGCCGGATCATGCTGCGTTTCTGCAACCTGCTCCTGGTCGACGGCGAAATCCTCCTGACCCAACATTTTCACATATCCGCCCAACGGAATCGCACGCACACAGAAATCCGTGCCGCCGCGATTGATGCCGAAGAGGCGCGGACCAAAGCCAAGGGCAAAGACATCGATCCGAACGCCCACCATCCTCGCAGTAATGAAATGGCCCAACTCGTGAACGAAAATGATCACGGAAAACCCGATGATCACCAGGATAAGAGACCACACCCATTCCACTACCGACATTGCGGATTCAAACATCGCATTACCTCTTTCCGTGCCCACCGGTCGATCTCGAACAACTCGTCCAGATCCGGTCGGGCTGTGTGTTTATGCTGTGAAAGGACCTCTTCTGTCAAGTTAACAATATCACCAAATGTTATTCTTTTCTCGATGAAACATTCCACCGCCTGTTCATTCGCGGCATTAAGGACCGCCGGGGCCGACCCGCCGAGCTTGGCGGCTGAATAGGCCAGATCGAGGGCAGGAAACTTCTGGCGGTCCGGCTCGAGGAACGTCAATCGGCCAATTCTGCTCAGATCAAGCGGCGTGGCAATACCGCGGGTGCGTTTCGGCCAGGTCAACGCATATTGGATCGGAACGGCCATGTCCGGTTCCGACAGTTGGGCGATCATCACGCCGTCGCAAAATTCGGCCAGCGAATGAACAATGGATTCCGGATGGATGACCACCCGTATTCGATCGGCAGGCAGATCAAACAGATGGTGTGCCTCGATAATTTCCAACGCTTTATTCATCATTGTGGACGAATCGATCGTGATTTTCGGCCCCATCGACCACGTCGGATGGTTCAGAGCCTGCTCCAGTGTGGCATTGCGAATCTTTTCTGCCGGCCAATGGAGAAAGGGTCCGCCACTCGCGGTAAGTGTAATGCCCACCACGTCTTCCGCTCGTCCAGCCTGGAGGGTCTGGAACACCGCACTGTGCTCACTGTCAACCGGAATAATCACGGTGTTGGCCTTGCGCACCTCAGCCAGGAGCAAATCGCCGGTAACTACGAGCGCCTCTTTACTCGCCAGGGCGAGCACTTTGCCCGAACGGACCGCCGCGAACGCCGGACGGATGCTCGCGGAGCCGACAATCGCGCAAAGAGTAATATCGGCCTCCGGCATGGCAGCAACGGCTTCCACGCCGTCCAGACCGGCAAGAACATTGACGCAGGTATTCTTGAGCGCCTGCTTCAACTGAGCGTAACAACGATCATCGGCAATCGCCACCGCATCGGGCAAGAACTCCCTGGCCTGATCTGCCAGCTTCTGCCAATTGCTCCCCGCCGTTAAGCCGACTACCTTCCACTCGGGACCGAGTGAGCGCATTACCTCAAGGGCCCGACAGCCGATCGAGCCGGTTGATCCCAATAGGACGACAGATTTGCCCGAAATGTTATTTCTCAGAATATCGCCGACCAACTTCACACATATCCTTCAAGCACTTGACACACTTATCCCAGTGCATGGTGCCGATCTCAAGGATTCTATCGTCTACCCACACGCGTATTTTGTCGAAACCTTTCCCTCGTATCTGCCGTCAACGATGGGCATCGTATCACCTCCAGATTATCCTCTGTGGATGCCCGATTTTATCAGCCGAGAACCTACTGCCGAGCCGAAACCGCGGCAGGTGACGCTTATTCTACTGTTCGGGAGAGGCACCGTCGAGCACAAACCGGCTCAGGACTTGACTTTGCGTGATTTTAGAGATAGCGTATCATATGTCTGCTATCTGCATGTCTGCTGTCTGCGTGAGAAAGGGACGGAAATGCAAGTACGGGTCGATCTAGCCAAGATTATCATTTCGGAAACCGCGGATCGGCAGATTATTGTGCTCAAAGAACGAGATGGTTCCAGGAGCTTTCCTATTGTGATCGGTATTGCCGAAGCGTATGCAATCGATCGACGACTGAAAGGGATTGCTACTCCACGACCCTTTACACACGAACTTCTCTCAAATATTATCGAAGAAATGGGGGGCCAGCTTGAGAAGGTCATTATCAATGACCTTCGAACTCAAACATTTTATGCGCAGTTGGTCATTCGCCAGAACGGGGGTGGGCTTTTGGAGGTCGATTCCCGCCCAAGCGACGCCATAGCCCTCGGCATCGCCAACGATATTCCCATCTATGTCGAAGAACATGTGTTGCGAGAAGTGAGCGAATAGGATATTCGACGTTCCAGGTGCAATTCCTAAGGACGAACGCTTCCCAATAGCATGGTCATGACGGCTCTGACCGAGCAACTGCATCAACCAGTTGACCTGATGAGGCAAAACTTGTATAATACAGAGACGGAGGCATAGTTAGGAATGGAGCCCTGTCACTACAAGTCGGGCGGTATATGTTTTTTACATATCGGATTTGACGCTTTCGTTCGTTCCGGATCGAGCAATATTTTTTGTGCGCCTAGATCGAAAGAACTGCAGAATTCGTATGCCCAGTGAAGAACAGTTATTTCGGTGCTTGAAGTCAAATCGGACGATAAAATGGCCCGCTGGCTCGGGCAACCCTCTTGATCATCTTCTGCGTTGGGCACGACATGAACCCAGTACGGTTGCCGTCGCATTTACTCTCCCGGAGTCCGACAAGTTTCTTGTTCGCAGCTACGGTGAGATGCTTCGCCGGGTTCTGGCAGCGTATGGATCGATGGAAAAACAGCCGGCGGGGCCGATCGGTATCGTGGCGGGTCAGCACGTTTCAACCCTTGAGGCGGCGATGGTTGCCATTGCCGCCAAGCGAGAGTTTGTGCTCATCGATCCGTTAAGCAAGTCGTACGATCGCGAACTGTCTCGTCTGCGCCGATGGACTCTCGCCGGGTTGGTCATTCCTGCCCTGGAAGAAATGCCGACGACGCTCGTGGACCGCCTGAGTTGGCTTACTCAATGTGGAGGCCAGGCGGGTCTGTGGTCGCTTGGGTTTAACCCGCTGGCCAGCCTCGACCTGCTCGGAGAT
>Ga0315281_10012085_pt1 | contig 11785 bp, 10 predicted proteins | sample YL17G07_0_MG_FD_204540 | JGI IMG/M metagenome (GOLD analysis project Ga0315281, IMG submission 204540) | Sediment microbial communities from Yellowstone Lake, YNP, Wyoming, USA - YL17G07_0 | ecosystem: Environmental > Aquatic > Freshwater > Lake > Sediment | place: USA: Wyoming | collected... | reverse complement strand
TGAATGTTTAGATTTTCGCAGAGGTCTTAATTTCGTGGTTCCAAGCACTGTTTCGTGAACCGCCACATCCCCCCGCCTTTTCCGGTTTCCAAGCCCCTTCTCGGCAAGGCCCTTGGACTCGAAGCTCTTGGCCCGCCGGGCGCGGTTACGAATGGCCACTATTTATGCCAGAAGCCGGCCCAGGTCAAGGAATTTCCCGGGGGTGCGGTAATCGGGGTCTTTCCGGCAAAAAAATTGACAGCCCCAGGGGCTGGTGGTATATAAATCAATTCATAATACTCACGGGGCCGTTAGCTCAATTGGTAGAGCAAGTGACTCTTAATCACTAGGTTTGGGGTTCGAGCCCCCGACGGCCCACCAGAGAAATCAAGGGGTTAGCTAAATCAGCTAACCCCATTTTTATTTCGGGCTACCATCTGGGCTACCATTTCCACCCGCATTGCAACCCAGATTTTGGGGCTACCCACCTGGGCTACCATCTTGGCCTCGTGGCCCCCGGAGCCGCCCCCTTAACCACTCCGGTGCATACCCCAGGCCCTTGGCCTCCATAGACCGCCCCGCCCCGCCCGGCCCACCACGGCGCACCACGCCCCCGCCGCACGCACAAAAAAGAGAAAACCGGGGAGTCGGAGTCCCTCCCCCGGCATCAATATTCCCCCCGTGGGGAAAATTCAAAAAACTAAACCTATCGCCATGAGTGCTTTTGAATCAGGATGGTTCATGGGGGCATTTCCCCCTGGGGAGTTGCCTCGAAAAATCGTTGTGAGGACGGCTGTCGATTAAAATGTGAGAGACCTATGTTAATCCCTGGGGGGGGCCTTTAAGCCGGGAGATAGCAAACCTACCTCGCCGGGGAGGGCGATTTATCAATTAACCGGGGAGGTCCAGGAGTCCACAACCCCTTTCCTAAAGAGACTTTCGAAGCATACTCAATTTTTTTCATAAAAATATCTTGACAATCTTAGACGAGTTAGATATTTTAGACTAAATAGCAGGTCAATTAGACAAGACAGGAGGGTTTGTCATGCTAACCCAAGAATCTCTTGAGAAAATTTTCGAAGTTCTATCAAAAATTAAGGTTTTTCATGGGAATGGATATCCACTCGAAAAGGCTCGACATAAGGCAACCGAAGAGGTGGCAAGAACATATGGAATTACATACCAAACAATAGAGGATGGTTATAGGAGAAGACTTGGGTTAAGAAATATTAATGAATTTCAAATTATGTTGGACGAATGGACAAAAGGAGACGCTAAAAGTTTAATAGGTTTGTTAACAACGCATACAGATAAGACAAGCCATATGAGAATATATGAGTTTTTTGAGAGTGACAAAACAATAAAACCAATTACTAAAACCGCTAAGGATAAATTAATATTAATTTATTTAAGTAGTGAAGTGTATGATAAAATGAAGCTGTTATCAAAAAAACAAAATAAAACAGGTTCTGAATGGCTATCTGAAAAATGTGAGGCAATAATTAATGATGAACATTTTAATTATTGGGAAAGTGAAATAGGAAAATTGTCAGATGAACAAAAGAAAAGATTGTTTTCGAAAATCATGAACCCCGATTCATAATAACAACAGACTAACGAACTATAAATTTATAACCGGTATCGCCGGTGATTCAGTCAATTATTAAAGCCTCCTAAGTGTCCAGGTTCAAGAGAAGGCGGCCCCCTTGTAGCCGGTGTGAGGGGCGCACAAGGCCCTGAACGCTTCAGAGGCCCGCCTTGAACCCGAAAAAAGGACGCCTTCAGATAAATCTGATGTTTCGGAGGGACCCCCTCTCTACCCCTTGGTCAAGGGGAGAACGGCCCGCCACGGTCGTCTGCTCCCCGCCCACGTCGGGCAACTGGGGGAGCAAGGACGAGAACCGGCTTGCCGCCTCCCTGGTAACCGCGCTAGCTAGTTTTTCCCCATCCCTGGCGGCCAGATATTGCCGGGCCCCGTTGTTGGTTTCATGAAACGCCTTCAACAATTCTTCCCTATGGGTCAGATAGTAGTTTTTCTCTCCCCCGGCCGAGATCGGCCCCATTGATCCTGCCCAAGAGGGTGAGGGCACCAGGCAACAAACAGACGCGCCCAGGGCAAGGGTCACAAATTCCCTGCGAGAAATTTCCATCGGAGAAGGTTTTTCATTAATTGAGGCTCCGACGCGAAAATTCCGGGGCGCCAGAAACCGGAGCCCCAGAAAATTTTTCTCCTGAAAAACTAGGCCCATTTAATCCGAAATCATCCCGGCTGATCCGGGTCAACTCCTATCTTTGTCCTACGGCGCACATATTGGGGATACCAATGGTTGAGCCACAGTCCCGCCCCGATCAAACCCAGGGATACCGCCTGATAGCCCATCCCGCCTTCCCACCAGCCATAGGTTTTCGCCAGGCTCATACCTGTGGCGATTAGAAATACCACCATCCAAATAAGCGAGAGGGTCCAACAAATCCGGTAAAAGCCCGGGGCTGCCTGCCGCTGCGGGGGCACTGTCTCCCGGGCATATTGCAGGACAAAGGGTTTGCCCAAGAAGATAGACAAACAGGCGATGGCCGCCAGGGTCCCGTTGGCCAGGATAGCCAGGTTTTTGATCACCCACAGGTTTCTACAAAGCACCACCATGACCAGATTGAAGCCGAAAAAGAGCAGCGAGCCCCAGGTCAGGATGAAACCTTTGGCTAGCTGTTTATATCCAATGACCGGTACCAGGGCCAGGGCGACGATGATTGCGGCGTTCAACCGCCACAGGGACGGCCCGGAAATAACGCCAAAAACGATCCAAGGCAAGAAGCCCAGTAGAATGCTGAATATCTCTTGCATTTTTAATGACAATAAAATGAGTTTAAGGTTTAAGTCATTTGAGGAGAGTGGCGGGGAGAACATCGATTCCCCATCCCAAAGCCGCCGGTCATCCGGCCTGTCCCGGCGGCTTGCCGGTCAGACCGAACTTGGCCATGGTTTCACTCCAATAGTGGTTGGCTTCGTTCCTGAAGGCCTCTGGCCCCCCTGGAAAAAGGTCTTGTCGTAGTCCCGCCTGCACCTCCGGCGTAATCCGTCCTTGGCGGATGAGCTGCTCGCCAGCCTGGCGCACCAAGTTATAATACCAGACGAACGTCTCCTGATATTGTTCATCGCTCAAGCTCTCACCCGCGGGCCGTAGGATTTCCCCCAGGTAACGCCAGCCCAGCTTTTGGGCGAAAAACTGGAAATATTGCACCAACGGCGTAAAATGGTCAAATTCCGGAAAACCGCAAGGGGAGACCAGCAGTATGGTCCGGTCCCGGGGGTAGCGGTCCGGGTGGCCGCTCCGCCCCGGATGGTTAGGATCTTCCACCACCCATGGTTCCTTAGCGGGCAGGGTGCGGTCAATGAAGTTCTTCAGCAGACCTGACACGTTATAGTGGTAAAGGGGAGTTCCGAAGACCAGCATGTCGGCCTGCACAAACCTTTCCAAGACAGCGGCCATGTCATCTTTCTGCACACATTTCCCGGGGGTCTTTACCCAGCACAAGAAGCAGCCCAGGCACGGTTTGATCTGCAATTGTCCCAGATGCACCAATTCAGTGGTGGCACCTGCCCCGCGCATGCCCTCCAACAGCGGGACCAGGATATGATAGGTGCTGCTCTTTTCCTTGCGGGGTGAACCATTGATGGCCATTACGTGCATGAACATCTCCTGGGGTCAGGTTAGAGGATGCCAGAATACTCTCGTGGCCGGCCAACATGGTAGCATAAATTTCCCTGATAAGACAATTAAGCATATGCCACCACCTCTGGGGAAAGGTAACTCGATAGCGGTCGAAATTTTTCGGTGAAGCGGGGAAAATTGCAGAGATGAGATTGATATGGGAAGTTTTTGGCTTCGCAAAAAAGGTGGATCACATCAGCCATTTCAAGTGCCCCCAGCATATCGCCTGCCCCTGCCTGACGGCCCGACCCGCGGTCCCCTGGCGTCCACTATTTGCCAACCGTCTGCCTGATCAACGACTTTCAGCCGCTCGCATCCAGAGGATTACTTCCTTGGAAACCCAAAGTCCGGGATGGGACTCCGGCCTCGCATCGCGGCCGGAAGAAAAAAGGATTGAGCTTTTAACTGAACTGGGCGTAGAAGACGTAAGAGCGATCTTTAATTGCCCCTGCTCTGGCCGCCATTAACTGCGACTGTACCTCTCGCCATTTGCGTGTCTCCCTTATTAAAGTATCAAAGAGCTTTTTGCCGCGCCCGAAGCCGGATATGCCCGGGCCTGTTTTCGGCATGGGTATTATCCCCGGCAAAGAACCCCCGCTACCATCTGCACCGGAGATTAAAGAGAGGGCCGTTGCCTAGATCAGTCAGGGGATAGCTGCGAATGATGCGATAACTAAGATAGCTACTGAATGGGGTACTTCCCCCCAGAAATTGATAGATGTACTCAAGGGTGCGCCTACCGCCAGGAGCCGCAGCAGCAGAAGCCACAACCGGACTCATGGTTGCCGCCGTACCCGCTGCATCGCCAATAGATCGCGGTACACTCTGAAGGCAGGATAGGCCCACTGCCATTTCCCGGTAAAGATGGGTTCTTCCCCATTCCTTCCGAATCTGGGATATCCGTGGTTGAGCATTAGGCGAATTTATTTTAAAATAAAATAGGTTATGGGTTCCGAGTAGCCAGGGGGACAAATCATCAGGATCAGTAGAGGCAAAGGATTTACGAAAATTCTTGACGCCATACCTGAAGTTTTTTAGGAGTCAGCGGATCATGCGCATTCCAATGGATAAGATCAGCATTCGCAGGCTACTTATGGCCTTAGGCCTGATAGTAATTTTGCTGCTGGCCGTGGCTTTTGTTTTGGGCCTGCTGTCTTTGCAGCGCACTCGCGAGATCGTTTCCGAGGATTTTCAGCAGCAGCAGTTGATCCTGGCCAAGACCACCGCCCGGCAGATCGAAGACAGCCTGGAATTTTTGCGCCGGGAGCTGAAAATCCTCAATTATTCACCGGCCATCCAATACCTGGAGGAGGTGGCCTGGGCCAACCGCATGCAGGTCAGTTTCGACGACCTCTCCAAGCTGGGGGTGACCGCCATAGAGCGGATCGATTTTGCCGGTGCCAATGCCGGCCGCACCTATATCCTGGACGCCGGCGGCCCCCGGGTTGTGGACTATAATGTCACTGAAACCTCCCCTGAGGTGGAATGGGCCAAAGACCTGTCCAACCGTGGTCGCGTCTATCAAGGGCTGGTGGAAGTCCAAGAGCGGGGAGACTATAAGATACCTTTCTTTATTATGGCCACGCCGGTATATGAAGTGAGCGTGGACGAGTCGCACCCCAAGGCGACGGGCAAGCTGGACGGGGTACTGCTGTTTAAAATAGACGCCAGCCAGTTCACCGGCCACTACTGCGCCGCGATTCGTTCGGGACGCACCGGGTATTGCTGGGTGCTGAACAGCGATGGGGTATTTCTTTATCATCCGGAACGGGATTTCATCGGTGAAGACGCCTTTACGGCCCGGGGCCGGCGCAATCCGGTAATCAGTTTTACCAAGATCAACGAAATTCAGAAGTCGAAGATGCTGGCCGGTGAGGAAGGAACTTCCCAATATAGTTCCGGCTGGCACCGTGGCGTCATCGGGGAGATGACTAAATTTGTCGCCTATAGCCATGCCAAGTTGAATCCGGATGGTTCCCGCATCTGGCCGGTAGCAGTGGTGGCGCCCACCGCTGAAGTCTACGGCACCATCCATTCCCTATACATCCGGCAATTCCTAATCCAGGGGATTCTGATTTTCGCCCTGGTTCTGGCGGCATGTGCGGTAATCTATTATGAAATGCGCTGGTCCGTGGAACTGCAGCGGGAGGTGGACAGTGCCACCACGGATTTACGCCGCAGCCGGGAGCAGTATAAGTCGGTGGTGGAAAATGCCCGGGATTTTATTTTCTTATTGGATGAGAAGGGGACCGTCACCAGCGCCAATACCGCCGCGGCCCGGGCCTTGGGCATCCCGGCCGCGGGGATCAAAGGGAAATGCCTGGCGGATATTTTCGCCCCGGAAGACGCCCAGTCCATGTTGATGAAGGTGTTGGACGTGGTCGACAGCCGAAGAAGCTCGGAAGGCAAATCCGCAGTCCGCATTAAGGAACGGATCTATTGGCTCTCCACCCATTTCGTGCCGGTCTTCGGGGAAGACGGCCGCACGGTGGAGCGGGTGCTGGTGATGGCGCGGGATATCACCGAGCGCCAGCGCATCGAAGAGAAGCTTTACCAAACTGAAAAACTGGCTTCCCTGGGGACTCTGTCAGCCGGGGTGGCCCATGAGATTAATAATCCCTTAGGCGTCATTCTGGGATTTACAGAAATTTTACTGGACCGCATACCCCCTGACAGCAAGGAGCAAGAGATTCTCAAAACCATTGAACGGCAGGGGCTCAACGCTAAGCGGATCGTCGAAAAGTTGATGACCTATGCCCGGCAGCCTGCAAAGCAGGAAGAATTCACCGATCTCAACAAAGACGTTGAAATGGTATTGTCTTTGCTTCAAAATAATTTGCTGACGAATAAAATAGAATTGGACATGCGCCTGGCCCGGGAGTTGCCCCGGGTCCACGGTGATTCCGGCGAACTGCAACAGGTGTTCATCAACCTGGTGAATAACGCGGTGGCGGCCATGCCGAAGGGCGGCAAGCTTTCGGTGCTCACCAAGGTCAACCCTTACAGCCACATGGTGGAGGCCATTTTTGCCGACAACGGCACCGGTATCCCCAAGGAAATCGCCGACCGCATCTTTGACCCTTTCTTCACCACGAAAAAGGTGGGTGAAGGCACGGGGCTGGGGTTATCGGTGAGCTATGCCATAGTCAACAAATATGGAGGCAATATCCGCTTTGAGACCAGATTGCCGGAAGCAGGTGGAGCCAACCAAGGCACCACTTTTTTTGTCTCATTGCAACCTGAAGTCGCGGTGGACGCCAGAGAAACCAAACAGTAAGGAGCAACTATGGGATGTATTCTGGCTGTAGATGACGAACCCGACATGCTCACTTTGATCAAGACGATCATCGAGGGTTACAGCAACCATCAAGTAATGACCACCAACAACCCCTTGGAGGTGGCTGATTTACTGACTAAGGAGCAGTTTGATCTTATTATTACCGATTTGAAAATGCCGGGGATGGACGGCATGGAATTGCTGGAGCTTGCCAAGAAGTATGATAAAGACGCGTTGATTTTGATGGTCACTGCTTTCGGTTCGTTGGAATCAGCCGAGGAAGCTGTAAGAAAGGGGGCTTTTGATTACATCAGCAAACCCTTTCGAAAGGAACAGCTCTTGCTGGCCATCGACAAGGCCATGCGTTGGCGGGAGATGGCGCTGCAGAATAAGGAACTCAAGAAGCGGCTGGAAGGAGAATAGCTCTCAGCCTTCAGCTCTCAGCTTTCAGCTCTCAGCTTTCAGCCAAAGACGGGTCTTGCCCAAGGCGGCAAAATGTCAGGGGGACCTTCCATCGACACTCTGACTCAAGATTTGGAGATACTGCATGGCAAATTCTCCTCAGAGGCTCAACGGCAAACAGGTATGGCAGCGACTCATCGCCGGCAATATGCGCTTTGTGCAGGGCCTGTTCCAGGCTCGAAATTTGCTGGATTTAAGACGGACTCTCACCCAGGGGCAGCAACCCGAAGCCGCGGTCCTATGTTGCTCCGATTCCCGGGTGCCGGCAGAAATCATCTTTGATCAAAGTTTAGGCGATCTTTTCGTGGTGCGCACCGCCGGTCTGGTGCTGGAACCCACCGGCATCGGCAGCCTGGAATATGCCGTGGCCCATCTGCACGTTCCGCTTCTGGTAATCAAAGGACATGAATGTTGCGGTGCGGTGACCGCGGCGCTGGCCCATCCGGAGACCGCTGAAGGCCATATCGGCGCCATCGTGCGGCAGATTGCCCCGGCCGCGGCCCAGGCCCGGTTAACCGGCAAGATGGGGGCTGACCTGGTGGAGGAGGCCACGGCGCGGCACCTGAAAGCTCTGGAAGAGACTCTGCGGCGGGAGAGCCGGATCATCGGCGAGGCCCTGGACCAGGGGCGTTTGGAACTGGTGGTGGCTAAATACCTGCTCCACTCCGGCAGGGTGGAGACCCTGAACGCGACTTTCTAAGTTTCAAACTTAATCAAAATGTTGTGCACAGGATTTTTTCTGACCACTGTAAAAATCAAGATCATTTCAATTCTGATATTCATCGTTATAATACCAACCGGGTCTGAGATGCGGTTATGACCCCATATCAATCCCCTACCTACCGGGTAGCCTGTCGTACATAAATAGCAGTGAATGGAACCTCGCACTGGTTAAATCAATGAGCAGCACTCCCTCTATCAGCTGAGGAATGAGGAAAATGGATTCGGCGGCGCGCCATTAACTTTCGAGCAAAGTTAATAAGCCATGATGAAAAACATTATACTTATTTTTCAACGATAATATCTTCCTCCGTACTAACTCTAATTGCCCTTTTACCTTCCAGACATTCAATTAGCATAGAATTAAGAGTATTTTGTCTTTCGATACCTTCTTCAGACACAGGAAAACGGACAACATTCATCGGTAAAGGTATGCGTCCAGATAATACTTCTAGTATTGCTCTCCTTATTGCAAGAGTTTCCTGCTCTATTTCTCCATAGATTCTTGGCGTGTATGAAGATTGTTGAATATATTCTTTGTCAAATTTAAAATGTAATGATTGTGCAATTTTATAAAGTAATTCTATGAGTAATTCTTGACTCTTATCGTTCCATGCTTTCCTTTCTTCCTCACTAATTTTATATACGTCAATAGGGACAGATAGATGGTTTAGATAAAATTTCCATGCATTTTGAACTTCTTTTTCTGAACTGGATTGATACCTAAAACCGATAATTTTCCATCCATAAAAATCAATGTCTATCCTATTTAAGGCTTTGACATGCTCGGGGTCAAGTATCCTGCCTCGGGTGGCCATGAGGGTGTAGAAAATATTTCCCTTCCTTCGATACTTTTCAACAATCAGCTCGATATATTTTTGAACTTGTACGGCAACTAGAGGAGCCAGCAGAATAGCTAACACCATGAGCCATTGAGAATTAGTCATTTCTCACACCTCCAATAATTCAAATTGCCACAATCAAGATAGACTGTCAAGGAGGGGGTGAGTGTGGCAAGGGCGGGCAGGGTTCAGGTTGATTAACTAACAAGGGAAGTTAATCAAAAATTCCCCTTAAACAATTTCAAGCTAACTTGCCAGCTTCGGCAATTATCGGTTGGGAGAGGAAAATACCAGATATGATCTGGATAGCTGAAGTTTTTAGAGAATTGATAAGTGTCTGGTCATAGCAGTTGCCCACCCAGGGGTGGGGATCACCGATTGCTTCCGGCGCTGGACGGCGTGGCGGCGAATTTTTTATAGAGCTCGGGGGCCAATGCATGAAAGGCTTGGTCGGCCTGTTCCCCGCCAATGTTGGTGACGAGAACCATGGCGAAGTCGCGTTGGGGTTCGAGCCAGATTTGAGCCAGGTTTTTGCCGTTGGAGCCGCTGTGGGATTTGAGGCGGGTGGGCGCCCAATCAACGGTGAGTTCGCCCCAGCCCAGGGCGTATTTCCCCTGCTTGGGGGTGCCGGGCTTGGCCCTCGGCTTGTCCGGGACAGCGATAACCGGGGTTTGCAGCTTCCGTAAGGTTTCCGGACGCACCAGGGCCGGGCCGCGTTTGCCTTCGCCGGCATTCCAGCCGGCCCAGGCGGCGAAATCGAGGACGGACATATGGGCGATGCCGGCGGGTCCGAGTATTGACGTATTGTCACCGTTGGGGCCGGCAAGGAACGCCTTCGTTTTCCCAGCGATCTTGACGTGGCCAAGGGGCGCGTCGATGCGCCCCAGGGAGGACTGCGCTCCCAGGCCTGCAGTTTCAAGGCCCAGGGGTGTAAAAATCCGTTCGATGATCAGTTCATCCCAGGTTTTACCGGTAAGGCGCTCCAGCATGGCGCCAGCCAGGACATAATTCATGTTGGCGTAAGCGAATCTGGCGCCCGGCTTGGCGGCCAGGGGCTGTTTACTCCACTGCCGGACAAGCCACGCGCGCATCTCATCCAGGTTCTCCTGGTTCCCTTCCTGGCTCTGGGTTTTGGCGAGCATTTTGGCGAGCAAGTTTCCAAAGGCCTGGTTGTCAGGGGGGATGCCGCTGGTGTGGGACAGGAGTTGCTCGAGGGTGATCCCCCGAAGCCCCGGGGTCATGGCGGCGGACAACTCCGGGAAGACTTCAGCCACGGTGCTGTCCCACCGGAGCTTATTTTCCTCCACCAGCATGGCAGCCAACAAAGCCGTCATGGCCTTGGTATCGGACCCTATATGGAAGCGGTCGTTGATGGTCACGGGAATGGCAGCACCGGCCCGGCGCGTACCCACGGCACCGCTGGCGATGATTTTCCCGTCCTGAACCACCGCGGCGGCCAAGGCCGGCAGGTCGTAACGCGCGAGATAAGGGGTGAGCAGGTCGTTGAGAGAGGCCTGGGCGCCCGCAACGCCGGCGGACCCGAAGAATATCGCCAGGGCCAGGACTATATGCATGGAGTAACGAGGTGACATGGATAATTCCTCCTCAAGGGGCTTGGGCACGACTGACTTATCATGAAGAATTTGGCCATGATCGCATAATATTCAGGGGAAAACATCTTTTTCTGCACAGGTGGTCAAGCTTAGCTTGGCGTGGAATGGCGAACCCAAACTTAAACCCCGAGGAAATCCACGCGTCTTTCATTCTGAGGGAGCAGGTGAAGTACGTCAAGAGAATTTTACCTTTGGTATTTCTTCTAAGTTAGACGACTATCTTTATAAAGAATATTCTTTTACAACCTCTTACCCGGTGAAAGTCCCCGAAGGTCTCTGTGCTTCCGGAACCGAATCCTCCCGTCGTTACATGCTAATGCAAGCTTAGGTATAAAAGTAAATTTCTCCTGAATTAGTAGACGCCCAGGTGGGACCGGCGCATAACTTGCCACAATGGACACTTATCGGTAGGGCGGGGAAAATTCCAGATATGATCTTGATAGTATGATGATGCAAGCCCGATTCAGGCTGATATGCTAGACGGTGGGGCTTTTGAGGGCCTCCAGTTCCCCTTGCAGCCGTTTCCACTCCAGGGCCCGCTTGATGGTGAACAAGATGGTCTCTTTGCGGAAAGGTTTGGTGATGAAATCGTAGGCGCCTTTTTGCACGGCCTCTTCGGCGGTTTCGGTCGTGCCATAGGCGGTGATGATGATAATGGGCAGCTTGGCATCCACCTTTTTAATGATGTCGATCAGATCCATCCCATCCACCAGGGGCATCTTCAGGTCGGTAAGAACCAGGTCGTAAGACTCTTCCTGGAGAAGCCTGCCGACCTCCATCGGGTTATTGGTAGTGGAGACGTCGTAACCGGTTGCGCCCATGAGAATGGTTTTCAGCAATCTCAACATGTTGGGCTCATCATCAACGACTAATATCCGCTCCGGCATTTTATACTCCTGCTTCGAAAAGTTCAAAGTTGAGACCTCTGCCAAAATTTAAATGTGGGACACCCGCCCTCGGGTGTCATACGCTATAGAGGCGCAGGCGAGGGCGCCTACGCTACATTTTGATTACATAAGTGAATGTTTAGATTTTCGCAGAGGTCTTAAGTTCAAGGTTGAGACCTCTGCCAAACCAAGGTCTACAAATAAATGCTGATGGTGCGCAGCATTTTTGAGTATTAAGAAAAGCGATGAACCTATCCGAGTCCGGTTACAGAGGAGTTGGGGAAGGTCGGCGAGG
>Ga0315281_10012084_pt1 | contig 11786 bp, 11 predicted proteins | sample YL17G07_0_MG_FD_204540 | JGI IMG/M metagenome (GOLD analysis project Ga0315281, IMG submission 204540) | Sediment microbial communities from Yellowstone Lake, YNP, Wyoming, USA - YL17G07_0 | ecosystem: Environmental > Aquatic > Freshwater > Lake > Sediment | place: USA: Wyoming | collected... | reverse complement strand
ATCAGTGCAGCCCTTCCGGAGGCTGATCGGCCGAAGCGGTTCGAGCAGTTGTTCGCTAGGCAGCTCGGGGACGATCGGTTCGAGATCTGCTGCATACCGTTCTTCCTGTTCGATGTCGCGTTGGGCGACATTGTCGAGACGTCGCCGACGGAGGGTCGGAAGTACGTCCTCAAGGCGGTTGTCGAGCCATCCGGCCGGTTCGTGTTCCGGGTCTGGTTCGGCGAGTCGTCCCATTCCCGTGAGGCGGTCACAGAGAAGTTGAGCGAGCTCGGCGCCTTGCTTGAGTGGTCGTCTGTGAACCTGCTCGCAGTCGATGCCGCCGACGCCGATCACGGACAGGTGATAGCGAGCTACCTCGCTGAGCAGGAACGGGCGGGGCAGCTGCTGTACGAAACCGGCCGCTCCTGACTGCGCACTCGGCTGGCGTGGCCCTGCGACGGAGCTTCAGGTGTCCGACCATGTCCTCGCTGCAGACGGCGTGCCGATCGAAACACTCTCTCGCGGTATTCGCAGACCTTCATGCGCGGGAAGGAGATGGAGATCCTCCAGCAGGGTTCGCGGCCTTCCACCCAAAGTGTTCAGGCGGCCGCGTGTCACGACTTGGGACAGACGGCCCAAAAGGCAGCACATCGCATTCATCTCTACTTGTCTCCCCAGCGGTAGAGCGGATGCAGCTCGGCCCAGCCGCCGTGCTGGAGGTCGAAGACGTAGCGACCCTCCATCCAGACGCGCTCCCCGACGACCGGGAAGGGCGGCGACAGCGGGTCCGGGTCGGCCGCGCAGATGTCGATCGCATCGGCCTGCGTCACGCTCCGGACGCAGACCGGCTCGATCACGAGATCACCGAGCTCGACGCCCTGGTTGGCGGGTGTCAAGAGGTGTGTGTACGCCGGATCGAGGGCCAGGAGGAGGTGGAGGTCGCCGTCGGCCTCCTTGCGGACCGCCTCGATAACGCCGGTCACGTGGATGCAGGCGGCCTTCACGGCGAGCCGGGCCGGGTTGTAGACGTACTTGTCCTGGTCGGTCGGGCGGCAGGTCGCGGGTTTCGGCGTGGATCGGGGCGTGGACGTCGATGCCGAGGTCGGTGCCGTCGTCGGGGATGCCGCGGGCAGACCGGTCGCAGGCGGGCCGGCCGGATCGGACGGTTGGGTCGAGTCGAGGCCGCTGACGTCGGATGACGGCGTGGCGACGTCGCTCAAGGCGCTTTGAGTTGACGACCCGCCGGTCGGCGGCGCCGGTGGACGCCCGACGGCCAGCACGGCGACGAGCGCCAGCACGGCGACGAGGAGGACGAGTCGACTCGACGACGAGAGTCTCGTGGGACGTGACTCCTTGCGGTCAGGTGCTGCTGTCGCCGGTCAGGGTACCCCGCGCGGCGGAGCCAATCGCGCCACAATGCGGACCTGCCGACGTCGCGCAGCAAGCAGGGAGCAGATCCGGATGACCGAGCAGATGCAGCCACCGCCGCTCATGTTCGACATCGACATCCAGCCGCTCTTTCGGGCCAGCGATCGGGCGGCGATGGAGTTCATGTTCGATCTCTGGGACTACGCGGATGTCAAGGAGAACGCCGAGGACATCCTCGCCCAGACCGAGTCCGGCGAGATGCCCTGCGACGAAGCGTGGCCGGAGGAGCAGGTCGAGCTCTTCCGCCGGTGGATCGCCGAGGGCTGCCAGCCGTAGGCGATCAGGCGCTCGGGCGGAGAGCGAAGCGCCGGCTGCCCGGCGCCCGGCGGACCTGTGGTCCAATGACCGCATGCAGGGCAGTCTTGACCGGTTTCTCGCGGAGCAGGCGCTGGCCTACGATGGCGCGCTCGGCGAGCTGCGGCGCCGTCGCAAGACCGGCCACTTGGGACCTGCATCGGCTGATCGCCTGCATCGGCGGACCGGGTCACCCTCGTGTGGCCCGGTCCTTCCCTGCCGCCATCGGCAGCGCTCAATCGCGCTCGAGCCGGCGACCTCCCGCCAGGCCGGAGGTCCGGTCGGACCAACCCGGCGGTCCCCGGTTAGTGCACACTGCGGCCAGAAGGAGGCGTTCCATGGTTGCCAGCGCATCAGCCGTTCAGGGTTACTTCGACGCCCTCGAGCGTGGGGACGCCGAGAAGATCGGATCCATGCTCACGGACGACTTCGTCCAGGATTGGCCGCAATCCGGCGAACGTGTCCGCGGCCGCGAGGCATGCCTTCGGATCCACGCGAACTACCCGGGCGGGAGTCCGACCATGACCGTGAGGCGGATCACCGGCTCGGGCGAGATCTGGGTCGCGGAATCCGAAGCGGCGTACGGCACCCAGCCGGTCAAGATCGTCTCGATCCTCGAGTTCCGCAACGGCCTGCTCGCCCACCAGACCGACTACTTCGCCGATCCGTTCGAAGCGCCGCAGTGGCGGATGCAGTGGGTCGAGCGCATCGGCTAGTCTGCCAGGGCGGGATCGGGTCGCAGTCGACCCAGGTCGATACCGGCCGGAATCAGGAGGCCCTCGGAGATGATCCGAGGGCCTCATTCGTGCTCGGAGTGCTGGTCGGGGCGGAGCGATTCGAACGCTCGGCCTCCTGAACCCCATTCAGGTGCGCTACCAGGCTGCGCCACGCCCCGACAAGGTGGCGAGTCTACCAGAGCAGCGCGCCCATCCCGCCTCGCGGTCGGTCACCCGGGGCCGACGGGCGCAGATCCCGCGAAGCGCTCCACCCACTGCTGGAAGTCGGCCAGCTCGTCCTTGGACTCGCGGGCGAGCAGATCCACGAGGCAGCGTTGGACGCTCTTGCCCTCGAAGAGGGCGTTGTGGACCTCACGGGCGATCGGCATCTCCACCCCAAGCCGCTCCGCCAGCGCGATCGCGGCGTCCACCGTGTAGGCACCCTCGGCGACACCGGGCAGGGAACCCTCGATCTCGGCCCACGGCCGTCCGCGCGCCAATTCCTCCCCCAGGCGATGGTTGCGCGACAGCCTGGAGCCGCATGTCGCGATCACGTCGCCGATCCCGGCCAGCCCAGCGAAAGTGAGCGGGTTGGCGCCCGCCGCGATGCCGAGCCGGGTCATCTCGGCCAGGCCGCGGGTCATCAGCCCGGCCTTGCCGTTGTCGCCGAACCCCAGGCCATCGGCCGCTCCGGCAGCGATGGCGATGACGTTCTTGAGTGCTCCGCACAGCTCGACGCCGAGAACGTCCGTATTCGTGTAGAGCCGGAACTCGCGCCGTCCCAGCCGCGCGACGATCCGCTCGCCGAGCGCCGGGTCGAGCGCCGCGACCACCGCCGAGGCTGGGAGCCCCCGGGCGATCTCGAGCGCGAGGTTGGGGCCGGAGAGCGCGGCGATCCGCCGCGGGTCGACCCCGGCCGCATCGGCGATGACCTCGGTCATCCGCAGGAGCGTTCCGGGCTCGAGGCCCTTGACGACCGAGAGGATGTCCGCCATCGGCGGGATCGCCGGCGCGAGGCGCGTCATCGTCTCGCGCAGGTGCGCGGACGGGACGGCCACGATGACGAGGTCGACACCGGCCAGCGCGTCGGGATCAGCGGTTGGTTCGACGCGAGGCGGAAGGTCGATCCCGGGAAGCCGTCGCTCGTTCCGCCGTTCCGAGCGCAGCCGCGCCGCCGTCTCCGGGGAGTGGCAAAGCAGCGTCACCGGCTCTGACCGCGCCAGCCCGATCGCGAGCGTGGTGCCCCAGGCGCCGCTGCCGATCACCGCGACCCGCGGTCGCGCCTCGGTCATCGGGTCGCCCTCAGTTCGGTCGGCTCACTGTCCGGCATCGCTCGACGGTCGCCGGGGACGCTTCGGGGAGGCGGGGCGCGCCGGAGTCGCCGGACGCCCGGGACCCGCTGAACCGGTCCGCGGCTTCGCCTTCGGGCCAGCCCCGGCGGAGGTCGCACCGCTCGGGCCCGCGCCGCCCGGCCTGCCAGCCGGCGGGCGACCCGCAACCGGACCCTTGGGTCGTCCCCGCTTGGCGTTGCGGCGCTCGGACCGGATCCCGGCCCGCTCGCGGAAGATCAGCCGGATCGGCGTGCCGAGGAACCCGAACGTCTCGCGCAGGCGGTTCTCGAGGTAGCGCTGGTAGCTGAAGTGGACCGACGCGGCATCGCGGGCGAAGAAGACGAAGGTCGGTGGCGAGACGGACGCCTGCGTGGCGTAGAAGATCTTGGGCCGGTGCCCCTTGACGATCGGGGCCTGCTGGCGCTCCGAGGCGGTCGTGATGACCCGGTTCAGCTCGCCGGTGGAGATCCGGCGCCGGCGCTCTGCCCAGACGTCGACGGCGAGTTCGAGCACCTTGCCGACCCGCTGACCCGTCAGGGCCGAGATGCTGACGACGGGCGCGAAGTCGAGGAACGGCGCCTCCTGGCGGATCCACTCGACGTACTGGTCGAAGGTTCCGCCGGTCTTTTCCTCGACCGCGTCCCACTTGTTGATCGCGACGACCAGGCCCTTGCCCTCGTCCACGACGTAGCCGGCGACGTGCGCGTCCTGCGCCGTCAGCCCGTCCACGCCATCGACGAGCAGGACTGCGACATCAGCGCGGGAGATCGCCTTCAGGCTCCGGAGCGTCGAGTAGCGCTCCGCGGCCGGCCCGGAGCCCACGCGGCCGCGCTTGCGGATACCGGCGGTATCAATGAGGATCACCTCGCTGCGACCCCAGGCGAGGTGCGTGTCGAACGCATCGCGGGTCGTGCCGGGGACCGCGCTGACGATCGCCCGCTCCTCGCCCAAGAGGGCGTTGAGCAGGCTCGACTTCCCGACGTTCGGGCGACCGACGAACGCGATTGCGGGCGGCGCGTCGTCCAGCCCGGCGGCCAGCATCGCGTCCCAGCGCGCCGCCTCGGCGTCGCCGATCGCCGCCGGCTCGAAATCGGCGTCGAACTCCTCGTTCTCCTGGTCATCGACGTCCTCGTCCCCGACGACGTACGGCTTGAGGCGACCCTCGGTGACCTCGAGGGCGAACGCGTCGGCCTCGGCGGTCCGCCTCTTGCGGGCGATCTCCGACTCGCTCTCGGGCGGCAGGGCCAGGACGACCTCGTCGAGGAGGTCGGCCACGCCGCGACCGTGCGATGCCGCGATGGTGAAGGTTCGCTCCCAGCCGAGCGACCAGAACTCGGCGGCATCCAGCTCCCGCTTGTCGTTGTCGGTCTTGTTGACCACCACGAAGACCGGCGCCGTCGCGGTCCGCAGGATCTCCGCGGCTTCCTGGTCGGCCGGGGTCAGGCCGGTGATCGCGTCGACGAGGAAGAGGATGATGTCCGCCTCGGCGATGGCCAGGCGCGCCTGGACCTGGACCTTGGCCTCGATCGGGTCGCCGGGATCCACCTCCAGGCCGCCCGTGTCGACGACGACGAATCGCCGGTCGTTCCACTCCGTGTCGGCGTAAAGGCGATCGCGGGTCGTGCGCGCCCGATCCTCCACGATCGCCGTCCGCTCGCCGACGATCCGGTTGAAGAGGGTGCTCTTGCCGACGTTCGGGCGCCCGACGATGGCCACGACCGGCAGACCGCTCAGCTGGCCGGCCACGTCAGCCCACCACCGCGACGGACGGCAGAGAGGTCGTTCGGCCCGCGGGATGTGCGGCCAGCGCGAAGGCCTCGTCGGCGAGGGCCCCGGCGCCCGCCTGCGCCTCTGGCGTGCCGGCGATCTCAAGGATCCGCCGGGCGACCGCGTGGAGGTCCTCGATCGGCGTCGACGTCCCGCCGGTGACACCCACGACGACCTTGCCGGCGAAGGGCGCCGCATCCGTCACGTCCCGGACCGATTCGATCTGGATCGCGGGCGTGCCGGCGATCCCGCACAGCCGAGTCAGCTCCTTGGTGTTCGCGGACGATCGTCCACCGACCACGACCATCAGGTCCACCTCGCCGGCCGCCTCGAGCGTGTCCTGCTGGCGCCGGATCGTGACGGGGCAGACGGTGTTGACGATCTTGAGCTCGTGGCTGCGCCGGACCATGAACGCGGCCAGCTTCTCGAACTTCCAGGGCGGCTGCGTGCTCTGCGAGATCAGGGCCATCCGCTTCCGGTGCGGGATCCGGTCCCAGTCCTCCTCCTCGTCCACCACGATCGCGTCTGGCGCGAAGCCGAGGAGACCGACCACCTCGGGATGCCTGGGCGTGCCGAGGAGGACGATCGCGTAGCCCTCCTCCACGAGGCGGCTCAGCTCGCGCTGCTCCTGGATCACCCAGGTGCAGGTCCCGTCGATCACCTCGAGCCCGCGCTCCTGCGCCCGACCCATGACCTCGGGGCGATCGCCGTGGGCGCGGATGACGACTGCGGCCCCGTGATCGACGTCGTCGAGCGAGTCGACCGTCCGGATCCCGAGCGCCTGGAGGTCGTGGACGACCCCCTCGTTGTGGACGACCTGACCGAGCGTGTGCGTGGACTTGCCGGCCGCACTGGCTTCCTTGGCCTTGTCGATCGCCTCACGAACGCCATAGCAGAAGCCCGTGCGCTTGGCGATTCGGATCTCGTTGACGGTACCCATGATGCCCCGAGTATCGCACGGGGCCGCTGCTGGACCCATTAATCGCCCGGGATCCCTGTATCAGTCTCCACCGGAGTCAGGGCGGTTCAGACTCCTCAGGGCGCGCAGTCGCCCGGCCGACCAGGACCTGGGGGAGGCCCAGACATGTCGACGACCGCGTAGATGTCGATCCGGCCGCAAGATAGGTCGACGCGCTTCGCCAGGGTGTTATTCGCGCACGGCTCACGCCAAAGATCGCCAGCATGAATGGTGAGCCCGACGAGCTCGCGCCCAGTTGGCGATTCGACGGACGCGTCCCATGGGAGCCTCGGCAGTTCCGACGCCGCAACCTCGCCACCCTCACCAGGACCGAGCGTCCGCAACACCGCGCCGTTGACGGCCAGCTTCACTGTCAGCGTCGACTCGTTCACGACGCCCACGGTAAGTTCCGACGGCGCGAGCGTGACATGCGGCGACGTCGGCTGTGGGACCTGCGCGCAATCCACGGATGCCGCGCCTGATGCGCCGGCGGAGGGCGTCGTTCCCGCCTCATTGGTCGCCGCCGCGCCGCTCTGGCGTTGCGCCGTCGCGGAAGGTGCCATCCCGCCAACGCACCCCGTAAACGCGAGAGCGCACGTGGCGAACACGAGCGGAGCGATGATTCGCGCCAAGCCTATGCGCTCCTTCGAGGAGTTCGGACGTCGTGAATGAAAGGCGCCCACCAATCGGCGACTGGTGGGTGAACCGTAGCCTCGTACCGCCGCTGGGCCTGCGGTCCACCCGATGGGTTCATCGTGTGTGGAGAGTCGAGCCCCGCGCCATCGATCGATCTGGCGGACCGGAGCGGGGATCGTCGTCGACGCGTGGGGCGAGGACAAGGTGCCCATCGCAGGCTGCGCGCCGTCTCTCAGGTGCCGGACGGGTCGCCATAGACCCCTCGCTGCCGCTCGGGCAGCAACTGGGCGATCGCTCGCATGATCCGTTCCGTCGAGGCCGCCTTTGCCCGGCGACCCGGCCTGGTCGACACGCCATCCGGGGCCCCTTCGGGCGCGCCTTCGGAAGCTGCCTGGCCGGGCGCCGGGGGTTCTGTCATCTGCAGCGGCGCCCCGACCGTGAGGGTCACGCTCCGGGTGAAGCGCGGCAGCAGCTGGCCCTTCGGCCAGAGCCGGTCCGTGTCGGCGACGCCGATCGGGATGACCGTGGCGCCCGAGCGGGCGGCCAGCACGGCCACCCCCTCCTTGGCGGCCTGCAGCCGTCCGTCGGGGCTACGGGTGCCCTCCGGGAAGACGGCGAGGACGTTGCCGGTCTCGAGGATCCGGGTGGCCATCCGGAACGCCTCGACGTCCGCTGCGCCGCGTTCGACCGGATGGACCGAGGCCTGCCGGGCCAGCCACGAGATGAAGGGCCAGTCGAAGACCTCGCGCTTGCCCATCCAGTTGATCGGCCGCCCGATCCGCTGGTTGAGAAAGGCGCCGATCAGGATCGGGTCGGCGTTCGACGCGTGATTCGCGGCCATGAGCACGGCACCCGTCCGTGGGATGGCTGCCACGTCGCCTTCAATCCGGACCCTGGTGAAGAAGCGCAGCACGCAACGAGTAATGAACGACAGGAACGATGCCATCGGTTGCATCCGGACACCGACCGGGGTCGGGGCGACGGGCGGGCGATGCCGCACCGGGCGCTGCGGCGCCGGCCGCGTCGCCGGCGCGGATGCCTTCTCGGAACCGGACGCGAGCCCGGGCTCGTCGCCCTGAGGCGGTAACGCCCCGCGGATCGCCGCGACGACGGCGTCGATGGTGGTCTCAAGCGCATTCCCGTCGGTATGCACCCGGATGGCGTCGGGGGCCGGTCGGAGCGGTGCGACGGGTCGCGTGCTGTCGAGCTCGTCGCGGGCGCGGAGCGCGTCGAGGATCCGGACGGCATCCGGGGAACCCGCGGCCAGGCTGCGCTCGGCGGCCCGTCGGGCGGCGCGCTCCTCGACCGAGGCGTCCAGGTAGATCTTCACCGTCGCGTCGGGGAGGACCACGGTCCCGATGTCGCGACCGGCCATGACGATCCCGCCCGCCGCTGCGATTGCCTGCTCGCGGACCCGCAGCGCCGACCTGAGCGCCGGGACGCGGGCATAGGCGGAGACGGCGGCGTCCACCTCTGGTCCCTGGACGGCGGAGGTGACATCAATGCCGTCGACCAGGACGGTGACGAGGCGGCCGGCCGCGTCGGCTTCGAGGCGGATCGCCGGAACCAGCGCGACCAGCACGGCTTCGTCCTCCGCGGGGACACCCCGCTGCATCGCCAGGTACGTCATCGCGCGGTAGAGCAGCCCGGTGTCGCAGAACCGGAGCCCGAGCCGCGCGGCCACGGCGGCACCGACCGTGCTCTTGCCGGACGAGCCGGGCCCGTCGAGCGCGATGACCGGTCTCCGCGCTTCGCTCATCGGTCGCGCTCGGTGCGGCTGCGGGTCCCCCGCTTCGCTCCACCTCGGCCCTCGGAACCGCGCGGGGATGGAGAGAGAACCCGTGAGGGCCGCGGAGTTCCGGGCGCCGCGGGGCCACCGCTCCTGGCCGTCTCCTGGCCGACCCCGAGCGACTTGATCTCGGGGGCCCGCAGCCGCCGCGTCCGGCCGGTCGGCAGGTCGTCGATCCGGACACTCCCGATCCGAACGCGGACCAGTCGCTGGATCGGCGCGCCCACGGCCCCGAACATCCGGCGCAGCTGGCGCTTCCAACCCTGGGCAAGGACGGCGCGATACCAGACATAGGCGGGATCCGGCGCTGGCTCGAGAAGCGCCGCGAGGTTGCGCGTCTCGACACCCGTTGCCGGTCGGAGCGGAACCGCCAGCGTGGCGAGGCCCTCCTCGAGCCGGACCCCCGCCTTGAGCGCCGCCGCCTGGTCGGCGTCGAGGGGAGCCGCAAGCGCGACGGCGTATTCACGCTGCACACCGAACCGCGGGTGGAGGACGTTCTCGGCCCAGGCGCCATCGTTGGTCAGGAGGAGGAGTCCTTCCGAATCCTGGTCGAGGCGGCCCACCGGGTAGAGCCGCGCACCGTCGGGGACGAGGGCGGTCGGAACGAGATCCACCACGGTGGTTTCGGCATGCCGGTCATAGGTCGTGGAGGTCACGCCGACCGGCTTGTGCAGGGCGAGGTACGACCGCGCCGCGCCGACCCCGACGGGCACTCCGTCCACCTCGATCTGCGAGCGGGATGGATCCACCGACTGGCCGACCGTGGCCACTCGCCCGTTCACGCGGACGCGGCCCTCGGCGATGAGCGCCTCGCTCGCCCGTCGCGACGCGACGCCCGCGGCGGCGAGGACCTTCTGCAGTCGCTCCTCAGGCATCGACCTGCCCGCCTTCCGTGGTCATCACGCCGGTCGACTCGTCCACCGAACCTGTCTCCGACGCGTCGAGATCCAGACCCTCGGCCAGTCGTGCAGCGACCTCGACATCCAGGGACGGCAGGTCGTCCAGCGAGGTGAGCCCGAATCGCTCGAGGAAGTCGAAGCCGGTGCCGTAGAGAATCGGCCTTCCCGGTGCGTCGGCACGCCCCAGCTCCACCACGAGCCGACGGTGGAGCAGGCTGCGGATGGAGTACTCCGAATCGACGCCGCGGATCCGCTCCACCCCGGCCTTCGTGATCGGCTGGCGGTAAGCCACGATGGCGACGGTCTCGAGCGACGCCGGCGAGAGCCGGACCGCATCAGCCCCGACGTAGCGGGCGATCAGCGCACCGGCCTCGGGGGCGGTCGCGAGCTCCACGCGCTCACCCGAGAGGAGAAGCCGGACGCCGCGCGACCGGAGCGAGACCTCCAGGTCGCCCAGTCGGGCGTCCACCTCGGCGCGATCCACGCCGGCGATGGCCGCGATCTCGCGCCGCGCGAGGGGTCGCTCGGCGACGAAGAGGAGGGCCTCGAGGGCCGCCTCGGTCAGCGCGATCGGCGGGGCGTCGTCGGTCGCGACATCAGCGGCCGTGGTGTCGGCGGCCACCAGGTCGTCCTCCCGACCGCCGTTCAGGGCAACCTCCAGCTCCGGAAAGCCTCCAGCCTCCCCGATCACTGGAAGCCCGCCAGCGACTCATCAAGCGGCAGCTCCTCGGCGTCCTGGCCCACGCCCGCGACGGCCCGCTCGGCCGGCGTCGTCCGCCGGGCGACGATGGGCCCGAACGGCACGCCCTGCTCCACGACGATCTCGCGCCGCTTCACCAGCTCCAGCATCGCCATGAACGTGACCGCCATGACCACCCGGTCGCGAACCTCGGCGAGCAGCTCCTGGAGTACGACCGTCGGCGCGGCGCGGAGGGCGGCGCGGATGATTGCCGCCCGCTGGTTGAGGGTCACCGAACGCCGGACGACCTCAGGCGGCGGCTCCGGCGGGGCGATCACGGTAGCCAGCCTCGCGAGAGCGCCGCGAAGGAGCGCCGGATCGAGCGGCGGAGCGTCGGGGAGGCGGGCGCCGGCAGCGGCGGCGGCCTGCGCGACGGCAGGTTCGCGCCGGAAGAGCCCGACCCGGCGGGCGCCCTCAAGGGCAAGCTGGGTGCCGGCATCCCGGTAGGCGCGATAGAGCAGCAGGCGCCGACGCAGCTCGGCTTCCGGATCGGGACCCTCGTCCGGCACCGCGCCCGGCTCCCCGGGAACGGCACGCCGGGGCAGCATCGCCCGGCTCTTGATCAGGATCAGCTGGCTCGCGACCGCGACGAAGGAACTGATGTTCGTGATCCGGTCGCCGTCGAGCACGGCCAGCGCATCCAGGTAGGCACCGGCCAGCGCACCGAGCGGAACGGTGAGGATGTCGAGGCGTCGAGCCTCGATGAGGGTCAGCAGCAGGCCGAGCGGGCCTTCCCAGTCGACGAGCTGGACCCTCGTGGCATCCTCGGGCCGGCGGCCGGCCCCGAAGACGACGGCGGGATCGAAGGCGACCCGGGTCTCCGCCACCGACTCCTGCATCGTCAATTCGCCTCGTCGGCGAGCCGGAGTGATTCGCCGAACTCGGGATCCCTGGGGGCCTCCTGCCAGCGGATCAGCTCGACGGTCCGTGGCGGGCAGCCGGCCGCCGATGCCAGGATCGCGGAGCGCTCGGGGTGGGTGGCGAGGCGCTCGAGCGCCTCCGCCATCCCCGGCAGCGGCCGGACGATCGACGGCAGCCAGGCACCGTACGCCTGGCCCAGCGAATGGACGATCCGGGGGGTCACCCCGACGTCGCCCTTGCCGGCGTCGTGGAGGAGGCCGGCCAGCAGGACGTCGGGGTCGGCGATCCCCTCGGCGCGGAGCGTGGCGACGACATCGAGGCCATGACGACGATCCGCGACGTGCATCGCGTCGAAGACGGCCAGCTGGGTGGGTGTCAACCAGGTCGCG
>Ga0315281_10012083_pt1 | contig 11786 bp, 9 predicted proteins | sample YL17G07_0_MG_FD_204540 | JGI IMG/M metagenome (GOLD analysis project Ga0315281, IMG submission 204540) | Sediment microbial communities from Yellowstone Lake, YNP, Wyoming, USA - YL17G07_0 | ecosystem: Environmental > Aquatic > Freshwater > Lake > Sediment | place: USA: Wyoming | collected... | reverse complement strand
TCAAAGGCATCAGCAATTCGATGGGTTACTACTATTGGTATCCTGTACCGCTAGAGACTCCGACAAGCGACGAATACCAGATCAGGGTATCGAGCGTCTCGGACAGTTCGATTTTCAACTATAGTGATTTCTTCACCATTTGGAGACAGCCCTACATAAGAGTAACTTCGCCGGTAGCCAATGATACCTGGGAGGCCGGCACAACTCACGAGATTAGGTGGGATTCACATGGGGCTGGTGACCACGTCTCGATTTATGCGAATGGCTTCGGTACTCTAGCATCCTCGACGGCAAATGACGGAAGTTACAACTGGACGCTCCCTTTCTACTTGAGTTCCATGCCCAGCCAGATCAATATCTATAATTACACAAATGATATCTATGGCCGTCAGACATTCCACATCTCGCGGACAGTGGCACCTTTGGTCTATTTCGAACAGCCTTCTGGCGGGGAGGTGTACGAAACCGGGACGACGCAAGGGGTGTCCTATCATTCCCTCAACTTCGCAGGATCGCTGGCGAAGATAGATCTATACGAGACTGGGGCATTTGTTGTTCAAGTTGCATCAAACCTGCAAACGACCGGGTGGACATACTGGATAGTCCCGAGCACACTCGCGCCTGGTTCCGCATACCAGCTGAAGGTGACTTCGCTATCAAACGCGTCGGTTTTCGGTTTCAGCAACGAGTTCTCGATTGTCGAAGCACGAGCGACAATCTCCGTCGGGATTCCAAATTCCGATACACACTGGATCGTCGGGACCCCACAGACGATTTACTGGACCTCGAAGGGTACTACGGGGGGACCGCTATCGATTTCTCTATTCCAGGAAAATGCGTCCATCCTCACAATATCTCAAAACGCGCTTAACATCGGTTCTTACAAGTGGTTCATACCAGACACGCTTGTGCCTGGCTCACTGTACCAGATCAAGATAGTGGACCTGACTGACCCGACCATCACAGGTTTGAGCCAGTACTTCCGACTGGAAGGGGCTCAGCCCTGGATTGAGGTCACGCCTTTCCCAGACGATGGAAGCTATGTCTATTTGCGGGCGAACACTACATTCGAGATCGCCTGGATGAGCGGCAACAATGCTGGTCAAGACGTATCAATCGAATTGTACTCTGGTTCAGCGTTGAGGGATGTGATCGTGTCGAGCACCCCCAATGACGGGAGCTTCGAATGGCGCATCGACTCCCTCCTTGTAACTGGCTATCATGACGGTTTCAGGATTAGGGTTGTCAGCGTGAGCATGCCGTGGGTGTATGACTTCGGCAGTGATTTCTACATTGATAGGTCTTGGATAGGCGTCGTAAGCCCGAGCAATGGTGACGCCCTTCAGAAGGAGTCCTCAGTTGGCATAACTTGGATATCCAATGATGCGGGAAATGAGGTTTCCATCGAGCTTCTGAAAGGCAGCAGCCGTTACTCAGTGATTTCCTCAGCGACGCCGAATGACGGCGAATTCACGTGGACGATACCAGCTAGCCTCCCTTCGAGCTGGACTTACTCCATCAAAGTCCTCAGCAAATCCTACGATTACGCATTTGGCCTGAGCAACGGGTATTTCCGAATCGCATCTGCTAGTGAATTGAACGCCACCCCTCTGTATCGCACGTTGACCGTCACGTCCCCTGACAACGAGACTAGCTGGGAGAAAGGGACAGCACATCTGATCACCTGGACTTGGACCGGCAACATCACCGAAGTGAGGATAGATCTTTGCAAAGGCGGAACGAAGCTGCAGACGATAGTCACAACCACGGCCTGCGATGGAGGTTATGAATGGACAGTCCCCGACTCCCTTGTCGCTGGGAATGACTACGGGTTCAATGTATCGAGCGTCTCCAACCCCTCCGTATTCGACCTGAGCGGCCAAGGTCTGTCAATTACGAGCCCAGCGGTTGTTGAGGGCGGTAAGGGTGGTGTGGATCTGGCAATGGTCGTCTCTTTGGCATCTGTCGTGGTCGCGTCTTTGGCAATTGCAGTCGCGTACTCCGCCATCCGTGTGAAGAAGTGATGCCAGTCCAGATGGCAGCATCGTGGTGACAAGAGCACACCACCCAGGTAGTTGGAGGACGAGCGCTCAGCTACGCCCCGTTACAAGACTCCGAGCTCGTAGAGCGGCGGTCTCCTCCACACAGTCATGCCGTTTCCTGCGCTTCTCCCATCCCTTTGGGGTAGGTCCTTCCATGATTCGAACGACATGGTCCCCATCCGCTACTTCGATAACATGAACTGCGACCTCAAGTGTGCCTTCGATACTGTGGCGATTCCTGAGTTTCGGACAGCTGGGGTGGTCATGATCGTAATAGCGACCGCGTGCATATTCGTCGCTCTACGGCGAAGATTGGTCCCAATGAAGAAGGAATGACCTCATAGCTTCTTTCGACAAGGCGCGAGAAAGAGGTCTGCGCCTCGCCTCGGAAAGGCCCTTAGAGGAGCAGAGGCGAGACAGGAGAAAAAGTGGGTTCAAATCCCCAAGTGACCACCATCATCTTCGGAAAGGACCATATAGGAGGAAAGGCGCCCCCAATCCATCTAGGGATTGTACGACAATGTCCCGCTGGCAGTGCAGAAAACCCAATACCCTTCTCCCGGCTCGAGCATGTAGTCCGTCTGAGGAGCGGCGGGGATGTAGGACTTGTAGGCTCTCGTAGTCGGGTCGTAGGATGCGACTTTCGTGATTTCCCCGCCGCCGTACATCGCCGGGATGTCGCTTGCATGCCGTGTCGCATTGAAGCCTATCATTGCCCACCCACTCGTTGGTACAGTAATCAACCTACTTTGTGTACCGACTGGAATAACCCCATGAATATCCACCGTCTCTTCGCCTACCGCATAGATCAAGTAGCCAGTGTTCGGTTCGATCACAAAGTCCATGAATCTCGGCAATCTCGGCAATCTCAGCGGCGCACCTACGATGTAGAACTTGTCATACGCCTGCGTAGCTGAATCCCATCCGGCGACGACATCGCCAGTCTGTAGACCAAGAGTACTCGAGTAGTAACCATGGCTAGTTAGAGGGACTGAAACGAGGTTCCACCCCTGCAATAGATGAATCGCGACTTCCGTCGGGACATGATAGCTTATCTTGAGCTTGTAGGCGAGTCCCGCCGGATTCATTGACCCTGAGGGGGGACTATGTGCGTTCATCGACACTATTTGCAACCAGTTCTCCCCGGCGTGCAATCCGGAGACTGACCACGACTCCACATCACCCCATCCATTGGGTGATAAGATATCCGGAATTGCGGATTTCAAGGGATAGACATGGTTCACAATTTCATGCGGCGTGCTGTCGTCCCCGCCGCTCAAATCGTTCACCCCGTCTGAGATGTAGTAGAAGTTTGTCGGGTCTGCAAACTCCGCTAGGCCGCTCACGTTTCCGATACCGCTCCAGCTCGGGTTGTTAACGTAGAAATAGTATGCGTTGTCCGCAGTTGTCTCTAGATTTGCTGTGATCCCAGTCGCATTGTTCGGAATCATTATCCGCTTCTTGAAGAACACGATGTCTCCTGTGACCGAATCGCTGAGTGTGACCTGGTAGTCCTTCCAAATCCAGTTCGCAGCCGGATAAGACTGCAGTGTCGTCACTGCGTCCGGAGGAGACAACATGCTCATGTCCCTCTGCCACGTTGTTGCTTTGGCCGAAGCCCATGTAGCATTGGATGGTGGAACGATGTAACCATCGTCGTCAATGTTGGAGCTGTCCGCTCCAGACCAACATTGGTCACTAGTGCTACTGACGTAGTAGATGTTCACGGTCTCTCCACTGGTGACGTTGGTCCTTGGGTAGCAGTCTCTAGCACCGGCATACCCGTCAATCTCATACGGAGAGTCGACAATACCGTCCATATCGCCGTCGGTGAAAGTCCAGTCGCCCCACCAGTTCCCGTATCCACTGGTGCTGTTCCACCAGTTGTTCGCCCCGTCGTCATAGGCTTGAACGTGGCCCGCGTCGTAGACGCTTCCTGCGCCATTGTTGCCTATGAAAGTGTTGTTGAAGACGATGTTGGATGAGGAAGCGTCATAGATGTGCATGCCATATTGTAGGTTATCGCACAGCTGATTCCGAAGCATGACATTTCCGCTCGAGTTCCGTATCTGTATTCCCCAACGGTTGTTCGAGCTGCAGTTGTTGCTATCCAGCGTGTTGTTTGTCGAGTAACCGATGTATGCTCCGTCGTAGCCGTTCGAGCTCCAATGGTTGCTAACCAGGGTGTTATTGCTCGAGGAAACCACGCCTATACCGTTGTTGGCGTTCCAGAAGCCTCGATTCGAGACCAGAGTGTTGTTGTTGCTCCACGGGCCGAGAAACATGCCATCGGCGTCGTTCGAGCTGCAGTTGTTGTTGCTCAGCGTGTTGTTGCTCGACGACTCAACAAGCATGCCGTCCTGAGAGTTGTGTGAACAGTTGTTGTCGACCAACATGTTGTTGCCACTGGAGGACGTAAGGTAGATGCCATATTCACTATTCGAGCAGGTGTTGTTCTTTAGAGCGTTGCTGCTCGACAGTTGGAGAAATATGCCATAATGCCTGATGCCCGAGCAGTTGTTGCTGCTGACGTGGTTGTCGCTCGATGAGGCGAGCTCTATGCCCTTATCATTGTTCGAGCAATTGTTGTTCGAGATGATGTTGTGATTGCATTGATCACCACCCACCGTTATGCCCCCATAATTGTTCGAGCAGTTGTTGTTGCAGATGTTGTTGTTGTTTGACGAGTCCCAGAGAGAAATGCCATAAAGGCCGTTCGAGATGCAGGTGTTGTTGACGAGAATGTTGCCGCTTGAATATGTAAGAAACATGCCATATGAATTGCTCGAGAAGTTGTTGTTGTTCAGAACGTTGTTGCTCGAAGAGTTGAAATATGTGCCATCTATGTTGTTTGAGCAGGTGTTGCTAATGAGAGTGTTGTTGCTCGACGAGTCGAGATATATGGCATCTTCATTGTTCGAACAGGTGTTACCGTCCAAGGTGCCATTTGCACAGACATAAAGGTGAATACCGTCGGAATATGGTCGATTCAATTGTCCGTCATGAACATGGCAGTTCCTGACAATGAAGTGCGCATCGGTGTTCTGTATCTCAATCCCGTTTGCAGTCGAGGCGTTGATGTCCCATCCTTCGATTATGTACGGGTCTGATTCAGTCCCGCTACCTTTCGTAATCCCCGTCGTTCCGTTCGGACCCATGAATCCCGCGTTGCCATCGATTATGATCGGATCATGCGTAGTGTAAGCTATTTCCGCGGGGATTCCCTCAGGAATCTCAGACGGAAGCGATTCGTTACTGTTGCCTATTTGACCAATCAACCCTGCGATTGCGGCAAGCATCAAGACTGCAACGAGAATCATTGCGAAAACAAACACCTTTGACGAACGATTCCGTTCTTTCCCTAGTCTATCAGGCAAGAATCGTCTGTCGATTATCGGCGCCAAGCATTTCCCCCATTCGGACAACAGGTTTCGATGATAAAGCACTTCCTAGCCTCTTTCTGTTGCTGAGGCAATCGTCTTCTTCTTGATAGGCATCTTGGTAATCATTGTCCATAGTCGGATGCGGAAGCTGAAAGACGCGCTCGAGAAATAGGAAAAGAAAGGGGTTTAGTCGCGTTCTCCGAGAATCCAAGATCTCAAATTAGATTCGAGCCAGTAAGTCGAGTTCCATACCGGTTGGACCCACATGATCCATCTTCTTGCCCTAGGCGAGAATCCTTATAACAACAGTCAATCATGGGCGACCTGAGGCCGGGTCAAACCATGCCAACCGAAATCGCGGGTGCCGCCAGAAACGACCTGCCGCGGCTGATTGAGATATTCCGCAATCGCGACCTGAAGACTTCGCTCGACGAATCGGAATGGTTCGTCAACTGCTATTTCGACTACCATCACATTCTCGTCGCGAGAGTGAGAGGCGCGATCCAGGGAGCGTGCTTCTGGAGGGTCGAGGGGGAGAGGTATTCAGGCCTTGGTTGGATCGAAAACCTGTGGGTCGAGGAGGGACACAGGCGGTCGGGGCTCGGGGAGATGCTCTTGGGGAAAGCAGTCGAGGACATCAAAGGCTTCTTCGAGAAAGTCGGGGTGAAGCCCCGCAAGATAGTCCTCATGACGCAGGTGGAGAGAAAGAGTGCCCGGAAGCATTACGAGAAAATGAGGTTCAGGGTCGTCGCTAGCATCGAGGAGATGTACGACCCCGGAGGCCATGACCTCGTGTACATGCTCGATCTTCAGCCAACACCCTGAATGTGCGGGACACGAAGTGTATCGAAGGTTCAAATCCCGGCGGATTTAGATCGCTGGGGCTGGCTCAAAACCAATTGGGGGGCGCAGTCCGCCAGCAAACCCTTCATAAGTGTCGGCGCGATATGGATTTGATTGGGATGACGGGAACGGGTTACATCAGATCACTTGAGAAGATTGCCCTGTCGAATGGCATCGACCTCTTAGGCATAGCTGACCTGAGAAATATCAGTGGGATTCGGACTTACCCTCGGGACCTCATGAGACCCTACCGCTATGGTTTGTCCCTGGTGATTTCGCTAGACCGGTTCAGAGATGCATATTCCTTCGACATCGAAGAGCAGATTGCTTTTCCGCTTCTTCGAGGGGTATCCTGCATGATTGCGAAGTTCATCAAGAACAATGGCTACGGGGCAACCACGCTCGACCCAAACGATGGACTGAGGAAGAGCGGCCCCTTGTACTACAAGAGCAAGCTTTCCATGAAGGCCGTTGCGAGGGCTGCCGGGCTCGGCTGGATCGGCAAGTCAGCAGTGTTCGTGTCGGAGAAGTTCGGCCCGAGGGTCTGCCTTGGAGTCGTGCTCACCGACATGCCCTTGAAAGCGGGGAAACCGATGGAAAACAAGTGCGGCAGATGCGATAGATGTGCCAGGGCCTGTCCTGTCGGTGCATTGACCGCGACATGTTTCGAGATCCATCCGAGTGACTTGCGCGAGGTTCTGCAGCGCGAGAAGTGCAATGATTGGATGGAGGGCGGCTCTCCAACTCGCGGGTTCTGTTGGGAATGCATCCTCGCGTGTCCCAAGGGGAAGAAATGATCGGTGACGGTGCGCCTGGCCCAATTCGCACTCGACGAGAGCTTTTTGAGAAGAAAGAGGAGATGAACTGATCATCTGTCGATTCTTGTCCTCAACGAAGATGCCTTCGATGGGGCATTTCTAAGGGTAGGCTTGTCAGCTTCGTGGTCCCTAGTCCTGCAGGGTCTGCCATAATCCCTGGAAAAGAATCTAGTAGATGAGAAGATGATTCGGTTTCAACAGGCGGTTCGAATGGCAGATGTTCAAGTCGGTTCGAGCACAATGATCACGGTTGCTTGGGGTGGGCTATTGATTGTTCTATTTGTCGTAGCTGGCATCCTTATTCTGATAGGGCTGCTCAAGAAGAACAACGCGCTCAGGTCAACGGGTCTCGTTATTCTGGGCATTATGGCTTTTGCGACCCCCCTGGTTCTCTATCTCCACGACTTGGGGGATTCTTGGGAACCGAAATCCAGCGACCTCCTCATTCTGGCATTCCTCGCATTCCTCGGCGGAGTTTCCACGGCCGTCGGCGCTTTGACCTTCGGGAAGAAATCGTGAAGGGAAAGGATCACATTCACGGCAAGTGTGATGCACGCTCCGAGCAGCGACATGATATGTGAAGCGCAGTTCAACGGATGACAGGCCGCGTTTGGACTAATCATTATTTAGAGTGGCGGGCGATTCGCAGTCATGAACCTAGGATTCATCCGGAACTGGTCGGACTTGAAAACGCAGCTGATAGCCGCCTTCTCCGCGCTATTCGGACTTGTCGCGGTCGGGACGATCATGTATCACACTCTCGAGAAATGGAGTTGGCTCGTCTCGTTCTACTTCTCTGTGTGCACTCTTACCACCGTGGGCTATGGGGACTACTTCCCGACGACCGACGCCTCCCGTCTGTTCACGGCCATCTATGTGTTGGTAGGCGTGACCATAGCGTTCGGCGCATTCGGGCTGATCGGCGCGGGCTACCTGAGCAGGGGCCAGCAGATACTCCGGAGGCTCAGCGAGCTAGAGAGCAAATCTGAAAAAAAGGACAACTGAACCCCGATCAGCTTAGGCACGCCTCTCGAATTCGTCGTCCCACCATGAGGCGTACCTCCTCAGGCCTGCCCGCCGTCTTATGATCGCCTCAATCGCCAACTCGTGAGCGAGCTTCGCGTATCTTCCGTTCTCGTGCCAGCGTTTCCTTATCCCCGGTGGAACGATCAGATAGGTCGGAGGGTCGTCGATCAGCCTCGGCGGGAGTCTTGCTAGTGCGTAGACGTCGCATGCTCGTTCCCCGCTCGGGATGCCCTTGGTGTTGAACTGAGCCAAGTGCATCAGTTCGTGACCGAGGGTCCAATATGTCGGGAACTTCCAGCGCCTTCCCCTGGACCTGTGCATGTCCACCATGAGCTTGACCGTGCCATCGTTCGCCATGAACGCGAGGCCGTCGCATGACCTAGTGATGCCGATTCTCATCTCCGGCTTGATCTCCGGGTAGTACTTGTGAAGCCTCTCCAGCCGCTCCACGAGGCCTTCGCGAGCCTCTTCGGGGGCTTCCATCGCCTTCCTGGTCCATGATATCTTCAGGCGCATATCGCCGCGGCTATACACGACCTGACTGAATATCCTATCCCTATGCGAGAGGTTCTTCCTCATTCCGTTCTGACGATATTCCCCTTGATGCCCACGACCGTCATCCTGACCGGGACTTTCCTTCCGGATCTTCGGACCGCCTCATCGACCAGCTTCTTCAGGCCGAAGCAGCAGGGGACCTCCATGATAACGATCTCGAGGCTCCTTGGGGTGGCGTCACGGAGTATGTCGGTGAGCTTCTCGAGATAGGCCTTCTGGTCGTCCAGTTTCGGGCAACCGATTATGAGGGGTTTTCCAGCGAGGAACTTGCCGTGGAAGTCTCTGAACGCGAACGGGACGCAATCGGCTGATAGCAGGACATCCTTGTCCTTGAAGAAGGGCATCGAGGGCGTCACCAGCCTCCACTGGACTGGCCAGTTGGTCAGCTTCGGTGGCAGGTCATCACGCCCCTCGGGATGCCCATGCCCGGATTTGGTGCTCGACGCCGTCAGAATCATGGGATTGTGGGACGGGCAGCCGCAAGGTTCCTCCCCGATCGGCTTCTTCTCGTCCGCCTTCTTCATCTTCGAAAGATGCTTCTCTGTCGCAACCTCATCGAATCCGGGGGCTTCCCGCTCGACAATCCTTAGTGCATCCTCAGGGCACTCCCCGATACAGGCTCCCAGGCCGTCACAGAACACGTCGTTCACGACCTTCGCCTTTCCATTTACGATCTGCAGGGCACCCTCGGCACACTTCGTAACGCATCCTCCGCAGCCCGTGCACTTGTCCTCGTCAATCTCAATTATCTTTCTCTTGACCATTTGCAGACCTCGCTATCCTGGATTCCCGGACAGGTATTGGTATGATTCGCCGCACTACGAACTCCCGTTCGTCTATGGCTTCGGCTCTTCCCTCCAAAGAAGCCTGGTCTCCTGGCGCCTGATAGAGTCCCTGATGATTTGCCCGGCCGTCATCCCCATTATTCCGCCGACCACGAACACGAACAGCAGCGTGATGGTCAGCCTGAGGAAGAGCGCGTAGTACAGGTCAGGGATCACCTGCTGCACATGGTAGAACATGAACGGGACCGAGTAGAAGGTGAACGCGAGCGCATAACCCAGCGCTGTATAGGTTATGACCGAAATGATCGCAAAATCTGCCCTCTTGTTCATATAGCCGGCGGGGATGCCAGTGAGAACCGACAGGACCAGAACCACGAGCAGGTTGCTGCTGAAGCTGGGAAAGGACACGTTAGGGAGGACGAACTCGAAGCAGATGTATGCGATGGGTGTCGAGCAAAGGATAGTCGACGCCACAATTCCATAGACGTCTGCCCGCTCGGTCCTCATCCGCTTACCTCCGGGTACGTGTAGGGGAGGTCGATGTCTACTAGCTGGTTCAGGTACTCCTCTCTGAAATAGTCGTGCTTGAAATCGTCCAGCCACCCCCTGATGTCGAAGCTGTGCGAGTACGGGGCAGTCGCGAGCGTGATGTCGTGCCCTTGGGCGTTGCTGAAGTTCACATAGCCCTTGAGGGCGGTCAACACGCTTCGGTCGGATATGTAAGCGTCAAAAACGTAGTTCTTCGTCTCCTTCGCCGAAATGGTGAGTGCAGAGTTCTCTGAGAAGAGCTCGTTCGCCAAAGTTATGATTCGCGGGGTTCCGGTGGAATTCTCGATATGAGTGTACCAGCTGAGGGTCGTGATGTGGATGACGTAACCGCTCGGGTTGACGACACTGACGCTGAACTCGATCTTCACGGTCCCGTTCGTAAGCACGCTTGCCGACCTCACGGGGTTCTCGAGGACGATCTTCTGCTGCGCCACGACCACCTGTGAGTAAGTCATCGCCGACAGGATGGAAAAGGACAGAAAGACAAGGGCGAAGATGAGTGTGACTGCGAGCGCCACCCATGTTCCCTTGATCCACTCGCGGACCGCCATCATCTCACCATCCTGCTGTGGCCTTCTCCAAGGACCCTCAACTCTCTGGCGGGCCGTAAAGGTAGCAGGCTGCCGTGTGCCCCGGACCGACTGTGAACGACGGCGGGACCCCGATGTGGGTGAACTTGACGATGACCGCCTCCTTCGCGTCTCGGGCAACCTTCCGGTCTATCCCCCTCATGCCCTCCAGGGCAATGCTGCCGGTCTGCGCTTCCTTGAGCGAGTTGATCTCTTGCACGAGCTGCTCCGATCTGTCATCGGGTCCGATCGCCCTGACCTCGACCCCACGCTTCGTGACCTTGGGCGGGACGAGCTTGTGATAGAAAGCCGACTTGGGATTGCGATCGATGTTCTGCTCTATCAACCGGGCCGCCTCCTCCTTCACCTTCGCCTTGGAGACAGTTCCATTCTTGAGCTTGATGTCCACGTGGTTCATTGCGGTATCTGGCTCGATCGCTGAGACGGCCTTGAACTCCGGGTACCTACCCTTCCTCCCCCTTCGGACGAAATCCTCCATGAACTTGGCCGCTGCATCGGCCTTGTCGGGCTCGGTTTCGATGACGACCCTCCCATGCTCCAGCTTCGCGTCGGTGATCGTCCCGTGGATCGGGTGGCTGGGGTTCCTGAACTCGACCTCCTTGTTGAGTGCCCTCAGCAGTTCATTCGCCACGTTCTCGGCCGAGGTCTGCACGGACGAGCACTGGACCTCAAGCCTGGAGGGCTTCAGGATGTCCACCCCAACGATGGCCTTGAACATCGGGTTCGTTGCCCTGAGCGCAGTGACCTTGTCGTCGAGGTAGTCCTTGACCGTCTTCGCTTCTCCTCCTTCCTTGATCTGGATGACGAGCGAGAAGCCATCGGGCTCGAGCTTGCCTGCATGTTTCGCGAGAGCGTGCGACTCCCCGCCCAGCTTGTCCTCCACAGTGAGGTACTCGGCGAGGTCGCTGCCCTGCCACCCGCACAGCTCGAAGTGCACGGGGCACCTGGGTCGGAACCTGCAACCTAGGGGCATGTTAGTGGCACTGGGTATCTCCCCCACTATCATCACCCTCCCGTGCTTGTGCTGAGGGTCGGGCACCGGCACAGCCGACAGGAGTGCCTGCGTGTACGGGTGTTTAGGCGTGAAGATGATCGTGTCCGTTTCTGCCATCTCGACGATCTTCCCGAGATACATCACAGCAAGGGTGTCGCTGACGTATCTGGCGACGGCAATGTCGTGTGTGATGAACAGGTA
>Ga0315281_10012082_pt1 | contig 11786 bp, 10 predicted proteins | sample YL17G07_0_MG_FD_204540 | JGI IMG/M metagenome (GOLD analysis project Ga0315281, IMG submission 204540) | Sediment microbial communities from Yellowstone Lake, YNP, Wyoming, USA - YL17G07_0 | ecosystem: Environmental > Aquatic > Freshwater > Lake > Sediment | place: USA: Wyoming | collected... | reverse complement strand
CGCTGAAACCGGCTTGCATGCAAAAGACCTGTGGCGCGGCCAGGCCGGCCGGCAGCGATTTGGCGAGATCGGCAAGCGCGGCCTGGACCGCGCGGGTGAGCGCCACGGTGTCGGCCGAGGGCTGCTTCTGCACCGACATGACCACGGCCGGCGCGGCGTTGTAGCTCGCGTCGCCGCGCTTCACCGCCGCGGCAAACCGCACCTCCGCGACCTGCCTGAGCAGGATCGGCTGACCGTTCCTGGTACCGACGGCGAGGTGCTGCAGGTCGGCGAGGCGCGAGGTGCGGCCGATGTTGCGGATCAGGTACTCCTTCGCCTGTTGTTCCAGGAACCCACCGCTGGTGTTGGCAGCGAAATTCTTCAACGCCCGCTCGATCATCTCCAGATCGATGTCGAGCTGCTGCATGCGCGAAACATCCGGCTCGACGCGGTACTGGCGCACCTCGCCGCCGATCGAGATGACCTGGGCTACCCCCGGGATGGTAAGCAGCCGCGGGCGCATCACCCAATCGGCGAATTCGCGCGCCTGCATCGGGCTCGCCTGCGCCGGATCGGCCGGCATTGCGATCAACATGATCTCGCCCATGATCGAGGAGATCGGCCCCATCTGCGGGGTGATGCCCTGGGGAAGCTGCTCTTTGACGAGCGAGAGCCGTTCGGCCACCTGCTGCCGGTTGCGATAGATCTCGGTGCCCCAGTCGAATTCGACGTATACCACCGATAGCCCGATGCCGGAGACCGAGCGCACCCGCGTCACCCCCGGCATGCCGTTCATCGCCGTCTCGACCGGGAAGGTGACCAGTTGCTCCACCTCTTCCGGCGCCATGCCGCCTGCCTCGGTGAGCAAGGTCACCGTCGGCTTGTTGAGGTCCGGGAACACGTCGACCGGCATCGTCTTCAGGGTGAGGATGCCGTAGCCCATGACGAGCAGCGCAACCACCAGCACGAACAAGCGCTGGCGCAGGCTGAAATGGATGATCGCGTCGAACATGCGCTTGCCCTATCTCACCTATCTCACCTGGGCGAGTGCCGCGGCGCCGCTGATCACGACGCGCTCGCCCTCGGCGATGCCCGAAACCACGGCGACGCGCCCGGCATCGAGCGGCTGCGAGCGCACCCGCTTCTGCACAAAGCGCTCGGCCTCGTCATGCACCCAGACGACCGTCTCGCCGCTCGCATTCCTGACCAGCGCGCCGACCGGCACGGCCACGGCCTCGATCCGCTGCTTGAGTTGCGCGATCACCTTGACCGGCTGGCCCACCGCAAGCGGAGGCAGCGGCGGCTTGATGCGAAACCGCAGCGGCAGCGCCTGCTCGCGCAACTGCGCGCCGCCACCGAGGTAAGCGAGTGCCAGCGCGCCGCCGCTCGTTGCGCCGCTCGCACCGGCAATGTTCGCCACCACGGCCGCGTCATAGGCAAGCGCCTCGACCAGCAGGCGCTTCGGATCGACAATCTCGAACAGCGTCTCGCGCGCCTCGACCACCTGGCCGGCCAGCGCGGAGGCGGCGCTCACGACTCCCGTCACCGGCGCGATCAGCGCCTCGCGCTGATTCAGACTGGCATCGACCGCGGCTTTGCGCTGGCCGAGACTCGTGAACTCCGCGCGCGCCGCTTCGATTTCCTTGCGCGGCACACTGCCCTCGAGTTCTTCGAGACGCTTGACCTTTTTCTCGGCGAGGCCCAGTTGCGAGGTCAGCTCCGCCAGTTGCGCCTGCTGGTTGCCGCGCTCGATGGCGTTCGCGACCGGGCGTAGATAGGCGAGCACCTGTCCCCTGGCAACTGCCTGGCCCAGCACCGGGAGCCCCCGCGGTCCTGGCTCGATGCGTCCGGGCTGGGATGCCTGTACCGGTCCGCCGGCATTCGGATCGGCGATCACGCGCCCATTCAGCTCGAGCGACTGCGCGTGCTGCTCGAGTTTGGCGATAGCCGTGCGGATGGCGAGCTGGCGCTGCGAGCCCTTGGGCACCCGCACCGAGCCGTCCGGCAGCCTAGCGGGCGAGGATCCGCCTGCAGCAGTGGTTGCCGTGCCTGCCGCATATCCCGCCGGCGCGCCCGCTGGCTTTGCGTCGTGGTCCTCGTCGCCGTGTGCCCCGGCAATCTGCGCCCACAGCGCGAGTGCGAGGACCAGGCCTGTCTGCAATCCTTTGTTCATCTCTCTCTCCCGTCAGCGCTTGCGCCGCGCCATGAAGACACCGGCGAAGAGCAGCAACACTGCTGCCGCAGCGGCATACACCATCCAGTTCGTGGCGAAGCCGCTCTGGGCGGCCTTCTCCCCGGCGCCGTGCGTGTCCGGCACCTCGAGCGTTCCGTTCAGCAGGTCGTCGAGGTCCTTCGCATGCACCGTGAACACGAGCGGATGCTGGCCTGGCCGCGCGAGCCACGGTGCGCTGACCTGGTACAGACCTTCCCCCAAAGCCGCGGCGGTGCCGCGGTTCGGACCCTCTTCGATCTCGATTGTTGCGCCGCTCAACGGTTCGTTGGTGGCGAACTGGTCCAGATAGATCAGGAGCGTGTCATGGCGCGATTCCGCGAGCAGTTCGATGTCGGGAGAGGCGGCCGCGACGCGCGGCGCGAGTCCGGTCGTTGGCGCGCGCGCCGCCGGCGCGTCGTCGTGTCCCTCGTGCGCGAGCGCGGAACCGAAAAGAAGCGGCAGCGCGGCGAGGCAGACCCACGCCAGCCGGTGCGCCGCGGCAATAAGTAGTCGGGCAATTCTACGATCGCGATCGGTCATGGCAGCAGGCCCTGTACTTGGTTCAAACGGGAAATGGCGCGCGACGCCTCGAGCACCGCGCGAGTGAAATTCAGTTCCGCTTCAAAGCGCTCGTTTTCGGCACGGAGGCGGCTGATCAGATCGAGTTCACCCAGCGCAAATGCCTTGGCCAGCAGGCGTTGGGTATCCGCTGCGAACGAAAACCGCGCCTCGGTCAGTTGCACTACGGTGCGTGCTTGCTCCAGTTCGCGCCGCGCCACGTCGATCTCGGCCGCCACCTTGGCGCGCTCCAGGTTGTAGGCAGCATGCGCTTCGATCATTTCCCCGTTTGCAGCGGCAATCCGCGGTTTGTTGCGCGCATCGGTCGCGAACGGCAACCGGAATCGCACCTCGACAGAGTGGGAGTAGGGCTCGTCGAACAGACCGCGTTCGCGCCGCAGCCCAAGCTCCAACTCGGGATTGTTGCGCAGGTTTTGCGTGACCATGCTCAGCTTGGCCTGCGTGGTGGCCACCGCCCGTTGCAGCGGCGCGAGCAGCGGATGGGCGTCAAGGGAGACGGCCTGCGTGGCGAGGGTCTCTTCGCCGCGGGGCAACATGCTCAACCCTGTCAGCACATTGAAGCCCTGCCTCGCCCTGAATGTCTTGATCTCGGCTTCGGCCAGCGCGGCGCGCGCCAGGCGTTCCGCGGCCTGCGCCTGGTTAAGATCAACGCGCGCCAGGTCGCCGGCCTTGACGCGACGCTCGACATCGGCCGCGAGTACCTCCGCTTCTTCGACCTTGCGCCGCGCGAGCGCCAACTCGTTTTCGGTGAGCCGTACCTGCCAATACGCGTCGCGCACTTCGCCGGCAACCTTCAGCTTCGCAGCGGCGAGCGCGGCATTGTACTGATCGCGTTCGGCGCTGACGATCGCATCCTGCCGTCCCTGTTCCCCGGGCAGCCACAGCGGCAAAGCGATGCCGGCACTTAACTCGCGAGCCCCCTGGTCGCGGTGCAGGCGGTCGTCGCGGTTGCCGACGACCAAGCTGGGCGGCTCGGGAAACAAGGCCTGCGCGGCGTCGCGTTTCGCCGCGAATTCTTCGGCGCGCGCGGGTCTTGCCTGCGCGATCGGCTGCCGCATCCATGCCGTCTCGACCGCATCGCGCAGACTCTGCGCGTGCGCCGGCCACGCCACTGCGACACCGACAATTGCTGCGCATATATATTTCATTCCAACCCCCAACGACATGCCCTGGGCCGGCTCACCGGCGCAGTACGAGAGCGGATGCGGTTCGCATCCGCAACAGACGGTGGGTCAGCCCCGGTCTCGGGGCAGGAGACGCCACTCGCCGATCAGACGGCGAGGACGGTTAGCGGCGGGCGCTTGAGGTGCTCTGGGAAGAAGGAATAGAAGCTGGCAGACCCAGCCGGGACGTACACAATTCCCGTCTGGCTGGCATCCGGCGAAACGCCGTGCAGCACGCCGGGGAAATACTGCTGGCAGCAATCGTGCGAGGAAGTTCCACCCTGATCAGTCGGCCCTTCATGTGCGGGATGTTCGTCGCCATCGTCGTGAACATGCGTTCCACTGGCAGCTGCCGGCGTCGCGTCATCGCAGAGCAGCATGTGTGCCGGCCCAGCCACGCTTTGCAGCGGCAGGCACACGAGCAACAGGCACAGCACCAGATTGCGTAATCGAATCAACATGTGGAAGCTAGTCTATCAGACAAACAACGATTCAATGTTATGTGAGAGGGCCGGCCGCCATGATGATTCGACGCAACCCACTGGAAGCTGACCGCGCGATTACAAATCTGTAATCTTTGGAGACGGCGGCTTCTTATGATGCACAATCGAAGGACAAGACAGATTGCGGCAAGAGACAACATGAAAATCCTCATCGTCGAAGACGAAGCGAAAACCGGCAATTATCTGAAGCAAGGCCTCACGGAGGCGGGCTTCGTGGCCGATCTCGCGCGCGACGGGATGGATGGCGCGCACCTGGCATTGACCGAAGCGTACGACCTCGTGGTGCTGGACGTGATGCTGCCCGGAATGGATGGCTGGCGGGTGCTGCAGGAAATCCGCCGCGCGGGAAAAGACCTGCCCGTGCTTTTCCTCACTGCCCGCGACCACGTGGAAGACCGGGTCAAGGGACTGGAACTGGGGGCGGACGATTACCTCGTCAAGCCCTTTGCCTTTTCGGAATTGCTCGCCCGTGTCCGGACGCTGCTGCGGCGCGGCAAAGCCATGGAAGCCGAGGTGCTACGGGTGGCCGACCTGGAACTCGACCTGCGTCGCCGCCGCGTCACGCGCTCGGGCAAGCGGATTGATCTGACGGCGAAGGAGTTCGCGCTGCTCGAACTCCTGCTGCGGCGACGGGGCGAGGTGCTGCCGCGCTCGTTGATCGCCTCCCAGGTCTGGGACATGAACTTCGACAGCGACACCAACGTCATCGAAGTCGCGGTCCGACGGTTGCGATCGAAGATGGACGATGATTTCGAGCCAAAGCTGATCAGGACCGTGCGCGGCATGGGCTACGTGCTCGAAACACAGGAATCCCCATGATGTGGCGCAAGTCGATCACCCTTCGCCTTACTTTTCTCTTTACCTCGGTATCGGTGATCGCGTTATGCGCGCTGGGCGCGCTGATTGGCGCGTCCTTGGAAGCTCATTTTGCGGAGCAGGACACGGTCGAGATAAACGGCAAGCTGGAACTTGTCCGGCATACCCTTTCCAAGATAAACGTGGCATCGGACTTGGACTTGCTCCCGCAGCACCTCGATGATGCGCTGTTCGGACACTACGGACTGTCCGTCACCGTCGTTGCCCCCGACGGTCACGTCTCTTTCGCCACCTCCGGTGCCGATTTCCCGCAACAATTAATAGCGGCCCATTCGGCAGAGTTGAATACCGCGCGTACGAAAACCCTGGTATGGGAACGCGGAATCTTTGCTTATCGCGGCATTGTTGAGACGATGCGCTCCGCCGTACCGGATGCAGGACCGTTCACCGTCGCCATCGCGGTCGACATTTCACACCACCGCGAATTCATGACCGCATTTCGCAAGACGCTGTGGATGTCGATCGCCTTCGGCATTCTGCTGACCGGCCTGCTCGGCTGGTTCGCCGCCCGGCGCGGCCTGGCTCCGGTGCGCAACATCGCCCAGGTGGCAAAAGGCATTTCGGCCACCCGCCTCGGCGACCGCCTGCCGCAGGAGTCGGTGCCCGCGGAACTCGTGGACCTCGCCACTTCGTTCAACGACATGCTCGAGCGGCTGGAAGACTCCTTCCGGCGCCTGTCGGATTTTTCCTCCGACCTCGCGCACGAACTGCGCACGCCAGTCAGCAATCTGATGACCCAGACCCAGGTCGCGCTCTCCCGTTCCAGGTCGGCGGAGGAGTACCGCGAAGTCCTGTATTCAAACCTTGAGGAGTACGACCGGCTCGCCCGCATGATCGCGGACATGCTGTTTCTCGCGAAAGCGGACCATGGCCTAATCGTGCCGAACAGGGAGAACATCGATCTGGCGACGGAGGTGGATGAACTAATCGGGTTCTACGAGGCCCTGGCCGATGCGGAGGGCGTTCGCATTTCCCGGATCGGCATCGGCTCGATTTCGGGGGACCGGCTGATGATACGGCGCGCGATCAGCAACCTGCTCTCCAACGCCATCCGGCACACCGCGCGCGCTGGCGCGATCAAGGTGGAGATCCGTGACCTGGGAAACGATGGCATCCGCATCGCCGTCGAGAATCCCGGCGAAGCCATACCGTGGGAGCACCTGCCCAGGCTGTTCGACCGCTTTTACCGGGTCGACTCGTGCCGCCAGCGCATCGGCGAGGGCGCGGGCCTCGGCCTCGCGATCACCAAGTCGATCGTTGAAGCGCATGGCGGTACGATCTCGGTCTCAGCGCAAGACGATACCGTACGCTTTGAAATCTCCATGAAAATGACCGGCTAACCGGTGCCCGGCCGCCGGTTTTGACCTGGATCAACCCGGCGGCCCGTCTGCCGGCCGGGTGCCCGATTCCATCGAGTTCGTGGCGCCTAGCGCGAACCCTTCGCGCGCACGCGCCAGATTTTTCCGCCGGCGTCATCGGCGACGAGCAACGAGCCGTCCGGCGCGACGGTCACTCCGACGGGCCGGCCATAGGCTTCAAAGGTTTTCTCGTTGGCAATGAAACCGGTGAGAATGTCCTCGAGCGGGCCTGTGGGTCTGCCGTTCTCGAAGCGGACAAAGGCGACCTTGTATCCAACCATGGCCGAGCGGTTCCAGGAACCGCGCATGCCGATGAATGCGCCGCCCTGATAGCGCTGGGGAAATGCCCTGCCTCGATAGAAGGCCAGGCCCAGCGCAGCGACGTGGGAGCCCACCGCATAGTCGGGCTTGATTGCCTTAGCGACCAGATCGGGCCGCTGACCTTTCTTGCGCGGGTCTTCGATCTGACCAAAGTACGAGAAGGGCCAGCCGTAAAAGGCGCCTTCGCGCACGCTGGTCAGGTAATCGGGAACCAGATCGTCGCCCAGCAGATCCCGCTCGTTGACCACCGTCCACAAGGCGCCCGTTTGCGGCTCCCAATCCATTCCGACCGGATTGCGCAGCCCGTTGGCGAATATCCGCGCTCCGCTGCCGTCCGGGTTCATCTCCACGATGCCTGCCCGCCGCGGGTCCTTTTCCCAGGCATTCTCTTCATCGACGTTCGAAGCCGAGCCGATAGCGACATAAATTTTTCGCCCGGCACCATCGGCGGTCAGATTGCGCGTGTAATGTCCGCCGGCGGGCAGGTCGAGAATTTTCTCGCCGTTTGCGTCGATGCGCGTCTGGCCGCTGCGGTAGGGATATCGGACTACGCCATCGGTGTTCCCAACGTAGAACCAGTCGCCGACGAGCAGCATGCCGTGGGGCATGCGCAAACCCGAGAGGAACACTTCACGCAGATCGGGCTTGCCGTCCTGGTCGGTATCACGCAACAGCGTGATGCGATTTGCCGATTTATCGGGACGGCCGGGAAATTCGCGGGTCGCCTCCACCACCAGCACGTCGCCGTTCGGCAGTATGTAAGTCGAGCGTGGACTGTCGAGGTTCTCGGCGAACAGGCTCACCTCGAATCCCGGTGCCGCCGTGGGCATGCGTCCCTGGGGCCAGCCGACGACCTTGGAAACGTTGCGAACCGACGGGGTGGCAAACGGCGCGGGCAGTTGCAGCGTGTCCGAAGGGCCGATTTGAGCCGCGGCCGGACAGGACAAGACGAACGCAAGCACCAACGTCAGGGTCAGGCCGATCGGATAAACGTGACGAGTTGCCATGGGACACTCCTTGGTCGTATGCCGGCTTGTCAGGACACACTATACAAGTGGCTACAAGCGGGCAAGGGAAAATCAGTCCTCCGGCGAACCGGGTCCACTTCCCCGATAACCGCATTATTTTGAACCGTATTTCCTCTGCAAGCCCGCGACGAACCCGCTCTTCTTCAGCTCCTCCAGAATCCCCAGGTCGAGATAATCATCGATCCCCTTCGCCTCCCCCGCCGGGAATTGCGCCAGCACGTTGGCCGCGCCCGCGCGCGTCGGTTCGATGTTGAGCGGCGATTGTTGCTTGAAATCGTTGTAGCTGATGTCGAGGATTTTCGTGTCCTTGATACCGGCTTCGCGGGCCAGGACCTCCTTGGCGCGCTTCTCGTCGGACAAAGCGAGATGGTTGCCCTCCATGACCGCCTTCAGGAACCGCACCAGCACGTCGCGGCGGCTGGCAAGCGTGGTCTGCTTCACCACCAGGCCGGTGAACAGCCACGGGATCTGATCGGGCACCAGATCGACCATCACGTGCATTCCCTGCGCGCGGGCGATGCTCGCGACCGGCTCGTTGACCGAGGTCGCCTTGACTTCGCCCGTCTTGACCGCCTCGATCCGCCGCATGCCGCCGCCGTACTCCTTCATCGTCACGTCGTTGCGCGACAGGCCGAGCTTCTTCAGCGAGAGATTGATGGTCGCTTCGGACTCCGAGCCAAAGCTGCTGATGGCGATCGCGCCGCCCTTCAGGTCGGCCGGGGTCTTGACGCCTGCCCCGGTGAAGAAGGTGAAACGGATGACGTTGGCGAGCGCGGCGATCGTCTTTAGATCGCCGCCGGCCTGGTTGACCCGCACCACCGAGGACAGGCCGACATGCATCGCGTCGAGCCGTCCCGCCGCCGTCTCCCGGGCGCCGCGGCTGCCGCCGCTCATGTTGATGATCTCGACCTTGAGGCCGTTGGCCTCGTAGAAGCCGCCCGCCTCGGCCATCCACAGCGCGAGCGCGGTGTTGACCGGCTCGGACAGGCCGAGCTTGAATGCGACAAGCTCGGCGCTGAAGCCCGGCGACGACAGGGACATGGCAAGCACGGCTGCAAGAATATGAAATCGCGACAAGGTCCTGTGGAATCGGCGGCTGTGCGACATCGCTTGTCCTCCCATGAATTATTTGTGTTCGGCCAGCCCGGTCTGGGCTTGGATGCCGATTAGTATAGGCTACTGCCGAGGCTCGAAAGAAACGGGAATCTCACTTCGGGCGCGGCCGGCCGTGCGCGATGCGCAGCGTGTCGATGAGTTCGCTGTCGTTCAGATCGCTCATGTCGTAATCGTCCATCTGCCCGAACACCGCGCGGGCGGCGTTGCCGATGACGGCCTGTGCGCCCACGCCCTCGATGAACGCGATGCCGTAACCGATGTCCTTGACCCGGCCCCGGCCCGAGAACTGAACCGGATTCTCGTGCGTGCCGCGCGACATGTAGCCTGAATGCCGGACCACGTGCGGGCTGCCGGTCGCGCCGATCGAGAATGCCTCGGCCGCTGCCGCGAGGTCTATCCCCGCCGCCTCACAGGCGAACATGCCTTCGGCCAGCGCCGCGACATGGATCGCCCCCATGACGTTGTAGATGAGTTTGAATGCGTTGCCCGTGCCAGCCGGGCCGAAATGGGTGACCTTCTTGCTGATCGCCCCGAGCAGCGGGCGCACCGCTTCGACATCCTGCGGATCGCCGCCGGCAAAAACATTGAGCTGCCCGGCCGCCGCAACGTCCGGGCGGCCGGCCACCGGGCAATCCAGGAAGCGCAGATGCCTTGCCTCAGCCAGGCGCGAGAGTTCCAGCACCCAGGGGTTCGATAGCGTGGAACTCTCGATCACGAAAGTGCCTGGCGTCAGAGGAGCGGAGAACACGCCGTCTGCGCCGGTCCAGCACGCGCGCGAAGCCTCGTCATTGGTGAGCATGGCGAAAACCGCTTCCACGCCGGTTGCCGCCTCGCGCGGCGTGCGGGCTAGCTTCGCCCCATCGGCCTCCAGCTGACGCGCTTTTTCGAGCGTCCGGTTGTAGACGGTCACCTCGTGTCCGAGGCGCAGGAAATTGCGGATCATTCCCTGACCCATATTGCCCGCGCCGAGAAATGCGATTTTCGTCATGCGTGTGCCCTCTGTCTTCTCAGTCGCCTGCCAGCCGTACGCAAACAGCTCCCGCCAAGAATTAGGTTTTCATCAATCTCCCGATCTTGGGAAGTTGCGCCCTTTTGCAACTTCCCAAAATCGTGAGAACAGCGATGCCAGCCCGAGCCCAGCCCTCCGGTCTCGGCTTCGCCGCTGATCAGTCCTGCGTGATCGCCAGACCTTCCAGCGCCAGGCCGAAAGGCAGGAGCTCGTTGATCTCCCGGCGCAGCCGCTCGGTGAGCAGGACCCGCGCGTATCGCCGATTCAGCTCGGGCTGTTCGAGAATCTGCCGCGCCAGTTTCCAGGCCCGGGGCAGCAGTTTCTTCTTCGGCAAAACCTCGCTCACGAGGCCGACCCTCTTCGCTTCCTTCGCCTTGATGACCTGCCCGGTCAGCAGGAAATAGCGGCCACGATTGAGCCCCATCACCATCGGGAACACCACGTGCACGCCGTCACCCGGAACCAGGCCGCCGACGTAATGCGCCGAATCCTGAAACGACGCCGTGTCCGCCGCGAGCACGATGTCGCATAGGACCGGCAACTCGGCGTGGCGGGCGGCCGGGCCGTTGACGGCGCTGATCATCGGCACGTCGATCGCCAGCAGGTTGGTCAGCAGGCCCTTGGACTCCCAGCCCAGCTCACCCCACTCGCCCGCGTTCATCTTGTGGGCCGCCCTGTTGGTCTTCGGTTCGGCGGCCGGTCCGGAGAATTCGTCGCCGGTTCCGGTCAGGATCACGACCTTGTTCTCGCGGTCGCGGCCGATATTCAGGAACGCTTCCTCGAGCTCGGCATGCGGCTGCCGGCCCCAGCGCAGCGGGCCACCATCGGTGTGGAGGGTGATCTCCAGAATGCCGTCCTCGCGCCGCATCCGGATGTTCTCGTACTTGTTTGCGTAAGCCTTGAACTTGGTTCTGAGGTTCTCGATCTTCACTTGATCGCTCCCTGATCTGGATTGCGTGCGCCTCGCGGCTCAGCCCCCTGAGCCACGCGGGGCCTTCGACCGCCGGATGTCCTCCAGTTGGGCGAAGAACGTGATGGGCGGATAGGCCGCCGGATCGGTGATGACGTCGATGACGCACGACTCGCTGGAGGCGAGCGCCTGCCGGAGGGCCGGCAGATAGTCGTCGGCCTTCTCCACTCTGACTCCATGGACGCCGCAGGCTCGGGCGATCGCCGCATGGTCGACCGGCTGGAAGTAACACGCTGAGGTATGAGCCCCGAACTTCACGTCTTCGGCATCCTTTTGATAGGCGAGGACGCCGTTGTTGAGCACGGTGACGACGACCGGCGTCTTCATGCGGCGCGCCGTCTCGAGTTCCGACCAGACATGGGCGAAGCCGCCGTCGCCCACTATGCACACGACGGGGCTCTTGGGCCGCGCTACCTTTGCGCCGATGGCGATCGGCAGGCCCCAGCCGAGGCCCGCAAGACCGCGCGGCGTAATGAAGCGCATGCCCGAGGCGAGCGCGCGCAGGTAGCAGACTGCCCACACCGTCGAATAGGAGGCATCGCAGACGACAATGGTGTCCGGCGTAAGCACAGTCTGAATGTCGGCCATCAGGCGCTCGGGCCGCACCGGGGCGCCTTTAGCCTGCAACAGCGGAGCGATATCCTGCGCGTGCCTTGCGCGGGCCGCCGCGAT
>Ga0315281_10012081_pt1 | contig 11786 bp, 20 predicted proteins | sample YL17G07_0_MG_FD_204540 | JGI IMG/M metagenome (GOLD analysis project Ga0315281, IMG submission 204540) | Sediment microbial communities from Yellowstone Lake, YNP, Wyoming, USA - YL17G07_0 | ecosystem: Environmental > Aquatic > Freshwater > Lake > Sediment | place: USA: Wyoming | collected... | reverse complement strand
CTTATCCTTTGATTTTAGATCACCAGAATAAACCATCCCTGGGCCTTTCTTCTTCAAAACCAATTCAGTCTGGCATCTGCTACATCCTTTCCCTTCGCACTTGCAGTTCTCAGGAAGTTCGTAAGCCTTGTCGTCAAACGTCAAAGGAATTTGCCCAACTCTATTGGCCATCACCTCGTCAGGCATCGGAGTGTCATTCGCACGGAAGTCAACCCACTCTATTGCCATGACCGGTATCTCCCCGATCATTATCCTCCTCAATTCATTCGCAAATGCATAATTAGTCCCCTCGACCTGAAAACTGATTTCACGGTCATTTTTGCTCAAGATTTTCACTTTCATTAAACCACTCGAATAACCTTATTTGCTTATTCAAATATTTTATGTTTTCTTTAATAATAAAACAAAAAAATTCAAACTCTGCGACCCCTTCTGCCTCCCTTGGCCCGCATCTTCCCATGAATAATCGGTGTGATGTCTTCGATCATTCCAATTCTCAAACCAGCCCTTGCCAAAGCTCTTATCGCCGGCTGCGCTCCTGCACCTGGCGACTTGGACTTGGTCCCACCAGCAGCACGGACTCTGATGTGAACTCCTGTGATCCCTTTTGCTATCGCATTCTCGGCTGCCTTCCTTGCAGCTAACATTGCTGGAAATGGACTTCCACCCTCCCTACCTTTGTCTGTCATCATCCCTCCGGAAAATCTTGCAATCGTCTCTGCCCCATCAATTGTTGTGATGAGGACGATTGTATTGTTCGTGGTGCTGAAGATGTGAGCTATCCCCCATCTCTCTTCATGTCTTCTCTCTACGATGCTGCCTCACCTTTTTTTGGCAATTCTACTGCAACAGCTTTAGCAGATCTCACTGGCTGTACATCAATCTCTATATTGTTTTCCTCATCCTTCAAAACAAGATAACTTGGGTAGACAACTTTTTTTCCGTTTATTCTGACATGCCCGTGAGTGATGAACTGACGGGCTTGTTTTGTAGAATTTGTAAATCCTTTCCTGAAAATAATTGTCTGCAACCTTCTCTCAAGCAAATTCTCAAGAGTCAAAGTCAAAACATCATCTAGTCCAGAATTCTCATTCAAAAGCCCCAACTTGGCAAGTTTTTTCACCAAAACCTTTTCCTGCTCTTTATCCTTTTTTGCAGCAAGCTTCCTTGCGATTCTCCTATATTTTCTCAGCAATGCTTCTGCTCTCCAGATGTCTCTCTTCTTCCTCAGTCCAAAACTTTTTACAATGACTCTCTCCTTTTCGATTCTGCCTTTGTCCCAAGCTTTTACAGGGCTTTTGTATTTTTTTCTCTGCCTTTTCATCCTACTTCTTCCCCTCAGTTTTCTTCTCCTTTCCTTCCTTCTCCATCTGCATCCTAATCGTCTTTCTTATGACACCGACCACTCTTCCCTTTCTGAAAGAGCTTCTCGTCCTCTGCCCTCTCACAGGCAAGCCGAGCATGTGCCTGACTCCCTTGTAGCTTTTCATGTCAACCATTCTCTGGACATCAAATCTTGTTGCCATGTCCAAGTCAGGCCCTGTCAAATGCATGTCAGCTCCTGTCATCATATCTCTTCTCCTGTTTACAGCCCAATTTGGGACGCCGAATTTCATTGGATTATTTATTATTTCCTCCAGCTTTTGTATGTCGGCTTCCGATAAAGAACCAAGTTTCCTATTGCAATCAATTCCAGAAACAGTACAAATAGCATTGCTCATCATCTGGCTAATTCCTTTGATTCCTTTCAATGCGTTCACAACCGACTTCTCTCCGTCCAGGTCAGTAGCCGCGACCCTGACTAATGCCCTTGCCTCTTCCTGCTGTTTTTCGATTTTCACTGGTTTGGCTGCCTTTTTCTCTTTCGGCTTCTCTTCCTTTTCTTCTGTCGGCCTTATTTTTGTCGATCCCATACCTTCACTTTATAATATGCTATCTATAAATAATCTCTTAAAACGCTTAAAAACTTTTGTTGTGGACCGACTGGGATTTGAACCCAGAACTTCCTGCACCCTGGTTTGAATTGCCATGCAGGCGGTCTACCGTTGACCTATCGGCCCATTCAAAAAAATTATTTTTTGCCTCTGGACCATTTCCTCTTTTTCGCTTCTCTTCCCATGAAAAAGTTTTTCTCGCACTTGGACTTGTCAAAAAAATATACAGTCCCGTCAATCTTCACGAACATCTTTCCTGTTCCCGACGTTAAATTGCTCCCGCAAAAAGAACACTTCATGTTTATCGCACAGTCATTCTTGAAACGTTTTCCATTTCAGTCTCTCTCAGCATCACTATGTCCCCGACTCTTATCGGGCCAAGTACGTTCCTGGTCAGAACTTTCCCCTTGTCATGCCCTTCCAATACCTTGCAGCGGATCTGCATCACTCCTCTGACTCCGCTCCTGCCTAACAATTGCAATACTTCAGCTGGGAAAGAAATGTCTGCCACAAAATCACTTGTTCAATTCACTTAAGCTCTTCAATATTGTCTTCAAGAGATCTTTTCCTTCTCCTGGTTCGACGATGCTAATAGACGCTGATGACACATCGATCCCTGCAGCCTTGCCAAGCTCAAGCTTGCTTGGGACATAAACGTAAGGAATCTTCTTCTCTTCGCACAGGGCTGGCAAATGCATCACAATTTCCTTAGGCTCGACATCACCGGCTATAACAACCAACTGTGCAATGCCCTTCTCTATTGCCTTTGTTGATTCATTAGTGCCCTTCCTTATCTTGCCTGTGTTTCTGGCCATCTCTATGGCTTGCAGTACCTTGTCGCTCAGGTCTTTCGGCACCTCAAACTTCATATTTTCTTTCGGCATTTCCACACCTCATTAATCATTTATTTATGAGCATAATATAAAGCTATATCTTTATCTGCTTTATCCACTCGGCAAAAGCCGGTCCTGACTAATTGAATTAGCTGGTTAACTTTTAAACCTTTTATGGACGATTCGGCTATCCCTTCCCTTGATGTCCCGTCGGGCATGATTAATTTTATTTTCACATTTTCCTCTGGTATCCACTGAATCTTCTGTATTTCCATCTTCACCTTTTTGCTCGTGACCTCGGCCTCTCTTTTCAATTTCACGCTGAACAAATTGATAAGGCCGACTTCCTTGTTCTTGAATTTCTCGAAGTCGCCAGCCTCCACGTAAATTTTTTCACTGGCATTTATTTTTCTGAAACCCCTCTTAGGAAAGTCAGGGTGAAGCGGAATTTTAACCTCTTTCATCTTTGGAAATTTTTCTATCGAAATCTCCACAGGATTCAAAACTGCAAAATAGCGGTTCGATTCCGAGTCTATCATTTTCCTGTTTTCTGCATACAAGATTTCAGCAGGGACAGTCACATCCGCCAAACTCAATCCCATTCCAATTATAAATTTTCTTATCGCCTCAGGCTGGATCCCTCTTCTCTTCAGTGACTGCAGAGACCAAGTCCTTGGGTCGTCCCATCCAGAATATTTTCCAATCTCAATCGCTTTCCTGCTCTCAGTCTTGCTCAGCTTTGCTTCCTCGATATTCAGCATGCCGTAATGGATGAACTCAGACTTTTTCCATCCAAGTTTGCTCCAGATGAATTCCTCCATCATGTCTTCCATCACCAGATCTTTCCCCCTGAGTATGTGGGTGATTCCGAGCAGGTGATCATCAATAGCCCAGGAGAATTCAAGCATTGGCCAGACCCTGTATTTCCTGTCAACCCTCGGATGGTCGCGGTCAGCTATTCTCAGCAGCACCCTGTCCCTGAAAGCAGGATTCGGATGTTTCATGTCAGTCTTCAATCTTACCACTGCTTCACCCTCTTCAAAACTTTCAAACATCTTCTTCCAGAGCTCCAGATTCTTTTCCACCGAATTATTTCTATGGACGCATTCAACCCCGTTCTTCCTGTTCTCTCTCAGAATATCTTCAGGGCAGGTGCAGACATATGCAATGTTTTTCTTTATCATCTCCTCGGCATACTTGTAAAAAATTTCCATCCTTCCTGATTTGTATATCAGCTCGTGGTATTTCACACCAAGCCACTTCAATCCTTCAAGAATCAAATCATACGCTTCTGGAATGATATGTTTTTCCTCAGATCCTATCGTGTCATCTATCACCAGGAATAATTTTCCCTTATATTTTTTCACAAACTCGTCATTCAGCAAAATCATTCTCGTGTTGCCTATGTGCAGCGGGCCAGACGGGTAAGGAGCAAGCCTCATCACCACCTTTCCCACTTCAGCATTTGGCAGGTCAGGTAAGCCTTTCTCCTCAGTTTTCTTCTCCTCGATTTTTATTCCCAGTTTTTTCATCTGCATTTCCTGCTTATTGACCGACCAGGAGTTAACCTCTTTCACAGTTTCTTTTATCTCAGAAATCATTTCCCTTATTTTATTTTTTAAATCCGGCTTCTCAGAAATTACTCTGCCAAGGACTGCCTGGATCTCTGCTTTGCCTTCATGTTCGGCAGCATTCACCAAAGTGTGCCTCAAAATCAAATCTTTCATAATATTAGAGAATTCTTAGAAGTTAATAAATCCTAATCGCAGCGTAGCCGACCACTGAAGCCAGATCGCCGCTGACATCACCAGAAGTCCTGTAACTCAGCAGCTCGGCCTTCTTCGCTCTAAGTTCTTTTGCCGCGACCATTGCAGTCGCTATCGGCCCATATCCGCAAACAGTAGCATTCCTCTCATTGATCCTCTCAAAAAATTCTTTCTCATCCATCTTCTGAATCGCCTTGATCACATACTTGTCGTTCTTTGTTGCAATCTCCTGCGGCACGTAGTGAGAGAAGTCAGAGCTTGCCAGGACAATCCATTTTTCTTTTTGTTTTTTTATCACTCCAGCTATTTTCTTCCCGACGAATCTGCAGCTCTCAAGCATGCTCTCATCAGCAAACTCGTTCATCACGCTTATCGGGACGAACTTGAAATCATTTCCAAATCTGTGCTGGAGAAACGGCAACTGAACTTCAACCGAATGCTCGTGCTCGTGAGCGAGCACATCGTACTCGAGCATATTGCATTCTTTCATCAGCTGCTCTGCAACCTTTTCATTCACAGCAATCCCCCCGAGCGGGGTTTTCCATATCCCCCTCTTCACAATAGCGAAAGTGGATCCAATCCCGGTGTGGTTTGGCCCGAGGATAATGTAGTTTGCAGGTTCGATTCTTGAATATATCCAAGCAGCCACAGCTCCAGAGTATTCGTACCCAGCATGCGGCACAACTGCAGCAACAATCTTCTCCTGCTTGAACGATTTAGGACCGAACTTGTGGCTGAAAGAATGGTTTATCTGCTTTTTCAATGCGTCCGCATTCAGGTCGTAGAATGTCCCTGCCGCAGCAGGCGGCCTTATGTCTACATACATGCCTATCAATTAAGATTACATGGTCCTTCGCTTATTTATTTAGCATTCCTAGCCTATTATATACACCATCATATATTTCTGATAAATAGCTTTTTTAAAACATATTTATACACATATCTTTCAGAAGAAATATGTTAAAAACATATAGTATAAATACATCATCATGACAATATTTAATTAGAGTGTGAGAAATTTTGCCTAAAGAAAAACTTGCCTCAAGACTTTTTCTGAGATCGAAGCCAGTAAAATTGCTAATCAGTTTGAAGAGCGGGCCGAAGTATGCGACGATTTTGTCAAAGGAGGTCGACTGCACCTATTCTCACACTGTAAAGCTGCTGGACCAGTTCAAGAACTATGGCCTGGTGGAATTCGAGAAGAAGGGAAGGATAAAAATTATAAAACTGACTGATGACGGAGAGGATCTTGCTCATTCTGTTGAAGGAAGCCTGATGAAACTCTCGAAACTTAAAGAAAAAAATAGCTGACGATATTCCCAAGCTCCTGCTAAAAAGCTTTTTAAATATACCTGACAATTAAAATTCATGCCGAAGAAGAAAAAATCAAAATCATTGAAGAGATTGGAAAGAGCTGTAGTGAATCAGGAAAATGTCAGCGAGACAGAGAAGGAAGAGCTTGACCGTGAGGTTCAGGAAAAACCAGAAGAGACTGATGAAGGGCTGGGAATAGAGAAAGAGGAAAGAGAGGAAGCCGGCCTGCCGACGCCAAGCGAAGAAGAATCTTTGGAAGACGTCGAGAAAGATGAAGAAGATTAGAATTCCTGCTGACGATTTGACGTTCGCAATTCTCCTGAATTGATTAGAGAAGATGGCTGAGAAGATGAAATGGGAGAAGCTAATAAAATTTTTTGACGAAGCCAACCAGCTGAAGAAGGTAAAAAGGCAGGGCTGGGTTGTTGAAAATATTGAAAGCCCGGAGACAGTTGCCGAGCACACATTCAGGACAGCTCTGATGTGCATGTTCCTTGGAAAAAATAAGAAGCTGGACATGGAAAAGGTCCTGAAGATGGCGCTTGTCCATGACATTGCTGAAGCGAAGATAGGAGACATAATAACATACTGGAGATATGAGAAGGCTGCGCCAAAGGAAGAGAAGCTGAAGAAGGAGAGGGAAGCCATTCAAAAGATGGTTTCGGATCTTGGCGACAAGGAGATTTTTGATCTTTGGGACGAATTTGACGGGTTGAAGACAAAAGAGGCAAAATTTGTGAGGCAGGTCGAGAAGCTGGAGATGTCCCTTCAGGCATTGGAATACGAGAATGAAGGGCAAAATCTTAAAGGCCATTATCACAGGCAGACTGAAGAAACAATCGAAGACCCTGAGCTGATGGAGTTCTTCAAGGAAATGTTATTAGTCATGAAAAAGAAAAGATGAATAGGTGGGAGAATGAGAACTAAAAAACCAAAAGTTGAGGAAGTTGCTGAAGAACCGGTTTCAGAAGTTGAAGAGCCGAAGAAGGATATAAAACTCGGGGAGTTCAAGCTCAAAGAGAGTTCTGTGCTTCTGATTAAAAAGACGAGTTACATGGGCCAGGACAGGATTGATTTCAGGGTGTGGTTGAACTCGCCGAAGTACAAGGGTCCGACCAAGCAGGGGTTCCAATTGACCATGGACAAGATTGACGGCTTCGTGGATGTTGTGAACGGCATGAAGAAGAAACTGGAAGAATCAGAAGAATAAATTAAATCTTAAATATTTAACCAAAGTGTCATATATAATCTCTCAGATAAAAAATTAGAATATGGAAGCAGTTCAAAAAATAACTCCTAAAAAATTTATTGCCGGAGTTTCTGTAGGAATTATCGTTCTAATCTTTGGTGTTATTGGTTATTTTCTTAAATTCGATTTTAACTTGGTTTTATTGCTTTTAATTTTTGGAGGAGGACTTCTTACAATGATGATTGTCACAAGAAAAGGTGTCACATATACAGAAAGAGAACAAAAATTTACTGAAGTCGGACAAGAAGCTTTTCTAATTTCTACAGGTGCAGGTTCAAAATATTTTTTGAGCTGGGTCAGCATCTTATTATTTACAACTCTCATTTTCATTGCTTTTAGTGCAAATAAAATCTACGGAATATCAGGATTTAATTTGATATTGCCAGCATTACCTATTTCTGTTATAAGCATAGTAGTTGGATTTTTCGGTATTCGAGACATTAAAAGAAAGCCAGTTGGAAAATATGACAAATATTTTGGTTACACTTCGATAATTCTTGGTATATTAATTGTAATTAATTTTTTTAATTCAATGTTTGACAATATTTTTAGTGGTATCTTTTTATTAACTATGGCAGCAATCAATTTAATTTTTGGAATTTATCTTATTCTAAAAACAAGAGAAATTAAATAATTGAATTTTCCTAGTTCTATGGTTAAAAATAATATTGAAGGTCGCTTTTAATTTTTGAAATAAATTTTAAAGATTGTCCAAAGGACTTTTTACTTTCTTCAGATCATCTGTTGATATGTGGGTGTAAAGTTCTGTCGTACTGAGCGAGGTATGGCCAAGCAGAATTTGTATCTTTCTTATGTTTTCTCCTGACTCCAGCAAGTGGGTGGCGAAAGAATGACGCAGGCTATGGACGTGGACTGACTTGTTTATCCCTGCTTTCTTCGCGGCCAATGCAACAATCTTCTGAACATTCCTCGGCGTCATCTGCTCATTATATCCTGAAAAAATAAAATCAGTCTCATTCTTCCCACTGGTTTGCTTTTTCAAATCTTCGATTAATTTGTTCGGCAGAATAAACAGCCTGTCCTTGGCCCCTTTCCCGGACCTTACCCATCCAATCTTTTCTTCAAGCTCGATGTCCCCAACCTTCAAGTTTATCAATTCGCTCAGCCTCAAGCCGGACGAATACAGCAACGAGATGATCAGCTTGTGCTTTTCATTCTTCGTCGAGTTAATCAGCGATTTAACCTCTTCCTTTGTCAACACCACTGGCAGTTTTTTTGACACCTTGGGCGATTTGAGATTGACAATTCCTCTTTTCAATATTTCATCGTAAAAAAATTTCAGTGCAGCTTTAATCAGGATGATGCTTTTCGGCGATATGTTTCTCCCCATCAGACCCGCAATATAATTTTTTATATCCTCTTCGCTCACCTGCTCAGGCTCTTTCTTGGCAAACTCCAGGAACTTCCTGTTGTAATACAGATAGGATTGGATGGTTCGAGGAGAGAATGCCCTCAGCCTCAGCTCAGTCTCCAGCTTTTCCAAGGAACTCATATTTACTATTTGTCAAAGTTCGTATAATAGATTTAGCACTTCCATCAGTGGTGAAAATTCATCTTCTCTTCTTGTATTCGAAATAAGAATAAACCACTAAATAAGCGGATGACACGATGGCAAGTAGAAGAGCCAAAAAAATTACACCACTGAAGAGGATTCCAAAAGCAAAAACTATTCCAACAACCTTGAACATCTTCCCTCCAAGCTTGTTTGTCTTCTCCCAAACTCTTCCACTGCTCAAAGTCCAGGGAGTCCTGATTCCGATAAACCAATTCCTTTTTGCGTTCTCCAGCATCACACCACAGTAATAGAAAACTACTGCCAGTGCTGGTGACAAAAGCCTGATTATATCAAACATTATCCCGATGTTCCAAAGGATTGTTATAAGCTGAAGGTAGAACATCATCCCAATTATCAGCAGCACAAAATTGCCATAGTACTTTCTGAATTTTTTTATGTTGGACTTCAGCGGGTCGATCTTCGGTATCAAGATGAAAATAAGGAAAAGTATTATGGAAATGGATGGAACTAGGAACAGCCCCCAGAATTTTGACATGTATCCGTTCACCTGGCCTTGGGAATTCCAGTGGGATACGATCATATCTGGCAACTGGTTGTAGAAATAGACTCCAGTGGCGAATGTAAGTAAGATGATTCCACTCGCAACCAATTCTTCCTTTCTCATAAATAATTTATAGGGCCAAAGGGCAATTAAGATAATATGGCTGATAAAATTCACTGTTCGCACATCCTTGTCAAGACAGAGCAGGAAGCGAAACTTATTTTAGATCAACTGAACAAGGGCGAAAGTTTCTCCAAGATTGCAACGGAAAAATCTCTCTGCCCTTCGAAAAGGAAAGGCGGGGATCTGGGAACATTCGGACGAGGGCAGATGGTCAGGGAATTCGAGCGGACTGCTTTCAGTCTGCAGAAGGACCAAGTTTCCCAGCCGGTCAAGACAGAATTCGGCTGGCATGTAATAAAACGGTTGGAATAAGATTTAAATCTTTAAAATAATACCAATAAGTAATGAAACATCTTGGGCCGATAAATTTCTTTCGCAAAGGGGATAAATTCTGCAGTGTCTATGTGGAAACTGGCAAGTCTCCTCGAAAAATATTGGAAGAGTTGCTGGCTTACTCTAAAGGTTTGAACTACCAAGACAGATATGGGATTTTAAGGGTTGGCCCTGCAGAAGCAATGGTGAGAGACGGATTAGAATTTAGAGAAGTTAGGAAAGGCATATTGGAAGAAAAGTTAAGACAAGCTCAGCGTTCGATGAAAAAAGAAGCTGCCTATTTTGAATTGGAGGGATTGAATTCTGGAGTGAATTTTAAATTTTCAGCAGGGAAGACTCAAGATGGATTCACTGCATTTACTTCTCAAATCAAATCTTATCCACGAAAAGGTTCAGAGGTTGATGTTGTTACAATTTCAGGGCAGGGATATTATCTTCTTGATCAACTTCAGCTTCTGCTCAATCTCGCTTGATAGCCAATTCTTTTACACCTTAGAAATTAAACACATCCACTGCCATCAATTTATACAAGATAGAAAATTCAGAAGAAATGAATCTTTTCTAATTGACCTTGAATTATCGCAACAATTTAAAATATAAGAGGTTCGCCCTTTGAAATCATTTCATTGGTTTTTTTCAATATTTCTTTTTTTGTTTTTCCTAGTTGCTGCCTAGATGCATCGCGCTGAATTGCTACATACGTGTGTGCTTCTCTGATGTCTTTCACTTTGCGAGTTATATCTCCGAACGAAAATCTAATTTCACGTGGTATATCTGATATTAAATTATGGTCAGAGAATTGTGAAACTAGGTAGGTTAAACCAGCTTCCTCATATGTGACTCTGTAACAGCCGACATCTCTTCTATGCAAATATCTTTCCAAGGCAGAGCAATCTTTAGGACTGTACGCTATAAACACGCCGATTGTTCTCTTTCCGTCGCTCGTCATATCGAATCTATCACTATGAAAATATTTAAATCCGTGTGAATTTGAAAAATAAAAATTCAAATTTTAGAAAAGATACTCGTGATCCATCCACCTAGAAAATTGCTGACAACAATCACCAGAACTGCGATTGCAACATGCTGTAAAATTGCCGAGTATGGATTGACTTTTTGCTCTTTTGCAATAAAATAGCTCAAAGCTGAAAGCAAGGAAATTCCCCAAACCATCGAAAAGATTACAGAATATCCTATTGGTAAAAATGTAACCAATGAAATGAAGACCAATATCACTAAAAATCTTGTCAAGAAATTGTAAAATGTGGAAACTCTCACAGCTTTGGATTTCTTGAGTTCTGATTCTTGATAAATATGAATGCCCAATGAGTCAGAGATATTGTCGGCAACTGCAATCACTAATAATGAGCCGATTATGGCCAGCTTGGGATTGATGCTTCTGCTTAATCCAACTATGAACGCCAGGCTGGTGACAATGGCAGAAGTAGCGCCAAAACTAAATTTTGTAAGATGCGTCATTTATATAAAGTATTTTCGGTGATATTAAAATATTTTCTATGGGTGCAGATCCTGCCTTCCAATTTCAATTCTTTCCAAAAGATGGAGCAGTAAAGTATTTAAAAAAGCGATGCAAGAATAATCCTATGGATAAAAAACTTAAAAAGAAAATGGTTATCACGCAAGAAGAGCATGACGAATGGCACAGAAAAAATGAGGGATATGATGGGAAGATCGATAAATATCACGACATCTGCCACAGGAAGATAGGCATCACGGTAAAAGAATAGCAGACAAAATTAATGCGAGCGTGCTAAGGGCTCTCAGTTTCATTTAAAGGGATTCGACCTTCGTCAGGGCAACTTGGCACTTCCTTTCTCGGCAGTGTGTAAAGATCAATTTTCCGATATGCTCCACCTTCATAATCTCCCCAAAATTTTTCATAGTCACTTCCTTATATCTACGAGATAGAAAATTCTGAAGAAATAAATCCTTTTCTCTTCACAGAACTGCCAGCACCACAGCTCCTAAAACAAAACAGTATGCAGCAAACCAATAAAATTTATCCGAGATCAGAATCTTCTTCACAGTCTTTATCGCGAAATATCCGACGAATGCAGCCACGACCAGCCCGGCCGCAGAATATGTGCATAAATCGTTCATATTCACACTTCCATATTCCATGATGGTTGCTCCGA
>Ga0315281_10012080_pt1 | contig 11787 bp, 13 predicted proteins | sample YL17G07_0_MG_FD_204540 | JGI IMG/M metagenome (GOLD analysis project Ga0315281, IMG submission 204540) | Sediment microbial communities from Yellowstone Lake, YNP, Wyoming, USA - YL17G07_0 | ecosystem: Environmental > Aquatic > Freshwater > Lake > Sediment | place: USA: Wyoming | collected... | reverse complement strand
GCGGAGAACAGCGGCGCCTTCAGCTATGACAAGCTCGTCGCGCTGGCGCAGAAGATCGGGCTCGACGTGCCGGCGTTCGAGACGGCGTTGAGCGGCAACGTCCACCTCGCCGACGTCCAGAAGGAGGCCGATGCGGCGCACAGCAACGGCATCAGCTCGACGCCCACGTTCTTCATCGGCGACAAGAAGATCGTCGGCGCGCAGCCGTACGGCGAATTCAAGTCCGCCATCGATGCGGCACTGGCGGCGGTGAAATGAGCGGCCAGGGGCTGGGGGACCAGGAGGCTGCGGCTCTCGCGCTCTCCGGGGCGCCCGCGCGATCCATGTTCGCCCGAAGCGGCGAGTGGACTCGCGTTGCGCAGCGATCGCTGCTCGGCGTCGCCGCCGCTCTCGCCGTCGCCGGCGTCGGCATCGCCACGTACCTGACGGTGGTGCATTACGCCCACCAGCCGATCGCCTGCAGCAGCATCGGCGACTGCGAGTTGGTGAACAGCAGCCGCTACGCGAAGATCGGCGGCGTGCCGGTCGCGCTGCTCGGGGCGGCGGCGTACGCATCGATGCTGCTGCTGGTCGCGTCATCGTGGCTGCGGCGCTCGCCGACGGCGCTGACGGCGGCGTGGGGCATCGCGCTGGCGTCGTTCGGGTTCTCGATGTACCTGACGTACATCGAGCTGCGCGTCCTCGACGCGATCTGCGTCTACTGCGTCGCGCAGGCGAGCGTGATGACGGCGCTGCTGGCCGTGCTGTCGCTCGCGGTGTGGCGGTCGAGCAAGGAACCGCAGGGGTAATGATCTGACGGTGGGGGGCACGCGCGACCGCGTGTTCCCCGCACCGTCAATCCTCTATCTTCCATGCTCTATCTTCGCGACGGCCGCGCTACGCGTGCACGCCGAGATCCGGCTCGCGCGACGTGACGCCCTCCGCCTCGAGCGACGCGATCTCGTCGTCGCTCAGGCCGAGCAGGTCGCGCAGCACCCAGTCGTTGTGCTCGCCGTACATCGGCGGCGGGATGCGTACATGCGCCGGCGTGCGCGACATGCGCCAGACCGGCCCCTCCATGTCCCACGTGCCGGCGTCGGCTTGCGTGACGCTCTCCCAGAAGCCGCGCGCCCGCAGGTGCGCGTCCTGCATCAGCCGCTGGATCTTCAGCACCGGCGCCGCGCTGACCCCCGCCGCCTGCATCGCGCGCGCCGCATCATCCTGCGAGCGGGGCGATGTCCATGCGCCGATGATGGCGTCGAGCTCGTCGTGGTGGTGGTGCCGCGAGACGACGTCGGCGAAGCGCGGATCGCGCGCCAGTTCCGGCCGCCCGATGGCGCCGCAGAGCGCGGCGAACTCGCCGTCGGAGCCGGCGGAGATCGCCACCCATTCGTCGTCGCCGGCGCACCGGTACACGCCCTGCACGCGCGACACGTGCCGGTTGCCGAGGCTCTCGCCGACGCTGCCGTCCATCTGGTAGCCCAGCACGTACTCGCCGATCGTGCCGATCATCGCCTCCCACTGCGCGACCTCGACGTGCTGCCCCTGGCCGGTCTCGCGGCGATGGTGCAGCGCCGCCAGCGCCGCCGCCGCCGCGATGGCGCCGGCGTTCGGGTCGCCGTAAGCGATCGGCGACTTGTGTGGCCCGGCGCCCGGGTAGCCGGTGATCGACGCCAGGCCCGACAGCTGCTCGACGTTCGTGCCGTAGGCGACGTGGTGCGACTCCGGCCCCGACTTGCCGTGCGACGGCATCGACACCAGGATGATGTCCGGCTTCACGGCGCGCAGGTCGTCGTAGTCGACGCCCAGCTTGCCGATGACGTCGGCGCGATAGTTCTCGAACACGACGTCGCACGTGGCGACGAGGCGCAGCGCCAGCTCGCGGCCGCGCGCGGTCTGCAGGTCGAGGGTGCAGGCGTACTTGTTGCGGTTGTTGTGGTTGAAGTACGCCGCCTTGTTCCACCACCGCTCCGTCTTGCCGCCAAGGAAGTGCAGCGAGCGCAGCATGTCCCACGACCGCGCCGACTCGACCTTGATCACCTCCGCGCCCATATCCGCGAGCAGCCGCGTGCCCGAAGGCCCCGCCCACACCATCGTCAGGTCGAGGACGCGGATCCCGCTTAAGGGCAGGCGCTGGAGATCTCCGGACTGAAGCTGGAGGCTGGAAGCTGGAGGCTGGATCTTGTCGCTCATCCAGCCCCCGTCTTCGATTGGGGGCTGGAAGCTGGAAGCTGGACGCTGGACCACGCGCGTCGGCCGAGCCCGACCCGGTCGTGCAGCACGACCGTTGGGCTGAGCCCCTCTCCACAGCGTGGAGAGGGGTGGCCGAAGGCCGTCGCAGACTCGCCGTGGCGAGGGGTGAGGTGCCGGGCCGGCTCGGTGCCACATCGTGAGATCATCCTCATACCACCCCCGCTGCTGAGAGCGCGACGATCTCTCGCTGCGAGAGCCCCAGCAGATCGCGCAGCACGTCGCTGGTGTGCTCGCCGAGCAGCGGTGCGGTGCGGGGCTCTGCCGGGGTGGCGGGCATGCGCGCGGGCGGGCCGGGGTACCGCATCGTGCCGGCGGCAGGATGCGTGATCTCGCGCCAGAAATCGCGCACGCCCAGGTGCTCCGATTCGAGCAGGTCCGCCACCGTGTTGACGGGCGAGATCGGCGCGCGGAAGCGGCCGGCGCGCTCGTACGCCTCGGCGCGCGTCACGCCCGACGACCAGATGAACATCTGCGCCGACAGGTCGTCGTCGTTGCGCAGGCGCGCGCGGTTGTCGACGAAGCGCTCGTCCGTGGCCATCCACTCCGCGTCGAGCGCGGCGACCAGTTGCGGCCAGTTCTTCGGCATCGCGTGGATGCCGACGTGGCCGTCGAGCGCGGGGTAGATGCCGACGACCGCCGACGAGAAGTTGCCGCGCCGCGAGAGCAGCGTCTCGGCCTTCCGGTAAGCGAAGTCGGGCAGATAGATCTCCAGGATCGCCGCCTGCACCTCCTGCCCCGCCACCTCGACCTGCTGGCCGGCGCCCGTCGTCTGCGCGTCCCAGATCGCGGCCACGGTCGCGCCGAAGGCCCACGTGCCGGCCTGGTACTCCGCCTGGTAGCCGCCGTTCTGCAGCGGCTCGCGGTCGGCGTCTCCCGTGAGATAGTGCTGGCCGCCGGCGGCGTACGAGGCGATGTTCGTGGCGAGCCAGTCCGCGTACGGCCCGCTCTGCCCGAACGCCGTCACCGACGTCGTTGCGATCCGCGGGTTACCCGCCGCGAAGACCTCGTGCGAGAGGCGCAGCCGCGCCAGGTCCGCCGGCCGGAAGTCGTGCACGACGGCGTCGCACATCGCGGCGAGCCGCAGCATCAGGGCGCGGCCGGTCGCCGTCTCGATGTCGAGCGTGACGCTGCGCTTGCTGGTGTTCAGCCAGAGGAAGAGCGCGCTCCGCTCGCGGTCCGGCACGCCGTCCGGGAAGCGCCCGTGCCCGCGCGATGGGTCACCCACGCCGGGGCGCTCGATCTTGATCACGTCGGCGCCGTAGTCGGCGAGCAGCTTGGTGCACCATGGCCCGGCTACGCCGGACGTGAGATCGAGGATGCGGAGGGAGCGCAGGGGGCCGGTCATGTCGGAGTGCCTTGCCGCGCGCGGCGCGGATCGCGGGCCGCAATTCGTGGCGGAAGCGTATACCACGGCGGCGGATCTGGCGAGAGCGTCCCGGGCGCTTGCGGCGGGGCGTCGGCGTTCGGCTATACTGCGCCAACTTTCGAGGGAGCAGCGATGACAGCCGTACCGACGCACACGCGTGGACAGATCTCGATCCAGCCGGGCGCCGATTGCCCGTCGGCCGATCTCGTGACCGTGTGCCGAAGCCTGTCATCGCCCCGGACGCCGTAGCCAGCAGCTACATCGAAGCGAATGACAGGCCCACCATACGGTGGGCCTTCCTGTTATCCGGCGCGGCCGAGTCGAAGAGGAGGAGCAGCATGATCGAGGGGACGCTGGTGGACCTGCGGGCGGTCGAGATGACCGATATGGAGCGCTACACCCTCTGGTTCAACGACCCGGAGGTGACGCGCTTCCTCAACCGGCGCTACCAGTTCTCGCTGGCGGCCGAGGAGGCGTGGCTGCGCGAGAACACCGGCAAGCCGCTGTCGTACGATCACGTCGCCTTCGCCATCGACACGAAGGACGGCGTGCACATCGGCAGCATCGCCTTCCACAGCGCCTCGCCGGAGAACCGATGCGCCGAGCTGGGCATCACCGTCGGCGACAAGGCGTACTGGTCGCGCGGCTATGGCACCGATGCGATGCGCACGCTGCTGCGCTTCGGCTTCGACGAGATGAACCTCTACCGCATCGAGCTGACGGTCGACGCGCGCAACGAGCGGGCGCAGGCCTGCTACCGGAAGTGCGGCTTCGTGGAGGAGGTGCGGCTGCGCCAGCACCGCTTCGCGGAAGGCGCCTACCACGACACGCTCTGGATGGGCCTCCTGCGCGACGAGTGGGCCGCGGCGCAACAGGCCGGCGGCGAGGTGCGGCGATGATCGAGGGCACGCTGGTGAACCTGCGCGCGTCGGAGATGGCCGACCTGGAGCGGAACACGCGCTGGATCAACGACCGCGAGGTGACGCGATTCCTCTCGATCCGTTACCAGATGTCGCTGGCCGCGGAGGAGGCGTGGATGCGCGAGCTGGTCTCGAAGCCGCTGTCGTACGATCGCCCGTTTTTCGCCATCGAGACGAAGGACGGCGTGCACATTGGCAACACGAACCTGTTCAACGTGCGGCCCGAGGCCCGCGCCGCCGAGTTGGGCATCATGGTCGGCGAGAAGGCGTACTGGTCGAAGGGCTACGGCTCCGATGCGCTGCGCACGCTGCTCGGCTTCGCGTTCGGGGAGATGAATCTCAACCGCGTGGAGCTCTTCGTGTACGACTTCAACGCGCGGGCGCGGGCGGCCTACCGGAAGTGCGGCTTCGTCGAAGAGGGAGCGCGGCGCCAGGCGCTGTTCCGCGCGGGCGCCTACCACGATCTGGTCGTGATGAGCGTGCTGCGCGCCGAGTGGGAGGCGGTGCGCGATGCTTGAGGGCGCGCTCGTCAACCTGCGCGCGCAAGAGGCGGCAGACTTCGAGCGCCTGCACCGCTGGATAAATGACCGCGAGGTGGCGCGCTACCTCGACGCGCGCTATGAGGCATCGCTGGCGTTCGAGGAAGGATGGATGGCGCGACGGGCGGGCACGCCGCATTCGTTGACGGGCGCCAACTTCGCGATTGAGACCAAGGACGGCCAGCACATCGGCGGCATCGGGCTGCGCGAAGGCTCGCCCGAGGATCGCACAGCCTGGCTGGCGATGCTGATCGGGGAGAAGGAGTACTGGTCGCGCGGCTACGGCTCCGATGCATTGAGGACGCTGCTGGGGTTCGCGTTCGGCGAGATGAACCTGCACCGCGTCGACCTCGACGTCTACGACTTCAACGCGCGCGGCATCGCGGCCTACCGGAAGTGCGGCTTCGTCGAGGAGGGCCGCCGCCGCCACGCGCGCTACCACGATGGCGCCTACCACGACGTGATCAAGATGAGCGTGCTGCGCGCGGAGTGGCCGCCGGCCGGATAGCGCGATTCCGGGCAGGGCAGGGTTGACAAACATATGCTCTGGCCGTACGCTGGGAGGAGAATAGAACACACGTTCTGAACAGCCTCCGGGGAGGTGCCCATGCCCGACGTCATCTTCGAGGAGATCGAGTGCAAGACCGCGGTGCATCGCATCGCCACGAACAGCCTGCCGTTCCGCTGGACGCTGAACCCCTATCGAGGCTGCCAGCACGCCTGCACCTACTGCTTCGCGCGCGGCACGCACCAGCACCTCGGCTACGATGCCGGCCGCGACTTCGAGTCGCGCGTGATCGTGAAAGTGAACGCGCCGGAGATGCTGAGGCAGGACCTCGGCCGCCCGGGCTGGCAGCGCGAGCTGATCGCCGTGGGGACGGCGTGCGACCCCTACCAGGCCGCCGAGCTGAAGTACTCCCTCACGCACCGCATCCTGCGCGTGCTGCGCGACTACGCCAACCCGACCAGCATCGTCACGAAGTCGCCGCTGATCGTCCGCGACGCCGACGTGCTGGAGTCCCTGGGCCGCGAGGCGGAGCTGACCGTCAGCTTCAGCATCGCCACGCTCAATGAAGAGATCTGGAAGCGCATCGAGCCCGGCACCGCGAAGCCGCAGAAGCGCCTCGACGCGATGCGGCTGCTCTCAGAGCGCGGCATCCGCTGCGGCGTCCTGCTGGCGCCCGTGCTGCCCGGACTGACGGACGCGCCCGAGGACCTGGAGCGCGTGGTCGAGGCCGCGCGCGAGCATGGCGCCTCGTTCGTGCACGATAACGTGCTATACTTGAAGCCTGGGACGAAGGAATGGTTCATGCCGTTCCTCCGCGAAGCCTACCCCCATCTCCCTGAGCGCTACGCGAAGTACTATCGCGGGGCATACGCGCCGAAAACTTACACCCAGGACGTCCACCGCACCATCGGCAACCTGCGCCGTAAGTACGACCTCATCCCGCCGGAGCGCATCATGCCGTCGGCGGGGCAGTTGCAGCTCGCGATGTAGGGCTCTTCCCTAATGCGGGTTCGCCTGGGCCAGCCGCGCCGGGGCGTTCGTTTTACGTTTCTGCAACGTCCGATCCGCCGCATTTAACGTCCAGTTCATCCGGGTTAACGCAGGCGTAACCGATAGAACCGTAGAGTGGGCTGAAACGGCCCGCAGTTCGAAACGACCGCCCGCGGTGCGGGCAGTACACAGCAGAAGGCGCCAGCGCGCGCGAAGGAACACCCCCGCATGCTCTCCCCGTCCGATGCCCCGGCCACTTTCGGTATCACCATCCGCCGCATGCTCGAGCCCTCGCTCTCCGGCTCCGCGCCGGCGCTGCAAGCGGCCACGGTGGCCACGCCGTCGGGCGAGCTGATCACCGGCGCGGTTGCGCGCATCACGCAGGATGGCGCTCGCTGGACCGCCACGCTTTCGGACCTCGACCAGCCCGGACTGGTGGCATCGATGTACTTCTCGGCGGGGTTGCGCGAGGTCAGCGTGCGGCTGGCGGACGGTCGGCGCGCCCGTGCGCGGATCACCGGCACGAGCTTCAGCGCGTCGTCGAGCCGCACCTGTGAGCTGGTTGGCATCGATCCGCTGGCGTAGGCCAAACTCGCACGAAATCCCCTGCCGCCTGGCCGCGCTCGCGGCGTAGAATGTCCGCGTGATCCACCTGCTCTACGGCAAAGACTCCTACCAGGTCAGCAGCGCGCTCTCCTCGATCAAGAACGCGCTCGCCGTCGCCGACACCGACAAGATGCTCGCCAGCAACACGACCGTGCTCGACGGCCGCGGCCTCACGCCCGACGAGCTGCTCGCACACGCGACTGCCGTGCCGTTCCTGGCGGCAGACCGGCTGGTGGTCGTCGACGGGCTGCTGCGCGCGCTGGGCGAGGTGAAGCGCGGCCGCGCCAAGAAGAAGTCGGACGCCGACGACCCGCTGGAACCGTGGCGCCGGGCCGCCGCGCTGCTCGGCGATCCGGCGACGATGCCGGAGACGACGACGCTCGTCTTCGTCGAGGCGGAGCTGGCGAAGACGAACGCCGCCTTCACGATCTTCGCCCCGGTCGCGAAGACGGTCGAATTCAACCCGCTGAGCGGCACCGAGCTGGTCGCCTGGGTGAAGAACACCGCGAAGCGCGAGAAGATCAAGCTGACCGAGGGCGCAGCGAAGTCGCTCGTCGACCTGATCGGCGGCGACCTCTGGGCGCTGAGCAACGAGCTGAAGAAGCTCGACACGTACGCCGCCGGCGAGGCCGTCGGCGAGGTAGCGGTGGCGGAGCTGGTCTCCGCCGCGCACGAGACGAAGTTCTGGGACGTGGCCGATGCCGTCATCGCCGGCAACGAACGCAAGGCGCTCACCTCGCTGCGCCGGCTGCTGGTCGATGGCTATCCGCCGCAGGTGATCACGTCGATGATCGTGAAGCAGTACCGGCAGCTGCTGCTGGTGAAGGACCTGCGCGAGCGCCGCGTCGCGCGCGATGAGACGGCCCGCGCGTCCGGCGTGCCCGCGTTCAAGCTCGACGACGTCAGCGCCGTGGCGCAGCGGTACTCGTGGCCGCGCCTGCGCGAGGCGTACGGCAAGCTGCTCGAGTCGGACCTGAGCGTGAAGCGCGGCCTGCAGGACGACGAGTCGGCCCTGCAGTTGCTCATCCACGAGCTGTGTGCGATGCGCCCGGCGTCCGCCGCGCGCCCGCTGGCACCTTCCCGCTCGTAGCCCTCCGCCCGGCTGCTTGTCCTTCTACTCCGGCTGGTACACCGGGTTGAAGCACGCTGCCTCGTGCCCGGGCGCCACCTGCGACAGCGGCGGCCACGCTGAGACGCGGCAGACGGTGATCGCCTTCGAGCAGCGCGGCAGGAAGGCGCAGTCGCTGCTCAGCTCGGCGAGATCGGGCGGCGTGCCGGGGATGTTGCGGAGCCGCCGGCCGGGGTCATCCAGCCGCGGCCGCGCATCGAGCAGCGCGGCGGTGTAGGGGTGCCGGGGGCGCGCGTAGATATCGGCCGTCGCGCCCTGCTCCACGACGCGGCCGGCGTACATCACGGCCATGTCGTCGGCCATCTTCGCGACGACGCCCAGGTCGTGCGTGATCAGGATGATCGACGCGCCCAGGTCGCGCTTCAGCTCGTCCAGCTCGTGCAGGATCGCCGCCTGCACCGTCACGTCGAGCGCGGACGTCGGCTCGTCGGCGATGATCACGCTGGGCCGCAGCACCGTCGCGATGGCGATCATCACGCGCTGGCACATGCCGCCGGAGAGCTGATACGGATACGAGGCCGCGACGCGCTTCGGGTTCGGCAGCGCCTGCCGGCTCAGCGCCTCCAGCATCATCTGCTGCGACTCTTTCCGCGAGACGTCGAAGTGCGCCTGGACGATCTCGGCCACCTGCGCGCCGATCGCCATCACCGGGTTCAGCCCGCTCACGGGGTCCTGGAAGATCATCGAGATCTCGCGGCCGCGCACGCGGCGCAGGTCGTCGCCCTGCAGCTCGAGTACGTCGCGGCCGCCGTAGAGGACGCGGCCGGCGTCGATGCGGCCGGCGGCGGGCAGCAGGTTCAGGATCGAGAGCGCGATGGTCGTCTTGCCGCAGCCGCTCTCGCCGACGATGGCCAGCGTCGTGCCCTTCCGCAGTGCCAGGTCGACGCCGTCGACGGCGCGCACGATGCGGTCGCGCTCGCGATAAGAGACGCGCAGGCCTTCGATGCGGAGGATCTCGTCCATGCGGCCTCGACGGGCGATCTGGCTAGGTGCGCGGAGGTGCCGCAGTATATCGGTGCTGGAAGCTGGAAGTGGGACGCGGGAACTGGGGCCGGAACCCGTAGGGGCGGGGCTTGCCCCGCCCGCCCGTGGCGAAGGATGGAGCGTGGCACAGGCGGCGCGGTTGTGGTCAACGGCCATCCGAGCAGCGTTGGCGGCGACAGCCGCAGCATCGTGCATGAAAGGCGGGCGCCACCCCGGCACCGTCCGACGTGGATCCCTTCGCGCTCCGCTCGTATACTTGGTCAGGGAGAGTTGGCATGCACGGCTACGCTGATCGGCACCTGCCGCGACTACATCGCGATCCTACGGAGCCTCGACGCCTACTCGTTGTTGGCGGAGACCTCCTTTTGTTGGCTGCCCCGTTGTGTTTGCTCTTCGCCGCGGTCGTAGGGTCCCTCGAACTTGCGCACGCCATGGTGAGTGACAGCGGCAATCGCGACCAAATCATAGCGTGGCTCTTTTACGGGGGCCTGGGCGGGATAATGCTGTACGTGCCCTACCTTTGCGGGTACGTCGCAGGACGCATCGCAGCGTCCGTGTCGGGTTGGAGACCGGCGGCTGTTGCTGGCTACGCGGGCCTCGTTACGTCGCTCTTAGCTGCCATCATTGTGGGCGAGCCGGCGATCTTCCTCGGCGCCGCTCCGTCGTTTGGTGTGCTGGCCTCCGCTCTCGCAGTGGCTTTCGCACTGCGTCGAGATCGCGACGAGAGTGAACCGCGGCTGACAGGGGCTTAGCTCAGTCGCTAATGGGCCGTTTAGTATTGCCCCCGATGGGCAAGATTCCCGCGCCACGGTTCGGCGCCAGTTCGAGCGGCTAGTCCCGGCGCCCGATCGTGGCCAGCACCTTGCCCTGGATCTCGACGTTGTCGGCGGAGGTGAAGATCGGCTGCATCGTGCTGTTGGCCGGCTGCAGACGGACGCGGTCGCCCTCGCGGTAGAACTTCTTGAGGGTGGCCTCATTCTCCTTCTTGAGCCACGCCGCCACCATGTCGCCGTCGTCGCAGGTCGACGCCTGCTCCAGGATGACGATGTCGCCGTCGTTCACCAGCGCATCGATCATGGACGTGCCGCGCACCTTCAGGGCGAAGACGTTCTCCCGGCCGCGGGTCATGTCCTCGGTCGCGTCGAAGACGTTGTCGTAGTCGATGTTCTCGGGCGCGGGCACCGGGATCGGCTGGCCCGCCGCGATCGTGCCGATGATCGGCACGGGGATCGTGCGCTGCCGGCGGCTGCCGCCGCGGTCCAGCAGCTCGATGGCGCGGGAGACCTCGCGGTCGCGGCGGATGTGGCCCAGCCGCTCAAGCGCCTTCAGGTTGTAGTCGACGACGGAGGTGGAGCTGATGTCGCAGCCGACCTGGATGTCGCGGATGCTCGGCGGGTAGTCGTGGTCGTCGATGAACCCCCGCATGAAGTCGAGGATGCTCTGCTGCTTGGCAGACAGTCCCTTCATAGCTGCTCCCTCCGCGCGCCGGTGATCATAATCCGGCAATCGTTTGTTTCAAACGCCTGTTCTAGTCGCGATGGTACGGGAGGGGTGTGGGGGTTGTCAAGGCTCCCAGGGAGTGGGTAGTCGGTAGTACGTAGTGGGTAGTCTGAAGCTGGAAGCCGGATCCGGTAGGGGCGGGGCTTGCCCCGCCCGCCCCGCGGGGAAGGGGGCGCCGTCTCAGCGTACGCCGCTGGCGTGGGCATCGTGCAATGCTGCCATGCGGTCGCCGCATTCGATGATGGGGTCGATCTCGGCCCGGTGGTCGTGGTAATAGCTCATCGCGGCGTAGATACGTGTCCGGAGGGTCGCCCAGGCGTTGGCGGCGGCGGTGCGGCGAGCGGTTGTCAACCGGGTAGGCGATGCAACTACTGGTCAGTTCGGGACGTCTGGTCCTGATCTGCGTAAAGATCGTCCAGTTCCGACAGGCGGCGCTCGATGTCCATCACTTCGTTCGCTAAGCCCGAGTTCATGTCCATGCGCCCTCGGCCGGCCTTGCTAAAGATGCGCCTAAGCTTCAAGAGTTCATTGAGCCGTCGCTCGAGCCGTTGATATTCCTCGTTCCGGTTGCTTTCCATCATCCCGCAAAACCCTGCGATCTTCTGGTGTGTCCACTCGCTCTTCGAGATACTGGCGGCCATCGCTTGCGTGGCGCGCCGCGTCTCGCCGAACCTCGCGAAATAGTAGCGCATGAAGGGCGAGCGCCCCCGAAATGACAGCCTCCCTGCCTCTCGTGGGGCGTCCGTGAGCCGCATGGGCGGACAAGTCCTCGCCGGCGCCTGGGGGGAGAACCAACACGTGGGGTTCGACGCCGAACTACCTACTACGAACCACGAACTACCCACTAACCTTGACACCTAGCTTCAAGCGTTGATAGTATGCGTCGCTGTGTCCCGCACCTGCGGGATAGGCTTTGACGCCAGACTCACATACAGGTCGGAAGACCCCAAAGTGACAACGGCCGGCACATAGTGACCACAGGCCCCACTGGGCGGGGTGGTTACGCCGGACTG
>Ga0315281_10012079_pt1 | contig 11788 bp, 8 predicted proteins | sample YL17G07_0_MG_FD_204540 | JGI IMG/M metagenome (GOLD analysis project Ga0315281, IMG submission 204540) | Sediment microbial communities from Yellowstone Lake, YNP, Wyoming, USA - YL17G07_0 | ecosystem: Environmental > Aquatic > Freshwater > Lake > Sediment | place: USA: Wyoming | collected... | reverse complement strand
CGCGAGGGCGACGACATCGCCGGCGTGATCATCGAGCCGATCCTCGGCAACGCCCAGGGGATCATGCCGCGGGCGGGCTTCCACCAGGAGGTCCGGGCGCTCACGAAGGAGTTCGGAGCGCTCCTCATCTTCGACGAGGTGAAGACCGGCTTCCGGCTTGCCCGGGGCGGGGCCGCCGAGTTCTTCGGGGTCGAGCCGGACATCGCCACGTACGCGAAGGCGATGGGCAACGGCTACCCGGCCGCCGCGTTCGGCGGCCGGGCCGAGGTCATGTCGGTGATGCCCAGGAACATGAGCCACGGCGGCACGTACGCCGGGAACCGGGTGGCCGCCGCGGCCGCGGTCGCGACGCTCTCCATCCTGCGCGATCCCGCCGTCCTCGAGGGGATCGCGGCGACCGGCCGGACCATCCAGGCGGGCCTCGAGTCGATCATCTCGCGGCGCGGGCTGCCCCACGTCTTCACCGGTCACCCGGCGATGTTCGGGATCATGTTCGCCGAGGAGATCCCGGCGGACTACCGCGGCTGGGCCAACACCGACCACGCTCTCTACGATGCCGTGGCGGTCGGCATGCAGGCCCGCGGGGCGATGCCCGAGCCGGATTCGCGCGAACCCTGGTTCGTCTGCGCGGCCCACGACGCAGTGGACGTCGCGAAGGTGCTCGGGGCGTTCGAGGACTCGCTCGACGCGGCCCTCGAGGCGCGGGCGCATGGCGACTGACATCACCCGGACGCCGGTCACCGGGCCGGGCCTCCCGGCCGGTCTCGCCTCGCCGCGCGGGCCGGCGAGCGCGAAGGTTCGCGCGCTTCACGGGCGCGCGGCCGTGGCCGCAGCCCGGCCCGTGGACCGCCACGAGCCGGCCGGTCGAGCGGCGCCCGGCGGCGGCGGCGCGCCGCTCCCGATCGCCGTCTCGGGTCCGAGCGCCACCGGCCCCCCGCGGGCGCGAGCCGCAGCGGGAGTGCGCGAGCTCGACCGAAGCGCCGTTCGCTCGGTCGACCGCGCCGCGGCCCTCCTGCTCGCCCTCGGCGAGTTCCCGGCGGAGGCCGGCGTCAGCGAGCTCGCCCGCCGGCTCGGGCTGCACAAGAGCACCGCCTCCCGCCTGCTCGCGACGCTCCAGTATCGTGGCCTCGTGGAGCAGGACGAGGAGACCGGGAAGTACCGCCTGGGGCTCGTCGTCATCCGGCTCGCCGAGCGCGCCGAGAAGACGCTCGACCTGCGGAGCATCGCGCTGCCGGAGCTCGAGCGTCTCGCCCGGCAGACGAAGGAGACCGTCAGCCTGTGCGTCCGCGAGGGCGACGGGTGCCTCACGGTCGCCCAGGTGGACGGCCCGAACATGGTCGCCTGCGCGGACTGGACCGGCCGCTCGACACCGCTCCACGGCGTCGCCGCCGGGAAGGTCCTTCTGGCCGCGATGGCCGAGCGCGAGGTCCTCCGGCTTGCCCGGGGCGGCCTCGCCCACCTGACCGAGCGGACCATCACGGAGCTGCCGGTCCTGCTCGAGGAGCTCGCCCGGGTTCGCCGGCGCGGTTTCGCGACCGGGTTCTCCGAGTGGGAAGCCGGCGTGAACGCGGTCGCCGCCCCCGTCAGCGGCGCCCGGGGCCAGGTGGTGGCGGCCGTGGACGTGTGGGGTCCCTCCTACCGGATCACGCCGCAGCGGGTCGGCGGGCTCGCCGCGCTCGCCCGGGAGGCCGCCGCGGCGGTCTCCGTCCGGCTCGGAGGCACTCCCGGGTAGGCCCGCCGGGCGCTCCGCCGTGCGCTAGAGTCGGGCCATGCAGGACCTGCTCGACGAGGTCGCCCGCGGCCTCCGGACGCTGGGCGGTGCCGCGATCGCGTTCGCGATCGTCGTCGCCGTCGTCCTCGTGGCCTACCGGATCGGGGCGGCCGGCCTGCGGGGGATCGTCCGCCGGACGGCCGCGGCGCCGCTCCCCGGTGACGGCGCCCTCGCCGACGAGGAGCAGGCGGTCCGGTTCGCCGAGCGCCGCCGCCGCCTGGACACCATCGCGGAGTTCGGCCTCCGCCTCGTCCGGTGGCTCGCCTACGTCGTCGTCGCGGCGGCCGCGGTGTCGCTGTTCCTGCCGGGGGTCTGGAACGCCGTCGGCGGGCTGGGCGTCGGCTTCGGCGTCGCCGTCGGCGGAGCGGTCGGCTTCGGGGCGCAGCAGCTCGTCCGGGACTACCTCAACGGCGTCCTCATCCTCGGCGAGAACCCCTACGGCGTCGGAGACGTCGTGTCGATCGCCGGCGTCCGCGGGACCGTGGAGGAGGTTGGCCTGCGCCGGACCGTCGTGCGCGACGTGGACGGGACCGTCCATTCGGTGCCGAACGGGGCGATCGTCGTCGCCTCGAACTTCACCCGCACGTTCGCCCGGGTGAACGAGCGGGTCGCCGTGGCGTCGGGAGCCGACATCGCCGCGGCGACGGCACGGATCGACGAGGCCGGCGCGGCGCTCGCGGCGGATCCGGGGTGGGCGCCGCGGATCCTGGCCGGCCCGGCCGTCGTCGGTGTCGAGGCCGTCACCGACGCAGGCATCCCCATCCTCGTCTCCGCCACCGTCCGGCCGGGCGACCAGTGGGCGGTCGCCGGCGAGCTGCGGCGACGGATCATCGAGGCGCTCGAGTCGGCCGGGATCGAGCTCGCCACGGGTCGTCGGCTCATCCTGGGCCGGCCGGCCGCGGCGCCCGTTGGCGGCCCGTCGGACGAGGACCTGCGCCCCGATTTCGACTGATCCGGCTGCCGGCCGGGGACGCGGTCCGAGCCGTGCGCCCGTCCGCGGGCCGGCCTGCCCGCCCGCCCGGCCGCGTAGAATGCGGCCCACGAGTCGCGTGAGCCGCGGCGGGTTCCGCGCAGGGTCCGCCTGCTCGGCGACGCGAGGATGGCCGCGACGCGACGGTCGTGGACGCAATCCCCGAGAGCTCGGGCACGGGGGAGGACAGGGTCGATGCCGTTCGGCTTCCATCGACGCGCGGGCCCGAAGCCGGCCGGTGGAGCTCGGGCCGGCGAGGGCGGGCAGGAGCGCTCGCGCGGGGCCGTCCCGTTCGACGGGCTGACCGAGGATTGGCGGCTGGTCGGGTTCATGGCGATCGAGGGCCGCCTGTCGGATGCCCTGAACCGGCGGGAGTCGATGGCCATCTCGGACGTCAGTTGGGCGCCGATCGACGGCTCGACCTGGTTCGAGCCCGCACCGGGCCTCCAGAAGCTCGACCCGTACGACCTCGTCGTCGTTCTCGCCGGCGAGGGCACGCTGCCGCCGCTCAGCGACGCCGAGAAGGCCGCCTTCAAGGTCCACAAGGTCCCCTACGACGTGTCCCTGGAGGTCCCTCCGTTTCGGGTCGTCGGGACCGTCTATCTCTACCCGGGCAGCGAGCCCGAACGGCTCCTCGACCGCTCGACGGAGCTCTTCCTCCCGGTCACCGACGCGGTCGCCTTCCACGGGGAGCAGCCGATCGGCGACCAGGACGTGGACGTCGTCCTCGTGAACCGCTCCTACCTGCGCGGTGTCGCACAGGTCGACCGCGGGACCGTGACCGCGGCGCGGGCGCTGCTCCGGCGCGCGGCGTCGGGCGAGCCGCTCATCGGCGGCCCGGAAGGGGAGGGGCCGACGGAGGCGTAGGCGGGAGGTCCTCGAAGCCGGGCAGCCGGGGGCGAGGGGGTGCCCCGAGTGCTCGAGGCGCCGGGTCAGCCAGCCCCAGCCGGCTCCTTCTGCCGGGTGAAGAGGCCGCGCAGCGTGAGCTTCGCGCCGGCGGCCGTCCGCGGCGTGCCGACCACGCGATCGGCCAGCTCCCGGAAGTCGTCGGAGATCTTTTCGCGCGGGAACAGGTCGATGACCGTCCGTCCCTCGTTGGCCGCCTTGACGAGCTGGAGGCCGGCCGAGCGGATCGACGCGAAGGCGGGCATCCCGACGGTCTTCTCCATGTCCGGCACGGAGACGCCGCTGTTCGCCCGGTTGACGATCAGCGCAAGCTTCTCGCGGAAGCCGAGCTCCCCGCCCACGTCCCGGAGCTGGACGGCGGCCCGCAGGGCGGGCACGTCGGGCGTCACCGGGACCAGGATCCGGTCCGCGCGCTCGAAGATGGCCCGGTTCAGCCCGTCGTAGTCGGGGTGGAGGTCGACGACGAGGACGTCGTATGAGCGGCGGGCCCCGGCGATCGTGTCGGCCGCAGCCGACGGATCGAGGGCCGTGGTCTTCATGGGGCTCGACGAGAGGACGAGGACGCGCAGCCCCGATGGGTGGGCGGCGACGAGATCCTCGACCGGATCGGCCCGGGCCCCCGCGTCCTTCGCGTCGACGAGCGCGTCGACCAGCGTGCGGACGTGCTCCAGCCCGAGCGAGCTGGCGTGGTGGCCGGTGACGGTGTGGGCGTCGCCCCGGTGGCCCTTCGGGCCCATCGCCTGGTGCGTGGCGGCCAGGTTGACCGCGATCGTGGTCTTGCCGACGCCGCCCTTGGGGTTGAAGACGGCGATGATCGTCCCCCGCCTCGACCAGTCGGCGGCCGACACCGGGCCGGCCTGGAGGACCGCCCCGCTCCCGTCGTCCACGGTCATCTGGCGGATGAGCATCGCCTCGACGCGCCAGCGGATCGACTCGGCGGAGTACGGGCGGGTGAAGTACTCGTCGCGGGCGTGCGTCCGGGACGCTGCGCCGGCCAGCCGGTCGAGGGCCCGGGGCGAGACGACCATCAGGGCCGGGATCTCCCGCCCGGCGTCGTGCAGGAGCGCGTAGTGCTCGAGCGACTGGTCGAAGTCGGTCTCTGCGTCGAGGATGGCGACGGCGACGTCGGTGCGGGCGGCGAGGAGCGCTTCGAGCTCCTCGGGCCGCTCCACGAAGAGCGGCTCGAATTCCGCCTCCGCGAGCGCGTTCGCGACGGGTGTCTGTTCGTCGCGCGGGAGCGCGATCGCGATCGCAGGTCGAGCCATCTCCCTCCGCGCCTCCTTGCGCCGAGCCTGCCGAGCGGCTCAGTTGTCCGGGTCGTGGGCGGCGACGTTGACGATCCCGTCGCCCGTCCCGGTCACCCGGGCGGCGAAGCCCGGGAGCGTCGGCACGAGCTCGCGGAGCAGCGTGCCCGGCTCGTGGTCGACGCTGAAGACGAACTCCCCGTCGGGTCCCGACGAGACGCCGACCCGGCGCACGCCGGCCAGCCGGCCGAGGTGCCGCTTGAAGCTCGCGATGCTCGCGACGCTGACCAGGCCGACGACGACGACCTGGGTCGATGCCACCTGCGCCGCCTCCGGGGCGGCGGCAGGTCCGGGTGCCGACCCGTCGGGGATGAGCCCGGCGAGCCGTGAGCTCAGGGATTCCTCGCCGATCTCGTATGCCTCGGCCGCGTCGACGGCCTCGGAGGCGGCCTCGGCCTCGGCTGCCGCGTAGTCCGGGGTCAGACCCAGCGCCGCGATGCGCGGATCGACCGCGGGCGTCGTGGTCTCGGGCGTCGCCTCCAGCTCGGCTGCTCCCGATTCCGCCGGGCCGGCGTCCGTGCTCTCGGCCTCCAGCTCGGCAGCTGCCTCGGCGGCCGCCTGGATGGCGGCCATCGCGGCCTCGCGGTCCATCGGCGGCTCCGCGTCGCCGGCCGCGGCGGCAGCGGCGCTTGCCGCCGGTTCATCCGCCACCCCGGCGACCGGCTCGACCCCGGCGACCGGCGCGCCGATGTCGGGCTCCCGGACGGCGGCCGCGGGCGGTTCGCTGAGGAGCTCCGCGAGCGCATCCTCGTCGATCTCCTCGAACGCCGGCGCCTCCGGCAGCTGCATGGCGTGGGCCGCGAAGGCGGTCGGATCCTCCTCGCGGAGCAGCTCGTCGAAGAACGCCTGCATCTCCGCCTCGTAGGCGGCGGTGCGCGACCGGACCTTCTCGATCTCGCGCTCGATGAGCGCGGCGTGGCGTTCCAGCTGCCCCTCGAGCTGCCCGCGGCGGGCCGCGATGCGGAGCTCCGCCTCCTCCCGGATGCGGGCGATCTCGGCCTTCGACCAGTCGCGGATCCCGGCCACGTCCTCGTCGGCGCGCCGGCGCAGGCCCTCCGCCTCCGTGGCGGACCGGGCGTGGACCTGCTCGACGAAGGCTTTGCCCTCCGCGTGGAACTGCTCGAGGGATGCGGCGCGGGCCGCCTCGGCGGCCGCCTGCATCGCCTTCGTGAGATCGGCGAGGAACTTGGTCGGCCGGCGGACCGGGGCGGGCTCGGTCGCCGGCCGCGACCCGGCCGCCGACGGGCCCGCGAGGATGCCGAGTGCCGGCGCATGGTCGGCGGCCGCGCCGGGCGCGTCCGCGGCGCGGGGGATCGCCGGCGCGGACCGGGCGGTGTCGGTCACGGCGGCGGGGCTCTCCATCGTGGGCTGCTCCTCGCCGGCCTCGTGGCCGGGCTCCGGGTCGGTCGCTCCCGGTGCGTGCGTGACGCCGACGATCTCGTCGGCCGCCGCCGCGTCGCGCGCGGGCGACCGATCCGCGCTCCACGGAAGCCGGAAGCCGGATCGCGATTCGGTCGTCGCCATGGTGCGCGGTCTCCTGGCTGCCCCGCGTGCGTTCTGGGCGGATGCGGGACGGGCGATGACGCCTGAGGCGGATGCTAGGGGCTCGCTGCGGTCCGGTGGAGTTGACTAGTGGTACCACGCACCGGACCCGGTGGTACCGGCGGGGCCTCCCGGTGACGGGCGGCACCGGCAGGCGGTGCCGGGTTGTCCCGCTCGATTCGCGTCTCGCGGGCGCCCCCGAGGGTGCCCGAGGGGACGCTTTCGGCCGTTCCGGCCCGCCCGCGGGCTGCGCCGGCCGCGGCCCGCTACGATGCGCTGGTGCGCGACGTCCCGGCCCCCGACCCCGCTGCCGAGCTGCCCCGCGACACGCGTGGTCGCCGTCTCCACGACCTCCGGATCTCGGTCACCGACCGCTGCAACTTCCGGTGCGTCTACTGCATGCCGGCGGAGGTCTTCGGGCGCGACTTCGCTTTCCTGTCGCGCGACCTCATTCTCAGGTACGAGGAGATCGCCCGCCTCGCCGCGATCTTCGTCGGCCTGGGCGTCGAGAAGGTCCGCATCACCGGCGGCGAGCCGACGATCCGCAAGGACCTCCCGGACCTCGTCGCGATGCTCGGCCGGCTCGACGGCATCCGGGACCTGACGCTCACCACGAACGGCTCGGCGCTCCGGGTGCTCGCCCGTCCGCTCGCGGACGCCGGGCTGCGCCGGATCACGGTCAGCCTCGACGCCCTCGACGACGCGGCGTTCGGCCGGCTCAACGGGGTCGACGTCCCCGTCGCCCGGGTCCTCGAGGGGATCGCGGCCGCGCGCGCGGCGGGCCTCGCCCCGGTCAAGGTGAACATGGTGGTCCGGCGGGGGATGAACGAGGCGGAGGTCGTCCCGATGGCTCGCTGGGCCCGCGACGAGGGCCTTGTCCTGCGCTTCATCGAGTACATGGACGTGGGCCTCTCGAACGGCTGGCGGCTCGACGACGTGGTCCCGGCCGAGGAGGTCCTCGCCCTCGTCGATGCCGTCCATCCCCTCGAGCCCGTCCCGCCGGCCTACCCGGGCGAGGTCGCCGACCGGTATCGCTACCGGGACGGGTCCGGGGAGATCGGCGTCATCGCCTCCGTGACCCGTCCGTTCTGCGGCGACTGCACGCGGGCGCGCCTGTCGGCCGACGGCCGGCTCTACACGTGCCTCTTCGCGGTCGCCGGCACCGACCTCAAGACGCCGCTCCGCGACGGGGCGTCCGACGCCGAGCTGGCCGCGCTCGTCGAGCGAACCTGGCGCGCGCGGACGGATCGCTACTCCGAGCTCCGCACGAGCGCGACGACCGACCTGCCGAAGGTCGAGATGTTCGCGATGGGCGGCTGACGCGACCGGCGAGCGAGGTGGGTCGACGATGGGGCCGCGGATCGATCCCGCCGACCGCGAGGTGCGTCCGCCGGCCGCGACGGATGCGCCCGCCGGGCTGTTCGGCCGCTCGGCTGCCTACTTCCTGGACACGACGCTCATCGGGCTCGCGGAGTTCCTCGTCGGGGCGATGATGACCCTCGCCCTCGGGCCGCTCGCGGTCGCGAACGAGTCGGGGACCGGCCTGCGCGCAGTGGTGTCCGACCCGCTGCGGGTGGCGGTCCTCACGACGCTCTTCCTCGTCATCGACAGCACGTACTTCGCGGGCTCGTGGATTCGCTGGGGCGGCACGCCCGCCCAGCGCCTCCTCCGGATGGCCGTGGTCCCGGCCTTCGCCGCCGGCCGGCCTCCGGCCGAGACCGCCTACCGCCGCTGGGCCGTCCTGGCCCTCGGCCCGGTCTGCGTCGGGGTCCTCGGGTCGTCGGGCGCCCTCCCGCTCCAGCTCGCCGCCACCATCGACGTCGCCTGGGCGGCCGCGCTGCTCGCGCCGGCCCTGCTCGACCCGCGCCGGCGGGCGCTCCACGACCGGGCGGCGGGGACTCTCGTCGTCCGCCTGCCGGGCAGACCCTGACCCGGCAGTGAGCTCGGCGCGGGGCTTGTCCACAGGTCCTCCACAGGCCGGGGAGATCCGTGCACACCCACGCGGTGACGGACCCGAAGTTCGTGGATAACCGCGTTGACCGCCCCCGGGACCGGCCCTAGTGTTCGTCCTGCCCGGAGGGGCCACCGGAGCCGAGGAACCCGAGATCGCATCAAAGGGGACGAGGCGCCGAGGGGGCTGCGATCACATCAAGGCCACCTCCCCCGAGCCCGCCGCCGCGATTGCATCAAGGCCGTGCTCGTTCGGATGGTTCCTTCGGGCGTTCTCATGCCCGTCGCGTCGGGCGGAAGCCCGCGGGTCGTCTGCGGGGGACCGGCCTGCGGCGGGGACCGCCTCGGGCGGGACGCGACCGGCATCCCGGTGTCGGTACTCCCCCCGGGGCGGTTCCTGGTGTCCGCAAGGTAGACGACGGCCTGTACGCCGTGGCGGCGCGGCCCGATCTGCGCCCCGGGCGGGATCCGGTCGAATTGGTGGCGCAGGCCCATCCGGTGCCCGGGCCCGGCCGTGTCAGTGGTCTACGACCGGGATGTCGGGCGCCGTGCCGCGAGCGGCCCGGGCCTCCTCTCCCCTCGCGCCGAGGACCGTATCCCTGTGCGGCCTGATCGGGCAGTGCTCGTCGCGGTTCGCCATCTCGTCGCAGTAGCCGAGCGGGACGCACTTGGGGGCCAGGAAGCTCCCCAGGAACGGGCTGACCGCGAAGACCTCGTGGCGGATCAGCTGGAACAGCCGGCGGATCTCCCACTGGGCCATCGTGCACAGGCGGAGGCCGGCCATGTGGATGAGCGCCCGGAGGTTCGCGGTCATGACCAGGTTAGTCCGGGTTGCGTTCGGGAAGACGAACCGCGCGTCCTCGCCCGGGATGCCGGCCGCCAGCAGGTCGCCGTACAGGTCGAGCGCGCCGGCGACCTGCGCCTCGTAGCGTGCCCGGAGGGCCGGCTCCGCCTCGGCGATCGTGGCCGGGAGCATCGTGGAGGGGCCCCGGAACTTCACGTAGCGCTGGCTCTGCTGGTCGAAGGCGACGCCGGCCCGGTGGCGAACGAGCTGGTGGGAGAGCGTCCGGCTCACGCCGCTGATGCCGAACGTGAAGACGATGTGCTCGATCGTGCTCCCGTGCCCGGACTCGATGACGCCCGAGATGAGCTCACGCTGCCGCGCCGGGTCGATCTCCCCGGCCACCGCTCGACGGAAGATCTCGTCGGGCTCCAGCTCCGAGTAGCACGTCCGGCAGGCGGTGTAGACGAGCGGGACGTAGTAGCGCTCCACGATCTCCCGGCTCGGGAAGAGGAGCGTCGCCTGCATGCCCAGCTCGTGGCGCCCGGGGTTGCGCGGGATGTCGGACTTCGCGCGCGCGATCGATGCGTCCCCGGAGGGGATGCCGGGCGGCGGGGGCGTCGTCGGCTCGGCCATGGTCGCGGTCAGGATAGCGGGCCGACCCGCCTCCCGTCCGCCGGGCCACCGGCCCGCGCTACGGCGGGTGACCCCTCCGCGCAAGCCGGCACGCCGGCTACGGCGCGGGTGTCGGCTCGGGTGTCGGGCTCGCCGTGGGCGCCGGATACGCGTACGCGTCGCCGAAGCGCCAGGCGTTCGCCTCAAGCCACCTGCCCGTTCGCGTCTGGCTCGCCCAGTCGCGGTGGTCCCACGGCGCCGGGACGTCGCCGAACCTGCAGGCCGGGAACGGAGCGGTCGTCGCCTCGAGGACCGGCGCCCCGGCGAGGCCGGATCCGGCGAGGACGAGCGCCGCCGGGAGCGCAAGCACGGCCCGTCGCGGGACGCGGGTGATCGGATGCCGTCCGTTGGCCGTGGCGCCATTCTCGCGGCGCCGGCAACCCGCGGGCACCCCCCCGGACCGTATCGGTGCCGGCGCGCCGACCGGGCGCCGCTCGGTCGGGCCTACGAGGCGGGCACCTCCATCGGGGCCGCCGGTCGCTCGGCATCGCGGAACCACGTCCAGTAGAGGTACGTGGCGACCGAGTAGAGGAGGATGATCGTGGCGAAGTTCACGGCGTAGCCGGCGGCGAAGCCGAGTGTCGCCTGCAGGGCGCTGTACCACGGCCCGGCCAGCACCCAGCCGAGCGACCAGAGCAGGTTCGACGCGGCCGCGAACGTCGCCCGCTCGGCCGGCCGGAGCTGCTCCATCGCGAACGCGTTCTGGATCGGGTTGCCGGCGTTCATCAGCGAATTGCGGACTGCCATCGCCACCACGACCGTCCAGAGGATCGGTGAGAAGCCGAGGACCGCCAGGAACGGGATGCTCGCGGCCTGGACGATGACGACGGAGGCGACCTTCCCGTACCGCCGCGCGAGGGCCGGCTGGAGGAGGACCGCGATCGTCGTGCCGAGGCTGGTGAACGCGAAGACGACGTTGAGCGACGCGAGGTCGAGGCCGAACCGGCCCTCGATGAACAGGTTCAGGAAGGGGATGACCTGGCCCGCCCCGAGCGAGATCAGGAAGCCCGGCATGAGCAGCCGGAAGAAGAGGGTGCGGTCGCGCGGTCCGGGCAGCGGGCGCCGCGGGCTGTGCGCGCGGGTTCGCTCGCCGTCCCCGCGGGCCGCGATGGGCTCACCGGTCCAGCCATCGCCCGGCCGCTGCTCGAGCGTCCGCCGGTCCCGTCGCCGCCGGGGCCGGTCGTCGCGGAGGAGGGCGATGGTCGCCGTGCCGAGGATCGACGAGCCGACCATCACGGCGAGGAGGATCCGGTACGCGTCCGGCGAGTCCGCGCCGAACCCGCCGAGCGAAGCGGCGAGGGCCGCGATCGCCCCGCCCGCCAGCGCGGCCCCCACGTTCGTGATGTTGGAAATGGCGAACTGCAGGGAGAACAGCTCGCTCCGGTTCTCCGGGCGGCTGTGCTCGGCCAGGAACGGCGCGATCAGGACGCCGAAGGCCTGGTTCGCGGCGCCGAGGGCGGCGACGAGCCCGATGATCGCGAGCGGCTCGCGCGCGACGAGCAGCCCGGCGAGGGCGAGGGCGCCGAGCGCGCTGGCGCCGAGCAGGACGTGCCGCCGCCCCACCCGGTCGGAGAGCATGCTCGCCGGGAAGGCGGCGAGCGCGCCGGCCAGAGAGCCGGCGGATGCGACGATCCCGATGAAGGCGCGGTCGAACCCGAGCGCCGCGAGGTACAGGTTGAAGTCGATCCAGTAGAGGCTCAGGCCGACGCCGTAGACCAGGCTCGCCGCGAGGAAGATCCGGGCGTCGCGCTCGAAGCCGGTGAAGCTCCGGGCGTAACGCCCGAGGCCGCCCGTCACGCCTCCCCGGCGAGGAGGTCGACGAGCACCCCGCTGCAGGCCCGGCGGCACGCTGCCGCCGACGCAGCGGCGGGGGTTGGGATCGCGATCGG
>Ga0315281_10012078_pt1 | contig 11788 bp, 10 predicted proteins | sample YL17G07_0_MG_FD_204540 | JGI IMG/M metagenome (GOLD analysis project Ga0315281, IMG submission 204540) | Sediment microbial communities from Yellowstone Lake, YNP, Wyoming, USA - YL17G07_0 | ecosystem: Environmental > Aquatic > Freshwater > Lake > Sediment | place: USA: Wyoming | collected... | reverse complement strand
ATCGCCGACGCCGATGTGCTGCTCAGCGTGGCCGCGGACATGATGGAGCGGCTCGGCGAGCACCTCGAGCCGGAGATGATCGAATCCGAGCTGATGACGCGGCTTCGCGAAGGAGTCGATCTCATCGAGCGGCGCAGCAAGCCGCGCGGGTAGCGCCGTACCATGCGGCAATGACCGCCACAACGTCCCCTGTCGAGCGGCTCCCGTACACCGGCGATGACGAGGCCGATCGACTCCTCGCGACCGATCCGCTGGCCCTGCTGATCGGTTTTGCCCTCGACCAGCAGGTGAGCGTGCAGAAGGCGTTTTCGGGGCCGGCCGAGTTGAAGCGCCGCATCGGGCATCTCGACGCCTCCTTCATTGCAGCGGCCGACCCGGCCGAACTGGAGCGGGTCTTCCGACGACGTCCCGCCCTGCACCGCTACCCGGCGGCCATGGCCGCTCGTGTGCGCGCGCTCTGCGCCTTTGTTGCGGACGAGTACGACGGAAGCGCGGAACGGATCTGGATCGACGCCACCGATGGACGCGATCTGCGCAAGCGCCTGCTGGCCGTGCCGTCGATCGGGGAGATGAAAGCCTCGACCCTGACAGCCGTGTTGGCCAAGCGCTTTCTGCTTCAGCTGCCCGGCCTGGACGCGGTGATGCCCAAGCATCCGACTCTGGGTGACGTGGACTCGGCCGATGCGCTTGCCAGCTACCAGGCCGCCAAGAAAGCCTATAAGGCAGCCATGCGAGCAGCCGACCGTCCGTAGCCGCCGGCTGACCACGAGGCGGTGCGGCCTGGGCGGGGCGAGCCGACGAGCGTTCATGGCCATGCCATGGTTACAACGGCCAACTTCAGACCGCCTCTTGGTCGCTGGAGTCGCCCGGCGGCTGATCGGCCATGAAGACCGACTCCCGGCGTCCATCTTGCCCGTTGTAGCCACTCGGTCGCTGCGGCAGGGGGGAGAGAAGGCACCCGGCGGACACGGAAGGAGGCCGGACGTGGGCACTCGCCGGCCTCCTCGTGCATCGCGGGGGCGCCGGTCGTGAAACCGGGCTCGCGGTGACAGCCAGCATGATACGGATCAGGCCCCGTACGTCACTAGTACTTTGTGGCTCCCGGCGGTGGATTCCGATCAGGCCACGTCCCAGGCGAGCGGCATGTTGTCGGTCAGGCGGGTCCGTCCGATCCAGACCGCGAGCAGGGCGAGCGCCGGTCCACTCACCCGGACCAGCTCGGCGAGCGTGGCAGCGTCGGCCACGCTGATGTAGTCGGGGCGGGCCATCGGCTCGTCCGCGATCAGGTCGGTCATCCGTGCGCGCAGGACCTCAGCCGAGCGTTCTCCGGCGTCGTATGCATCCCTCGCCGCCGAGAGCGCGGCGAAGAGACAGGTGGCGGCGTGCCGTTCCTCGATCGAGAGGAGAGCGTTGGCGCTCGACAGTGCCAGGCCGTCGGCCTCGCGGACGGTTGGGCAGATCACCAATTCCACGTTCAGGAACAGGTCGCGCATCATGCGGCGCAGCACGACCACCTGCTGGGCATGGCGCTGGCCAAGGTAGAGGCGGGCCGGGCCAACGAGATGCAGCAGCTTCAGCATCACCGTCGTCAGCCCGTCGAGGTGCCCCGGCCGCGAGGCACCTTCCAGCTGCCGGGTGAGGCCCTCCACGCTGACGCGCGTCAGATCGTCGGGCGGGTAGAGGATCGCGCTCTCGGGCAGGAAGACGACATCGGCCGGCTCACGCTCGAGGAGGGCCAGCTCGCGCCGCTCGTCTCGATGGAGCGTGCCGCCCTCGTCCAGCGACGGGAGATCGCCCGGGTTGACGAAGCAGCTGATCACGACGCAGGCGTTCTCGCTGCGGGCACGCCGGACAAGCGACAGCTGCCCCTCGTGCAGCACGCCCGTGGTCGGCACGAATCCGACCGAGTCACCGGTCAGGCGATGTTCCAGGATCGCCGCCCGCAGGTCGTGGATGCTCCGGACGACCTTCACCGCGGGCGTCGCCGCGAGCGGGTAGGCGGGGTCGCGGCCGCCGGCCGGGCCTTGCGATAGCGGTCGGCGATCAGATCCCACAGTCGTTCGGCGACCTGCCGCTTCGGCAGCATCGGCCAGTCGGTGAGGGGGCCCTCGGCACTGAAGACGGTCACCTTGTTGTCGTCTGAGCCGATGGCGTCGAACGGGCCGCCGACCCGGTTGGCGACGATCAGGTCGAGCCCCTTGTCGCGCAGCTTGGAGAGGGCGTTCGCCTCGAGGTCGTCGCTCTCCGCGGCGAAGCCGACCAGGAAGGGGCGCAGCCCATCGGCCATCTCGCCGACCTCTGCCACGATATCAGGGTTGGGTACCAGGTCGATCTGCAGTGCCGCCCCGTCGCGCTTGATCTTGCGGCTGCTGGTGCGCCGCGGAGCAAAGTCGGAGACGGCCGCCGCCATCACGAGGATGTCGGCTCCTGGCGCCGCGCGGAGCACCGCCTGGCGCATGGCTGCCGCAGTGGTCGCCTCGACCACCGTCACGCCGCTCGGGGCGGCCGCGGTCATGCTGCCGGCGACCAGGGTCACGGTGGCGCCGCGGTCGCGGGCCGCCTCCGCGATGGCGGCCCCCATCTTGCCGCTGCTGCGGTTGCCAATGAAGCGGACCGGGTCGATCGGCTCGCGCGTGCCGCCAGCGGACACCACCACCCGCAGGCCGTCGAGGTCGCCCGCATGCGCGAAGAGTTGCTCGACGGCATCGACGATGGTCTGCGGCTCGGCGAGGCGGCCGACGCCGGTCAGGCCGCTGGCGAGGGCTCCAACCTCCGGATCGACGATCCGGTAGCCGAAGCCGCGCAGGATCTCCACGTTGCGCTGGGTCGCCGGATGAGTCCACATCCCCGCGTCCATGGCGGGCGCCACCACCACCGGTGCGCGGCTGGCAAGTGCCACGGCAGCCACCGCATTGCCGACCAGGCCAGCGGCCAGCTCGCCCAGCAGATGCGCGGTGGCCGGGGCGATCACGATCACATCGGCCCCTTCTGCGATCTCGATGTGGCCGATCTGCTGCTCCGAGTCGAGGGCCATCAGGTCGGTCAGGACCGGGCGATGCGAGAGCGCGCCGAAGGTGAGCGGTGTCACGAAGCGGGTGGCCGCAGGAGTCATCACCACGTCGACCAGGGCGCCACGCTCCGCAAGCAGGCGCACCAGCGAGACGGCCTTGTACGCGGCGATGCTCCCCGACACTCCAACCGCCACACGTCGCCCGGCGAGTGGCCCGCCCGACTCGCTCATCGACCGGCTCCGGGCTCGGCGAGGGACCGCGCCGTCCGGGCAACGATCGCCGTGTGTGCATAGCGAATGCCACGCAGGGTCAGGTCCGGCTCGATGGCATCGATCCCCGGCACCTCGCGAAGCCACGGCTCGTGGGTGTAGCCGCCGGTCGCCACCACCTTCACCCGGCTGTTGGCGGGGGAACGCTCCAGCAGTTCGCCGCGCAGGGCGGTGAGGAGGCCGCTGACCAGGCCGATGTAGCCCAGCACGGTTCCGCTCTGCATGGCGTGCACGGTGTTGGTGCCGATGGCTCGTTCCGGCCGCCGCAGCTCGATGCGCGGCAGCTTGCTGGCATAGCCGACCAGCGCCTCGAGGCTCAGCCCCAGGCCGGGCGCGATCGCGCCGCCGATGTAGGCGCCCTCGGCGCTCACGAGGTCGAAGTTCGTGCTCGTCCCGAGGTCGATCACGATCGCCGGCCCGTCGAACTCGGTACGCGCGGCAAGTGCGTTGCAGAGGCGATCGGCCCCCGCCTCGGCGGGACGGTCGATCTCGATCCCCAGGATGCCGTCCAACGATCCGGCGTCCACGATCACCGGCTCGAGCCCGACGCGGCCCCGAAGGAATCGTTCGAAGGTGCCGGTCAACGGCGGCACGACCGAGGCGACGGCCACGCCGTCGAGCTCCTCGAGCCGATGTCCATCGAGCCCGATCAGGGCGGCGGTCATCGTCGCCATCTCGTCCGACGTGGCCGAGGCTCGGCTGGATGCTCGCCACGAGCCGACCAGCTCGTCATCCTCGAAGAGGCCGAGCGTGATGTCCGTGTTGCCAAGGTCGGCGGCCAGCAGCTTCACGCGCCACATGCTACCAGCCGATCTGCGAGCCCCCTCGCCATCGGCCCCGGTGCTAGACTCGCCGGCGACCCCCACCCGTATCGCGGCGCTGCCGCTGAGCGAGCGATGACCGAGGCGCGAGCCAAGCTCTACATCAATACCGGCGTGGTCACTGACCGCACTGACATCTACAACATCCTGCGCCCGCTCCTCAAGCAGACCGTCAGCTACACCTACCATCGCGGCGCCCAGATCACCAGTCGGGGGACGGGCTGGGTCGAGCGCATCGTGGTCGACCATCCCGAGATCGCGAGCTACTTCACGCCGCTCGCGATCTGCCTGAACCTTGACTCGTTCGACTACCTCCAGTTCGACACCACCTCGGACCAGTTGCTGGTCTACACCCTGGTGATCGGGGAGGAGCGGGTGGTGCTCGAATTCGCGGCCAGCGGTCCGCGTGAACTCGACTCCGACGAGCCGCCCGGCGGCCGCCCGCTGCCGCGCACCGCAGACGAGCTGGCCCGGGACCTGCGCTTCATCCAGATGGAGCTGCTCATGTCGCCGGAGGCGACCGACGACGACGAGGACGCCTAGGTGGCCTCCGGCCTCGCCGTGAAGCTGCCGGCCACGGCGTCGCTGCCGTACCAGCGCAGCGTGCTGCCGAACGGTCTGAGGGTCGTCACCCAGACCATGTCTGCCGCCAGATCGGTGTCAGTCGGCTTGTTCGTGGGCGTCGGTTCGCGCCACGAGGACAGCAGCCGGGCAGGCCTCTCCCACCTGCTGGAGCACCTCGTCTTCAAGGGCACGGTCGGGCACCCCGACCCGGGCGGGCTCTCCGAGGCGATCGAGGGCTGCGGTGGGAGCGTGAACGCGGCCACCGATCGAGAGCTGACCGTCTACACCGCCCGGGTGCCGGCAGAAGCCGCCGACCGGGCGCTGGAGGTGGTCGGCGACCTCGTGCTGTGGCCGTTGCTGCGCCACGCCGATCTTGTCGCCGAGAAGCCGGTGATCGTGGACGAGATTCGCATGTACGCCGACTCGCCGGGCGACCACGTCTTCAACCTCTTCGACCAGTTGCTCTTTGGCGACCACGCGCTGGGTCGGGAGATCGCCGGCACTCCACGCTCGGTGCGACGCGCGACGCATGCCGCGGTGCTCGAGCATTGGGGGCGCTGGTATCGACCCGAGCACCTCGTCCTGTCGGTGGCCGGTCGCATCGATCACGAGATTGTGCTTGGCACCGCGGAGGCCTGGTCGCCTCCCGCCTCGGTGCCGGCGCCGGCTGCGACGAGCGAGCGGGGCTCGGACGGTTTGGAGGGCCCTCCGCTTGTCGGCCCTCCCGGTGCCGTGCGGATCGATCACCGGCAACTGGCGCAGGGCAACCTGTGCCTCGGCATGCCCGGTGTCTCCCGGGATGATCCCGACCGCTGGGCACTCGACCTGCTCGGCACCGTGCTCGGCGATGGAATGAGCAGCCGCCTCTTCCTGGAGCTGCGCGAGCGCCGCTCGCTTGCCTATGACGTCTCCACCTTCGGCGCCACCTACGCCGACTGTGGGACCTTCGGGATCCACGCCGGCTTCGATCCCGACAAGGCCGCGCAGGTGGTGGCTGCGGTGCTCGCCGAGCTGGAGCGGGTCGTCCAGGAGCCGATCCCGGCTGCCGAGCTCGATCGGGCGCGCGCTTACACCGCGGGTCGATTGCTGCTGCGCATGGAGGATACCGGCGCTGTCTCGGCCTGGCTCGGCACCGGGGAGAGCCTGCTGCCCCGCATTCTCACCGTTGAAGAGGTCATCGAGCAGATCGAGGCGGTCACCGAGGAGGATCTCCTGCGCGTGGCACGACGCTTCGTACGGCCAGAGCTGGCTCGCCTGGCCGTCCTCGGTCCGTTCCGCTCGCGCCTCCCATTCGAGCGGATGCTGGCCCGATGAGCGAGCGTGCGACCCCCACAGTCTCCAGCATCGACCTGTTTGCCGATGACCTGGCGCTCGCGCGCGCGCAGCTCAACTCGGGCCTCTCGTCGTTGGCCGAGGGGATCCTGATCCGCCACATCGCGCGGCTCGAGGTCGCGGGTCGGGGAGCGCTCGAGCAGCTCGACGCGGCGCGCTCGCTGCTTGCCGAGGCGATCTGGCGGCAGGGTCGGCCGCTGGCCGCTGGAGCCGTCGTGGATGCCATCCGCGGCGCGAGCGACGAACGCCGGCGACCGATCGTGACGCTTATCGAGGCAGAGGCGCACGCGGCCAGGGGAGATGCCGAGCGGGCGTCGCGACTCGCCGAGCAGGTGGTCGCCGCAATCGGCGCTGACGAGACCTGGCAGCTGCGCAGCGGGGTGGCGTCGCGCATTGCCTGGCCGATTCCGGCGTCGTTTCGAACGCAGGCCCGCCGATCCGCGGATGGGGCCGGCGGCCGAGCGTCACCCGGCATCGAGCCGACCCCGGAGCGCCAGGCAGCCGCGCACGCCCGCCTCGACGCGGCTCGTCAGGCGTATGCCGGCGCCGAGCTGGATGTCGGAGACCGCCAGTTGGGAGCCGCGATTCGTCTCGATTCGCGCCTGGCAGAGGGCGGGATTGCCCTGCTGGAGACGACCCTCGAGCCGGAGCCGGCGGCGGACCGTCTGCTACTCTACGGCGACTTGCTCCGCGCCGCGGGGAGGGAGGCCGACGCCGATGTCGCCTTCGATCGCGCCGCGCGAGGTGGCCCCGACCCGACGCTCAAGGAGCAGCAACCCTGATGGAACGCACCCTCGTCCTGGTCAAGCCCGACGGTGTCCAGCGTGGGCTGGTTGGCGAGATCGTGTCTCGGTTCGAGCGCAAGGGCCTCAAGCTGATCGGCCTCCGGTTTCTGACCGTTTCGCGCGAGCTTGCCGAGCGCCATTACGCCGTCCATCGCGGAAAGCACTTCTACCCGGCGCTCGTTGACTTCATCACCGCCGGGCCGGTTGCGGCGGTCGCCCTCGAGGGCCCCGACGCGGTGGCGACCGTGCGCCGCATGATCGGGCGCACGATGCCGAACGAGGCCGAGCCCGGAACGATCCGGGGCGACCTGGGAATCAACGGCCTGCGCAACCTGGTGCACGCCTCTGATAGTGCGGAGACCGCGCAGCAGGAACTGACCCTGTGGTTCGGGCCAGACCAACTCCAGGGCTACCAGCGCGAGATCGACACCTGGGTGGTGGCCGAAGAGCCGAAGCGCCCGTAGCCGGGCATCCAGGCCGCGGGGGTCGACCCATCCCTGCCGGAGAGGCCCGCGTAGGTCGGCAGCTCCAGGAATCCGATCCGGTCGAGTGGGAAGTAGCGGAGCCAGGCCCGCCCGATGATCAGGTCGCGCGCGATCGGGCCGAAGAAGCGCGAGTCCTGGCTCACCGGACGGTTGTCGCCCATCACGAAATAGGATCCGCCGGGGACGATCCATGAGTCGGTGCCCGCGGCGTCGCGCGGCAGGGTGGACGCGGTCGTTCCGTCGATGCCGAGCACCACGTAGGGCTCCTCGAGGCGCACCGCGCTGCCTCCCGCCGGCGCCACGTACACGCGGCCGTTCTCCAACTTGACGGTATCGCCGGGCAGCCCGATCACGCGCTTGATGAACGGGACCCCGCCCTCTCCGAACCCCGCGGCCGGCTGGAAGACGACAATGTCCCCACGCCGATAGTCGTTGAAGCGCGGAGAGATCTTGTCGATCAGCACGTATTCCGAAGGCGTGATGGTCGGGATCATCGAGTTCTGCTCGACCTGGAACGGCTGCGCCACGAAATTGTGGATCAGCAGATAGATGACCAGGGTCAGGACCAGCGTTTCAACGATCTCGAGTGCGCAACCGAGCCCGCGACGGGTGCTGCTCGGCTCGCGCCGGGCGGGCTCCCCAGCGGTAGGGGTCATCTCCGGGGAGTAGGTCATCGAGTCTCCGTGCCTGGTGACGGGGAGCGCGGCCGGTAGCATAGCGCACGCTCTCGCCTGCCTCCCGACCCCGGTTCGGGGGCCTCGCGGAGGCCCGCACCTATAATCGGCAGGTCCATTCGCGACCGGTAACGGGCCGCCCAGAGCGCCCGCGGGGTTCTGTGACGATGCGTGGCGCTCTCCTGCGCAGCCTGGCTGTCTTCGGGCTCGGCGCGGCCGTGTTGATCGTGATCCTGTACTTCGCTTCGACCGTTGACAGACACCCGCCAGAGGTCCTGCGCGTGGTGCTCACCCAGCATCTGGCCACCGACCCTTCGGTCGCGCTCACCACCTCCAGCATCGAGATTGACTTCTCCGAGCCGGTCGAGCATGCGGGGGCGCAGGCCGCCTTCCGCATCACGCCATCGGTGGTGGGCGCCTTCAGTTGGAGCAGCACGGCCATGACCTTCACCCCGTCGAGTCGGCTGCCGCTGCGCTCCTCGTTCGTGGTCCACCTCGAGCCCGGGGTTCGCGACGGGGCCGGGAATGCGATGTTGATTGCCTCTGCGCCATTGACCTTCGAGACGGTCGGCAATCCTGCGGTCCTCGCCACAACTCCCGCCGATGGAGCACAGGGTGTCCCACTCGACGCGCTGATCGAGATCGAGTTTTCGACGTTGATGGACACCGCGTCGGTCGAGCGGGGGTTGACGGTCAGCCCCGCTACGCCGATCCAGCTGCGTTGGAGAGGGGAGCGCGTAACGATCGAGCTGAGCGAGCCGCTCCTTCCCAATCGCGAGTACACCGTCCGGGTCGGGACCGATGCGCGCGACCAGGCAGGCACTCCCCTGGAGGCGCCCTACCGGCTCATCTTCGAGACGGTCAAGTCCGGCCTCGGCACGGTCGCGCTGGTGCCGGCCGCCGGGATCGAGGGGATCGCCGTGACCTCACCGATCGCGGTCCTCTTCGACCGCCCACTCGACCCGCGCAGCATTTCCGGCGACCTCCTGACCATCACTCCGTCGCCGGCGGGGTCGCTCGAGGTAGTGGCCGCTCCGGGCGCGGCTGGACTGGCCGGCGGGGGGCTTCGCCTGCTTCGCTTCCAGCCATCCGGCCCGCTGGAGGCGAACACCACGTACGAGGTCGAGCTGGCGGCCGGCCTCCAGGGAGCCGACGGGTCGCGCATGGTCCATCCGCTGACCTGGCGCTTCACCACCGGCGCGCCATCGGACGCGATGAGCAACCAGGTTGTCTTCCTCTCCGACCGCGGGGGGATCGCCAACCTGTGGGCCATGAACCCCGATGGCACGAACCAACGACAGCTGTCGGCAGAGCTCTCGCCGGTGGTCGACTACGCGGTGGCTCCGGACGGCCGCTCCTTCGTGGTCGGGGATGGAGCCAGCCTGGTGCTGATGAACGCCGATGGGAGCGACCGCCAGGTCTTGACCGAGGCGGGATTGATCGAGTTTGACCCCACCTTCTCCCCCGACGGCGCGCTGATGGCCTTCGGCCGCGCCGACCCCGGGACGGGCAATGGGCTCGGCATCTGGACCCGCTTCGCGAGTGGCGGCGATCCGCGTGCGGTCGAATTGTTGCCCGTGGTCGGGGCCGCTCCAACGCCCTCCCCGTCCCCGCAGGGCAGCGTCGCCACCTTGCGGGTGCCGCTGCTGCGGGCACCGCGATTCTCACCCGATGGCACCCGGCTGGCCTTCATCGACGATGGCGGCCGGCTGGAGATCGTCGATCTCGCGACACGACGCCGCCTGTCGGTGAAGCTGGGCGCGGTCACGCCGCCGATCTGGCTCCCCGACTCGAGTGGGGTGCTGCTTACCGCTCTGCCAGCGCCGGCCGCGCGGCTGCTCCCCGCCGGGCGGGCGGTGGTGCCGCTGGATCCTGCAGGGCTGCGCCTCTCCGCCGACCGCATCGCGGCATTGCGCGTGGTTCGCGTCTCGGCTGTTGATGGCACCGCGGTCGTCGTGGCCAACCTGGGCGCAGGCGCCGCGCGCCCAGCGGTCGATGATAGCGGTCGCAACGCCTATCTCATGCTCGATCCGACTGACCCATTGGGCGGCCGCCTGTGGGTCACCACCGCCGGGGGCGGGGCCAGCAGCGAGCTGCTGCCTGACGGCGCGGTGCGCGAAGCATCCGCTCTCTTTGCAACCGAGCCTGGGATCGTGGTGGTGGGTCGCATCCCGCTGACCGGCGCCACGGCGGGCCCGCTCGATGGGGTCTGGCTTGTTGACCTGGCGACCGGCCGCGGGACACAACTGGCGGTCGACGGCTGGCTCCCGCGCTGGCTCCCCTGAAGTTGACCCGTCACCGCGTTGACGGCTACCATACCGAGGCCTCGCTGGCGGGCGCCTGACCGTGCAATCCCCGCCGGCGTTTCTGTGTAGAGAGCCCCGGTTGAGAAGCGTCCGCGCGCTCCACCGCCATCGGAGGGATTCATGGAACTCCACCCCATCGTCTGGGTGATTCCGGTCGCCGGGATCGCCGCCATCGGCTTCGCGCTCTATCTCGCCTGGGATGTGCTGCGCGCCGATACCGGCACCGCTGCCATGCAGGAGATCGCCGGCACCATCTTCGAGGGGGCGGTGGCCTTCATTCGGCGCCAGTACCAGACCATCGGCCTGCTCGCCCTCGGCGGGGCGGTGCTGATCGGCCTGGTGATCGCCCTTGTCGAAGGCAAGGAGGTCGCCGATACCAGCATATTCGGCCTTGACCTGGGGATTCGCACCGGTGTCGCGTTCCTCGTCGGTGCCGCCTGCTCGATGGCCTCGGGGATCATCGGCATGTTCATCAGCGTCAAGGCGAACCTGCGCACAGCCGCAGCCGCCCGCAGCAGTCTCGTCCGCGCGGTCCAGATCGCGATGCGCGGAGGCGCCGTTTCGGGCTTCCTGGTGGTCGCGCTCTCGCTCCTCGGCGTCTACGGGATCTTCACCCTGTACGGCGGCTTCACGCAGCCCGAGCAGGCCCCGTTCCTGATCGTCGGATTCGGCTTTGGAGCGAGCTTCGTGGCCCTCTTTGCGCAGCTCGGTGGAGGGATCTACACCAAGGCCGCTGATGTCGGCGCCGATCTGGTCGGGAAGGTTGAAGCCGGCATTCCCGAGGACGATCCCCGCAATGCCGCGGTGGTGGCCGACCTCGTCGGCGACAACGTCGGCGACTGCGCCGGCCGAGGCGCCGACCTGTTCGAGTCCACGGCCGCCGAGAACATCGGCGCCATGATCCTGGGAGTGGCAGTCTGGCGCATCGCAGCCGCAGCCGGCTGGCCGCACCCCGAAGGCTGGATCTTCTTCCCGCTGGTGGTGCGCGGATTCGGGCTGCTGGCGACCATGGTCGCCATCTTCTTCGTTCGCGGACGCGAGGACGAGGACCCCATGAACATGCTGAACCGCGGCTACTGGGTTACCACCATTCTGTCGGTCGGTGGGCTCGCCCTGACCACCTCCGTGCTGATGAATACCGCCGGGACCTCCGGCGGGAACGGGTGGCCGGTGTGGCTCTGGTTCTTTGGAGCCGGCCTGGTCGGCCTCGCCACCAGCGTCGCGTTCGTCTACATCACCCAGTACTACACCGCGGGAGCGTGGCGCCCCGTGCGTGAGATCGCCATCGCCAGCAAGACCGGCCCCGCGACGAACATCATCTCCGGCGTCGCGGTGGGTTTCGAGACGACCGCGGTCACCGCCATCACCATCGCGATCGCGCTCTTCGCGAGCCACTGGCTCGGCACGCAGGCGGGTCTCACCAACGCAGCCGGAAAGGATGTAGGCGGCATATTCGGGACCGCCGTGGCAACCATGGGGATGCTCATGACCACGGCCTTCATCCTGGCCATGGACACCTTCGGGCCGATCACCGATAACGC
>Ga0315281_10012077_pt1 | contig 11789 bp, 7 predicted proteins | sample YL17G07_0_MG_FD_204540 | JGI IMG/M metagenome (GOLD analysis project Ga0315281, IMG submission 204540) | Sediment microbial communities from Yellowstone Lake, YNP, Wyoming, USA - YL17G07_0 | ecosystem: Environmental > Aquatic > Freshwater > Lake > Sediment | place: USA: Wyoming | collected... | reverse complement strand
GCGAATCCCGATTCGAGTGCGAGGTCGACGGGTTCATGGTTTCGACCGATCGCAGCCGATTCGATCTCGAAATGATCCACGGTTGGCTCCGCGACCATTCGTATTGGGCCAGGGGAATTCCACGGGAGGTGGTCGAACGCGCGATTGCGAACTCGCTGCCCTTCGGGCTGTTCGCGGCGGATCGACAAATCGGATTCGCCAGAGTCATCACCGATTTTGCGACCTACGGCTATCTTTCGGACGTGTTCGTTCTGGAGTCGCACCGGGGGCAGGGTGGATCAAAAGCCTTGATGGCAGCGGTCATGGCTCATCCCGAGCTGGGTGAGCTTCGCCGCTGGGGGCTCGTGACCGCCGATGCTCAGGAGCTTTATCGTAAATTCGGATTCGTAGGAATCGAAGAACCGGGGCGGTACATGGAGATCGTGAGAAAGGACATCTATCTCACGACGAAAGGTGAAACGGAACCGTGACAGGAGCGGGACCCCGCGATGGCCCGTGGTGCGGCGGGCACGCTGGCTTCTCCGGTGAAGCGGTCCCGCCTACTTCACTTCCGTCATCTTCTTCTTCGCCGCCTGGGCGTAGTGGGTCTCTTCGATGAGCAGCTCCGCGCGGGGCGGGTCGTTCGCGCACTTCGAAAGAAGCTGTATCGCCTCGTCCTTTTTCCCCGGCTGGTAATCGAGGATGGCTTCCGCGAGAAAAAGCTGCGTCGTCTTGTTGAGCGGGGCGATGTCGTGCGCTTTTCGAAAATTCGAGAGAGCTTCGTCCCGGGAAACCCATCCGGTGACGAACGGGATTTTCGGGCTTTGGTGGTGGAGTCGCCCGAGAACCCGGTAACCTCCCCCTTCTTCCAGGCCCGGCTCGACGTCGATGACGGTCTGAGCCAGATCGCGGATCGTTCCCGCGGCGCCTTCCCGGGCGGCGGCAAATTTTCCGTAGGCCAGCGCCCATTCCCCCCAGCAGGCGGACGTCCAGAAATAAAGCGGCCCGCTTCCCGAAATTTTCCTGAGCGCCGCCGCGCGGGCCGTGCCGTTCGGGTGGCCGATCGCTTTTTCGAGCCGGGCGATTCCGTCGTCGCCGATTTTTCTCGCGTCACCGAAAAACTTTTTTCGCGCTTCGGAGTCGGCGCCGCAATACACGCCCCGAAAATAGAGAGCGCGCAGCAATTTCCAGCGGCCTTCGACGAGCTCAGGGTCCGGAGCCAGCGCGGCGCGGTAGGCGGCGACGGCGGCGTCGATTTCCTGGGGATTGGCGAGTGCTCCGGCGGCCCCTTCGGCGCGGCGCGCCCAATGAGCGTCCCCGTCGGAGATTCCGGCCGAAGCCGCGGACGGGGGCGGGGCGTCGGCCAGGTGAGCCGCCGCCGGAAACAGGGCGAGAATCGCCAGACAGGTAAATTTTTTCGCACGAGCGGAAGTTTTCCGAACGATCGATTTCATCCTGACACCTCCCGAGCCGACGCTTAAGAAACTCCGCGGATCATACTCCAAGGCAGCAGGTCAGATCCGGGCGCCGAGCGCAACGATCGCCGCTGCCGCAGCGGCGAACAGGAACCAGGCGGCGAGTTTGGCTCCCCAAATCATCCGGGTGCTGACCGGCAGCGTTCGAAGAAAATCCCAGCGTCCCGGATCGAATCGGTCACGCGCGAGTCGAAGGGCCGTGCCCGCGAGAATCACGACGGCGAGCATCGGGAAGCTGCCGCGGAGATTCGCGGCGAACTCGGTTCCTCCGCGGAATCGAGCCGCGGCGACCCAAAGAGGCGGAACGACGAGAAGCCAGCCCGCACTTCGAAGATCCCGAATGACGAGGAGGCGGATTTTTTCTGCGGTCGTCCCCGCCTGTTCGTTACGAGACATGGCGGGTCCTTGCTTCCAGCCGGGCTTCGCCGGGAGTTTTCCTTTCGCGCACCAGCTCGGCGTACAGCTCTTCGAGCCCGACCGGAGTGGCGCGCGCCTCGGCGACTCCCGGCGATTCGATGAATCGACGCCAGGTTGCCTCGTCGAAATTGTCGACCAGAAGCTCGAGCTCGCGGCCGCGAATCTTGACCTTGTGGCAAAACCAGAGGTCGAGGCACCGAGCGTCCTCCCCCTCGTTGACGAACTCGATCCGGCGTACCCGGGCCTCGAGCTCGCCGATCTCTCCCGCGAGGGCGACTCGCCCCTGACGAAGGACCATCAGGCTCGAGGCCGAAGAAATCGGACCGGAAAGAGCGCTGCTGGCCAGGATCGCTGCGCCGGGGCGATCGGCGAGGCCGGCTGAAACGGCGCTCCAGAAACGTTGACGCTCTCCGGGTTCGAGGGTGCGGGCCGGGTCGTCGATGATGAGGAGGGGAGGCTCGTGGGCGAGGGCGAGGAGGAGCGAGAGCCCGCACGATTCGAAGCTCGACAGCCGGTCACACCGTCTCGAACCCTCGATCCCGAAGAGCGATTGCAACGCGGCCGCCCTCTCGTGATTCCACGCCGGGTGAAATCCCGAGCACCACCGGATCATGCCGGCGACCGGGATGCGATCGAAAACCGGGGCGTCGGGAACGTAACCGATCGATTCCGTTCCGCGTACCCCCGCGTTCGATTCGCCGCCGAACAGCACGACCGATCCGGCTGCCGGCGCACGCAGGCCGATCAGCGTTCGGAGAATCGAGCTCTTTCCGGCGCCGGAGGGCCCGAGCAGAAGGAGCCTTTCGTGAGGCGAGACATCGAAACTCACTTCCGAAGCGGCAACTTCGCGTTCCCACTTCACGGTGAGTCCTCGGACGGAGACGACGGGAGCGGCGCTGATTTTGATGATGAGGTTCCTGTTTCGCGGCGGCAGAGCCGGTCCAACGGTCGGGACGATACCGCAGGCTCAGCCCATTTCGCCGTCCTCGCGATCGCGCGCGCCGGATCGGCCGGAATCCGCCGATTCGGACGAGCGGCCCCGGAAACGTCGTCGGCACCCTCGGGACCAGAGATAATGCAACTGGTGATTGAAGCCGTCATCCCGCCAGCCCCGGCTCCGCCGCTGGATCGAATTTTTTACGACGGACACTGCGGCCTTTGCCATCGAACCGTGCGTTTCGTTCTGAACCGGGACCGCGAGGGATCGATGTTTCGATTCTCGCCGATCGGCAGCGAAACGTTTTTGCACGAAATCCCGATGGCCGTGCGCGCCTCTCTCCCCGAGAGCGTCGTCGTCAAGACGCGGAACGGAGCCATTTTCACGAGGTCGGACGGAATCGTCGTCATTCTCGATCGGCTCGGGGGAATCTGGCGCTTCTTCGGGTGGGGCCTTCGGCTGTTCCCGCGCTCTTTCCGCGACGGCGGATATCGCGCCGTCGCTCGCGCACGCTACCTGTTTTTCGGACCGCCTGCGGATGTCTGCCCCTTGATGACGCAGGAGGAGCGGAGACGGTTCGACTGGTAGGCCGACGATTCAGGCTTCGCTTCCGCGAGTGGCCGCCGGCGTGAGAAACGAAAACCGGCTCGTCCGCCTCGGCAAAACCGCCGTCTTGTCCGCCCGATCGATTTCGGCGAGGTAAGCCTCTTCGAGCGTCGGTTCGACTTCGCGCCCGTAGAGGCGCTCTCCCGGGGGCGCGACCGCGCGCACGCGGATCCCCGCGAGAATACGCACGCGCGTAGTGACGCGGAAGTGCCGGCCGAAATCGCGGATCTCGGAGTCGGCGACGACCGATTCGAATACACGGCCACGCGCCGCCCGGACCATCTCGGCCGGGGAGCCGTCGAACCGGAGTCGGCCGCGGTGGAGAAGAAGAATTCGGGACGCGGTCGCTTCAACGTCGCCGGCGATATGAGTCGAGAGAATCACGACCCGTTCGTGCGCCGCTGCGAGGAGAATCTCGCGGAACTTGTTTCGCGATTCGATGTCGAGGCCGGTGGTCGGCTCGTCGACGATGAGAAGTGACGGGGCGCCGAGGAGCGCACGGGCGATTCCGATTCGTTGCCTCATTCCGCCGGAGTAGTCGCGCACTTTTCGTTTGGCGTCCTGTTCGAGGCCGACTGCCACGATGAGCTTCTGGATCTCTTCGTGCCGGCCCCTGCGGTCGGTCATCCCGCGCTCGAGGGCCCAGTAATGGAGGAATTCTTCGGCGGTGAAGCCGGGATACGCGCCGAACTCCTGCGGAAGAAAGCCGAGACTGTGCCGGAAAATTGCGAGATTCTGCGGGAGAACGGGGGATCCGCGAAACAGGATTTGTCCGCGCGTCGGGAGGAGCAGACCGGTCAGGAGACGGAGGAGCGTGGTTTTTCCTGCGCCGTTCGGGCCGAGGAGACCGACGATTCCCGGCCCCAGCTCGAACGAAACGTCCTCGAGCGCGCGGAATCCAGATCGGTAGCGTTTTGTCAGGCTTCGGACCGAGAGCGACGCCTCGGTCGTGGAGTGAATCCACTCGGCCGGGCGGCGAATCTCACGGATCTTCACCGGATCGCGCCGTTTCCATTCGAGGGCGGCGAGAATGGCGGCCGGGAGGACGAGCGCGGCGGCCAGAATCGCGGCGCCTCCGGCGAGGCCGGCCGCTCGAAGCGGACCGGCCCAGATGTCCCGCACCGTGTCGGTGCCTGCGGTCGCGCCCAAGAACATGAGAGCCATCGCGAGCGCCCCCCCGAGAAGCGGCGCGAGCGATTCTCGCGCGGTGCGATAGACCGCCCGGGGAGGAGTCGTCCAGGCGGCGCGCCTCGAAGCGGCAGCGAGAAGCTCGGTGCCAACTGGCAAGGTGGCCGAGAGAGCGGCGGCGAGTGCGAAGAGAGTCAATTCGTCGACGCGGGATCCGCCGAGAGCCAGCAAGGGTGTGGCCGCGGCGAGACCCGCGGCGGCGGGAAGGAGGGCAGCGAGACCGGTCACGAGCGAGCTCAATCGAAACGACGCGAAGACGAAAAGAAGCAGCGGGACGAGCGCCGCGACGAAGACGATTCGGACTCTTTCTCGCGGCCAACTCGACCGGCGAAGAGAAGGTCGCTCGAGATCACAGCCCGGAGGAAGCTGCGTGAGGGAGAGGCTCTGATCGAGCCGCTGGCGCTGGTCCCGTGTCAATTCCTCGGTGCGATCATAGATTCCGAACCTGACGGGAAGAACGAATCGACCGGATTGTCGATGGATCGTCGGGAGGCCCCCCTCTTCATTCATCTGAAAGATTGCGGCGGGAACCAGAATCTCGTTTCCGGCGCGGAGCGGTGCGTCGAGAAGATCGGCGCGCTGCGGCACGGAGCCGGCGCCAACCGGTTCGAACCGCCCCTCGACCGAAAGCGTCCGGCGGGGACGACCGGCGAGCGGAATGGGCCAGCGGGGCGAGCTTTTCGAACGGAGAAGTGCCGCCGCCCGGCGGGCAAGCTCCGGGGAGGTTGTTGCTCGCGGCGAAAGTACGACCTTGATGGGAGGTGATTCCCAATCGGGACTAATTCGATTGTTGGCCAAACCGAACTGGATCGCCCGGTCGCGAAGTCGTTCGTATCCGGTTCGCAGCTCCTCCGCGTCGCCGCTTCGAAGGACGACGCGGTAAAGTCCACCGTCCTCGTCGGCCTCCGCGTGATCCTCGATGTCGTCGGAAAAATCGAGTCCGCTTCCGGAGCTCGAGCTTCTCCCCCCGCTTTCGACGATTTGCACGGAGCCGGTTCCGGATCGCAGGCGCATCCGAAGGCGGTGGCGAATGGCCGCGATCCCCTCGGAGTTCCGGCTGCGCTGACGGAGTTCGAGAAAAATGTCGCCCCTTCCGGGACGGATCTGACTCCAATAGCGCGTCAGCTCTTCGAGATCAGCGAGCTTCGATTCGAACTCGGAAATGTATTTCTCGGTCTGTTCCAACGTGGCGCCCTCAGGAAGGGTCGCTCGAATGCGGAGCCCGCCCCGATCGGCTGAAAGTGATCCGGATCGCGGGTCGAGACTCCCGCCGAAGAGCGTCAGCAGCGCGTAGATGGTCGTTCCGGAGAAAAGGAGAATCGTCGCCGGGTCGCGCATGAAGCCTCGAAATTTTTTCCCGGCACGCAGTGAGGAAGCCCGCGTCGATCGTGGAGGAGGCGGGACGAGAAGTGCGAGAGCGGACGCGGCGAGTGCGAGGGCGAACGCTCGTCCGGGCAGCGAAAGCAAAGGAGCGAGCGTTCCCCCGGCGAGGGCAACAGCGACCGGGAGGATTCCGCCGGCGCTCGCGAGAGTTGCGGCCGAACCGGCTCCGGCTCGGACTCCGGCCGCGAGGCGCAAAAGGGCCAGCGGAAACGAGGCCGCGACCGCGATCGACAGCGCCGTCAAAGTTGTTAGGTCGAGAGGGATTCCGGCAAACCAGTAAACGTTGAGGGCGGCAGCGAGAGCGAGAAGAGGGGCGCCCGCCAATCGAAGCGCTCCCGGGAGGCCCGCGATCCGGGCGCCCGCAAAGGTCAGCGCCGCAATTGCGAGGAGGAAGCCGGTCAAGAGCCGCCGGAGCAAACGCCCGAGCGGCTCGGCCTCACTTTCGAGGATCGTGAAATCGAACGAACCCGGTAACTCCTGATGAACGTCGGACTGAAGTCTGCGGAGGCCTCGATCGACGACGAAAGGGGAGACGTCGGTTTCCTTCTGAACGATGAGCGCGACCGCGCGTTTCCCTTGTAGATGCGACAAGGACTCGGGTTCGGCTCTTCGAATTTCGATCGAGGCCAGCGACCCGAGCGGGAGGGCCTCACCGCCGGTCCGGATCGGAATCGACCGGAGAGCGGCGGGGGTGATCGTTTCGAGTCGGGCGACGCGGGAGAGAACGGCAGTTCGCCGCCCAAGGAGATCGTAGTTCCCGAGCCTCGGAGTGGTGGCCGATCTGAGGATTGTCTCCCGAACGCGGTCGATCATCGGATCGTCCGGCCCGCTCGCGTGATTCAGGCGAACGAGGATCTCTTCGGGTGCGCCGCCGTAGATTTGGACGTCCTTGACGCCGGAGACAGAACGGATTCGATCGGAGATTGGAACGCACTGCGACTCGGCTTCTTTGCCGGTCAAGACCACGATGGCGGTCTGACCACCGTTTCCGCTCGTGGCGGGCCAAACGTCCAGCGATGCCCTTTCGGGCAACTCGGCGCGAAGCCCGGCGAGCTCGGAGAGAAGCCGCGATGTCTTTCGATTCGCGTCGGTCCCGGAATCGAATCGCACGTCCGTCCAGAATTGCGCGGCTGAGACCTGACCGCTGATTCCGCGGACTTGTCCCAGTGAGCGGATCGCCGATTCGATCGGCACGACCCACCGGCGAGTGACTTCGACCGGGTCGGTGGCGTCTGGAAGAGAGAGGGAAACCGCCAACGATGGAAAAGCGACATCCGGTTCGAACGAGATCGGCAGCCTCGACGCGGCGACTCCGCCGAGCAAGAGGACGGCGAGGACGACGACTCCACGGCCGACCTCGCGGCCGGATGCGCGGCGGCGATCGTTCAAGCGGCTTCCCGCTGTGCCGGAACGGCTCTCCGGCGAAAAGGCTCGACGAGCCGGTGAAGCAGAGGGACGAGCAGAAGCGACGCAAACGTCGACGTGAACAACCCGCCCACCACGGTGACTGCGAGGGCACGTCGTAACTCGACCCCTTCGCCTCCCAGAATCGCCAACGGCAACATTCCGAGCATCGTCGTTGCGGTGGTCATGATGATCGGGCGGTAACGCTCGGCCGCCGCCTGGCGGATCGCGTCGTCTTCTTTCTCCCCTGCGCCGCGCAGGTTTTCGATCCGGTCGACGAGAACGATCGTGTGGTTGACGACGATTCCCCCTAACAAGATCAATCCGATGAAGCTCATGACGTTGAGGCTTTGCCCGGTCGCGAGGAGCAGGACGAAGCCTCCTCCTGCGGCCACCGGCACCGTCGTCAAGATGAGAGCGGGGAGAACGAGCGACTCGTACGCCGCGGCGATCGTCAGGCAGACGAGGATCAGCGAAAGGATGAACGCGAGGCGGAGCTGCGAGAAGCTTCGGGCGACTTCGAGCGCTTCTCCGCCGAGCGTGGCGCTCTCGCCGGAGGAGAGGTGAATACGGCCGAGCAACTTCTCGAGGGCGAGGGCGTCGATGCGCGCTCCCGCTGGCCCGCCGCCTAAGACGAGGCGAACGGCGGGCCGCCCCTCCTGCCGAAAAATTCTCGACGAGCGAGTTTCGGATTCGAATCTCGCGAGAGCCGACAACGGAACGACTCGCGACGCGGAATTCGGAGAAGTTGTCGTGGAATATTGCGGGGATGTCGAGCCAGGGCGGTTCTTGTCGTCGATGGAACCGACGGGACCAATCGGAAATGCCGCGAGCAGGGCGTTCTTCGCCGCTTCGATTCGAATCTCCGGCTCGACTCCGGCCAAGTCGATTCTTCCCGAGTCGACCGGACCCAGCGATTCGCGAACCTCCGACTCGAGACGGCGGGGGTCGAGCCCGAGCCGGGCCAGTCTCGGCTCGTCCCACTGCAAGACCAGAGTGGAGCGGGGGAGGCGCGCTTCGTCCGGATGCGGGCGGAGGCCCGTCTCCTTTTCAACGAGGGCGGAAATTCTTTGTGCGAGAGGCGTAGCGGCTCGTTCTTCGGTCGCGGTCACGACGATTTCGAGCTTCGATCCGCCTCCTCCGACCGATTCGACGAACGCAGCGGAGCGCGGGGCAGAGCGAAGGAGCACGCCGGGCGTGGAATTTGCGAGACGTGTCAAGGAAGAGAGGGCCTCTCTCGCGTCGGCAGGAGTGGCCATTTCGATGTCGATCTGGCCGTGAGTGGGAATGACCGGTTCCCCGGCCCCGCGGCCGGATTCTTCCGGAAGACCGCGGAGCGCGGCGAACGAACGGGGAGTGAGAGGGCCGAGCGCCCGGCGGATGTTTTCTTCGAGCTGCGAGCCTCGCCGTCCCGCCTCGTCCGGCGAGAGCTCCGGCGGAAGCTCGTAGCGCAGACGAATCGCGCGGCCGGCGCCGGCGGGAAACAGCTCGCGGCGCAGTCCCCCCGCTGCCGCGAGCGTGAGAAGAGTCACTCCGATCGCTAGGACGATCGCCGGCGCCGGACGCGCGAGAAGCCGGCCTAACAAGTTTCGATACTCCGCGAGGCCGGGACTGCTTCCTCTCTCGGTTTGCGCTTTTTTCCCGGCGAGGAGCGGCGTGAGCGTCAGCGAGAACAAGAGTGACCCGCCGAGCGATACGGCCACGGCGAAAGCCTGTTCTCCGAAAAACACGCGGGCCAGCCCCTTGAGATAGAGGAGCGGAAGAAACACGACGACCGTGGTGATGGTGCTGGTCACGACGGCGAGGGCGATCTGACTCGTGCCGGAGAGTCGCGGATCGGTGGCGCCGCGGCTGCGCGCCGTTTCGATCGACTCGAGAACCACGATGGAATTGTCGACGAGCATTCCGGCGGCGAGTGCGAGGCCCGCGAGAGAGACAACGTCGAGAGGGACGCCGAAAAGGTGAAACGCTCCGAAGGAAGTGAGGAGCGATGCGGGTATCACGAGCGAGAGTGCTGCCGTTGGCCTCCAGCGGCCGAGCATGAATCGGAGCACGAGCGTGCCGAGGAGAATTCCGGCGAGAGCCGAGAGGCCGAGCTCCCTGAGGGCGGACGCGACCTCGCGGCTCTCGTCCGCGGCGATCTCGAGGTGGATCCCGCCGCTCGCTCTCTTCGAAAGCTCGGAAACCCGTTCGCGGATGGATCGAGCCAGTGCCACCGCATTGGCTCCCGGAGCCCGGTAGACGAGCACGAGAGCTCCCGGCTGGCCATTCCAGCGGAACGAGCTGCCGTCGCCGATCTCTTCGAGCGTCACGTCGGCGAGCTCGCCCAAGGGCGCCGAACCGCTCGCGGCAGGAACCGGAATACGCCGGAGCTCGTCGATTGAAGACACCGACTCACGCACGAGGAGCGGTCGAACGGTCGCACCATCCTTCACTCGCCCGGCCGAAATTGGGCGCCCCACCGATTCGAGTCTCAGGACCAGCTCCGACGCCGTGATCCCTCTCGCCGTCAATGAAGCGTTTCGCGGGCGAACGACGGCGCGAAGGGGAGAAAATCCGGCCGTTTCGATCCGTCCCGCACCGGGAAGCCGAGCGAGCTCTTGTAGCAAAACCTTTCGCGCGAAGCTCGCCCGGACCGAACCGGTTTCGCCGCCGAGCACCGCGACGCTGACGATCGGCGAGACATCGCCTCCGGTGACGGTGACGTTTTGCTCATCGAGACGAAATTCCGCCGCCCCTTCGAGCCGGCGCTCGGCGTCGATTCGAAGGCGGTCCGCGTCGGTCTGCCATTCGGTCGAGACGACGATCCGCCCCGAGCCGTCTTCGGTCTCGCTTCGGATCGAAGCGCAGCCAGGAAGCGAGGAGAGGCGATGCTCGAGCCGCTCGGTCCATCCGCGAAGCATCTCTTCTTGAGACCTCCCGGCAGCGCGCGCCGTGATGACCAGCTTCGGCCGTTCGATTTCCGGAAGTAGCGAAACCGGGAGGCGGAACAGTGAGAACGCGCCTAACAAGGCGAGCGTCGTGACTCCGATGAAAGTCGAAACGGGACGGGAAAGGGCGAGCTTGTGCACTACTTCTTTCCCGCCGGCGTCCCCGATGCTGCTGCCGCCGCCGCCGTCGCCGCTTCGACGGGCGCTTCGATCACGAGCGATCCGTCAGTGAGGAACGCCGCGCCTGATACGACGATTCGATCCCCTTCATCGACGCCGCGGCGAACCTCGACTCTTCCGCCCCCGCGCCCGGCGATCTCGACCCCGACGCGGCGCGCTTTCGAGAAACGGGCCGATTGCCCGGAGGATTCGAGCGTGAAGACGCTCGCCCCTCCGCTTCCGAGGGAGAGAGCCTCCTCGGGCACGGTGAGTGCGGACGGAGAGCTCTCGAGCTCGACTCTCATCTCGATCCCTTCTCCCGGGGCCGGAACGTCTTTCGCACCATCAACGTCGGCGACGACGCGAATCGTTCCGCCGGGATCGACGACCGAGGCCACCTCACGAATCTTTCCGGTGCCGGCCGGTTCACTCACTCCCGGCAAGGTGAAACGAACCGAGAGCCCGGGATGGAGCCGCACTCGGTCGGCGGCCGCGGCCGAAGCCTCCACTCGCGGCCGCCCGGTGGCGGCGAGCTCGGCGACGATCGATCCGCTTCCGATCTCGCTTCCCGCAGGGTAATCGCGGCTCAGCACGAGCCGCCCCGCCGAGGGCGCCTTGATCGCAAGCCGCCCCGAATCCCGCGCTGCGCTCAGAAGTCTCTCCTGCGCGAGGTGAGCGTTCGATTCGACCGAGCCAAAGGTGTCTTTCGAGACGACGCCCTCGGCGAGCCCCTTCCGGTTTCGTTCGAGCTCCTCGTTCGCAAAGTCGGCGCGGAGCTTCGCCTCGGCGAGAGCGAGGCGCGCGTTTTCGTTTTCGACGAACGCGATGGTTTCGCCAGCGGCGACGACCTCACCGGTCCGCAGCCCGCCGGCAAATCTTTTCGGAAAAGAAATCAATCCCTCGCGGATCGCGACGAGAGGAATCGTTTCCGATGGGCGGACCGTGCCGAACAAGACCAAGGTCGATTGATGCGGCCGCCGGTGAACGACTTCCGTTCGCACCGCGATTCCGACCGGCTCTTCCTGGTCTTGACGCTGCTGCGAGCAGCCGGAGGCCAGAAATGAGATTGCCGCAAGGCCGATGAGAGAATGGACGGCGGCGCAGCGGATTCCCGAAAATCGTTTGGCTCTCATGAAGTCTCCCGTTCGGTTGAATTCAAGATAACAGCGTCTCGGGCCGCATGATCCGGCGCCGGGCGTAGAGGTAGAAAACCAAAGTTGTCAGGGCGAGAACCAGGTCGTGCCAGAACCAATCGAGCATCGGATCCCAGGAAAGGAAAAAGCGTCCGGTCGGTTCGTAGGCGCCGGGGAT
>Ga0315281_10012075_pt1 | contig 11792 bp, 10 predicted proteins | sample YL17G07_0_MG_FD_204540 | JGI IMG/M metagenome (GOLD analysis project Ga0315281, IMG submission 204540) | Sediment microbial communities from Yellowstone Lake, YNP, Wyoming, USA - YL17G07_0 | ecosystem: Environmental > Aquatic > Freshwater > Lake > Sediment | place: USA: Wyoming | collected... | reverse complement strand
CCGCGGGTCCATCTCGAACGCGATGGACATCGAGTCGGGCGCCCAGGTCCAGCGGCGCGCCAGACGCGGCTCGAACCCGCCGTCACCAATCGTGTTCAGCCGCGGGCCGATCTCGGCGAGCCGATCATAAATCTGGTCGGCCACCGTCCGGCTGAAGAGGTCCACGATCACCGCCGGCGGCCCGGGATTCCACGACGCGGACACACCAATGACGATCGTGCCACCCGTGGCGGCGTTGCTGCCCTGGTCCGCGCATGCAGCGAGCGCAAGAAGGAGCCCGGGGCCTGCGAGTCTGACGACGGTCATCGGCCTGAGGTGAGTCAGTGGGTGGTCGGTCAAACGCAAAACACCAAGGAACCTCTGAACAGTTGTCATTCTGAGGCGCACATTCGCTCGCTCAGTGCTGGCTCCGGGACGAAGAATCTACCATTTCAGAGTGGGACGGCAGATGCTTCGCTTCGCTCAGCGATTGACTTGTTCAGAGCCCTTTAGGATACGGCGGCGCCGAGTGCCGTCAAGCGAACACAGGCGATCAGCGCCGCCACGTCCATGCGTCGTCGATGTAGGTGTTGCGCAGGGTATCGGCTGCGGCCCGAACTTCCGGCTCTGGGTCCAGTGTCGGCGGCGTGCCGCCCAGCGTGGCGGCGAGCGCCGCCGCGATCGCATCCGCCACCTCGGACACGCTCGGCTCCCGCCCGATGGACTCTGCCAGCGTCGCGGCGTCCGGCGGGTTGGCCCAGCCGTCGTGCATGAGGTCGCCGATGACGCCCTGGTCGTCGCGCACCAGGATCGAGCCGTGCTGCAGCAGCGCGCCGCCGCGGCGCCATTGGGCGCTGCCCACCAGCTTGCGGTCGCCAACGGTGATTTCGTGTTCCGACGGCGCGTCGAAGCACGGCCGCACGCCCGGCGGAATCGACGCCGCTCCAACGGCCAGAGTGGCGTTCACGCCGAGCCGCGCCAATCCGCCCAGCAGCACCCTATTAATGAAGTCGTAGGCGGCCGCCGCTTCGGCGGCAGTCGCCGTGGGCAGGGTGGCGCTGTACGTGACTTCATGATCATGCAGCAGCGCACGACCGCCCGTGGGACGTCGCACGATCGCAACGCCCAGCCGCCGCGCCGCGTCGAGGTCATACGCGCCGCGCGCGCGCTGGTTGCGTCCGAGCGACAGCGTTGGCGCGCTCCAGCTGTACACCCGGAACACGGCCTCGCCGGTTCGCGCGACTCGGCCCATCAGCGCGTCGTCCAACGCCATGTTTCCCGGGCCGTCGCCGGCCGGTGAGGTCAAGAAGTGCCACTGCATCGACGAATACATAACTTTCCCGCCATGACTTCGACTACTCCCAAGGCGCCGCAAGACGCCGGCAGCTTTGTTCCGCGACACATCGGTCCCACGCCGGCCGACACCAAGGCGATGCTGGATCTGCTGGGCTACAAGACGCTCGACGCCCTGATCGACGCGACCGTTCCCGAGCGCATCAGGATGGCGAAGCCGCTGGCGATCCACGAGGGCTGGTCCGAGCGCGAAGCCCTGCAGGCGTTGCACCGTGTTGCTTCCCGCAATGAGCTGTACCGCTCGTACCTCGGCATGGGCTATAGCGACACGTTCACGCCGCCCGTCATCCAGCGCAACATCCTGGAGAATCCCGGATGGTATACCGCGTACACGCCGTATCAGGCGGAAGTCGCGCAGGGCCGGCTGGAGGCGCTGCTGAACTATCAAACGATGGTAATGGACCTGACGGGCATGGAGATCGCGAACGCGTCTCTGCTGGACGAGGCGACCGCGGCCGCGGAGGCGATGCATCTGTCGCAGGCCGTGAAGGGCGACGAACGAGCGACGTTCTTCGTGTCGAACGAATGCCACCCACAGACCATCGATGTGGTGAAGACGCGCGCCAAAGCGCGCGGTGTCGAAATCGTCGTCGGCGATTTCCGGACGTTCGCGTTCGACGCGACTGTATTCGGCGCGTTGATCCAGTATCCAACCACAGACGGCGCGGTGGTGGACTACCGCGGGTTCTGCGAACGGGCCCACAAGGGTGGCGCGATGGTCACCGTCGCGTCGGATCTCCTCGCGCTCGCGCTGCTCACGCCGCCGGGCGAGTGGGGCGCGGACGTGGTCGTGGGCAACTCGCAGCGGTTCGGCGTGCCGATGGGGTTCGGCGGGCCGCACGCAGCGTTCTTTGCCACAAGGGACGAATTCAAGCGGTCGTTGCCTGGCCGGATCATCGGCGTGTCGCGCGATGCGGACGGGCGCGCTGCGCTGCGCATGGCGCTCCAGACGCGCGAGCAGCACATCCGCCGCGAAAAGGCGACGAGCAACGTGTGCACCGCGCAGGTCTTGCTCGCCGTGATTGCAGGGATGTACGCGGTGTATCACGGGCCCGAGGGCATCCAGGCGATCGCACGCCGCGTTCACCGGTTCGCCAAGGCGCTTGCCAGGGGCGCGCAGGACCTGGGCTGTTCGGTGAAGCACGACGTGTTCTTCGACACGGTGCGTATCGAGGTGGGGCAGGGCATGGCAGCCTCCATCGTCGGCCGCGCTCGCGCGCAAAAGATCAACTTGCGACAGATCAGTACGGACGCCGTGTGCGTCGCGCTGGACGAAACAGTGACCGAGGCGGATCTGGGCGATCTGATGTCGGTGTTGGCTGGCGGCAAACGTGAGGCGCCCCAGGTGGCGGCGCTGCTCGCGGGCGTTGACGAGCGCTACGACGAGCGATTTGCGCGCACCAGCAAGTTCCTCACACATCCCGTCTTCCACAGCCACCGGTCCGAGACCGAGATGCTGCGTTACATGCGCAAACTCGAGTCACGCGATCTGTCGCTCACGCACTCGATGATCGCGCTGGGATCGTGCACGATGAAGCTCAATGCCACCGCGGAGATGATCCCCGTCACGTGGCCCGAATTCGGAAAGCCGCATCCGTTTGCGCCCGTGGAGCAGCTCAAAGGTTACATGGAAATGTTCGGCAACCTCGAGCGCGCGCTGGCCGAAATCACCGGGTTCACCGCGGTGTCGCTCCAGCCGAACGCGGGATCCCAGGGCGAGTACGCGGGCCTGCTGGTGATCCGCGAATACCACGAGTCGCGCAAGGAATCGCACCGCGACGTGTGCCTGATCCCGCAGTCGGCCCACGGCACCAACCCGGCGAGCGCTGTCATGGCGGGCATGCGCGTCATTGTGGTCAAGACCGACAGCACAGGCAACATCGACGTCGCTGATCTGAAGGCCAGGGCGAAGGAGCACGCGAAGCAACTCGGCGCGCTCATGGTCACGTATCCGTCCACGCACGGCGTGTTCGAGGAGGCGATCGTCGACATCTGCAAAACCGTGCACGAGTTCGGCGGCCAGGTGTATCTGGACGGCGCGAACATGAACGCGATGGTAGGGCTCGCGCGCCCCGGCGACATCGGCGCGGACGTGTGCCACCTGAATCTCCACAAGACATTCTGCATTCCGCACGGTGGCGGCGGCCCGGGCATGGGCCCCATCGGCGTCGCGAAGCATCTCGCGCCGTTTCTGCCGGGACACGCGGTCGTGAAGCTGCCCGGCGGCTCGGGCGCGGTATCGGCGGCGCCGTGGGGCAGTGCCAGCATCCTGCCAATCTCGATGATGTACATCGACATGATGGGCGGCGAAGGCCTGACGCTCGCGACCAAGATGGCAATTCTCAACGCCAACTACGTCGCCAAGCGTCTGGAGCCGTTCTATCCCGTGCTGTACAAGGGCACGAACGGCACAGTGGCGCACGAGTGCATCGTGGATCCGCGCGCGTTCAAGCAATCCGCCGGCGTGGAGGTGGAAGACATCGCCAAGCGGCTCATGGACTATGGTTTCCATGCGCCCACGGTCTCGTTCCCGGTGGCCGGCACGTTGATGATCGAGCCCACGGAGAGCGAGCCGAAGTCCGAGCTCGATCGGTTTTGCGACGCGCTGATTCAGATTCGCGAGGAGATCCGCGAGATCGAGTCAGGCAAGGCAGACAAGAGGGACAACGTGCTCAAGAATGCGCCGCACCCCGTGCGTCGCGTGGTGGCCGATGCCTGGCCGCATACGTATGGAAGGGAGCAGGCGGCGTTCCCGGCGCCCTGGGTGCGGGAGCACAAGTTCTGGCCGGCGGTCGGCCGCGTGGAGAGCGCGTATGGCGACCGGAACCTGATGTGCGCCTGCCCCCCAATTGGCGAGTACGACGAAGCGGTGGTCGGGGCGGGCAACTGACGGGCAGTCGGCCGGCTTTCGGTCTGCAGTTTCCTAGTGCCCGATGTGCGCTCCGTACGCAGCTGAATCCATCAGGTCGCTGTTTTCCGACGCATCGCTCAGCTTCATCTTCACCATCCATCCATCGGTATACGGCGCCGAGTTCACGAGTTGAGGCTCTTTCTCCAGTCGCGCGTTGATCTCGACCACTTCGCCTGAGACTGGCGAGAACAACTCGGAGACGGCCTTCACGGCCTCGATAGTGCCGAACACGTCGTGCTTCTTGAACTTCGCGCCAACCTTCGGGAGCTCGAGGTACACGATGTCGCCCAGCTCTCCCTGCGCGAAGTCGGTAATGCCCACCGCGACCATCTTCGCATCGCTCGAGAACCTCACGTACTCGTGGTCTTCGGTGTAGTGCAGGTCCTGGGGAATTTCGGCCATGGCTGAACTCGGGAAATTGGGATCTTGTCGGGACGATGAAACCTAATTCGCCCCAAGCCGGTCGGCGTCCCGCATCAGCACGCGCCACACGTCCGCTACGCGCTTCTCCAATTGCGCGCGTGTGCCGACGTTGTCGATGATGACGTCTGCCCGCGCGCGCTTGGCGTCGGCGGACATTTGCGCCGAAATCATGGCCTCTGCCTCTGGTCGCGACAGCTTCCGTTCTTTCACCAGTCGCTGCAGGCGCAGGGCCCGGGGCGCGTCCACCAGCACCACACGGTCGAATCGGGCCGACATGTCCTTCTCGTACAGCAGCGGAATGTCACACACAACGATGCCGTCGCCCCGATCCCGCGCGGCGCTCAGCAACGCTTTGCGCAGCGTTTCGACGCGCGGATGCACGATGGCGTTCAGCGCGTCACGCTCCGCCGGATTGGCGAACACGATGCGGCGCAGCGCGGCGCGGTCCAGCGTGCCATCCGCCACGACGACGGCTTTCCCCCAGCGGCGCACGATTGCGTCGAACGCCGGCGTCCCGGGCGCGACCGCCTGGCGCGCCAGCACGTCGGCATCGATGAGCGTTGCCCCGCGGGCCGCAAAGATCTCTGCGACCGCCGATTTTCCGCTCGCGATATTGCCGGTCAGGCCTACGAGAAGCATCGTCCGCCGTTGGGAGCGCCAGGAAACCTCTGGACAAGTCCAATTGTCATCCTGATCCCTTCGCTGTCATCCTGAGCCCTGCGCTGTCATCCTGAGCGAAGCGAAGGATCTTCGCCTTGCTCAGGGTGAACTCCGCGAAGGATCTGCCGTCCCACTCTGCATCAGTGGATTCTTCGTCGCGGAGCCAGCACTGAGCGAAGCGAATGGGCGCCTCAGAATGACAATTGTTCAGAGGTTCCCTAGTTTTGGTCGGGATGGCCACGCTACCAATGTACGCTCGAGCGTCAACGACTTCAGCAGGACGGTATTGAATGACGGCACGAACCGATCGCTTGCCGGACGGGCGCGCGCGAGAGCAGGATCCCGGAGCCGAGCTTCAAGCGCTCATCCGACGCCAGCTCGAACTCATTGGAGAGAACCCGGAGCGTGAGGGTTTGCTGGACAGCCCCACTCGCGTCGCCAAGAGCATGCGGTGGCTTACGCAGGGCTATCGCACGTGCGTACAGGACGTGGTGGGCTCCGGCGTGTTCTCGGACGATGGCCACCGCAACATGGTGATGGTGCGGGACATTGAGTTGTACTCCCTGTGCGAGCACCACATGCTGCCGTTTTTCGGCAAAGCCCACGTGGCGTACATCCCCAACGGCAGGATCCTTGGCTTGTCCAAGATTCCGCGCATCGTGGAGGTGTTCGCGCGCCGGCTCCAGGTGCAGGAGCGGCTCACGGATCAGATCGCGAGCGCGATCGAAGACGTACTCAAGCCGACCGGTGTGGGCGTGGTGATCGAAGCGTTCCATCTGTGCATGATGATGCGCGGCGTGGAGAAGCAGAACTCAAAAACCATTACCAGCGCGCTACGCGGCTCGTTTCGCGATGATGCCAAGACGCGCGAAGAGTTCCTTTCGCTCGCTTACGCAAAGCGTGACTAGGCACTGGTCACTGCTCAGTCACAGCAGCAGCGCCTGGTCCTCATCCCGCCGCGGCACCTTGTGGCACGCGCGGCAACGCGCTTCGTACGCCTCCTGCCCGCCCACCATGATCGTGGGGGAGTCGTAGCGGGCCGGCTTGCCGCCAATCAGTCGCTGGTTGCGGCTCGCGGGGCCACCGCACACCACACAGATGGCGTGCAGCTTGTCCACCAACTCGGCGACCGCCATCAGTTGCGGCATCGCGCCGAACGGCTCGCCTCGGAAATCGAGGTCCGTGCCCGCGACGATCACCCTGATACCGCTCTGGGCGAGTGACGTGACGAGTGCCACGACGCCGGCATCCAGGAACTGCGCTTCATCGATGCCCACCACCTGTGTGTCGGCTTGCAACAGCGCGATGATCTGATCCGTGGTGTCGACCGGAACGGCCTGCACGGTGCGCCCGTCATGGCTCGACACCTGGTACACGCCGGCATAGCGGCCGTCGAGGTGCGACTTGAAGACCTGCACTTTCTTGCGGGCGATCACCGCGCGACGCAGGCGGCGGATCAACTCTTCGCTCTTGCCGCTGAACATCACGCCGCTGATGACCTCGATCCAGCCGCCGGTGGCGGGGAAAGGCATGTCGCTGATCACGCCTCCAAACTACAACGCCCATCGGACGTCTGGTCCACCGGCATCGCGACCCGTATTCTTTACGAGACGGCGGTCGGGCCGCAATGGAGCGGCACGCCATGCAACCGTTGGGTGCCACCGCGGCGCTCGCGTGTCCGAGATTCGGCAGAACAAGGAGAGTCCCGTGAAGATCCCCATCCGAATCGAACCCGCCGAGGAAGCGGCACCCGGCGTTGACTACCGCTGGGACGCGGACACGGAGATCCTGTCGGCGCGGGTCAAGTCGCAAGCCTCCGGCCAGGGCATGTCCGGCTCCGTTGAACTCGAGGGCGCCGATGGCTCATGGCTGATACTCGACGTCGCCGCCGGACGCATCAACGGCGTTGAGGTCGCGGTGTGGCCCGACGTTCAGAAACGCAGCTCGCTCGTGCCGCCGGTGGCCGTCGAGGACGCGCGGGTATCGGTGCCGTCCCATGCGTCGCAGCCGGATGTGGCGGCGATAGAAGTCGAAGTTCCGCTGGTGGCCGAGGCCGACGAGGCCGAACGCGTGTTTCATTTCCGGCTCAGCGGCACGAAGCGCGCGCGCACGTTACGATTCGCGCGGGACCTGCTGCTGGACGTCGACGGCTCCAACCATCTCGTTGGCCTCTGGATGCTCAACGTACCGCCATTCCCGGCCCAATCATGATCACCACCATCGTGCTGTGCCGCGTCGATCCCAGCCGCATCCCGGACGCGGCGAAGTTGCTCGCCGGCATCGACGGTGTAGACGAGGTGTACTCCGTGTCAGGCGACTGGGATCTCGTGGCCGTGGTACGCGTGCGCGAGTTTGAGCACATCGCCAAGGTGGTCACCGAGATCTTCCCCACGGTGCCTGGCCTCCAGCGCACACAGACCCTGACCGCGTTCCGGGCCTATTCCAAGAAGGACACGCAGCAGGCCTGGGACATCGGCGGGCAATAACGGTGCTCGGCCGCGCCTGCGGCGCGGATCTAACTGTGCTCGGCCGCGCCTTCGGCGCGGATCTAACGGTTCTCGGCCGGCGCTTCGCGCCGGATTCATCGCAGTTCCGCGGAGCAACGGAAAATCCGCGCAGCGGCCGAGCACCCAATCCGGCCCGAAGGGCCGGCCGTTTGATCCGGCCCGAAGGGCCGGCCGTTTGATCCGGCCCGAAGGGCCGGCTGTTTGATCCGGCCCGAAGGGCCGGCTGTTTGCTCCGGCCCGAAGGGCCGGCTTTCGTTAGGATGCACGGGTGATCACGGTGAGCGACTCCACGTTCATGGCGGTACGCCGCCGGTTGGCCGCCGCTCTGAGCGACGCCGGCCCCGCAGGCGCGCCGCGTCCGCTCGAGATATCGGAGCGTGGCGCGCGCGAAGCGCCCGCCATCCGAGAGGCCACCGTCATCGAAGGCGATCGGCTCACCGCACGCGCGGTGCCCGGCGCGCCGGAGCCGCGGTTCGACGCATTTCTCGACGGATCGCAGATCACGCTCGTGGCCCGCTGGCACGAAGCGGTTCCCATCGTGCACGGCTCGGTTGCTGCCGCCATCCGGCAACGGCGTGGGCGGCGCCTCACCACCTGGGGTTCGCCGATCGTACGTCGAGCACTCTACGCCCCGCTGCCGCTGCTGCCCAAGGCGGTGTCGCGTGCGCTCGACTCGGCAGGCATCGACATCGTGGACACGTTGGCCCGCCGCGACGCGCCGTCCAGCCATCCGTTCGCGCTCCAGGACGTGGCCTATCAGTGTGTCATGGCAGACCGCGAGCGCGTGGAACAGGAACTCGCCGCCCAATGGTGCTCTGCCGAACGCGGCCTTCTGTTCATTGACGGGGGCATCGCCGCCTCGGCGACTGTGGCGCGCGCGACGAACGTCGTGGGCGTCGTGAAAAGCCATCAGACGCTCTACGCCGCGGCCGACGACCTCGGCGTCGTCACCTCACTCAAGTCGGGCGAGCGGTCCAGCGTGATGCGCGTCGAGGGTACTGCGAGGCCGGCGGTGGCCAGCTGGTACCTGCGCACTGCAGACGCCGCCGGCCGCGATCCGTTTTGGGGCCTCGTGCGCGTCGAAGTCTCCCTCGATGCAGACGCACAGGGCGCGGCCCTCACCGGGCGGGCCGACGAAGTCTCGCGCTGGGTCCTCGCGGAGAAGCTGCCGCTCTCGGTGCCCGACCCGCGCTGGGACCGGATGGCGTACGGCATCCGCGACACCGAGGAATACCTCCGGGCTGTGCAATGAACGCTCCCATAGTTGGTCGCATTGTCGCCACCGAAAAGCGCCCCAACACGGCGCACGAGTTCCATTTCTGGACCTCCCTCGATTCGCCCATCGGCATCGGCACCATCGTGCGCGTGGACGGTGAACATCCGGTGAACGGCCAGCTGCCGCGCGTGTACGGCGTGGTCGTCGAAGGCTTCAGCTATACGGACCTTCAATCGCCGATCCACGACGTGCTCGGACACGACGGGGCGCCGGCGAGCGCCGCGCAAGCGGCCACGCTCCGGGCCGAGATCCGCCTCTACACGGCACATGTGCTGCGACAGATCCCCGAGGAGCCGCTCCAGCCGGTGCCCATGGGTACCGTGTCGCTCGCGATGGACGAAGACGTGAACGTCGCGCTCCGGATGGACACTTATCTCACGCCCGGCAAATCCACCGGGATTCCGGCCGGCGTGTATCGCGCGGGTTCCATGGAAGCGCCCATTTATCTCGACGCCGAGTTCTTGTGCGGTCCGGAAGCGGCACACCTGAACATCTCCGGCGTGTCCGGGCTCGCCACCAAAACCAGTGCCGTCGAGTGGCTGTTGTCGTCGATCTTCACGCACTTTCCGACGCAAAAAGGATCCGTCGCGGCGGTGTGCTTCAACGTGAAGGGTCCGGACCTTCTGTTTCTCGACCAGCCCGGCGAGATCGACGACGCCGATCGCGCGATCTACGAACGGCTCGGCGTGAAACCGGGGCCATTCGAGAAAGTGCGCTACTTCGCGCCGTACACGGCACAGGGCTTCTCGCTCAACACACTGCGCTCGAACGAAGAGTTGGCGCACAACGTCACGCCGCTCACGTGGGGCCTGAACGAAGTGATGCAGTTCGCCGAGGTGTTGCTCAACCGCGACGACCTCGACGCCAAGGCAGACGCGCTGATCGATTTTCTCCAGGAGCGAGTGATCAATCGCGACTTCACGGATCCGGTGCTGTCCACACCGCATCGCGTGCGCTCGTTTTCGGAGCTGGAGGCCTTCTTCCGCGACCTGCTGCGCGGCATGGAAGACCGCGGCAGCGCCGAGCACTGGCGCACCCATCATGTGGCCACCATTCGCAAAGTGCGCAACCGCTTGTCCAACATCTCCACGCGCTGCGCCGGATTGGTCACCGACGAAGGCTCGGTGAGCGACCTGCCGTTCGGGAGCTTTCAGGACCGCACGGTGTATGTGGTGGACGTCGCCTCGCTCGAAGAAGATGCGCAGGATCTGATCTTTGCCCGCGTCGTCTCCAAACTCCGCGAGCACCTCGAGCGGCGTGACCTCGGCGTGAGCCACGTGATTGTGTTCGTCGACGAACTCAACAAGTACGCGCCGGGCGACGGGCCAGACACGTACGTGCGCAAGATGCTGCTCGACATTTCCGAACGCGGACGCTACCTGGGCCTCGTGCTCTTCAGCGCGCAGCAGTTCCGGTCGCAGGTGCATCGTCGCGTCGTCGGCAATTCAGGCACCGCGATGTACGGCCGCATGGATATGGACGAACTCGCCACGCCCGGGTACGCCGTGCTCAGTCCCGCCACCCGCACCAAGCTCGCTACGCTCGAGAAAGGCCAGCTCATGGTGCGTCACCCGCACTTCTCGCAGCCGATCTTCGTGCGGTTCCCGCGACCCGCCGTGTTGCGTGGCCGCGACGGCGCGGAAAAGTTCCCGCCTGCGATCGACGTCCCCATCGAGGTGGCCGTGCTCCGGTCACTGCGCCCGCTCGACCCATCGCTCTCACTCGATTGGGTCAAGCAGACGATTGCCGGTCACGACGACGCGGTCGTAATTCGTGCGCGCAACGAGACCCTCCAGGCCCGTCCCGAGCGCGTGCAGCAATTTTTCGAATCGCGATTCCGCCGCATCGTGCCGTCGGAACCCGTGACGGCGCCCGCGGCGGTACCGCTCCGTGGCCGGCCTCGCGACGACCCGTACGGGTTCTGATGTCTCGCGTTGGGCGATCAATTCTGCTGGTGACGCTTGCGGCCGCGAACGCACACGCGCAGAAGGTGCTGCTGGAACTGCGGCCGCACGCCGACGACACATTGCGCATGCAGCTCGATCAGGTCACCGAATTGAGCGGGGCGCGCCCTGGTGAAACGCCGGCGCTCGCCACCACAACACTCCGGATGTACTCGCGGGCAATCGTCGAGAGCACCGCGCACATCGCGTCACTGATCCTCGCAGTCACGGACTCCGTGGACGTCTCCAGCACGGATGCGCACGGCCTTGCGCTGGGCGAACAGGCGAAGCGGGAACTCACCGGCCGGCAGATGCGACTGCGCCTGTGGCCGGACGGCTCCGTGACGCTCAACGATGGCGCCGCCAGCGTGCCCCGCGAGGTCCGCGAGCTCGTCTCTGTGATGCCCGGATCTTTCCCGAGCCGTCCGGTGGGCGTGGGCGAGAGCTGGATACGCGAAATGCCGATTCCATCCGGCACGGCGCTCGGCATTCCGGCGGGAAGCGTGGTGCGCACCCGCTTTCGTCTGGACTCGCTGTCGAGCGATGGCGACCTGGCATTCGTGGCCATGTCTGGGGCACTCGAGCCCATGCCGACAATGGCCGACGCGGCGGTCGTGGACGGCACAGTGAGCGGGCACTTCGTTGTCGATCGTCGGCGCGGCTGGCTGTCCGCGTCCCACTTCCAGCTACAGCTCCGCTCCACGCCGCGCACGCGCGGTTCCGGGGGCGCTGCCAAGGGT
>Ga0315281_10012074_pt1 | contig 11792 bp, 4 predicted proteins | sample YL17G07_0_MG_FD_204540 | JGI IMG/M metagenome (GOLD analysis project Ga0315281, IMG submission 204540) | Sediment microbial communities from Yellowstone Lake, YNP, Wyoming, USA - YL17G07_0 | ecosystem: Environmental > Aquatic > Freshwater > Lake > Sediment | place: USA: Wyoming | collected... | reverse complement strand
CGTTTGTTGGTGCTGCTGTTGTTGTTAGAAGGCCTGCTGTTCCCGAATATAAGAAACTATTTGCAGTTAGTGTAGAAATTGTAACGCCACCTGCTGTAACCAATGCGCCACCAGCTGTAACTGTTAATCCAGTTGCTGCTGTGATTGTTGATGTTGATGCAATCGAACCAGGGGCAATGAATGTTGAAGGGGTGCTTAATGTTACTGCACCGGTTGGCGATGAAGCAGTAATCTGGTTAGCTGTACCTGTAATTGAGGCTACCGAAACACCAGCGGCTGCTAATGTCTGCCATGCAGTACCGTCGGAATATTCCATCGATGTAGTAGTAGTGTTATAACGCATACCACCTGTTGTGGTACCGAAAGCTGGGCGCTCAAGTGTTGTTCCGGTAGGAACAACAGTTGCTGCTGTTCCGTTGAACTTGAATATTCCCGCTGCGTGACGGCTTAATGTTGTATCTGTTCCGATGACAACAGTTGCGCCTGTCGCTGCTAAGTTCAAGTTACCTAAAGTTGCGTTTAGATCACCAGCTGAAGCGACGAGGTTACCAGTTGTTAATGTTACGTTGCCTGCAGATGATGTGATACCAGCAGCGGTTAATGCAGCATTGGCTCCATCAGCCGCATTTCTAAATTCAAATGCACCTGCTGTGTGCTTTAGTCTTGGACCGGCTTTACCATATTGTACGTTATCTGCTACGCCAACTAGACCAAAATTCTTTACATTTGCCATTTTTATTTTTCCTTAAAATTTGTTGAGGCGTGCTGGCCTTCAATATATTATTTATCCAAAACCACTCTTTTATATGTAAGACACTATAATTTGTGCCGATCCTACTGTTGCTCCACCTAACGTAAATGTTGACGTAACTGTGACATCTCCCTGTACTGTATCGGTTCCAAATAATATATCTGTTGATGTAGTATAAGTTCCTGCTACCGTTAAATCTATAAGTCCTGCAGTCATTAATCCTGCTGGAACTGCCGGTGGTGGTACCGGATTATTAACTTGATATCCTATATTTAGAGTTGGAGTTCCATCAAACGGTGTTGTAACTTCAACTGTGATCAATGTGACTCTTCGTCCTGTACTAATTGTTCCAATATTTACCAATGCTGGACTGAGAGTTGTAAGGGTATATTCCAAAGATTTTGCATCAGTTGATGCACTATCTTGGTTGCTTATTTCGACCCATACAGCACCGTCAAACAACCAGTTACTCCATTCGCCGACATTATTTCCATTTCCATCATCACTATTGATTACATAAGCCTGATCTCCAATTAGTGGCGACAATGCGTTCAATTGTGTCAAATTCGTAACCACTGTATTTGTAGAGGTGCGCAGACCTTCCTCAATGTAAAGACCACATGCTTTTACACCATTTTCCACAGATATTAAGCCAAAATCGTCTACTGTAGTGCCAATGACATCGATGAAGTTTATTGCCCTTGCATCAACTGCTGTAAATTGAATTCGGAAATTAGTCGAAGCTGGTGTAGAAAGTGCTAACCCAGTTCCCGAAGCTGCCCCGGCAACCGGGACGGCATTTATATCCGATGTTATATTTACAATTGTTATTGCACCACCTGCTGTATTTGTTACTACAAGAACGAGTGGACCATCTGTGGATGCAACTATATTTGGAATTGCTGCATTATTAATAGATTGAGCCATTTGTACAGGGCGAGCATAGTCTGTATAACCGACGTCTGTTGATACAATATTAAAGGTTACTGTAACTCCATTAATTGTTGCTACAGCAGGCGAACTTGAAGCCCATAGTACAGGTTCACCATAGAAACCTGAAACTAATAGATTATTTGTTGAAACAATTGTCGGATATAATACTAGTGATGCTGTGACACCAGTGTTTGCTGTTTCTAAATTAACTGCCGAAATTACATCAGTATCGATACCTGTTCCACCGACAGTAATATCAAAGTCGTTAAGTTGAAATACGTTAGCTGGCGTAGTTGGTCCAGGTGCTGTACTATAAGATATAGATGAAGTATTATTTCTAAGCTTTACATAAATTTCCGCACCACCGGGTGTAATTGTAATTTCACCGGGAGTAACTAACGAGGTGTATATAATGTCACCAATATCGCCGGGTAGATAATTTAAGAAGTCTACAATTTTCTGTACTGGATTAATTGTAAACCATCCCGGTATAGTATCTGAGATAGAAGTTACTCTACCAACAACAATTCTATTAGATGCACTTGATAATACAAAAGAATTTGTAGAGGAGTCTGCTGCAATTACTTCATTCAACGCAAATGTATTTGCTGCCTGATATAATGGATAATCATATTGTAGATTTATATATTCGAACCTACTCGTAAGATTTATGCCAAAATCTGCCGATACACCACCCGACGGTACAGGATCGATTTCTGGAATACCTGTATCACCGATATTAAAAATAATATATGTGCCTGTATTAGGTGCTGGGTTATTTCTAAATGTATTATAACGATATATATCTTGCACTATTGCAATAACAGTGGTGGAAGTCTTTGCTTCAATTGAGATAATCTGCCACGCTTGACCAGTTGTTGAATTTGAAATCCATTGGCCTACATTAACATCCATACCATTATATAGACCGGGATCTCTAGTAAGATAAGAACTATGAGATTGAGTATCGACATCCATAACAACACTCCATCTATAGTCAACCTGTATAGGTGACGGTGGCGGATCTGGTGGAATAACCGGAAAATCACCCGGATTATACCAGGGCATTGTTGCTACTCCGATAACAGAACTAATACTAGCCTGAATCGACTTCAGCGGAATATTTAGGAAAGCCATTTATTAGAACCCAAAGACAACTACTAACCAGGCTCTATTTCCAACCGTTGATGAGGCTCCTGTATTTGCCATAGTTGTTTGCAATGTGATTATATTGGAAGCACTAAAAATCCCATTGGCCAAATCAGGCGAAGCCGATGTTCCGCCGCCAGCTATTTTAATATTTGCACTAGCAAAATTAGGTCCTGGCATACCAGTTATACTAAATGTATTAGCTACAAAGTTCTGTCCATATGAGGTAATAGACTTTGGTGGATTCGACTTACCAGTAAATGTATATGTTGCAATGCAATTTGCACCATCAGTAACCACTGCTGTTACGCCAGCTGTCTGTGAAAAGATTGCATCTACTGGTGTAAAGTTTCCCGAACCGCCCGAACTATAATGAAATACAACAATTTCCGGCGCCGAGCTTCCACCGCCACCCGCTGCCCAAGTCGGTACACCTGCTGCTAATGTTAGGACCTGCCCGTTTGAACCTACTACAAGTTTTGCTAATGTTGTGGTTGTATTAGCATAGAGAATATCACCGACAGCGTAGACAGTTTGACCTGTACCACCATTATCAGCATCCAGTGTTCCACCCAATGTAAGTGTTCCACTTCCTGTAATCGGGCCACCGGACAATGTTAGTCCAGTTGTACCACCAGATCCCGAAACAGAGGTGACTGTACCTGCCCCTGCTGGTGTTACCCAAGTTCCGTCACCACGCCAGAATGTTGTTCCTGATGCGCCTATGCCCGAATTCAATCTAGCTACCGGTAAATTGCCTGCATAGGTAGTAGCAAATGATCCTGTACCTGTACCTGTAATTGCACCAGTAAGCGTAATAGTTTGATCACCAGTATTGGTGCCCGAACTCGACCCTGTATGAGTTCCAGAAAGATTAGAGCCTGTAACTGTTCCAACTGCGGCCACGCTAGAAGGAGTAATAGCTCCTAATCCAAGTGTAATTGTTCCTGCTGTTGTAATCGGCGATCCCGATACAATCGAAATACCGTTATTACCAGCAATTGCTACCGATGTAACAGAACCAGATCCCGAAACAGTTGTCCAAGAAACAACCGATCCGTTTGTAGTTAGGAATTTACCTGCATTACCCGTCTGAGTTGGCACTAATGCATTGATTGCATTTGGTGCTGTTATTTGTCCTGTACCACCCTTAGAAATTGGAACTGTTGCTGCAAGTGTTGTAACAAATGATCCAGTACCAGAACCAGTAACATCTCCTGTTAGGGTAATAGTCTGATTACCGGTGTTTACTCCTGATAAATTGGAACCTGTAACCGTACCAAATGCTGCCACAGACGATGGGGTAATAGCACCGAGTGTTAAGGTAATAACAGGTGTAGTTGTTGCTGTCGCAACAGATCCGCTGATACCATTGGCAGTTGCAACAGAAACAGATGTTACTGTACCGGAACCAGAAACAGTTGACCAAGAAACAACCGATCCGTTTGTAGTTAGGAATTTACCTGCATTACCCGTTTGATCTGGAAGAACAAATTTGTTTTCCCACAGAAGGGTGAATGAATTCCATACTAATGCTTGACCATTTGTTAGTAGACTTGGAACATCAACAGTATCTGAGACATTAAGTAATTCTCCGAGTTTATCAATTCCGCCACCACCACCAACATCGGCATTAACAAATGCCCTTCGTGTTGAATCAAACAATAAGCCTTGACCATCTATCAGATCCTTAATGAAGAAGGTTGGTACGTATTGATTTAAGATTGAATTATTGCCCACGATCATAAATAGTAACCCCGCGTATTACTTATATTTATCATTAGGAACAAAATGAATTACCATTTACATTATACCAAACTAATCAATCGTGCTCAGAATGAGAATAGAAAACATCGTAATAGAGCTCATAAGAATTATATATATTATGAAAGACATCATATAATACCGAAATGTATGGACGGTACAGATTTAAAAGATAATTTAGTATTATTACTGCCCGAGGAGCATTATCTAGCACATCTCCTGTTAATAAAAATGCATCCAGAACATTTGGGGCTAACTTTTGCTGCTGTTAAATTGACCAGGCGGTCAAAGAATGGCGATAGAATGAATAATAAATTATATGCATGGTTAAGAAGAAAGCATGCCGATAATACAGCAAAATTGCATAAAGAAAAAAGATGCGGTATGCATGGCAAAAAACATACTGAAGAAACTAAGAAAAAGATGATAGAGAATAATTACTTTAACAATGGTGGAAAGCAGTTATTCGGCGAAAATAGTCCGTCTTACGGACTAAAAAGAAGCGATGAGACAAAACAGAAAATATCTTCTGCACGTACAGGTATGTCAACGGGTACAAGATCCGAAGAAACAAAACAGAGGATGAGGGATAAGAGAAAATTGCAAACAAAGACATCTCAAAAAGAAATGATGGTATTCGGAGTTAAATATTTGTCTCTTAAAGAAGCATGCGAAGCTTTAAAACGAAATCACAAATATATAATTTCTCGTCTTCGATCTGATAAATTTTCAGATTGCTATTATTTATAGACTCAATAATACTTTATCAATCTGACCCCATTGCCACGTTTGCCATTGTGGATTTACTGGTGGTGGCTGAATGTAGTCTCTCGAAAGTACAGCACGCAGAAACACAAAGTTTCCAATAAATGTTACAGCCATTGATCCCGTATCGCCACCATTAGCACCAGTTGGTGCGTATGGATCTATAGGAAATGGTATGAATGGAGTATTTACATCACCGTTTGGATTTAGTCTAACCCAAAACCAATCTTCGGGTCCTGGTTTAAGTGCTAGAGTTGCTTGAATTCCAAAACCACCCACAAAATTCTGATAGATAACTTGAACTGTATGAATTCCATCTGTATATCCGTAATATGCATCTCCGCGAACTGGTTCGCCGATAACATTCCAATTTGTTCCAGTATTTGCCATCATTAGGACTGATTTACGAATTGCCATAGTGTTCCCTTTCTTTATAGTATTTATCAGAAGATGACAATAAAAACCTGTCCGAAGACAGGTTTTATCAAATATCCTATATTGATAGAAATGTAGGCTGTGTTACAAGGCAGCAATAATAAACGCTAGAAGTTCATCGTATCGAATAGCAAGCTGAGTAACTTCAACTGCACCTACGGTATTCTCGTCCACCAGCACTTCAATATCATCTACTATATGATAGATGCTACCGTTGAGTTCCCACCAGGTATCCGAACAGAACATTCCGTATGATGCAGCATCGAGCCCTTCTGCAGTGAAGGCATCCTGCAGATCTTGTGCAATGACGCCGATGTGCCAGCGTGCCCCGGCACCTTTGAGAAGAACCGCATCCTTAAACTTATATTTTTTCAACAGTCCCTTTGCTGCGGTCGCGACTGCCAATTCGGCTACTGAAAGACTGGTAATTTGTTCCTTCAAATTTTGATCTGATGTATTGATTGTGCCTACACCTGCAAATATTTCTTTCCAGAGAAATGTTGCCGAGCCCATATTTTGCGTGTTGTTTGTACCTGGTGTAACGTGGCCACTCGCTGCATCAATTGTCATACGGGTTGTCAGTGTTGTTGTAGCTGCTGTTCTAAGAATTAAAGCTCCACCGTTTGTTGCACCTGTACCGCCGGCCAATGTTAACGCAGCGCCGGTTGTCACACCGTTACCTGCAGTAACTGAAACTGCGCCACCGGTACCCGATGTTGTTGTATTATTACCACCACGAATTGTAAGTGCGCCGCCCGAACCAGTTGTACCATCACCGCCACGAAGTGTCATTGTTAAACCAGTTACTGCGTCAGAACCACGAATAACGTTACCAGGACTTGATAGACCAATGAGATTCATATCCTGTGCGGTACCGTTTGTACCAAATCTCCACAAGGAAGTAGCACCGACTTTAAAGTTGACCTGACCCCAATTTGTTGCAGTTGCCGGACCTGCCACTAAATTAATTGAACCATTTGTTGTATCTGATGCACCAGCTGTTATTGTAATATCACTACCTGTTACTGTTGTTGCGGCATCTCCTGCCTTAATGGCAATGGCACCACCTGTTGTTCCTGCCGCACTTGATCCAGAAGTAATAGTGATTGCACCACCTGCCGTTGTAGAACCATTACCAGAAGTAATAGTGATTGCACCACCCGCACCTGATGTGACCGAATTAGATGCAGTAATTGCAACTAGTTGACCTGCACCTGATGCTGTTGTACCAGCTGCAAGAGTAAGGGCTCCACCTGTGGTTGATGTTGCATTGCCGCCGCGAACGGTTACTGCGCCGCCGGTAGTGCCGTCGCCGCCACGTAGTGTCATTGTTTGGCCGGCGGCAGTTTCAGCACCACGAATGACGTTCTGGGCACTAACTAATCCAACCAAATTTGCATCGACACCGCTGATTTTCCAGTACTCTATAGTATTAAGACGAAGCGAGATATCACCATCGGCAGCAGGCCCGCCATCGCCAGATGCAAGAATAAGCTTACCACCAGTTGTGGTGCCAGCGCCGCCAATAATTGTAACTGCGCCACCAGTAGTGGAACCCGTTCCGGCTGTGATTGTGACCGCAGCACCAGTTGCTCCTGATGCTCCGGCAGCACCTCCTGTGATTGAAATAGCACCACCGACCCCAGTACCAATTCCGTCACCAGATGTGAGTGTAAATGCACCACCTGTTCCATTTGTTGATGCCGCATCACCAGCGTTCATCAGAATTGCGCCACCGTTACCGGTTGCGCCAGTACCGCTGTTACCAACAGCAACGGTGAATGCACCACCTGCACCTGTGCCGGCAACGCCGCCCGCACCTGTAGTGAGAGTAATTGCACCACCTGCACCAGATGTTGTGCCACCTGCACCAGCAGTTAATGAATATGCACCACCAATACCTGTAGCACCACCAGCACCAAGTGTCGATGTTGTGTTACCACCTGCACCATTTCCAATACCTGCACCAGTGTTAAGAGTAATGATACCGCCAGCGCCGTTAGTTGATGCTGCTGCACCTGTTGTTACTGAAAATGCACCGCCTGCACCTGTAGCACCGGCACCAGATGCACCAATTGTGAAAGTAATTGCACCACCGTTTGCTGCACCAACACCTGCTCCAGTAGTAAGTTGGAATGCACCGCCTGCACCTGTTGTGGAACCTGTACCTGTTGTAAGTGTTATTGTACCGCCAGCACCTGTTCCAGCACCGTTAGATGCTGTTGCTGAAATGTTTCCACCAGCACCTGCAACTGAAGCACCAGCATTGATTGATACCGCACCGCCAGTTGTTGTACCAGCAGCACCGGCTGTTAGTGTAAGACTATTACCTGCACCTGTTGTAGTAGTGGCTGCAATAATTGACATTGGGCTTGATGCGGTAGTTGTACCAGCAAGACCAGTGAGTGTCTGTGCAGAGTTAGTTGTTGTACCAAATGTTGTGGCATTTGACAACGACGATGAAGCACCTCCTGTCGGTGCTGCCCAAACTGGTACGCCACCTGTTAATGTAAGAACCTGAGTATTTGATCCAACAGCGAGTTTCGATAAGGTATTAGTTGCTGAAGCATAAAGAATATCACCAGTAGTGTATGTTGTCTGTGCTGTTCCACCATTTATTGCTGGAAGGGCTGTACCTGATAATGTAATTGCTAATGTTCCAGTAGTAGTAATTGGAGAACCGGCCACAGATAGGAAGGCAGGAACTGAAGCTGCAACTGAGGTTACTGTGCCGGTTCCGCCCGATGCCCAAACTGGTACGCCACCAGTAACTGTAAGCACTTGGGTTGATGAACCAATTGTTAGCTTTGAAAGTGTGTTGGCTCCCGAAGCATACAGGAGATCACCAGTTGCGTATGTTGTCTGAGCTGTACCACCATTCACTGCTGGTAGTGCTGTGCCAGATAATGTAATTGCTAATGTACCACTGGTTGTAATTGGAGAACCAGCCACTGACAAGAAAGCAGGAACTGATGCTGCGACTGAGGTTACTGTGCCGGCGCTAGCTGTTGTCCAAGTCGGAGGTGTCGATGCACCACTTGATGTAAGAACTTGTCCAGACGTTCCTGCTGCGGTAGCAAGCTGCCATGCTCCTAATTCAGTAATGCGGAGGCGTTCTGATAGAGATGTCGTTGCTGCCGTTTCAAAAACGATGTCACCACCTGCGGTTGAGCCAGTACCACCACGAATTGTTAGATCACTACCTGTGCCTGCCGAAGCATTGCCAGCAGTGAGTGAAAGAGCACCAGCAGAAGTAGTACCATCACCACCACGAATTGTTACAGCACCACCAGCACCCCCCGAACCATCGCCACCACGAAGTGTCATTGTTAGACCAGTAGCAGCATCAGTACCACGAATAATGTTAGATGCTGAACTAGCACCAACAAGATTAATTGTTTGACCCGGGCCGCCCTGGAAACTCCATAATAGGGTAGAGTCTACCTTCATATTCAAGCTACCCCAGGTTGGGGTCGCCGCTGTACCTAATACAAGATCAATGGAACCACTGGTAGCAGTTCCACCCGAGGTGGTAAGTGTCATGCCCGCGCCGGTTGCTGAACCTCCACCTCCAACACTAATTGATACCGCGCCGCCAGCATTTGCTCCGACACCAGCACCAGCAGTAATTGATACCGCTCCACCAACAGTGGTGCCTGCTGCACCTGCTGTCAATGAAAGACTATTACCTATACCTGTTGTGGTGCTAGCTGCAATAATTGACATTGGGCTTGATGCCGATGTTGTACCGGCAAGACCAGTAAGTGTTTGCGCTGAGTTAGTTGTTGTTCCGAAGGTAACAGCATTAGCAAGAACTGAAGTTGTGGCACCGGTCGCCCAGACTGGGACTCCACCGGTTACAGTAAGAACTTGTGTTGCTGTTCCAACAGCGAGTTTCGATAATGTATTTGTTGCTGAAGCATAAAGAATATCGCCAGTAGTGTATGTTGCCTGGGCCGTACCACCATTGGTGGCTGGTAATGTACCAGAAACATCGGCTGTTAAGCTAACTGCACCATATGTAGGTGATCCGGCTGCGTTGCCGTGTAGAACTGTTGTTGTCGTGCCAGCTGTACCTTGTACTACAGACGTGCCATCGGATATCATTATACTGCTGCCAGACAATGCTGTTGTGCTATTTGTACCGCCGTTGGCAATTGGTAGTGCTGTACCTGATAACGTAATTGCTAAAGTACCACTGGTTGTAATTGGAGAACCAGATACTGATAAGAATGCAGGAACTGATGCTGCGACTGATGTTACTGTTCCCGATCCACCCGATGCCCAAGTAGGCAAGCCACCTGCTAATGTTAATACTTGTCCGTTAGTGCCAACAACAAGTTTCGATAATGCTGTAGTAGTTGAAGCATATAGAATATCACCAACAGCATAAACTGTCTGTCCTGTTCCACCGTTTACTGCTGGTAATGCTGTACCTGATAACGTAATTGCTAATGTTCCAGTAGTAGTAATTGGAGAACCAGCCACTGACAAGAAAGCAGGAACTGATGCTGCGACTGAGGTTACCGAACCACCGCCTATAGACTGCCACGTTGGAGCGCTGCCTGATCCATTTGACAATAGTGCTTGTCCGGCGGTACCCGTTTGGGCACTACCAGCGCCAACTGACCAGGCACCGTTTGTTAGGATGCTGAATCGCTCAGTGGGAATAGTAGACGATCCACCTGCCCAAAGTGAAAGTTTACCTTCGCGCCCAAGATCCACCGCGCCTAGGGCGGACAGGTGCAACTGTGCAATCGCCACGCTACCATTCATTGTGCCCATCAATATGTCCCCGCCCGTTATCGTCGACTGGATCACTAAATCATCGTCGGAGGCGCCGACGAAGTAATCGTTGACTTGGCCGCACATTCCGATGGTGGCGTTGCTGAGACCACCAGTGGTGTCGCCACCAAATATGATGCCGAAGGGCGTGCCCGAGCCAATCGATGAGCTGCGAACGCTTATAGCATCTCTGCCAAGGACGACGAACGTGCCGTGAGTGCCTGGTTCAAAGCGCAATTTCGAATTGAAGGCAGTAACGCCCGGTGAAGACTGATATGGAATCTCCCCAGTAAGACCGCCTGAAATATTGGTTATGTTAATCGTGTTTGACCAGGAGGTAACAGTACCATTTGTTGTTAGGACCTCACCACTGTGTCCAGCTTGATCAGCGACGAGCTGATTCCAAGTCGGTGCTGCGGCTGATCCATTTGACAATAATACTTGCCCGGCTGTGCCGTAGTTGGCACCAGCCAAACCCCAGGCCCCAGTATTGATGATGCGTAGCCGCTCAGTGAACGCATCAGGTGCGGTATTCTGCGTGTGGATGACAACGCTACCACCCGCCCCCGAAGTACCACCACCACCGCCTCCGTAGAGGCTGAGCGCCGGGCCGGCGTTGTTTCCGCCTTCACCCGTGGTTGTTGAGATGCCTCCGCGCAGCGTCAAAGCACCGCCGGATTGGGTGCCTGCACCTTGACCACCGCGAATTGTAAGCGACGCTGCGGCGCTAGTTCCATCACGCCCCTGAATAACAGTGGCGTTAGCTGCTGTTGCGCTACCAATCGTAAACAGGCGGGTAGCGTCATCCCATGTTAGCTGAGCTGAGCCGGTTATCTCATTGATTCCGCTGCCAAAGCCAATATACGTGGCAGTAAGGGACGAGTTCAAAGCTGCGGCCCATACCGGCACGCCACCTGTAACGGTAAGCACATGAGTAGCTGTACCAATTGCTAATTTTGATAAGGTATTCGTTGCTGAAGCATAAAGAATATCACCGGTTGTGTATGTCGATTGTGCTGTTCCACCACTGGTGGCTGCTAATGTTCCAGAGACATGTGTTGTAAGTCCAATCTTACCCCAGCTTGGGAGAACGCCAACACCACCTGAAATAAGTGCATTACCTGTTGCAATATCGGCTACACGAGATAATGTTGTGGTTGTATCAGCTGCTAGAATATCACCGACTGCATATACCGTTTGACCTGTACCA
>Ga0315281_10012072_pt1 | contig 11793 bp, 13 predicted proteins | sample YL17G07_0_MG_FD_204540 | JGI IMG/M metagenome (GOLD analysis project Ga0315281, IMG submission 204540) | Sediment microbial communities from Yellowstone Lake, YNP, Wyoming, USA - YL17G07_0 | ecosystem: Environmental > Aquatic > Freshwater > Lake > Sediment | place: USA: Wyoming | collected... | reverse complement strand
ATACGATGGCAACGCAGATGTTGAATGCGGATGCTGATCTCTCTACCATCCAGGATCTTTTGGGGCATAACTCTATCAGGACGACCCAACGCTACTGCCGGGTATCAAACCTCAAAGTACAGAGAGACTACTACAAAGCCATGGAGGTGATCATGCAACCAACGGCTGGCAACCCAAATAATCCTTGACATGAGAAAGAAATTATGAAAACTTAAACACTACGCAACATCATAATATCAATAGTAAATACAGATTATGTTACGTATAGGTAGGTGCAATGTTGAATGGGCAAGGAAGGTTTTGCTGTCCATCTTCCGAATCATCCTTATTGCCCTTCGTCTCTAATTCTTGTTCTGGGACAGGTGCTTAGAGAGTAAGTCCTCCAATCCTGCCTTCGTCTATTTAATTAGCTCAACAGGCTTGTCCCTTAAAATCGGGATCCTCCTATTTTCCGAGGAGCATCTGCTGATTACGGGGTGAAGTCTTCAGAGGGGATCTTCTGAGTAGGGCATCCACATAGAAGGAAAAGGAGGTAATCCTAAGCCTTTTCAAAAGAAATCTTCACTCTCTGGGGTATCTCCTGTTAATCCGTTGCAGGTCTGCCTGCCTACTTCTTAGGCAGGCAAGGGGTTCACGATGCAATGTTGCTTCCTGAAGTCGTGATTTTTGAATTTTATCCCTTAATACAACCTTTCAAGTCGTAATCAGTAAAACGGGTCAATTGCCGAATGAATAGGCTGGTATTGAAATACAGTGTTTTTCCCCAAAAAATACGGTGCTCAGTGTATTTACGTATGCCTATTATTCGAATAAGATTACTCTGTATATGAAGAAGTGCATTGGGGAGGCACCTGGCTGGGAAGGGAACAAAAGGAGGTGGTTACGATGGCGACTTATATAATGCTTGTCAAATATACACAAAAAGGCATAGAAAACATCAAACAGAGTCCCGCACGGCTTGACGGGGCCAAAAAAGCCTTTAAGGCAATGGGCGCACAGATGAAAGAATTTTACTTGGTGACGGGCCGATATGACATCGTTGTCGTCCTCGAAGCGTCGGACGCTGAAACAGTAGCTAAGTGCGCTCTCGATCTCAGTTCTAAGGGTAGCGTCACCACTGAAACCCTTCGTGCCTTCACGGAGGATGAGTACCGGAAGATCATTGGTGCCCTGCCGTAAGCAATTATTTAGCTCATCTCAATTAGACGCTCTGGGGTGCCTCCCTCAAGCACTTATATCCTTACAACAAAAAGTTGTCCTTAACATTTCCTTCAATTAACGGAAAGTAAAATCTGACTCTTATTCTAGGCCTTGGTCATGCAGATTTCGAATAAGCGTCAATCCAAAGTTGTGATAAAGTTGACAAACATGTGAATTCACGGTGTTGATTCAATTTTGGATTGACGCATGAAGAACAGAGCCGCTGCGCGAATAAAAAAGATTATCCTATGGGGTTTCAATCGGGGAACTTCCCTTACAAGTTGCCAAGACTTAGCAACGCAAGCATTTTAACACCAAATTGAACGGGTATCAATTAAAAAAACGGTGCTTCGCACCAACCTTTGTTTCTACCGCGCAGCGGTTTAGTTCTTCTCCCGATAATCGTCAACTCCGCAAGTTCTTCCACGCTGAAGATTCGTAGGTGAAATATTGACTGAAAGACTATTCTATATAAGCCCTATTTGTAATCGAAACATGCATCCGGTCTCTGCACTCCTTTGAAGATAAAGCCGCTATCTTTATTCCAACTCCGGCCCCCGGAATTTGCCAAACCATGGACGCTAAACGCTCTCGGCTCACTCCGGGATGAGTTAACATCAACGACGGCGTTCTCATGATTAGAAGTTGTCACAGACTTCCTGATCTGTCAAATTCATTATTGCGTTTGATTCAGTTAAGGGATTATATTATACAAATTTGGAGTAATCGTGGAATGATCGTTGGGAAAATAATTGACTACCCTTGGCGATAAGTTCCGATTTTCGATGGCCAAGTCTCGGGCCTTGGCCATCGACAGGGGATTCAGGAGGCGGAGCGATGTCTTTAACCGAACTACCGTATCATTTGCCCGGACGTATCTTTCGGAGTCCGATGCCTTTTTCGGTTTATGACCCTCAAGGGGATTCTCTTCTCCAATTCAAGCGAGAAAAGGGTTCACTTATTGTTCTTCTCGCGGAGGAGGCTGAGTGCATCGAAAGGACGGGACAGAATTTGAAATCACTCTATTACCGGGAAGGATTTCAGGTGATTCATCTTCCCATTCCTGATTTCGATGTGCCTTCAAAAGAAGGTCTTGAAGAGGCCGTCAAGAAAACGGTCAAGCATGCACAAGCCGGACAGAATATTGTGATTCACTGCCATGCCGGGTTAGGAAGGACAGGCATGTTTGTAGCCTATCTTGCGAAGAAGGTTCTCGGTTTATCGGGTGACGAAGCAATTCATTGGACGAGAAAATATATCCCTCACGCTTTGGAAACCTATGAACAAGAGAAATTCATTATCGATGATGGTCTATAAAGGGAAGCAGGGGGCAATATTCATTCTTAAACCAAGGGTGAGTATATTCTTATCCGCTTCTTGGGGTAGACCAGGTACCACTTTTCATCCTGGATAGAATCTATGGTGAAATCACGTGAAGGGGTTACTTCGGAGAGTTTTGACAGCCTTACTTCTTATTGGCTCGATTCTCGGGACTCTGCGATATGGGATTGCATTTTTGTTTTACCACCCTGGCTTGAGGTCTGGTGGCACGAATTCGGATTCGAAGCCGAGCTATATTTGTGTGCTGTCAGGCAGGGGGGGACTATCATCGGGATTGCGCCACTTCAAATAAGGAGGGCGGAGGCCTCTTTCATCGGCAGCGCCGATGTTTGTGATTATTTAGACTTTGTCATTGTTCCAGGGAGGGAAATCGATTTTTTCAACATCTTGCTCAATGACTTGAAGAGGAGGGGCATCAGCCAGCTGAATCTGAGGCTCTTGAGGCCCAATTCGGCCGTGCTTTCTCATCTTATAGATATTGGACGAGATTTGAAATATGAAGTCTCTTGCAAAGCGGAGGACATTTCTCTGGAGCTGGATCTGCCTCCTACGTGGCAGCAATACTTAGAAGCATTGAACCAGAAGCAGCGGCATGAAGTCAGGCGCAAGCTGAGAAGATTGTGGGAAGCAGGTGACGTAAATTACCGTATTATTGAAGATGGCGAGTCTGCTTCAGAGTTCATTGCCATCTTTTTAAGGCTTTTCCGAGAAAGCCGGCAGGATAAGGCGATATTTTTGACGGCCCGGATGGAATCCTTCTTCACATCCCTGGCCAAGGTGATGGCTCGAGCAGGACTGCTAAGACTTGGGATCCTGGAGCTCAATGCATTGCCAGTAGCCGCAGTGATGTGTTTCGACTACAATAACACGGTGTTTCTCTATAATAATGGTTATGATCCTAAATATAGCTTCTTAAGCGTGGGCTTAATTGCCAAGGTGTTAAGTATCAAAGACAGCGTTGAAAGAGGCAGGGGTAAATTCGACCTCCTCAAAGGAGCCGAGGAATATAAACATCGTTTGGGAGGCAAAGAAGTTAATCTATATAGTTGCCAGGTATCTTTCAAATAAGGGATTCAGGGCGGCAGCACCCGGGTTCGAACGGCAAAAGTAGGATTCGAAAGGAATTAGCGGATTGAAGATAGCTATGCTCAGTATTCATAGTTGTCCCCTGGGCAAGGTGGGCGGGGAGAATACAGGGGGGATGAGCGTCTACATCCGAGAGCTTGCTCATGAGCTCGGGAGACGGGGTCATTTAGTCGATGTCTATACGCGCATTCATGAACCGGCACACGATGAGATTGCAGAAATAGGGCAAAACGTCCGACTGATCCATCTTAAGGCGGGAGAAAAAGAGATAGAGAAACTGGCAATCTATTATTATCTGGATGACTTCGCCCACAATTTGGAAAATTTCAGGAAGCAGAACGGGCCTCGATATGATCTGATACATAGTCATTATTGGCTTTCGGGTTTGACTGGGAAGCGGTTACAGCAGTGGTGGGGCATCCCCCATGTGATGGGGTTTCACACCCTGGGGGCAGTGAAGAACGCAATTGGTATCGGTGAGGGTGAACCCGATCTTCGTATCAACGCCGAAAAGGAACTGGTTAGGGATTGCCACCGTATTATTGCTTCTACCATGAAGGGGAAAAAGGATCTCATCGACTATTACGATGCTTCCCCTGAGACGATTAGCGTTATTCCCTGTGGCGTGAATTTGGATCTGTTTCGACCCATCGGCAGAGAAACGGCACGATGCTATCTTGGTTTAAAGGAGGAGAGGATCATTCTATTTGTGGGAAGGATTATTCCACTCAAGGGCATAGACAACTTGTTGAAGGCTATGACCTATCTGGAAAGAAAGGAAGGAATCAAGCTTGTCGTGATCGGCGGCGACGAACATTGCAAGACAGAAGTGGAAAGGCTGAAGGACCTGTCCCGAAGTTTAAAGATCCAAGAGTCAGTTATTTTTCTGGGTCTGGTGAAACAGGAAATCTTGCCCTTCTTTTACAGTGCCGCTAATTTATGTGTTGTTCCATCTTATTACGAAAGCTTTGGGCTAGTGGTTTTGGAATCCCTTGCCTGTGGAACACCGGTCGTAGCCACAAGGGTCGGGGGTGCCGAAAGTGTTATTCGCCACGGTGAGACAGGATATGTCGTCAGAAATAACGACTCCTGCCATCTTGCGGATAAGATAGCACTGTTTCTTTCAACGTCAAATGGGGACACAGAGTTTGTTGGCACGGTCCGGGCATCCGTAGTTAACTACAGCTGGTCAAACATCACCGAAGCAATACTTGCGGAATACCGAAGTGTCCTGAGGGATTTTTCTGCCAGGGTACGCAAAGAAATACAGGAGTTTCGGGCTTAGAAGAATCGGCCCACTGAGAGCCCATTGCTGCTAATCCAGTCTCTTTTCATACCAGAGACTGCTTGTCCAGAGTTTAAATCCTACCGACTTGTAAAGGGTGCAGGCTACTTTATTCTCACGATCCACCGTCAACTCAGCAACTTGAAGGCCTTTGCCCTTCAAATAGGAGAGTCCCGCGAGCAAAAGCCGTTTCCCTAACCCTCTCCCTTGGTGATCTGGATCCACGCCCAACATGTAGATCCGACCCGTATCTTTGTTTTTCCAAAAGTTTGTCCTCGTCCAACAATAGCCAATGGGGTTATCCCGATCGAAGACCAAAATGATGTCCTCTGCGGAGCAGTTGGGAAGATGGATGCGGTAAAGTATCTCTTCGACCGTGTTGGCATTGTATCCCCAGCTGCCCGTGAAGGAGCGGTTTTGAAGGCGGGTCAGTCTTTCTTCCTCGCCGGGGTGCAAAGGGCGGTATCGAGCGCCGATCTTTTCGATTTCCGGCAAAGGCGTCTTGGAAAGATCCATCCTGAGTTCAAGAAATCGGCGGACGATGGTAAAACCCATCTGGGTGAGAAGTTGTTTATCCATCCGGCTGTTTCGCCAGATATTCACATGGAGAGTCACTGTACCCAGCTCTCTAGTCCGAGAGACGGCCCGATCGATAAGCTTTGCGGTTAATCCTTTTCTGAGATGATCAGGACGCACCAGCCACCTGAGAACAACCCGGCCGACGTTTAACTCCGGTCTCACGTCTGCATAGCCAACAGTCTCTCCTGCCCTCTCCGCTACAAACAGGTTATCGGCAGAGGAATGATTGGGTTGACATAGGCTCTCGATTAAGTCTAACGGTGAGATCAGACAGCCGCTTTGCCCTCGATCCTGGACTTCGGCTCCCAGCTGGACCACCTTGTCAAAATCCTCAGAATGATAATTTCGGATGATATAACGATGATTGCTCATTTTTGGCTGAAATACCGTCAGAGTAATTGTAACAACCGATTCAATATTATACAATTTTAATAATTTCACACGGAGGAGATCGGCTCATGAAAACGAAGCTCGCCCAAGTGATGGTGGTTACGCCTCATCCAGATGATGCAGAATATGGAGTTGCCGGGACCGTGGTTCACTGGATCAGTCAAGGGAAGGAGATCGTTTATGTGGTGTGTACCAACGGCGACAAAGGAACGAGTGATCCGAGCATCAAGCCGGAGGAGCTGGCCAAAATTCGAGAGGAGGAACAAATTGCTGCAGCCAACTTACTGGGGGTAAGGGAGGTTATCTTTCTACGTCACCCCGATCAGGGTTTGGAGGATACCTCTGAGTTCCGTATGGAGATCGTCCGCCTCCTAAGGACGTATAGGCCCGAGACCGTGGTGACTGCTGACCCTTACCGGCGCTACGTTTGGCACCGGGATCATCGAATTACTGGACAGGTTACTCTGGACGCCATCTTCCCCTATGCTAGGGATCTCTTTTCCTACCCAGATTTGATGGAAGAAGGACTTTATCCTCATAAGGTCAGGGAGGTATTGCTCTGGGGAACGGAGGATGCAAATTACCGTTCCGATATCACCGAAACTTTTCATGTGAAGCTGACCGCGCTGCGGTGTCATGGGAGTCAGGTAGGACACATTCCACCCCAGGAGCTGGAAAAACGGTTAAGGGAAAGACACGGGTTGTCAGCACAGGGAGAGAACTTTCAGCTGGCGGAAGCTTTCCACCGGGTGGAGATATTATGGTAGCCCGTTGAACAAGGGGTTAAGATTAAAGCCAAAGCACATCCCCGAACAGGTTAGGATCATGGGAGCGGGAGGAAAAGATGGCAAATTCCTCCCTTTCTTTTCTTAATAGGGTGGAATCACCGTGACCGGGGTATAGGACAGTATCATCGGGTAAAACAAAGATTTTACTGGTTATGGATTGGATTATTAGCTTTAGATCAATCGGCGACTTGGTCTTGCCCGGGCCGCCAGGGAAGATCGTATCTCCTGAGATAAGGTGTTTTCCCACTAAAAAGCACAAACTGCCGGGGGTGTGACCGGGCGTGTGAAGGACTCTTAGACTCATGTTTCCACAAGACACCTCTTCACCGTCTTCAAGAAGAATGTCTGGTCGTAGAGGCAGACCTTTCGCGTCCAGGCGATGGGCGCCAACGGGGATTCTTAGCCTGGATCTTAGCTCGGATAGTGCGCCGATATGGTCCATATGGTTATGAGTTATTAGTATGTATCTAGGATTGGTCCCTTCCGACGCTTTCAGAATTTCGGTGGCCTCTGCGGGAGCGTCCACCAAAACACTATTTCCAGTTAAGGGACAGGTCAATATGTAGCTGTTGGTATCGAATGCCCCTAATTTAAGCCTATCGATCTGAACGTCCTCCTTTTTTGCTATACGTGCCACTTGATTCTCCCCAACAGATGATAAATTATCTTATTAGTGTAAAACTAGAACCAATTCATCGTAAAGATATCACACTATACAAAGGGGTACAAGGCCTAACTGAGGTCCCCCTTCCAGTTATTCTTTAACGTTTTTTATGCCCAACTCGGTGTTGCCTTCTGGGTAATAGGGTGACATTTCCTTTTACAAATAAAACCCGCCAGCTTTAGCCGGTGTGATAAGATCGTTAAGATTTCCTTCATTCTTTCTTTTCTGGTATGATAAGATTTTGAAAAAGCTTGAAAAAGCTTGAAAAAGCTTTTTTCTCAGGAGAGTTCGGGCAGACAGGGCGCGATTTTAATAAATTCCGGAAAAAATTCTATCTAAGGAGAGAGAAAATGTTGAAAGAAGTGGAAAATTATTTATTGATTCTAAATGATCTGCGGAATCAGGTTAAGAATCTATTGGAGAAATTTCCTGATGAGGCTCTCGATTGGCGCCCCATTGAGGGGGAGGGTGATCCGGCCACGAACTCAGCCACCATATTGGTAACCCACCTGACTGGTTCCGAGAGTTGCATGATGAGGAACAAGCATGTATGAACAGGGAGTGATCAGGCCGCCGAGTGAGGCATCGAGCCTTCTGATCCGCGTAACGCGCAATTGTCCATGGAACCAGTGTCTCTTTTGCCCGGCTTATAAAGGCGTAAAATTCTCAAAGAGAACTGTAGAAGAAGTCAAGAAGGATATTGACAGCATGGCTAATGAGCTCAGGGATTACCCGGGCGTCAAAACGGCCTTTTTACAGGATGCTGACAGCCTCATCCTGCCCGCAGACGATCTCATTGCCATTCTCGATCACCTTAAGGAGAGGTTCCCGAAGATCGACCGGATCACGACCTACGCGCGTGCACGTACATTGAGTCACAAAAGTGTTGACGACCTCAGACGTCTCAAGCAGGCAGGTCTGACAAGGATCCATACAGGCATGGAGAGCGGATCAACCAGGGTATTGAAAATGATCAAGAAGGGGATGACACCTGAAGAAGTAGTGACCGGGGGCAGGCACGTCATGGAAGCGGTGATCGAGCTCTCTGAATATATTATGCCTGGCATTGGCGGCCGGACCATGAGTGAAGAACATGCTACAGAGACGGCAAGACTGCTTAATCTCATCCGCCCCCATTTCATAAGAGTAAGAACCTTTGCCATGCATCCTCAGTCGCCCATGCAGAAGATGGTCCGGGAAGGAACCTTCGTGCCGCTGACAGAGGACGAAATCGTCGCCGAAATACGCCTCCTCGTCAATCACCTTGACAATATGCACAGCTATTTCTCGTGTAACGATTTTAGTCTGAACCTCCTCATGCAGGTGGATGGCTTTCTGGACGAAAAGAAAGAAGATATGCTGAAAGAGCTCGATGCCTTTCTGTCCATGACAAAAAGACAGAGACAGGTCTATACCCTGCTCCATTATGCCGGTTTCGGCAACTATCCTTTAAGCGTCGTCCAGGATCAAAATGTCCTGGACAGGGTGGTACCCGAGATAGAAAAATTGGAGAAGAGCGGCGGCGAACACGGGTTCGACGAGTACATACGGATGCTCAAAACCTACCAACTCCCCCAGCCTCAGACCGTTAATTGGTGCTAGGAATACCGGCAGTGAGAATACCGTGCGCCGCATTTTAAAAGTCCCTTTAACCTTTGAACGGGTCTATGAGGAACGTTTTGAGCGGGCCTATGGGTTTTATCGTCCCTATCTGCGGTCCGTGATCTACCGCTATCTGGACTGTGGGGTTCTACGTAACGGTTTCGCCCGGGTCCGATGTGGGGAGTGCGGTCATGAATATCTTCTGGTCTTTTCTTGCAAACGTCGTCACTTCTTTCCTTCCTGCCACCAAAAGCGAGTAGTCGAGTTTGGCGAATGGGTGTGCGGGGAGGTTCTAAAAAAGGTTCTCCATCGTCATTTTGTCTTCAGCATCCCCAAAATCCTTCGACGTTATTTCCTCTACGATCGTTCACTCCTTTCGGAACTGAGTCGTTGTGCTTGGGAGGCCTTGAGGGTGTTTTTCGTGCAGCCGGTCTCACAAAAGGGTGCAGTCCTGGGTATGTTTACGGCCATCCAGCAGAAATGTTTGTCACTTGCTTTCAAATGGTAATCTGCAATCTGTCTTAATGATGAGATCTGAGTATTTGTAGGCGTACTTCTCAATCCAGAGATATTCGGCAGTGTGTTTCAGGTTAAGTATTATTCAGGACAGATCACCTATCCTAAGAATACGCCTTCGATCAATCCCCACGATTGCCTAACCCGAAATCTCTATGTTCTGATTCACATTTCAAGGCCTGACACCTCATCCATTCTTTCACCTTCTTTTTTAGATTGTTGCAAATAACCCTGGTTTTTAGTAGACTCTAGTAACAACTTTTATTACATGAATATTTAATTCTTCAATTTTCACAAAAAATCCAGTATTTACTGGGGAAAGGACTTCCTTAACAGAGTTGGAAGCCTGGTTCTTATCGATGTACACTATTTTCAGAAAGATTAATCTAGCAGTGTCTGTTGAATATATTGAAAGTCAATTGGGCATCAACCTAAAGACTATAGATCCGCAAAAAACATTTTATAAACCTTCGGTTCAGCTCAAGAAAGTTCTTAATCTGTGTGGAATCCACTACAAGAAATCAGAACACGACGTTGAAATGATAACCTCAGAAATGGAACCCAGCGATTTTGAAGTTGCAATCGAAAATGGTAGGTGTGAAAACTTTAGGTTTTTTTATCACCAATTGAGAGCTTATGATTCATCCAATTTCCAAGGCGCCATACAATAAAAAAGGGGTTCTATTTATTGCAAGAAGTATCAAACCATTTATTCCAATCCTATCAGCCTTTTTAGATTTTTTGAAAGGATCCGTTCCTTTTTATCATCCCCGATCGGCAGAGAGAGAACTTTTTCCAATTCCCATTTCATCGTTCCAAAAGGAATGTCGGCCCATAAGCTGTCAGTCGGAAAAATAATCTAATATGGAGTTCCTGATTCCCAGGCAGGGAAGCGAAATTATTTTTCCATCACCACCCAGAGACCGCCATCCGTGGTGATCTCACACTTCCCTTCCAGGTGGCTTGACCGCAATTGATCCTGCACGCTTTCGACCGTTACCCTCACTCTGCCCATTGCAGCGTTGAGCTGCTCCGAACGTTTCCCGATTTGGCTAATGATTTCAGGCGGTGTATGCTTCCCGAACCCTCCACCGACGAAGGCGATTCCTTCTATTCTTAGGGTCCTGTAAATGGCCCCAAAGTCAACCCGAAAGAGGCCGGGGAAAAAGAGGGCACCCCGAAAGATTACCAGATCAACGCTGCCCTCAGCAATATTGATTAAGGAGCTATCGCTTTCGATGACCCTGACCCTTTCCTCGAGTCCGAGCTTTCGGGCCTCCTGTTGGTACAGAGGAATCGTTGCCTGCGGAAAGACAGCGATCGAGAAACTCTGGCCAACATTCCTCTGAGCGAGAGCAAATATTAAACCCGAAAAAGGGCCAATTTCCAGGATGTGTCCGTCTCGGCGGCCATAGAGTTCCTCGATCTGCCTCGCGAGAAAGGGGAGGATCGGCTTCCAGAGGAGATTGAGTTCTTCGATGAGAGTATCCGTCTCCATTTCTTACCTTTCGATTTTTTCCATGCTGTGGAAACTTTTATATCCCATTCTATCCCAGGTTGCGTGGAAAACGAAAGGGCAAGGATAATTGGGATCAGGAAACGGAAGGGGCAACCAAATTGGTTGCCCCTTTTATTTTTTTCTGGAGCCCGCAGACGGATTTGAACCGCCATTAAAGTGTAACCTTTCCTGTCTGACTTCCGTCTTATAGTCAAAAGGATTCATAATACTTAACAAACGATAAGGAGGAAAAAACAATGGATAACAAAGAGAAAAAGAATTATGAGAAGATGTTTCAAGAGGGCGATTTTCCTTTCCACTTCAAAAAATTTGAGAAAATGGCTGAAATGATGAGAAATTGTTGCAAAGGTGAAGGGGATATGGCTGACTGCTGCTCCATGATGAAGAAGATGATGGGGCAAGAGAAGAGAGGCGAAAAAAAAGAAAAAGAGGAACCGTCAAAAGAACGATAGGAATGGGGACGCCTCTATTTATTGCAATCGAATCAGTCTTTTTAGATTTTTAGAAAGGATCCATTCCTTTTTGGTACTCGGGGGCTGTCCTTGAAATTTGATAGGCGAAGGTGCCTGATCTTGAAAGGGTTCTTTTTTCAAATTCCGAAGAAAACAGGGAAGGGCATGGCAACAGTTTTAGGACTTAAGGGGATACCTTTGACCCCTGAATAAAGAATAATGGAAAAGAGAAGCCTCTCCTTTGAATCTTCAGCCAAGCGGTTCAAATTTTTTATGTCTGATTCGTCGATCCGATGGCCCCACTTCACTTCAATGGCTACCCATTTCCCAACCCGCTCGATCAGAAAATCGACTTCCTCTTCATGGGGACC
>Ga0315281_10012069_pt1 | contig 11794 bp, 12 predicted proteins | sample YL17G07_0_MG_FD_204540 | JGI IMG/M metagenome (GOLD analysis project Ga0315281, IMG submission 204540) | Sediment microbial communities from Yellowstone Lake, YNP, Wyoming, USA - YL17G07_0 | ecosystem: Environmental > Aquatic > Freshwater > Lake > Sediment | place: USA: Wyoming | collected... | reverse complement strand
GAAATTAAATCAAAAACATCAGATAGATGTTATTCAATCAATTATTGGCCATGAGGGAGAACATGCTGGCAGACTTACTTTCTTCCAAAAATATCGCGTGGGGGCTGATCAACTGGTTGATGAAGTCCAAGCCCACTCCCGTGAGGTTGAGGGAGGATCACGAACTTGGTCTAATGTTAAAGGGCAGTTATCTAAAGGCATGTATCTTGGAAGGTATGCACGTAATCTATCTCCAGAGGATAGGAGTCAATTTATGAAACATTTTGGGGGAGTAATTAACGATGCAGTTGATAATACAGAAAGATTGGTCGTTTCTGAACAAAACCGTTTAATATCAAAGGGCTACAAACCTGAGAAGGCCAAGAAAAGGAGTTATCAGGTTGTTAGACATCTACTCGCGTCCAGTACTACATTTAGCCAGTATAACGAAACAGCCAAAAATATTTTGGATGGGAGAACAAGCATCCAAGAAGCAGTCTCAGAAAACATAAGAAAATCTTTAGAGTATATAAGCCAAGTAGAAGCTGCCAGAACTCCACCACAACCACCATCAACAGCTCCCGCAACGGCGGAAGCGGTCAAGAAGCCAACGCCGTCGTACACGATGCGGCAGGCATATAAAGACGCCCGCGTGGGCATTATGGGACGTAAGAAGTTTGACCGCTTGAGCGTTGGAGAACAGGTGAAGTTAACCAAAGGCAGGCTTAAAGAAGGGTTGAAGTGGGATGAAGCCCAACGGCTTGCACGGGAAGCCGCCGCTCTGGAGACGGGAGGTAAACCATCAATCGGATGGAGGGGAGAAGAACCTTCAAAGCCTGATGAAGGACTAGAGCGAAAGCCAGCCGGAGAAGAACAGAAGAGAGAAGTCCTCGTGCACACGCCGGGAGAAGTGCAAGGCATGTATGACGGCCTGAAGGCGCGGGTGCGGGCGCTCAAGGAAGCCGGTTATGAGGTTTCTGAAGCTGAAGAGATTTTAGGTTACTCGAAAAAACTGATGACTGGCAATAATTTCGACGAAGCTTACCGGAAGCTTGAAGAACTGCTCAAGACATTGGAGTGACAGCCGGAACGCCAGCATCGTTTTTCGTTTACGTCACTTTCCCCAGTATCAAACCGCCGACCGTTACCGGCTTGCTCTTGTCCGCAAGGTTTATCGCATCAGTCAGTTTGCTTTCAGTCTTCGCGTAGATGGTGAACAGCGTATCCCCCTTTTTCACCACGTCGCCGACTTTCGTGTGCAGGTAGATGCCCGCTTCCTTGTCCTTCGGCGCGCCGGCGGCGCGCGCAACCCGCGCAATCAATTTGTTGTCCATAAACTTCACGTTCCCCTTGAGGTCGGACTGGATTTCATAGGTGTATTCCCCGATTGCGATGTCCGACGGCGTCACCTTGGGGTTGCCGCCCTGGGCTTCAATGATGTCCAGCATTTTTTTCTTCGCCTTTCCGGACGACAGGATGCCTTCGGCAATCCGACGGCCGTCGCCAGCCTGCACCCTGCCTGAAAGCTCGAACAACGCGCCCGCCAAGTCCAGGGATTTGTTAACCAGGTCAAGCGGTCCTTTGCCGTCCAAGGCAAGCAGGACGTCGCGCGCTTCCAGCGAGGGGCCGATGCCCCTGCCGACAGGCGAGTTTCCGTCGGTTATGAGACATTCGGTTTTGATTTCAAGACGCGCTCCAAGCTCTATGAACTTGCGCGCAAGGTCGTTCGCCCTCGTCATGTCATTGATTTTCGCGCTCTTGCCGACCGGGATGTCAATCACCAGAAAGCTTGCACTAACGGACTTTTTTTTCGCCATCACGGACGCGAGAACCTGTCCTTCAGGGTCAAGCGACAATGGATATTCAGCGCGGATTATTTTATCGTCTGCCGGGGCGAGATTGACAGAACCGCCCCATACCATGAAAGAATTGACTTTCGCCAGTATTCCCCTCAACTCGTCTATTGTGAATTCAACGCCTGCGAGAACTTCCATCGTGTCGGCGGTTCCGGCAGGCGACGTTATCGCCCGGGAGCTGGTCTTCGGACACCGAAGTCCTGCAGCAGCCATGATGGGGACCAGCAGCATTGTCGTCCGATTACCGGCGACGCCGCCTATGCAGTGTTTGTCAACGCTTCCATGGCCGAAGTCAACGTGGTCGCCCGTCTCAACCATTGCGTTGGTCATCGCCACCACTTCGTCCATGTCATAGCCGTTGACGTAGACGGCGCTCACAAACGAGGAAAGCTCGATGTCTGAAAGGTTGTTGTCCACAATGTCCTGCACGATAGTGCGCAGCTCATGGTCACTGAGTTTAAGTCCGTCAAGCTTCTTCTTGATGAACTCAATAGACTTCGGCCGTCCGGCGGGATTGACAGACACGACGTCGCCGTCCTTAACGTCAAGCGACTCCTTAACGTCTTCAAATAACGCTATTTCTCCGGCATTGACGAACGACGTGGACGCGTCAACGATGGCGGTAACCGTCTTCCCGGAGCTTGAGATGAATATGCGGTCGCCGAGGTGGCAGCCAAGCTCCTTAATGTCCTCCTCGTTGAGCACGACAATCGGCTTACCGGTTTCAATAGCCTGCAGCCGAACCTTGAGCTGAAGCATAAGTAGATATGCGAACACGGTAAAAAAAGACTGAATGCTTTAAATGCGTTACAACGCTCTAAATGCGCTAACTCTCAGGCTTGCTATAAAATCTTCGCCCGCTATAGATTATAACGTATAACCTCACTATAGATTACAAAGCATAACCTCACGATTAACCGGTATGAAAGTAACCATCGCACAGCTTAACCCAACGGTAGGGAATATTGAAGGCAATCTGGCTCGGATACGTGAGACGCTGTCAGAAACTGCACAGGATTCGCCAGACCTTGTGGTATTCCCAGAACTTTTCCTGGTCGGCTACCCGCCGAAAGACCTCCTGGAAATGCCTTGGTTCATAAGAAAGGTCGGAGAAGCGGTAGAAAGGCTTAGAAAAGTTTCAAAAGAATATCCAAAGACTGGAGTACTTTTAGGACTGCCGGTCAAGACAGGGCGCGGGAAGGATTACCGGCTGTACAATTCGGCCATGCTGGTATGCAATGGGCAAATACTCCTGACCCAGCACAAAACCCTGCTTCCCACTTACGACGTGTTTGACGAAGCACGGTATTTCAGCCAGGCGCAGTCCATAAAGACGGTGAAATTCAAAGGAGAGGTATTGGGCGTATCCATATGCGAGGACGCATGGAACTACAGGAGATTTGCCCGCAAGAACTACAACCTGGACCCGATATCAATACTCGCTAAACAAGGCGCGACACTGCTGATAAACATTTCTGCATCGCCCTTCCACCTGGGCAAGGAAGCACTGCGATACAGGTTGATGAAAAAGCACGCCTTGAAACTCAAAAAGCCGTTCATCTTCGTAAACCAGGTTGGCGCAAACGACGACTTGATATTCGACGGAAGAAGCATGAGCCTGGGCAAAAACGGAAAACCGGCAGCAGTACTGCCAGCGTTCAAGGAACGCGTTGAAACCATAGACACTAAGGCAAAAGGGATGGGAGGAGGCTATAAAACGCAGGACAAAATAGAAAGCCTTCATCAGGCCTTAGTATTGGGAATAGGAGACTACGCGAGAAAATGCGGTTTTAAAAAAACGGTGGTCGGCCTTTCAGGAGGAATTGACTCGGCTGTGACGTGCTGTCTTGCGGCTGAAGCAGTAGGCCAGGGAAACGTCCTCGGGGTTACCATGCCAGGGCCGTACTCCTCCAAAGGCAGCGTGATAGACTCAAAAAAGCTTGCTGAACGGCTTGGCATACGTTTTGCAGTCATACCGATAGGAAGCATATACAGGGAATACCTGAAAACCCTCAGCAGGCAGTTTTGCGGAAGGAAAAAAGACGCAGCCGAAGAAAACATACAAGCGAGAATCAGAGGCAACATACTGATGGCCCTTTCAAACAAATTCGGTTACCTGCTGCTTTCAACAGGAAACAAAAGCGAGCTGGCAGTCGGCTACTGCACGCTCTACGGAGACATGTCAGGCGGACTTGCAGTAATATCCGACGTGCCGAAGACGATGGTGTACAAGCTTGCAGAACACATAAACAAGGAGAAGGACGTAATACCCAGAAAGACCATGGAAAAAGCTCCTTCAGCCGAACTAAAACCACACCAGACAGACAGGGATACTCTGCCACCGTATGAAATATTGGATGGGATACTCCATTCCTACATTGATGAAAAACAATCCATAGAGGAAATCATAAAAAAGAACATAAACCCGGCGACTGTAAAGTGGGTCATCAAAACCATAAACAAAAACGAATACAAGAGAAGACAAGCCGCCCCGGGACTGAAAGTAACGACAAAGGCATTCGGCACGGGACGCAGGATGCCCATAGCAGCCGCCTATGAAGAAAAATAACGCTAAACTTCGAGTGTATGGGTTACCAGACGTAGAAGACAGGACTAGGCATACACTTCCTAAAAAAGCAGTTATACGATTATAACCAAAAACGATACTGTTATCACTCTTTTATCCAAAAACAGCCGGTGCAAAGATTTTTATTTAAATCTATCCAATAGTAAGACATGGTATTTGACAAATATAGCAGGCAGGCGCCCGCAAAACCAGCCTCCAGCGAGCCGTCAAAGCCGGCGGGAGGCAGCTCGTCCTCATACCTGTCGCGGCTTGCCGGACAGGTCGGTGCAGGAGGCTCGTCGTCTGGATTGTCAGGAGCCGGAAAAACGGGTGGAGGCTTCGCTGGTAATTCACAGATATGGAGCGGAAGCCCGGGCGATAAGGCAGTCAAGGCAAGCATTGAAAAACGGCTTCACTGGGTTGAAACAGCCTTCAAGAAGGGTGAAGAACGGCATGGTGTTGAAGACTCCAAGGTAATCCTTTCAGGAGCCCGCAATAGGATTAACGCGCTTTTGACTTACGATTTGCCGCCGAAAGTCAGGTCAGAGCTTGAACTCATTGACAAGGAGCTCAATAAGCTGCTTTAAGACTCCCGCAGGCTTCTGAACTCAAGCTCCGGACGAACGTCAGAGATGGCTTCGTCCAACAAACCACTGGTTTTAATCTTCCGGGTCAAGTAATCGGCTATCCTCAGGGGGTAAAGCTGCGAGTGCAGCAGGTCGTCTTCCTGCAGCCATATGGATGCCATCGCATCAAGGTCTTCTTCAAACCGGGGATAGGAAAACTCCCACCTGACGGTTACGGGGCTGCTGCGGCCGCCCAAGTATGCAAGGTTCTTGCCGGGCAGTTTAAGGTAGCAGACGTTGAACCTGCCTGCATCAACCACGTACTCGCCTTCCTCCAACACCAGGTTAAAGAGCATGAGGTTGCTCATTTCTAAACCCATCCTATGCGCAACGTCTGAAGCGTGCGAGTCTTCAGCCATGGAAACCACCTTCGGCAGGCCGAGCAATTGCTCTTGAGCGTCAAGCGCCGCCTGCCGGCTTGAAAAGTCAGCCTTCAATGACAAATGCTCAAGGTTTGTGGAAAGACTGCCGTCAACCAAGGCAACGTCAACCTGAAGGCCGGAATCCCGCACTACGGCGTAATTCCGCACGATGCTCGCATACTCCCGGGCAATCCTAAGGTAATTAACCTGCTGGTCAATCAGCCGGTAAGGATTAAAAATACCGACGTCAACCGAAGAATCATACAACAGGCCGGCATAGGGGACTGACCCGTAACCGACCAGCTGGTCCTCATTGTTCATTCCGTTGAACAAACCGTAAATGCTGATACAGTGGATGCTCCACAACGCGTGATAGCGAATGTTCTGAAGGTTGAAAGACGAGTCCGCGCAGATGAAGCCGGTTTTTCCAGGAGCTAGGATATTAACGCGGCGTATGGCATAATCCTGCATAACCTTCCGGCGCCACAACTCGCGGTCAAAATCCCGCACTTCAAGACGCGACACCAAGTCTGAAATCCTATCTCTGATTTCATCAAAAGAGGGCTGAAACTGGACATCAAGCTTTCTCATTACTTAACCATTGAGCTCTCAATACTAAATATGGCAGCGAAGCGGAATATCGGCGATGAAACATTCAGGCTCACCAAGCAGATTCCCCAGGGAAATGTCTCCACGTACGGCGCCATTGCCAAGGCGTTGGGAAGGGAAAGTCTGGCGCGCGCCGTTGGAAGAACGCTCGGCAAAAACCAAAATCCCGCGGAAGTGCCGTGCCACCGCGTCGTGCACTCAGACGGACGACTTGGCGGATTCCGTTGGGGTGCTGCGCAGAAGATAGGATTGCTTAAGAAGGAAGGCGTTGGCGTTCGCAAGGGCAGGATTATTGACTTCAAGAAAGGATTGTTCACGGCGTTCAAGAAAGACTAGAAGACGTTAATCTCGCACAACTCCCGTTTGAGCAGGTGTAGCTGCCGTTCGTCAACCGCCTTGTAGTCAAGCGGCACCAGCATGCGCGTCTTCTTCTGGATGACGAAGTCGTCCAGGGACTGGAGAAACTTGAGAATGTCGTTAAAGTTGTTCTGCGTTATCAAATACTCAAGACAGTCTAACAGTATGACCGTATCGTCAGTATTCCTTATGAAGTCTTTGATGGCGTGGCTCAGACCGACCAAGTCAACAGGGTCTATAAACTGCACGTTGGATATCAACTCCACGTCCCGCGAAGTAGTCAGCCATATGACTGGGATGTTGCCGACCTCCCAATTCTTCCTGAGGGACAGGGGGTTCTCCCGCGTTACAATAAGCCCGTAGACGCCGGTCGCAACCGTATCCACGAACACCCGCATGCTGTTGAGCGACGAGCGGTCGGACGAAGCTAAACCGGACATCGGCTCCGACGGCCCCCGCTCAGGCAGGAGGTAGCTCATGGAAGCGTTCAATACGTTCTTACCCTGTTTTTTGCGGATGTCCCTGCCGCTCAAGCCGACGGGCGCCAAATCGTAGATAAAACCCGTCTTCAACGGCGCGTAGATAAGGTACACGCCAACCGTCATGGCGAACACGATAATCGTCCTGCTCAAGACTTCCAGAACCTGAAATTTGTTGAAGTCTACGGTCACGTCGTATGGAAACCCGACGATAATCTTCGCCTGCGCGAACAATAGGTAAGTGCTCGAGAGATTTAGAAGGAGGATGGCGAAAGCGGAGGCGAACAACCACGCCCACCCCCGGAACTCATTCTTCTTCCGGTATATCCGCTTGTACAGCTTAACCCAGTAGTACATGGCCATGAGAGAAAATCCAACGCCGAGCGCGTTGAATAAAAAATCGGGCATAGGCAATTCGTCCATAGCGTTTAAAATAGGATTTATTACCTTAAATAAATATCTGACAAAAGGAAGACGCAGTCCTGCGGATTCTTGCAGATGCACGATGATAACGGCAGTGTTATTTGACTTTGACGGAACGCTTATAGACTCAGTCAAATCGGTGTGGAAGGAGTACCGGCGGACGGCAAGAGTGCTCAACCTTCCGAAACGCAGGTTTGAAGACTTCGCGCGGCAGCTCGGCAAGCCCTGGGAATCGGCGTTAATCAGCCTGTGGCCCGGCATTGACGTGAAGAAATTCACTGAAGTCTACCGGCTGGAGCGCGAGCAGGTCATGGCAATCGACGGCGTCTTAGAGGCGCTCGGCAGGCTTAAAGGAAGGTATAAGCTTGGCATCCTCACTTCACGCGGCGGAAAGACCTTGTTCAAACATCTTGAATCAACGGGCATCGGCACGCAGGCGTTTGACTTAATCCTCCACAAGGAGTCGCTTAGAAACCACAAGCCGAATCCTGACGCCTTGTACCAAGCGTGCGAGGAGTTGGGGATAAGGCCAAGCGAGGCAGTCTATGTCGGAGACGCGCGGGTAGATGTGCAGTGCGCCCGCGCGGCAGGCATGAAATTCATTGGCGTCCTCACCGGCGGAGCGACGCGAAAAGACTTTGAAGAATGCGGGGTTTCAGGAAAAGACATTCTTGAAACCATCAAGGACCTGCCTGAAAAACTGAAAACAATTTAATACACGCCAGCTATATATCATAATACGCGCCGGCTACACACTCTAATGCCAGCTGCCACAATATAATATTACCCTACTATTAGTACAACCTAGATATGGACCGCATTGCCGTCATGGATTTCGGCGGCCAGTACTGCCACCTGATTGCGCGAAGGATTCGCGACTTGGGCGTCTACTGCGAAGTCGTGCCGTCAGACATCCGCGCTGACGAACTCCGGAACATGGACGACTTGAAGGGCATCATCCTCTCAGGCGGCGCCGCTTCAGTCTATGACAAAACGTCGCCGAAATGCAGCCCTGAAATCCTCAAGCTCGGCGTACCGGTCTTGGGCATCTGCTACGGCCACCAGCTCATCGCCTTCATGGAAAAAGGCGTCGTCCGCTACGGCAGGGAAGGCGAATACGGCACCACCATGCTAGACGTGAAAGACAAAAACGCAATCCTGAAAGGCCTTAACAGAACGGAAAGAGTGTGGATGAACCACCGCGACATCGTGGAAAGACTTCCGCCGGGCTACAAGATTCTGGCTTCAACGCAGCACTCGACGATTGCGGCATACGCCAACTACCGGAAGAAGATATACGGCGTGCAATTCCACCCAGAAGTGACGCACACCACACGCGGCATGCGGATACTGAAAAACTTCGCGCGGGAAATCTGCAAGGCGAGAAAAGAGTGGTCAACGCAGGACTTCATAGACCGCGCCATTAAAGAAACACGACAGATCATCGGCAACCGGAAAGCCGTTCTGGGACTTTCAGGAGGAATAGACAGCTCCACCGCAGCAGTATTAGTCGAGAAAGCCATCGGGAAAAATTTGACTGCAGTGTACGTGGACACCGGTTTGATGCGCTACGGCGAGACTGAATTCATGAAAAAAATATTCGGAAGACGGAGCATGAGATTCCGCGTCGTTGATGCAGGCAGAATCTTCTTCAAAGCCTTGAAGGGCGTGACCAATCCTGAAAAAAAGCGGAAGATAATCGGGGCGCTCTTCGTAAGAATATTCGAACAGGAAGCAGCCAAGGAAAATGCCAGAGTCCTTATCCAAGGCACCATCTACTCGGACCGGATTGAAAGCGGCATCACAAAACACTCCTCAATCATAAAATCACACCACAACGTCGGCGGCCTTCCCAAGAAGATGAACCTTGAAGTCTACGAACCCTTGCGCGACATCTACAAGGACGAAGTCAGAAAAGTAGCGAGAAAACTCAGCCTGCCTCAAGAGATTATCAACCGCCACGTCTTCCCCGGGCCGGGACTGGCCATCCGCATAATCGGCGACGTGACGCCGGAAAAAACAGACATCGTGCGCAGGGCGTCATACGTCGTCGAAGAAGAATTAAAGAAAGCAGGCCTGTACAACAAAATCTGGATGGGCTTTGCCGTGCTCCTCTCCATCAAAAACGTCGGCATCCAAGGAGACCAGAGGACATACCGCTACCCCATAGTCGTTCGCATCATTGAAAGCAAAGACGCCATGACAGCCAACTTCACCAAAGTCTCATACCAGACGCTGGAAAAAATAGCCACCCGCATAGTCAACGAAATAAAACAAGTCAACCGCGTCGTTTATGACATAACCAACAAACCTCCGGGAACGATGGAATGGGAGTAACTCAGCCTTCAGAAAGGTCCCCCTTGCGGGGATGCCCGAAGGGCATGATCATCAAAGCGAATAGAGGGGCATTCGTCCCCTTGGGGGACTCAGCCCCTCATGCACCACGACATAACCAACAAGCCTCCGGGAACGATGGAATAGGAGTAATTCAGCCTTTTTGTGCCCTGCGGGTGCACGCGATTCGCGTGCATGCCTCGCTCTTAGCGAGGCACAAAAACCCTGGGGAAAAACGGATAGTCTACAGTTCACTCATTCAAATCCCGACTGGGGCGAAACTTTACCAGAGGTTATCCTTGTTTGTGTGCTCTGTTGGCTGCATGATATCCATCTTCTCGCTACGGTCTTTAAAGAACTTGTATACTGCCAGCCAAACATCGTTACCGTAACCGTTACATCTGTTGTGGAAGTATTCCTCCAGCTTTTGACCGAAACATATGCTGTCCACCTCAAAGTTTGTATCACTTTTCCTTAGGCCGAATGCCATATAATAGCCTGAGTCCAGGATTTCCTTCCTCTTCCTATCGATATTCAAAATTTTTTTCATAAATAGCCACCTCAAAAATTAATGGGTATAACAGGTCTGTTACAGTGGAGTAAAGAGCCTTAGCATCTATCACAGAAACTGTCCTTAATAATACATTGGATTACATCCCTAAATACGCAAAATAAAGCTAAAACTAGCTTTAGGTTAGGGATTTGATGAATGCGGTCCCTCTTCTTGCTTTCTTTTCGGTTTTCCACATTTGACGGGCTGCAGCTTTTATTGTTTTTTCTTCTTTTTCCTGTATTTTTCCTACTGCTTGACGAGGCGCCTGCAAATTCATCGAACGATTCATCTCTCTTTCTTGCTCTTTTTCGTTGATGACGTCAAGCGATTTGTTCTCCTCGTTACGCTTATCTCTTTTACGCAGGTACGTCCTCATTTTTTATGCTGGATTTTATGTGGATGAAGAGTTCTGGATGTAGGGTTCTTGCGAATCGCCTACACCCCAACCAGTCAGAGGGTTGTGCTATCATATGCGCAATCTGACCCTAAGAGCAGCAGGTATTACTCTTTTTTAACTCTGTGTTCCTGATGTTTGCTTCCGCGCGGTTTTTTGCCTTTACCTCCTGCGGTAAAACGCACTGACCTCTTAGTTTTGCCGCTTCGGGTATAGCGCATGGTTCGCTTAGTCTTTGTTGTTTTACCTCTTGCCATGCGTTCTTATTAGAATGCTATCTAAAATAGAAGGTTTCCAAGATTTGGATGCAAGATTAGAGACTTAAGACACGCGTTTTATGAGCTGATTAAAAACTATTGCCCCCTGTTTTTCTACTAAACCCGGAAACATGCGTAGAATCCCGTCCCAGGCCTTGGGCTTATTTATTTGTTTTTAATTTGTATTATTGTTTCTAATATGGCGAGTGACAGGGATTTTGTGGGGTATTTTGAGAACAAGGTAAAAGAGACCATAGAGAAGCACAGGCTGCTTTGCAGGAGAGACAAGATTATCGTTGCAGTCTCGGGCGGGAAGGATTCAACGACTGCACTCTACGTGCTTAAGAAACTTGGCTATAAGGTTGAAGCCATGCTTATTGACCAGCTTTTGGGCGAGTACTCCAAGACTAACAAGGACAACATCAGGGAGTTCTGCGGGAAGCTTGGTGTGAAGCTGCACATCATTCCCATGCGGGAGGAGTTCGGATGTTCGGTCTGCTATATGAAATCCGTTCTAGACGCCAAAGGCTTCAGGATGAACACGTGCCTCATCTGCGGCGTCATGCGCAGGAGCATTCTCAACCGGAGGGCGCGGGAGATTCAGGCGACTAAACTCGTGACGGGCCACAACTTGGACGATGAATCGCAGACGTTTTTCATGAACATGCTTCAGGGAAACATAATGCTGTCTGCAAAGCTCGGACCCTCGGCGGGCGTTGGGAAAAACAGCAGGTTTATCCCGCGCGTAAAGCCGTTGTACTACTGCCTTGAAGCTGAGACGACGCGGTATTCAAAGATAATGAATTTCCCGGTCCAGTACGAGCCCTGTCCCTGCTCGCTTGATTCCTTCAGGACGTTCATCAAGAAACGGCTGAACGACATTGAAGAACGCCATCCGGACACGAAGCTGCATCTCGTTGAAAGTTTTCTTTCAGTGCTCCCGGCATTGAAGAATGATTACAAGAGAACAGGCGAAGTCAAAACCTGCATTGTCTGCGG
>Ga0315281_10012068_pt1 | contig 11794 bp, 8 predicted proteins | sample YL17G07_0_MG_FD_204540 | JGI IMG/M metagenome (GOLD analysis project Ga0315281, IMG submission 204540) | Sediment microbial communities from Yellowstone Lake, YNP, Wyoming, USA - YL17G07_0 | ecosystem: Environmental > Aquatic > Freshwater > Lake > Sediment | place: USA: Wyoming | collected... | reverse complement strand
AGTATTGAGAGGTCGTAGCTTGAATCACAAGCGGGATTATTACGACATTCTGGGTGTAACGCGCAACGCGGGCGAGCAGGAGATGAAAAGCGCCTACCGCAAGCTCGCCATGCAGCACCACCCGGATCGGAATCCCGAAAGCCAAGAAGAATCCGAAGAGAGATTCAAGGAGATCACTGAAGCCTACAGCGTTCTCGCCGACCCCCAGAAGCGCGCTGCCTACGATCGTTACGGCCATGCCGCGTTTGGCAACAGTGGCGGTTATTCGCCCGACTTCAACTCCACCATCTTTTCCGACTTCGAGGATCTTTTCGGTGAGTTCTTCGGGTTCGGGGACATCTTCGGACGGGGACGAGCGCAACGCAGCCGCGCGCAGCGCGGCGCGGACTTGCGCTATGACATGGAGATTGCGTTCGAGGAAGCAGCGAGCGGCCTCGACACTAAAATCAAGATCCCGCGCTGGGAAAACTGCGCGAGCTGCAACGGGCGAGGCGCCAAAAAGGGGAGCGAGCCGGTTATCTGCTCCGCCTGCGGAGGGCGCGGGCAGATTCGCACTCAGCAGGGTTTTTTCACCATCGCACGGACCTGCCCGCAATGCAGCGGGGTGGGGCAAGTGATCCGTGAAGCTTGCCCGACCTGCCAGGGTGAAGGGCGCGTGCGTCAGGAAAAAGTCCTGGGCCTCAAAATTCCTTCCGGCGTAGACGATGGGACTCGACTGCGGGTGAGCGGCGAGGGCGAAGCGGGCTACCAGGGCGGGCTGCCAGGCGACCTGTACGTCGTTCTGAAGGTGCGCGAACACCCGTTCTATGTGCGCCAGGGCAGTGACCTCTACTGCACCATCCCGGTTTCAATTGTTCAGGCGGCGCTGGGGGCGGAAATCCAGGTCCCGACGCTGCGCGGCCAGGAGCGCCTGAGAATTCCCGAGGGTACCCAATCCGGATCGGTATTCCGCATGCGGGGAAAGGGTTTTCCGACCCTCGACGGCCGCGGGCCCGGCGACCTGTTTGTCAGCGTGCACGTGGTCGTCCCCAAGCATCTTTCCCGCGAACACCGTCGGCTGCTGGAAACTTTAGAGCACGCGATGGGCATCGAAAACAAACCGCTCGACAGGCACGCCGCGGAAAAAGTCAGGGAATTTCACGAGTAGTCACGCCTTCCGCGAATTTCAAAAATGGAAATGCGCAACCCGGACGATCTTCGAGTATCGATTCTCGTCCGCCTCAGTTTGCGCCGAAGAGATGATGGAATGGGTTGCGGGAGCGCCGTCCGGCTGGCAATGTCTCGCCCAAGGGGTGGCGCAGCCAGCGAAATCCGACCGTCAACATGCTGCCGTTGAACCCGTGGTTGGGCGGCTCGATGCTGGCATTGGACATGTGGGTGTAACGATACTCGATTACGAAGGCGCGTTGCGGGTTGAAGAAATACTGGAGTCCTACCCCCCCTTGGGGAAGAAACTGCAGGTGACCGCTCAGTTCCGGCGCGTGCAGGTCGAGCGTGGTATGCATCATGCCTGCACCTATGTCAAAGAACGGAACAACACGCCGGCGGGGTTTGCCGTCAAAACGGAACAGCAGTGAGTGACCGATCAAATGCCCGCCGGGATGAACGGAATTGCCCAGGATGCCTTCGTCGAGAATCTCAAAACGGTGCACCGGCCCGCGGTGGAAGTTTTTCACGATCAAGCCAATTTGCGGCTGGGCGATGAGCAAATTGATGTGCGAGATGTTCTGCGGGATGTCGTTTTCAACCATGTACCCCACCTGGAAGCCGAAGGTCCAGCGGCCGCGATTGCTCCAGTAAGATTCGGAAGGTGAGGGCTTGCTAACGAAAGAGGGGCCAGCGGCGGGCATGGTTGCTGCCCCTGGCGGCGCGGAGGTATCCTGCCCGGCACAGGGGCACATAGTGATGAGGATTAATGCTGCAATCAAGGCGGATTCCCAGATGCAGCGGGGACTTATCTTTTGTCTCCTCACGCTTTTGATGGAAGCCGAACTGATAAAGTCGAAAAGCACCCGCGAGCTTGTACCGTATTCAGCAGGAAAAAGCAACCCCGAAGACACTTCGCACCACCCTACGCCCTGCCGTTTCTTGCATGAAATCCAAATGCTTTGCTATGAGTCGGAAAGCCTCAACCCGGCCTGCCCCCTCGAGTCATTTCATCAACCGCGGGAGGAAGGCGCAGACGCCAGCAACGATAGACCGTCCAAAGAATCTTCACTCCCGCCCGCGCGCTTCCAATGACGGTGCCGGAGATTTTCGACTTGCCGAACCTGCGCCTTCGGTAGTTGACGGGAATTTCAGTCACCCGAAGGCCGAGCCTTGCAGCCTTAACCTGCATTTCCACGTTCCAACCGAAGTCGCCGTCGCGGAGATCGAGGCGCCGCAGGGCCCCGCGCCGAACGATGCGCAGCGGGCCAAGGTCGGTAAAGGAAACCTTCCAGATCCAGCGAATCAGGCGGGTCGTCAGCCAGTTGCCGAAGCGCTGTACTGGAGTGAGCGCGCCGGGTTCGGCGTTGCCCAGGACGCGCGAACCAACCACCAGGTCCCAGTTGCCCTCGACGAATGTCTTGGCCAGGCGCTGGGCGTCCACGGGGTCGTCGGAGAGGTCGGCATCCATGATGACGACAGCAGTTATTTCGGTGCGGAGCGCGGCGAGCCCGGCAAGACACGCTCGGCCGTAACCGCGTCTTGGCTCGCGGACTACTTGCGCTCCCGCAGCACGCGCCACTTCTCCTGTCGCGTCTTTGCTGCCGTTGTCCACCACGACGATCTGCGCAAAAAGGGGAGGAAGCTGGTGGAGCAGCACGCCGATGGAGTCAGCCTCATCCAATGCCGGGATGATGAGAGCGAAAGTACCTGGCTGCTGATTCATGGGGCTTTCTCATGGGGCATTCTATCAAAGCACCGGCCTGGCAATGCGTTTCACCTGGAGCGCAAAATTCGTTCGCAGCATCCCCCGGCACTGGCACGCGTGGGCAAACTATGATATAAAATCTGATTGCGGAGGCAATGCAGGGCATCAACCTTTCCAATCCCACGACGAATGTCACCCGCACGGCCGCTCCGGAGCCGCGACGCCGCTTTTTTGAAACCCGCTATTGGCTGCGGGACCTTGTCCTTTCACTTCTTCTGGCTTTCATTGTGATATTTTTCCTCTATCAGCCGGTGCAGGTGGAAGGCACCAGCATGATGCCAAGGCTTTCCGACCACGAGCGGATCTTTATCAACAAGTTCCTATATCGGTTTGAGCCCGTCCAGCGCGGCGACATTGTGGTTTTTTGGTACCCGCGCGATCCGTCGAAATCGTACATTAAGCGGGTTGTCGGACTGCCGGGCGAGTGGGTTGCCGTACTCGACGGACGGGTTGCGATCGACGGAAAACCGTTGAACGAACCTTATCTTCCGGCGAACGGTCTCGACCGCGAAAGTTGTCCCCCGACCCATGTCGAGCCCGGCCACTATTACGTGATGGGGGACCATCGGGCATCGTCAAACGATAGCCGGACGTGGGGCACGGTCGACCAGAAGTACATTTACGGCAAGGCCGTGTTCGTTTACTGGCCCTTCAGCGAGTTGGGGCCGGTGGAGTAAAAGCAGTTATCAGTTGTCAGTTATCAGTTCTCAGGTCTGCTCATCATGCTGAGTGCTGATAGCCGAAAGCTGACAGCTTCTGTATGCGCAGGCAGCAGGCGATAGCGGAGAGGCAATGGAGGCGATTCTCGCCTTAGAGGACGGTCGAGTGTTCCGGGGACGCGGCGACGGCGCCCCAGGCGAACGTTTTGGCGAGGTCGTTTTCAATACTTCTCTTTCCGGGTATCAAGAAATCCTCACCGACCCTTCGTACGCCGGCCAGATCGTTATCCTCACCTATCCCCACATCGGCAACTACGGCACCAATTCGCTCGACTGCGAGGCGGCGCGGCCGTACGCCGAGGGGCTGGTAGTCCGCGAATTGAGCCAACTGGCCAGCAACTGGCGGTCCGAGCAGGACACATCAACTTTTCTGGCCCAGTACGGCGTACCGGTCATCTCCGATATCGATACACGTGCATTAGTCCTCCATTTGCGGAAGCACGGCGCCATGCGGGGTGTGATTTCAACAATCGACCGCGATGAATCCAGCTTGGTCGCCAAGGCCAAGGCTTCACCGAGCATGGTCGGGCTGGATCTTGCCAGCCGCGTGACCACGGCTTCGCGTTACGAATGGGCCGAACCCTCGGCGGACTTCCTTCACGCCAGGGAGGCGACGCGGCCGCCGGCGCGATTCCGCGTCGTGGCCTTCGACTATGGAATCAAGCAAAACATCCTGCGGCGGCTGGTAGACGTGGGCTGCCACGTCATCGTCGTGCCTGCAAAAACCTCCGCAAGCGAAGTCCTGGAGCTGAAACCGGACGGAGTGTTTCTCTCGAACGGCCCGGGCGATCCGGAACCTGTCGACTACGCAGCCCGCGCCGTGCGCGACCTGCTGGGCCGCGTGCCCATATTCGGCATCTGCCTCGGCCACCAGATCATTGGACTGGCGCTGGGCGGGAAAACTTACAAGCTCAAGTTTGGCCACCACGGCGGCAATCACCCGGTCATGAACCTGGAAACCCAGAAAGTCGAAATCACGGCGCAAAACCACGGGTTCGCCGTGGACCCGGATTCGCTCCAGGCCAGCGAAGTCGTGCTCACCCATCGCAATCTGAACGACGATACGCTCGAAGGCCTGCGCCACCGGACGCTGCCGCTCTTCAGCGTGCAGTATCACCCCGAGGCCTCGCCCGGCCCGCACGACTCGGCGTATCTATTCGATCGGTTCGTGAAGGTGATGGAAGAATTCAAAAAATAGTGAATAGTTAATGGTGAATTACCAAATTGCGCCAATGGAGGTCGGACGACGGGACAGTGTCGAACAGAATTCACTATTCACAATTCACCATTCACAATTCTTCGAATGTCCAAGAGAACTGACATCAAGAAGATTCTGATCATCGGCTCCGGGCCCATCGTTATCGGCCAGGCGTGCGAGTTCGACTATTCCGGCACGCAGGCCTGCAAGGCGCTGCGGGCCGAAGGCTACGAAGTGGTGCTGGTGAATTCCAACCCCGCCACCATCATGACCGACCCGGAACTGGCGGACCGAACTTACATCGAGCCGCTGGAGGCGGAATACCTGGAAGCCATCATTGAGCGCGAACGCCCCGACGCGCTCCTACCTACAGTGGGTGGGCAGACGGCGCTGAACCTTTCCGTGGAACTGGCGGAGAAGGGAATCCTCGACCGTTACAACGTGCAACTGATCGGCGCGTCGCTGAATGCCATCAAGATGGCGGAAGACCGCCTGTGGTTCAAGGACGCGATGCGACAGATCGGACTGGAAGTTCCGCGCAGCGTGCTCATCAACAACATGGAGGCCGCGCTCAAAGCGAGCGATCAACTGGGATTCCCGCTCGTGCTGCGCCCGTCGTTCACCCTCGGGGGAACGGGCTCGGGGACCGCGTACAACCGCGAGGAGTTTGAGGAGAAAGTCCGATGGGGGCTGCAACTGAGTCCGGTGCACGAAATCCTGGTGGAAGAATCCGTGCTGGGCTGGAAAGAGTTCGAGCTCGAGGTCATGCGCGACCACGCCGACAACGCCGTGGTGGTCTGCTCAATCGAAAACTTCGATCCCATGGGCGTCCACACCGGCGACTCGATTACCGTAGCGCCCGCGCAAACGCTCACCGACAAGGAATACCAGCGCATGCGCGACGCGGCGTTCGCGGTGATTCGCGCCGTGGGTGTCGAGACCGGCGGGTCGAATATCCAATTTGCCGTCGAGCCCGAAACGGGCCGCATGGTGGTCATCGAAATGAACCCGCGCGTCTCACGCAGCTCGGCCCTGGCTTCCAAGGCAACTGGTTTTCCGATTGCCAAGATTGCCGCTCGGCTCGCCGTCGGGTATCGTCTCGATGAAATCCCGAACGATATCACCAAGAAAACGCCCTGTTGCTTCGAGCCGACGATTGACTACGTGGTGGTCAAAATTCCGAAGTGGGCGCAGGAGAAGTTTCCCGATTCCGACCACACGCTGGGCACGCAGATGAAATCCGTCGGCGAAGTGATGGCCATCGGCCGCACCTTCAAAGAAGCGCTGATGAAGGGCCTGCGCTCGCTCGAGACCGGCCGCAAAAGCCCGGTGGCGCCCGAGGACCCGGCTGACCTCTATCCGCGCCTGACCACGCCGCATCCCGAGCGTCTTTGGGACGTGCTTTTCGCCTTCGAGAGCGGAATGAGTCTCGAGCAGATTTCGGAAATCACGCGCATCGACCCGTGGTTCCTGAACCAGGTCCAGCAGATTGTGGAGATGAAGGGCGAGCTGAAACGGTTCGGTCTCGATTCCGTTCCCGTGCCGGTGCTGCGTGAAGCCAAGCGCTTCGGCTACTCTGACCTTCAGCTCGCGGAATTGTGGGGCACAACTGGAGAGGCCGTGCGCAGGCGGCGGCAGCAGCTCGACGTCCGGCCCGTCTTCAAGCGCGTGGACACCTGCGCGGCGGAATTCGAATCGTTCACGCCCTACCTTTACTCGAGTTACGAGGAGGAAGACGAAGCCGAGCCGAGCAACCGCAAGAAGGTCATCATCCTCGGCAGCGGCCCGAACCGCATCGGGCAGGGAATCGAATTTGACTACTGCTGCTGCCACGCCTCGTTTGCCCTCAAGGAAGAGGGTTTCGAGACGATCATGGTGAATTGCAACCCCGAGACGGTCTCGACCGACTACGACACCTCCGACCGTCTCTACTTCGAGCCGCTGACCTTCGAAGACGTGATGGCGATTGTTGAAGAAGAGAAACCGACCGGCGTGATTGTGCAATTCGGCGGCCAGACGCCGCTCAACCTGGCGCGCCAATTGAAGGCCGCAGGGGTGCCGATCATTGGGACAACGCCTGAATCGATCGACCTGGCTGAAGACCGCAAGCGCTTCGGAAAGCTGCTCGCGGACATGGATATCCCGCAGCCCGAGAACGGCGCCGCCATGAACGTCGAGGAGGCGATCGAGATCGCCCGGCGCATCGGCTACCCGGTTCTGGTGCGGCCGTCGTACGTGCTCGGCGGTCGCGCCATGGTTATCGCGTATGACGAAGCGACGCTCACCGATTACGTTCGCCGGGCGGAGGAATTGCAGCGTGCATTCCCCATCCTTGTGGACCGCTTCCTGGAAAACGCTACGGAGGTGGATGTGGACGCGCTCGCGGACGGCGAAGACGTGGTCGTCGCCGGCATCATGGAGCACATCGAAGAAGCGGGCATCCATTCCGGGGACAGTTCGTGCGTGCTGCCCGCCGTACAAATTCCCGAACACCAGCGGCGCACGCTGCGCGAATACACCGTGAAGCTGGCCAGGAAATTAAAAGTCGTGGGCCTGATGAATGTGCAGTACGCCATCCAGAACGGCAAGGTTTTCGTGCTGGAGGTGAACCCACGCGCCTCGCGGACCGTCCCGTATGTCAGCAAAGCGACAGGTGTACCGCTGGCAAAACTGGCCGCGCGGCTCATGGTGGGCCGCAAGCTCCGCGAGTTCGGGCTGGAACCGGAGCTCCCCGTTCACCATTACTTCGTGAAGTCTCCCGTCTTTCCATTCCAGAAGTTTCCGGGGGTTGACACGCTTTTGGGCCCGGAGATGAAATCGACAGGAGAGGTGATGGGCGTCGCCGAGAGCTTCGGCCTGGCGTTCAGCAAAGCTCAACTCTCCGCTCACCAGCGCATTCCCGTCAACGGACGAGTTTTTCTTTCCGTGAATGACCATGACAAGGTGGGCGTGGTTCCCGTAGCCCGCGACCTCGCGGCGCTGGGATTCAAGCTGGTCGCTACGCGCGGCACGGCCCAGACGCTGCGCGCCTCCGGGCTCAAGGTCGAAAAGGTCTACAAAGTGAACGAAGGCCGGCCCAACGTTGTGGACCTCATCAAGAGCGGCAAGCTCGACTTGATTATCAATACACCTCTGGGGCGCGCCTCGCGATTCGACGAGAAGGCGATCCGCCGTGCCGCCGTTCAGGGTGGCGTGACCTGCATCACCACGCTTTCGGCGGCCGCTGCGGTGGTCAATGGGATCCGAGCGCAGAAAGACCACGGAATTCAGGTGGCGAGCTTGCAGGAATTGCATCAGAATCAGACGTCAGTTGTCAGTCGTCAGTTGTCGGTTGCAGTTGATAAGAAATAGGGCAGCGAAGAACGAACCGCAGAAAACGGAACCCTCTGGTCAAACGGAACGCCATGACTTCACAGCAAATCATCGCACGCTTGCGAGGCATCTTTGTTCCCGTCGTCACGCCCTTCGACCGGCGGGGTGAGATCGATCTCGGACTATTCCGCGAGAACCTGCGGCGCTACGCGGGCATCGGCCTTTCGGGGATTGTGATTGCAGGCTCGACGGGCGAGGCGCCGTTTCTAACCGAACGCGAGCGCCTGCGTTTGGTAGGAATCGCGCGCGCGCTGGTGCGCCCCCCAGAATTGCTGATCGCCAGCACGGGCCTCGAAAGCACGCTCCTGACCCTGCGCCTCAGCCGCGAGGCCGTGGCGCGGGGCGCCGATGCGCTTCTGGTGATTACGCCCAACTACTACAAGTCGCGGATGGATTCGAGCGCCCTCGCGGCGCATTTCAAGACGCTGGCCGATGGACTTCGCCGGCCAATCATCATCTACAACATTCCCCAGTTCACCGGGATTCGGATGGATCCAAGCACCATCAGTCAACTCTCGCGCTATCCCAATATCGTCGGGCTCAAGGAAAGCTCGGGCGACCTGGCTTACGTGCGGGCCATCCTCCGGCGCGTTCGGCCGGGATTCCGCGTGCTGGTGGGAGCGCCTTCGATCCTGCTCGACACGTTCCGGGCCGGCGCCGTGGGCGGCGTGCTCGGCCAGTCGGGCTTTGTACCGGAAATCTGCCTGGGACTGTACGATGCATTCCAGAAACGTCGGATGAAGACGGCTCGGGGCTTGCAGCAGAGACTCATGCTGCTGGCCCAGAAGATTGCCGCCCCGTACGGGATAGCCGGGGTCAAGGCAGCAGTGGATTTGTGCGGGTACGCCGGAGGCCCGCCGCGCCCGCCTCTCCTGCCGTTAAAGGCTTCCGGGCGCCGCGCCGTCGCCGCCGCCCTCCGCGAGGCGCGCGCGGGACTGGAATTCTGAACCGCCCCCCTGCTGGTATCATCTAAAGTAAGAAGGGCAGGAGTTTCAATCGTTCATCCCGGCCGAAAGGTGTGCCGGGCAGGGCAGGATAAGGGTTTTCATGGACTGCAACTGCATTCCCTACACGCGAGTGCCACACTCAAGCAAACTGCTGCTTGATTTTCTCTACGACTTCGACCGCGTGCGCGAGTTCTACAGCGGCTCGCCCTTCGACCCAGCGAGCTACAAGAACCTTGCGGGCAGCCTCCAGGGTTTGCAAGGGAACCGAGGCGAACTCGTCGAAATCCTGAAGCGCCAGAATGAAACCTTCGGCAGCGGAGAAGCAACCTTCGAAAACATCCGCCGGCTGGGTGACGCGGGAACCTTTGCCATCGTGACCGGCCAGCAAGTGGGGTTGCTTTCCGGGCCGGCCTTCACACTTTACAAAGCTCTCACCGCCGTCAAGCTTGCCCAGTCACTGTCCGCGCAAGGATTGCCGTGCGTCCCCGTATTCTGGCTGGCCACGGAAGACCACGACTTGGACGAAGTCGTCCAGATTGCCACCTTCGACGATGAGTACGGGCTGGTGCAGCTGCATGACTCGGGCGACCGGCCGACCCCTCGCTCGCCGGTGGGCGTGGTGAAGCTTACCGAGCAGATCACTCTGGCTTTGGACAATCTCGAGAAGGCTCTTCCGGTCGGCGAGCCGCGCGACACGCTGCTTCGAGACCTGCGCGCCTGCTATCAGCCCGGCGCCACCTGGAGCCAATCATTTGGGCGTCTGATGGCGCGGCTGTTCAGCCGATGGGGCGTGATCCTTTTAGATCCGCTGGATAAGGCCGCCGCGCCCCTGACTCGCCGCGTGTACGAACAGGCTCTTGACCATGCCGAGGAACTGCGCGCGCGGTTGATCGAACGCTCAAACGCGCTGGAGCGCGCGGGATATCACGCCCAAGTCCGCGTGGCGGAAGATTCCACGCTGGTTTTTGCGACCCGGGACGGGAATCGACTGCCGATCCAACAGCGCGGCGGCGAGTTCTTCATTGATAACACCCAGGGGATTTCGCCGGCGGACCTTCGCGCCGCGGTGGCGGACGGACGCTTCCAGCTTTCGTCCAACGTCTTACTGCGTCCCGTAGTACAGGACTTGATACTTCCCACGCTGGCTTATGTCGCGGGACCGTCCGAGCTTGCTTACCTGGGACAGGCCCACGCCCTCTACGCTTCATTCGGGCGGCCGCAACCCCTGATTTTCCTCCGCGCCGGCTTCACCCTGGTGGATCGCCGCGTCCAGCGCGTGCTGGAGAAATACAAACTGGGTGTGGAAGATATCTGGGAAGGCGAAGACCCTCTGCGCCACAAGATCGCCGCCGCGGGGTTCTCCGAGGGCTGGGCGGACCGGTTCGACCAGAGCGAAAAAGATCTGACGCGGCTGCTCGAACGTGTGCGCGGCGACCTGGAGGCGCTCGACCCGACGCTACTCGACACGCTCAAGCATACGGAAGAAAAAATGAAATACCAGCTGGAGCGATTGAAAGGGAAAGTGAGTCGCGCCGCTCTCCAGCGCTCGGACCTGCTTTCGCGTCATGAACAAGCGTTGCGGAAATCGCTGATGCCATCAAAGGACCTGCAGGAGCGCAAGGTAAGCGGCGTCTGCTTCCTCGGCCGCGCCGGCTATGAACTGCTGGACCGCCTCCTCGCGCAAATCCAAACCCAGTCTTCCGATCATCAAGTTCTCGTCTATTAGTGCCGTTCCAACTTTTTCCCCCGAGTTGCCGTGTCGACCACCTCGCAGAAACCCTCGGTCATGTCGTTTCTGGAGTTATGTCCAAATAGTTGGAACGGCACTAGCGCGCTCCTGCGCGCGTCCTGATAGCCGGCCCGCGCGATTCCTCCCAACGATGGAAATTCTGCCGTCTTCCGGGGTTGCAGGCGAGGTCTGCTATAATCGGACGCGGCAAGGAAGTGAATCAGGCCTGCCAGGGGCGAGAGAAGCCAGGGAGTGGGACGCGAAAGGAGGGAGGGCGATGGCCTCCGAATCGGAAGGGCGAGGAACCGGACAGATCTCGAAATCGCACGCGCACGTGGTGCAGGTTGAGACTCTGCTTCGGGTGGAGTTCAAAGACATCACTCGCCTGCTCCAGGGGCTCGTCGCGGAGTCGGGCGTGCGGAGCGGGACCTGTCACCTCTTTGTGCCGCACACCACCGCCGCCATCCTCATCAATGAAAACGACGACCCGGCCTTGCAACGCGACTTGGCCAACTTCCTCAAACAACTCGCCCCTCAGGACCAGATTTACCACCACAACGATGGCAATTGCGACGCGCACTTGAAAGCTGCGGTCATCGGCTGCTCGAAGTCTCTTTTGATTGAGAATGGGAGCCTGGTGCTCGGACGATGGCAAGGGGTCTATTTCTGCGAGTTCGACGGGCCGCGGCGCCGGGATTTGCGCGTGAAAATCATTTCGGATTGAAGTTTGAAGGATGAAGTCTGAAGGATGAAGGTTCCGCAGACCATGAGGGAGAGGGTGCCGTCCTTTTCATACTTCAGACTTTTCGCATTCACTTCGCGAATTTGACAGTGCGAGAGCTTGGATGAGGGAATTAGGCCTCTACATCCAGATTCCGTTTTGCGCGTCGAAGTGCAGCTTTTGCAACTTCAGCT
>Ga0315281_10012066_pt1 | contig 11795 bp, 10 predicted proteins | sample YL17G07_0_MG_FD_204540 | JGI IMG/M metagenome (GOLD analysis project Ga0315281, IMG submission 204540) | Sediment microbial communities from Yellowstone Lake, YNP, Wyoming, USA - YL17G07_0 | ecosystem: Environmental > Aquatic > Freshwater > Lake > Sediment | place: USA: Wyoming | collected... | reverse complement strand
GGACTCGAAGTATATCAGCCTGCGGGACGGGGCGGTGGTGGACTTCGAAATGAACAAGGCCTGCGCCGCCGGCACGGGATCGTTCCTCGAGGAGCAGGCGGAGCGGCTCGGTATACGCATCAAACATGATTTTGAAAGCAGGGCTTTTGAGTCTGAGTCGCCGTGCCGCTTCGGGGAACGCTGCACCGTGTTCATGGAATCCGACCTGGTGCATGCCATGAACACCGGATCGGGTGTGGAAGAGCTTACCGCCGGGCTGGCTTACTCCATTGCGTATAACTACCTGAATAAAGTCGTTGCAGGCAAGCGCATTGGAGGCCGGATCTTCTTCCAGGGCGGCGTTGCCGCCAACAAGGCCGTGGTGTCAGCCTTCGAGACGATCACGGGCAAGCCGATTACGGTCCCGCCCCATCATGAAGTGACCGGTGCGATCGGAGTGGCCACCCTTGCCATGCGGGAACGTTCGGGAAACAGCGCATTCAAGGGTTTTGATCTGAGCGAACGAGCATACACGGTCACGACTTTTGAGTGCGTGGAATGCGCGAACCGATGTGATATCCGCAGGGTGGTCTTCGGAGAAGAGAAACCGCTTTTTTACGGCAGCCGTTGCGAGAAATATGATGTGAAGAAAAGATCAGCCTCCGCCACTGCCCTGCCGGACTTGTTCGCGGAGCGGGACAGCCTGTTTCTCACAGCACCACCGGCATCTCAAACAGCCGAAAAATTACCGACCATCGGCATTCCGCGGATGCTGTACGTGAGTGATTTTCTGCCGTTCTTTCAAACCTTCTTTGCCGAGCTTGGCTACCAGGTTGTATTGTCGGATCGCACGAACCGGACGCTGATCAACCGGGCGCTCGAGATTACGGCGGCGGAAACCTGTTTCCCGGCCAAGGTTGCGCTTGGCCATATTCAGGACCTCATTGACAAAAAAGTGGACATCCTTTTCATGCCGAGCTTCATCCGGTTCCCTCCGGCCGGGGACCAGGACCAGGCCAAGACCGCTCAGGCCTGTCCCTATGCCCAGGCGTTGCCGTATATCGCCCGCTCGTCGATACGCTTTGACAACGTCAAAACAATCGAACCGATCCTCTACCTGCAGGACGAGCATAATTTCAGCAAGACTATGCAGGCGCTGGGCCTATCGCTCGGCAAGGGCAAGGCAGTGGTCACCCGGGCCCGGAAGCACGGCCAGCAGGCGCAGGAAAAAGCTCTTCATGCCGTCCTGGAGCGCGGCCGGTCGGTCATCGCGGCGATCCAGCCCGGAGATAAGGCCCTTGTGCTCATCGGCCGCAACTATAACACCTGCGACTCCGGCCTGAATATGAATTTGCCGGCCAAGATACGCGATCTCGGCGTGCAAGCCATTCCCATGGACTTTCTTCCATTCCATGGCGCCGATAACGCCGGTTTTGAAAACATGTACTGGCGGTCGGGGCAGAAGATCATGGCCGCGGCGAGGATCATCAGGGACCATCCCGGCCTGTACCCGCTGTACCTTACGAATTTCGGATGCGGTCCTGATTCATTCATCACGCATTTTTTCAGGGATGAAATGTCAGGCAAGCCTTTTCTTCAGCTTGAAATCGACGAGCACAGCGCCGATGCCGGGGCGATCACAAGGATCGAGGCGTTTCTGGACAGCTTGGGCAGCAAGGGCCACAGCGTTCCGCGAGAATCCTTTGTAATCAGGAAGAGAGGAGCCGGATCGATCCATAAGAAAAAAGTGTATTTCCCTCCCATGACCGACCACGCCCATGCGCTTGCCGCCGCGTTCCGGTCCTGCGGCGTGGACACCGAAGTGCTGCCCGAGTCTGATGACGAGACCGTGCGGATCGGACGGGAGCACAGTTCCGGCCGCGAGTGCTATCCCCTTGCCCTCACAACCGGCGACATGATCAAGGCAACGCGCAGGCCCGGCTTCGACCCTGACAGGAGCGCTTTCTTCATGCCTGCCGGGAAAGGGCCCTGCAGGTTCGGCCAGTATAACCGCTATCATCGGCAGGTACTCGACAAAATGGGGCTCGACCGTGTGCAGATCGTTTCTCCCATGCAGGACGAGTCGCTCCACGATGATTTCCGGATGCTGGACAATAATTTTGTTCTCCTGTTCTGGCGCGGTGTATTCGCCGTGGACATGCTTCAAAAAGCGCTGTGGGAGTACCGGCCTTATGAAAAGCAGCAAGGACAGACGGACCGGGTTTATCAAACCGCGCTCCACAGGGTGGCTGCCGCCATCGAAAGGCGAGCGGACCTGCTGCCTGTCCTCAGGGAGGTGTACGAAGACTTCTCCGGCATTCAAATCGCCGAACGCACCAGGCCCGTCATCGGCGTGGTGGGCGAGATCTATATCCGTTCCAACCGTTTCAGCAACGAGGACGTGGTACGCCAGATCGAGAAACTCGGCGGCGAGGCCTGGGTCGCGCCCATCTCGGAGTGGATCCTGTACGTGAACACAACGTCCAAGGCGTCGGCGATGATGAACCGCTCCTGGAGGGCATTGCTCAAGGCCTACCTGACCGGATGGGTCCAGCACAACGATGAACGCCGGCTCCTGAGCGGGTTCAACGGGAACCTCCGGAGCCTGCATGAGCCGAGCATAGAGCAGACCCTGCGAACAGCCAGGCCCTATATCCACCATTCCTTTGAAGGAGAGGCGGTGCTGTCCGTGGGCAAGGCCATTGACTATATCAACCGAGGTGTTTCCGGCCTCGTCAACGTGATGCCTTTCACCTGCATGCCCGGCACGATCGCCAGCGCCGTGCTGAAGCGCGTACGCGAAGACCACAGTAATATTCCGCTCCTGAACATCGCCTACGAAGGACAGGGGGACTCACAGACACTCACGCGCCTTGAAGCGTTCATGCATCAGGCAAAGGCGTTTAAACAGCAGTAAAATACTGAGGAATTGCCCGCAGGCGCAACTGGTTCATACCCTGAGGTTTTTTCAATTATCAGCTTGACATGATGCGGGGAAAACGGTATTCTTCACCTATCCGCGGATATTTCCCGGACAATTTCAAAAAAGAAGCAGAGGAGAAACAGAATGGCAAACGGTGTAGTGAAGTGGTTCAACAACAGCAAGGGGTTTGGTTTTATCACGCAGGAAAACGGTGAGGATGTATTTGTGCACTTTTCGGCGATTTCAGGCGATGGTTTCAAGTCCCTGAACGAGGGTGACAAGGTGACCTTCGAAGTCGTGAAGGGCCCCAAAGGTCTCCAGGCCGCGAACGTAGCCAAGGCCTAGTCACTAAAAAATTATTCATAACCACTCCAAAGGCCCCGGAGAGATCCGGGGCTTTTTTTATTAACCACACGCAAGGAGCAACATTGAAATTCGCTAAATTTAAGTTTCACCCGTCCATTGCATCGGGCATCAAGGCCCTGGGATACATTGAGCCGACTCCCATTCAGGACCAGGCAATACCTCCGGTACTGGAGGGACATGACGTCATGGGTCTGGCCCAGACCGGGACGGGCAAGACGGCGGCGTTTGTGCTTCCGATCCTTGAACGCCTGCTCCCGGGACAGCGCGGACGGGTCCGCGCCCTGATCATCGCGCCCACGCGGGAATTGGCGGAACAGACCCATGTTTCGATCGCTACGCTCGGCCGCGATACGAAACTGCGCAGCGTCACCATTTACGGCGGCGTGGGTGTGAATCCGCAAATCCAGAAGCTGCGGAGCGGGGTGGAAATAGTCGTGGCCTGCCCGGGCCGCTTGCTCGACCACCTCAATCAAAAAACGATAGATCTGTCTCATGTGGAAGTGCTGGTCCTGGACGAGGCGGACCGCATGTTCGATATGGGATTTTTACCTGATATCCGGCGGATCGTCAAGCACCTGCCTTCCAAACGCCAGACGCTGCTGTTTTCGGCAACAATGCCCGATGATATCCGAAAGCTGGTGCACGAAGTCCAGCGCAATCCCGTTACCGTGCAGGTCGGTCATACCGCGCCGGCGAACACGGTGTCGCACGCGCTCTATCCTGTTGAACAGCATTTGAAAACCGGGCTGCTTATGGAGATCTTAAAGCACACGGACACGGAATCCATTCTGATCTTTACCCGGACCAAGCATCGCGCCAAACGCATTGGACAGCAATTGGAGACCGCAGGATATAAAGCGGCATCGCTTCAGGGAAACCTATCGCAGAACAAACGTCAGGCGGCGCTTGACGGATTTCGGGACGGTTCGTATCAGATCCTGGTGGCCACCGATATCGCGGCCCGCGGCATCGATGTCTCGTCGATATCTCATGTCATCAACTACGATATTCCCGATACCACGGATGCCTACACGCACCGTATTGGCCGCACCGGACGGGCCGCTAAGACCGGTGATGCCTTTACCTTTGTCACCCATGAGGATGAGCCCCTGGTCAAGAACATCGAACGCGTACTGGGCGAGAAGATCGAACGCCGGACGCTGAAGGATTTTGACTATAAAAAATCGGCGCCGGCGCGCGACGCCGAGTTTGCCCGTCCGCCGCGCGAACCGCAGCGCCGCAGGGTGCAGGGCGGCGCAAAGCCCGCGGGGGGCCATGGCTCCACAGCCCATAAACCGGCGAACACCGGATCCAGGCCCCACGGTTCCGCTCCGCGTCCAGCTGGCGCGGCCCATCCGTCGGGTACCCGAACGTTTAAGCCGGGCCGTCCGCGCAGTACCGGACGCTGAGCAGTCTTTAAAAACAAAAAAAGGCGGTGAGTTTTCTCACCGCCTTTTGCATTTTACAATCCGCAAACTGTAAGTGTTTTTTTAGGCTTTCTGAGCTGCTGCCTGTTTCTCCCTCATTGCCGATGGCGCGGATGCCACATATCCCGCGACCGTGCCCATGAGCCCGCCTACCACGAGGCTCACCGTTGCCGCGCAGGCTAATCCCACGACGATCCCCATGACCACCGTTGCCCTGACGAAGAGTGTCGGTTCCACCGTGCCCATCAGTTTCTGGAGCAGGATCAGCGTGCCGAAGCTGCCGAAGTAGAATCCCGGCATAATGCCGAATACGAGGAACACCAAACCGCCAACTGTTGCGCCGATCTTCATACCTGTTTTTACTGTTTCGTTCTTCATGGTAAGTCTCCTTTCAGCCGCAGCTGTATATTTTAATATCGTTTTATCTAAAACGATTACTTGTTTCTGATCATGACCGCCGATTCCGATGCTTGCTGATGTCCTGTTGCGTCGATTACCTGTCCCAGCAGCCATCCCGCGGTTGATGTCGCGGTGACGATCGTGATGCCTGACACCACAACACCAACGAGCATGGAAGCGAGGACGATGGTGCGCGCTACGATCCCTGGTTCAAGAGGCAGGGTAAAGAGCAAACCGGCGAACTTAATCCCGGCTGCGCCGCCTAACAGGCTGCCCGGGAGAAGACCGAAGATTGAGAAGAGTACCAGCCCTGCTCCTGCTCCGATGTATGCCGCTTGTCTTGAATGGGTGCTTTTCATGTTAGTACCCTCCTTTCCGTGTTGTTTTGCCTGGTATAATGCATCTCGCGTGCCAAAGTGTAACTGATTGAATTTATGAAAGAGAGGGGTGTCACTTCTTTTGCAGGGATGAGAAAAGACCGGTTTGTGATTATACAAATGCAAAGAATCGCTTGTATAACCGTATCATTATAATGATGAATAATAACCCCTCATCATCCACTACCTCCCTTCGGGGGGAGGTAGGATTCATATAGGTAAGGAGCAAAAGGTAAGTGGGATTTTCATGTGAAATCCGTCTTCTCCGATATTTATCCGCATCGATCTGCGTCAATCGCTTTTTTGAGAATAAAAAAGGCGCCTCATAATTTGAGGCGCCTTTTGAAAAATAGTGTTGCTGTTCTTTTGCTTATGCCCACCGGCTCGGGCTGGTTGGTTTAGACCTGCGGAAATCACCGAATTTCCCGCCATCCTGTTTTACGCTTTTTTTCTCGTCCCGGGAGAAGCGTCCATCCGCATCGGAACGACGGCCCGGTTTGGCGCCGAAGGGAGTCCGCGCTGAAGTATTCTGGCCATACCGTTTTCCGGTCGAAGCGCCGGTCCAGCGTTTTCCCGATGACGGCCCCGCGCTGCTTCCGCTGCTGACGCGGCGCAAGGGGCGCGCCGGTTCCAGTCCCGCGATGACCTGCTGGGGAATGCTTTGTCCGATGTAACGTTCGATCGAGCGTAAAGAATCAACCTCTTTGCCTGACGCAAAGGAGATGGCAATGCCCGACGCGCCCGCACGTCCCGTACGGCCGATGCGATGCACATAGTCCTCGGCGTTCTTGGGAAGGTCATAGTTGATTACATGGGTAATGCCGGTGACGTCAAGACCACGCGCCGCCACGTCAGTGGCCACGAGCAGGCGGATTTTTCCGCGCTTCATGTTCATGATGGTGCGGTTGCGGGCGTTTTGGCTCATATCGCCGTGCAGTGCCGCCGCCGAATGACCCTGGGCGTGCAGTTCGTTCGCCAGCTGATCGGCATTCCGCTTGGTGCCGGAAAAAATGATCGCCCTGGTCATGGCGCTGTCGGATATCAAATGCTTGAGCAGGCGGTTCTTATGCTGCATGTCGTCGGCCGCATGAAGGCGCTGTTCGATTGCTTCGAGAGTTGTTTTCTTTCCCGCGACTTCCACCCGTACCGGGTCTTTGAGCAGGCGCTGGGCAAGCTTTGACATAGTGTTGTCCATGGTTGCCGTGAACATCATTGTCTGGCGTGAAGCAGGTGTTGCCGCGGCAATGGAGTCAACCGCGTCGCTGAAGCCCATGTCGAGCATGCGGTCGGCTTCATCAAGGATCAGGATCTCAAGACGGGAAAAATCGATGCGTCCCCGCTCCATATGGTCCATGAGACGTCCTGGCGTCGCCACGATCAGATCCACGGGCTGCGACAGAAGGCGCTGCTGTTCAAAGTAGGGCATGCCGCCGAGGATCGCTCCGCTCCGGATGCGCATGAACTTGCCGTAGGTTTTGACCGCTTCGGTTATCTGGTTGGCCAATTCGCGCGTGGGAGTGAGGACCAGTACGCGGGGGCCTTTGGATTTTCCCGCTGCTTTGGACGGCTGGCTCAAGAGCTGGAGCGCGGGCATGACGAAAGCCGCGGTTTTGCCGGTCCCGGTCTGGGCCGTGGCGATCAGGTCCTTACCCGCCAAGGCAAGGGGAATGGCTTGATCCTGGATAGGCGTGGGCGTGGAATAGCCGCACAGTTTTACTGCCTTGAGGATCGGTTCGATGAGCTGCAATTTTGAAAACGACATGAGACTCCTTTGATCTCGCGCGCCGGAATACACAAAGGTTCCGGAAGCGGAAATCCCGTTAGAGGTTTGCGTGCAGGCCGCAGGGACACACGTGTATCCCTGAGAGCGAAGACGGCGCCAGCACAAATATGACCGGCATAACTACATCGTTCGCCAACCATAGGTGCTGATGCAGTTTCAGAGTGGGAGCTGAAAGCAAGGGGGGTTAGAGATCGATGATATGGAGGGCAGAGAGTTGATGATGCGTGTGTGTACTTCAGTCAAATCTTGCCGCATTGTTAAACAGTCAATCAGCATAATACAGGATTGTAAAAAAAATGCAACAATTATTTACTATCATTTAAATACCCTGGCTTTTTACTGGTTGTCAAATAGGGCTTTTTGTGGTACGTTATTCGGACAGGAGGTGATAAATGAAAATCAGCGAAGACATCAGGCCCGTGACCTATCTGAAATCAAAGGCCGCGGACATGTTGCAGCAGGTCAACGAAACGCACCGACCGGTCATCATCACGCAAAATGGAGAGCCGCGTGCCGTTCTACAAGACCCTGAATCGTATGAGCGCATGAAGTCCGCAATAGGTTTGATGAAGCTCGTGGCGCAGGGAGAAGAGGACATCCGGAAAGGCAGGACCACTGAGCAGGAAGAAATGTTCAGACGTCTTGAAAACAAGCTGAAGACCAGAAAACAGCAGAACGCCGATGAGTCGTAATTATACAGTCAAATGGACGGACACCGCCGAGCATGATCTGGATTCAATCATCGGATTTATCGCCGAGGACAGTCTCGAAGAAGCGGTGAAGATTTTGGAGAAAATGAGAAAGAAGGCCGCGGGCTTGCATACCCTGCCGGAGCGAGGCCGCATCGTCCCTGAGTTGAAAGAACAAGAGATCACTCTTTACCGGGAAATTGTCCTTGCCCCCTGGAGGATGATCTACCGGATAGCCGGTCAGACAGTGTACGTCCTCGCCGTCTTTGATGCACGGCGCAATTTGGAGGATATCCTGCTTGAGAGATTTGTCGGTTGTCGTGAGGCTGATCCATGAGCGATAGCGACCCTTCTGCGCGCGAACTGCGGGAAAAGTATCAGGCTCTGCTCGCCGAGAACGGCGAGTTGCGGGAAAAAATAGGGCTGTTGAAAGCCCGGTTACGTGATGTGTCTTTGCCCGCTCCGGATCGAATATCGCAAAATACGCAGGGAGCGGAAACGGCTCAAGGCGATCAAGCAAGGGAACTTCTTTTTCCGTCACTGGTCAACAACAGCTCGGAAGCGGACGAGAAGGTAGGATTTTTTCTGTCGCTCTTCAAGGGCCGGGACGACGTTTATGCCAGACGGTGGGAAAACAGGAAGAAGGAAACCTCTGGTTATTCGCCCTATTGCATAAATGAATGGAAACGCGGGCTTTGCGCGAAACCGAAAGTCAAGTGCGCGGCTTGCGGCCATAAAGCCTATGCGTCTTTTGATGAAAAGGCGGTTGAAGAGCATCTGCGCGGGAACATTGTCGCCGGCGTCTACCCCATGCTCCCCGATGAAACATGCCGCTTTCTGGCCATCGATCTGGATGAAGAAGAGTGGCGCAAGGACGTGGCGGCCCTGCGGCAAACGGCGTTTGAACACGCAATACCGCTTGCCGTTGAACGCTCCCGCTCAGGCAACGGCGCCCATGCCTGGATATTTTTTGAAACGCCCCTGTCCGCCGTGGTTGCGAGAAAATTCGGCACGGCCTTGCTGACCGGACCATGAGCGCGCGCCATGAGCTCACGTTTAAATCTTATGACAGATTCTTCCCCAGTCAGGACACGTTGCCCGCGGGCGGCCTGGGAAACCTGATTGCGCTCCCTTTGCAAAAAGAAGCGAGGACCGCCCACAACAGTGAATTTATCGATGAAGAGTTTGCTCCTTATTCCGATCAATGGTCCTATCTGGGCGCACTCCGCAAACTGACTGAAGAAGAGGTCAATTCGCTCACGTCAACACTCTGCCAGGGAAACGAACTCGGCGACCTCAAGCCCGATGAAGACGAACTGCATAAACCCTGGGAAAAAGCAGCGGTAAAATTGCTGCCCTCGGATTTCCCGGATGCAATCGAGCTTGTCAGCGCGAATATGCTGTATATCCCCAAGGCCTGCATTTCGCAGAGAGGTTTGAACCGAACAAAACGTCTGGCTGCCTTCAAGAACCCGGAGTTCTACAAAGCGCAGGCTATGCGCTTTCCGACCTACGACAAACCGAGAATCATCTGTTGCGCAGATGAAACTGCCGAATATCTTTGTCTTCCGAGGGGATGCCAAAAGGAACTGAACGAGCTGTTGTCTGAACACGGGGTGGCTGTCACCTGGGTTGACAAGACTAATCACGGCAGGAAGATCGACGTGGAATTCAAGGGAGTTCTGCGGGACGACCAGAACGCCGCGCTCGAAAAGCTGCTTAGCCATGACATCGGGGTGCTCTCGGGCACAACCGCCTTCGGCAAAACCGTAGTCGCGATCAGACTTATCGCGGAACGAAAAACCAGCACGTTGATCATCGTGGACAAGGCCGGACTGATCGGTCAGTGGCGAAAGCGCCTGCGTGAATTTCTAACGATCAACGAAACAGCGCCGGCGCCGGAGATGGAAAAGAAGCGAAAGAGCAAGAAAGAACCGAGCATCATCGGGCAGCTGGGCCAGGGCAAGCAGACGCTGAACGGGGTGATCGACATCGCCCTGATGCAGTCCCTCGGCAGGATGGGCGAAGTGAAGGAGTGCGTCAAGAACTACGGCCTGATCATCGTCGATGAGTGTCACCACGTCGCTGCCGTCAGTTTCGAGGCAATCCTGAAAAAAGCGAACGCCCGCTATATGTATGGTCTTTCAGCCACGCCCGTCAGGAAAGACGGACATCATCCGATCATATTCATGCAGTGCGGACCGCTTCGGTACCGTGACGATCCCCGAAAGCAGGCGGAAAAACGGCCGTTCGAACATTTCGTAATCCCGAGATTCACTTCGTTCCGGCCGCCTCTTGAATGTGAGGAGAAGGAACTATCCATCCAGGCCCTCTATGCGGAACTCACCGTCAATGAATTGCGAAACCAACTCATCATCGACGACGTGGTCAAGAGCCACGAGCAGGGGAGACACTGTCTTGTATTGACGGAGCGGACCGCTCACGTGAAGTATCTCTCCGGAAAACTGAGAGAGAAGATACCTGACGCGCTCACGCTGGTCGGGAGCATGGGGGCAAAGGCGACGGGCGAGGTCCTGAATCAAATTGCCGCCGCCCCCGAGGAAAAGCCGCTGACCCTGATTGCCACGGGCAGGTACATCGGGGAGGGCTTTGACGAACCGCGTCTGGATACGCTCTTTCTTACCATGCCTATATCATGGAAGGGAACGGTCCAGCAGTACGCCGGCCGTTTGCACCGCCTTTTCGAAAATAAGAAAGAGGCTCGGATCCATGATTACGTGGATATCCACGTAAGGATGCTGGAGAAGATGTACCAGCGCCGCCTGAACGGGTATGCCGCGATCGGCTACAAGATAAAGGCCGGACCGGTCGAGACCGATTCGGTAGAAATCATCTTCAACAAAAGCAGTTTCCTGCCGGTCTTTGCCAACGATATCACGGCGGCGAAACGGGAAGCGCTGATCGTCAGCCCCTTTGTCACCAGGAGGCGCGCATTGCGAATGCTGCCGCTCCTTGAAGCAGCGGTGAAAAACGGGGTCAGAACGGTCGTAGTGACCAGGCCGCCGGAAGATTCCAAGGAAAAAGACGGGGCCACGCTGCGGGAAACCCTGAAGACGCTGGGCGATTCCGGTGTGCGCCTCGCCTTTCGTTCGAAGATTCACCAGAAGTTCGCCGTGATAGACCAGAAAATCGTCTGGTACGGCAGCATCAATCTTTTGAGTTATGGAGACGCGGAGGAAAGTCTCATGCGGCTTGAAAGCCCCAATATCGCGAATGAACTGATCAAAGTAGCGGAGCGGGGCGCGTCGCCGGGTTGAGAGATAGAGGATGATAGTTGTACTTGAAATATCAGCTTGTTACGCGTAATTTGTCGCTTGTCTTCCGCTGACGAAAATGATATGATTTTCGTACACTGTAATTGATTATGAGGCAGTTCATGGCTATTTTCTATGGGAAATAGCGCTTTCGTGGTCATGTGCTGATGTTTCACTGTTGTGAGGAGGTATCCGATGGTATTCACTGTAACGAGCAAAATTGTAAAAGGAATGATTCGCCTTCCTAAAAAAGTCAAGATTCCTGAAGGCACCAAGGTTATCGTCACAATCGAACCTGCATTGAAGGCTGTCGAAAAGCGTAAGATCATATCAGCGCTCTGTGGCGCATGGTCTGACGACGCTACGATTGCGCCGATATTTGACGAGATCGAGAAGGAACGGCATCAATATCACGGCAGAGAGGTTCGTTTTGCATGATTATTCTGGACACGAATGTCGTTATACCTTAATCTTGCACGAAAACGTAGCTTTCCCGACTCGTCGGCGTATTTTTGATGCCCGCACTCTCCACGGACCCACGATAGCCCTCATCTCGCCTTATCGGTAGCATTTCCCC
>Ga0315281_10012065_pt1 | contig 11796 bp, 11 predicted proteins | sample YL17G07_0_MG_FD_204540 | JGI IMG/M metagenome (GOLD analysis project Ga0315281, IMG submission 204540) | Sediment microbial communities from Yellowstone Lake, YNP, Wyoming, USA - YL17G07_0 | ecosystem: Environmental > Aquatic > Freshwater > Lake > Sediment | place: USA: Wyoming | collected... | reverse complement strand
TTCGGTGCGTACCGGGTACACGGTTTTTCACGGTTTTTTTCGCGTACAGCGGCGACCAAGACCAAGGAAAGGTTTCCTTCACGTACAAGAAGGGCGAGAAGGTGGATCTCGATGTCATCAAGGAAGGCGAGGAATGGAAAGTCGACATGCGGTGAAATGATTCTCCCGGAAAGGGACTGTCACGCGGCGTTCTTACTGACAAGTCGTCGGGTTATCTGACAAATGCGACCTGTCTGTACAACAGGGCCGAGGCGAAAGTCCTCTCGGACTATCATCTAGGCAGCGGCCCTGTTAGTAACTCTCACTTCCGCCTGAAGATTGGCGGCTTCGGCCAAACGGAGCACGCGATCAATCGTCACCTTTTGAAGACTTCCCGAGAGGATCCCGGTCACGGCGCTTCTTGGAAGACCGGAGCGCCGGGCGAGCTCCCTATGAGTCAGCGTCTGTCTTTCGACGGCTTTGAGAATCGCCGTGATCAATTGGGCCTTGATGATAGCCTCCATGCCCCGTGCGGGTGAGATATTCAGCTCTTTTGCCAGCTCAGCGCTCGATAGTTTACGTTTCACGCATCACCTCCCCTAGTCTCTTCTTCGCTATTTCAAGATTCTGCCAAGAAGTCTCCCGAGTTTTCTTCTTGAAAGCATGCAGGACATAAATCATCCCCGCCCCGGCCAGGTAATAAACAGTCCGATAAATTCCGGACCGATCCCGAATCCTCAGTTCATGGACACCGCGTCCAATGCTTGGCATCGGACGAGAGAGAGGCATGGAAAGCATATGCCCCTCCTGAAGACGCGCAAAGGCATCCGCCAAGTCAATCCTGATCTCCTCCGGAAACTCCAGCATCTCCCTTCGACACCGATCGAGTATGCAGAGCATTCACCCTCCTAATGTCTCATATATAAGACGCAGTGGTCAACGGCCAAAAGGTTAGTTGCAAGCTCGATGCCAGGAATTTTGTGCGCGGAAGAGACTCAATCGGTCCGGATTTCGGACAATGGGAGTTTGAAAATCGGTCGTAATGACTTGTGAAGAGAGCTTACTGGTACTTGGCCACGAGCCGGTCGATCGTGCCATCCTGCTTATATTGTTTTATCAACCGGTTCACATCCGGCAGGTAGCGTGCGAACGGCGACTTTTTTGAGATTATCATATAAAACTTCTGCTCGGACACGGAGGTGGGTAAAGGCACAATCCGGGAACTTTGACTCTTCTTGAGTTCCAAATTTCCGGCGTAGAGTGAATAGATGAAATAATCGGCTTTATGATCGGCGATCAGACCAAAGCCTTCGGCGACCGTTTGCACCCGGTGCAAGTTCAGATGAGCGGCACTGAAATCGTCAAATTCTTGGCCGTAGCTGTCGCCGATCATGCCGATCCCTGATTTTCCGACCAAATCGGACGACGTTTTAAAATTGAAAGTCTTATCCTCGGGCACAAACAGCGCGATGGGATCTGTGGCGTAAGGATCTGAATAGAGATAAAATTCTTCCCGCTCCCTTGTTTTGTAAGCGGCAACGATGACGTCTATTTGCCCGGCCTTTCCTTTATTCAAAACATCTTCCCACGGGCCGGAATAAGGAAGTTCCACTTGAATGCCAATATCCGCAAATATTTTGCTGACCAATTCCGGCCCGGCCCCCGCCATGTTTTTCCCCTCCTTAAACATGACCGGCGGCCATTCCGGATGCCCGGAGGCAATCAATGCCCGTTGGGGCTTAGTGCCCTCCTTGGCCATCACCACTCCCGTGATTCCAAGCAACGCCACAACAACCGCAATAAATCGGATCAATGAATATTTTCGCATGGTGACCGGTGTGGAACGTTAGTACGAGACCATCGGCTTGAACCCGCCGTAGATCATTCGCATGCCATCGAAGGGCATGGCCTCTTCCCACATTTTGGCCATGCGCGGATCTTTCATGACTTTTTTAAGAACGCTATCGCGGTGCGCCCGCGACTTGTAGATAATCCAGGAGAAAAACACCGTTTCGTTGGCCTTGCGCTTCACGCTCCGGGGGAACGAAGTCACCTTGCCCACACTCACATCGTCCGCGATGCACTCGTGGTATTCGAGCGCGCCATGTTCGATCCAAATCTTGCCGCCGGTCTTCGCCATTTTCACATAAGCCTTCACGTTCTTTTTCGGAACCGGAACGATAAAACCATCAACGTAAGCCATTTTAAATTCTCCTTTTGGGTTCAGTCGGTTCTTTTCCTGCGCGGTTTCGTTTTCTTCATGGCGCGGTAGGCGTCCTCCAGAACGGGGAGAACCGCGTCATCTTTCTTTCGGCCCAAACTTTTCTTGCTTTTGATGATGTGATCGAGAGGTAGAACTCGAAGCGTGATGGATCCGACCCGAATCGAGCGGCTGCGCTTATACTCTTCCCCAAATCGCGCCAAGCCATGCATGTGAACGACGACGTCGAGGAGCTCCAGGCCGTCCCCGCCGATTTGAGGCGGATTGAGGCCGAAGGGCGGCACAAAAAAACCTTTCACATCGTTGATCGCCTCTCGAAATCGAGGATCGTTCAGGTCTTTGAACCAGAGATCGATGTCCTGAGTTACGACGGGAGCGCCCTGAAGGGTCGCGGCGGACAGACCGACGACGAGAAACGGGACCTTGCGGCGGTGCAAGGCCTTAAAAAATGCGGTTTCCTTAGCTGTGAACGGAGAGTTTTCTTGCACGGGTCAGGGCCATTTTGAGCCGCTCGGCAGGCGGCTTCGTTAAAAGAAGGAGTGTGTGATACACGACGCCGCGATCCACCTGGGGATATTGCCGGCAGACGGCATCGGTCCGGCGGCGGAGTTGGGCGATTTTTCCGAGTGCCTGCTTCCGGTTTATCACTGAGACAGCCTATCGTGTCATGAGTTCGGGGTCAACTCACGACATGGTGCCCAATCCGTCCGGACTTCGGACGATGAAGTTTGAAATTGACTACGCTCTTATCGGCCACAACTTCAGAGTGATCCATGCCGCCAGACATTCTTACTCTTTATCCGGTTTTTGTTAAGGTTTTTTGACCGGCGCGGTGAGAGGCCAAACTCGACGGGAGCGGCCAAGGTTGGGGCGCCAGGTCTTTGGCCGATCAGGAGGAGGTTGCCGTCGGGGTCCGTAACGATTTCCAGGTCCGTGAAGGACGCGGCCGCAGCTTGGAACTCAGCGGGAATATTTTCGAGGCCGATCACCAACGGGCGGAAGCGCTCCTGCTGGAGGTCGTAAGCGAAAAATCCGAGCTTTTTCTGATCTTTCAGAAAGGCGGGAAAGACGACGGCATCCCCCGCCAGAAAAGGCCGGCGGCGGTTGTCCCAGATCCAAGACTTGATCGAGCCCTTGCCCGTTCGATAAATACGGCGGATCGTTTCGCTCGGGAGTGAGGCAGGCAGGTCCGGTGAAAGGCTGGCCTCGATCCACGCTGCGGCGTCTTCACTTTTTACCTCGCGGGCTGCTCCGAAGCGCGCCTTTGCAGGCAGCGGTGCCGGGAGATTGGCGATGGACCGCATCAACGCGACCTTCTTTTGCAGGGGCGTCTCGTCCGGCCCGCTCAGGGAAAAATTGACGGCCACGCCCGTTTCGACCGGCAGCATCAACACGCGCTCAAAGGCCCGTGCCCAGTCCTCCGTGGGACTGCTGGCGTCGCCTTCGCCGAAGAAACAGTCAGGGCCCTCGCAGCGGTGGACGCGCGTGCCCGTCTTCGGGTCGAAGGTCCAGCTCTGGGCCAGAAACTCCCGAACCGTCGGAGCAAAAAAGCCCAGGTTCTGGACGCTGTGGCCAACCTCGTGGGTGAGCGTGATCCCGGCGCTGGCCTTGAGGCTAATGACCCTTTGGTCCGGCTTGTAGATCCCAACGCTCCGCCGCGTGTATTGGGGAGGCGCGCTTTTTTTGTAGGCGTCATCACCCAACACCTCCACCCTCTCCAGGCCGCAGAGAAAGACCGGATTGGCGTCTTTAAGAAACTGAAGATTTTCGCGCAAGGGGCGCAAGAGATCGAAGGAGGCGTCCTGTAGATAGACGTCGGGGCTTTCCTTCACGGAGCAAGGGTCGAAGGCCAAAAGATCGTTTGGCAAGGGATAGTCCGGATACAAGGCGCGCCCAACCGTGGCGGCCGGGGCCGCGCAACCCGCCCATCCGATCAGGCCCGTCAGACAAGCCGAACGGACATCGAGAAGAGAAGACGTCATTCGGGTAACATCGGACGAAAAACGGAAATGTTGCTCAATGTTTCTATTTTTTTATGTATATATATGGAAGCATTTTGACGCCGGCGGCAAACCATGCTGATGCGAGAGACACGAAAAACCTGACAAATATCAGGCCCCGTGTCCTGGCTTTATCATTGTTCGTGAACGGCCTTGCATGAGATATGTGTATTTGACGCCCTTTGGGTCGGAGCCGTCTTTATGGCAGGAACTCATCTTCGTTTTGACATTGAGCTCGATCGGTTTCTGGACAACCTCACGGCCGCCGCCTGTGCGGCGGCCGTGAAGCGGGGATTTTGCGGCTCCAAGAAGTCCCTGCGCGCATCGACCGCCAGGGCCCTCAAAAAGGTCATAAAAACCGATATGCAGGCCTGCGAACGCTGCGGCAGCCATATCATCGGGGTCTGCTGCCACGCGCAGCGCTTCACGCCTTGGTCCCAGGAGGCCAAAAAACTCGGTTCCGCGACCTGATGACAATCATATCGGCTGGTGAGCGGTGTCATTTCGGCATTTCCAATAAGACATCATAAAGTTAGAATGAATCTTGGTGGGCAAACGACGAGCCTCCGTTCCCGGTTACGCATCGCCGGAGCGCTGGAAACCAAGACTCCCAAATCCCAGGCACCGGGGAATTTTATCCATGACCTCCCCCTTTTTAAGGACATAAGCGCTGCTGAAAAGAGGGACCTCTTCGCGCACGAGCACATTCAGACCTATCACAAAGGGCAAGTCATCTTTTATGAGGGCCGCCGCCCCACCGGACTCTATTTCGTCAAGAGCGGCAAGGTGAAGGTCGCCAAGAAGGGGTTGTGGGGCAAGGATCAAATCGTCCGTCTTGCTAAACCGGGCGACAACCTCACCTATCGGGCCATGGGCGGAGTCTCCCAGTTGGTCGCCTCGGCCACGGCCTTGGAGGATTCCGAGATCTCCTTCATCGACATCGAGGATTATTTCCGCGTCGTCAAATCAAACGCAGCGTTCGCCTTCCGGGTCATACAAATACTTGCGCAGGAATTCGACATCACCGAAAACAAGCTCCGCGACTTTGCGCAAAAGAACGTCCGGCAACGCTTGGCGGAGATGCTTCTGTGGCTCCACGAGACTTACGGAACCAACCCAACCACCGGCGCCCTGAGCCTTCAAGTCTCTCGAGACGAACTCGCCAACATGGTCGGCACGGCCACCGAAAACGTCGTGCGCATCCTCTCCGAATTCCGGAAGAAGAACATTCTGGACATCGAATGCCGCAACATCAGGATCGTGAATTCGGAGCGCCTCCGCCAGGCCTCGAACCCCGACAACGCCTACAGCGCCCCCCATCCTTGACAAATATCAATAACCCCGCTGACGCGAGTCATCATGACTTTTGGAATCCTCTTCTAAGCTGAGGGCAGAATGAAACACCTACTTTCATCGTCGTTCGCCATCGCAAGCCTCCTCTTGGCCTCGTCGCAATGCGCGCAGGCGTTCGATCCCGGCGTCTATTTCGAAAAAAACTGCATGAGCTGCCATACCGTCGGAAGAGGCGACGAAATCGGCCCGGACCTGAAGGGTGTCATGGAGCGGCGCACCAAGGAGTGGCTGGTCAAATGGCTCCAATCCTCCCAGAGCGTGATCCAGTCAGGCGATCCGGTCGGCGTGGAGCTCTTCAATAAGTTTAAACAGAAAAAGATGCCCGATCAGGACATCACGGCCGAGGACGTCGCGGCCCTCCTGGACTACATCAAGGCCGGCGGACCCGCCGAGGCCCCGATGGACAGCAAGCCCGCCACGGCCGCGACGGCCGCCGACATCGCCAGAGGCCGCGAACTCTTTCTCGGCCGCATTTCACTCGCGAAGAGCGGCCCCTCCTGCGTCTCCTGCCACAGCGTCGGCGACGTCGGCCCCCTGGGCGGAGGAACTCTCGGACTGAACCTCACCCAAGCTTATTCCAAATACGCGGACAAGGGGCTCTCCAAGGCCCTGAAGAAACCCGGCTTTATCATTATGAAAGAGATTTTCCCGGACAAACCACTGACCGACGAGGAGGCCTTCGCCCTCAAGGCCTTCCTTTATGACGCCGATAAGGCCGGCTCGGCCGGCGGCGATCATCAGAAAAAATTTCTGTTTCTGGGAATGGGCGGCACCGTCGTGATGATGGGCGTAGCGGATTTCATTTGGCGCAAGCGACGCCGCAAGAGCGCAAAGCCGTGGAGGACGTAATGGACCGCAAACGCACGTGGATCGATGACCTCATCTCTCCGGAAACCCGGAGCTGGGAGGAGTTTTACCGCAACCGCTGGCAACATGACCGCGTTGTCCGCAGCACGCACGGCGTCAACTGCACGGGCGGCTGTTCCTGGAACATCCACGTAAAAAACGGCATCGTCACCTGGGAGATGCAGGCCCTGGACTATCCGGCCCTAGAGAGTTCGCTTCCCGCCTATGAACCGCGCGGTTGCCAGCGGGGAATCTCCTTCTCCTGGTATCTCTACAGCCCGGTCCGCGTGAAGTACCCTTACATGCGCGGGGCCTTGTTGGATCTCTGGAAGGACATGAAGGCGAAATACTCCGACCCCGTCGAGGCTTGGGAGGCCATTCAGAATGATCCCAGGCTCCGCGAGCGCTATCAACAGGCACGCGGCAAGGGCGGATTCCGGCGCGTGAAGTGGGACGAGGCCGTCGAACTGATCTCCGCGGCGAACATCAGCACCGTCAAGCGCTATGGCTCCGACCGCATCACCGGTTTTTCGCCCATTCCGGCCATGTCGATGATTTCCTACGCCTCGGGATCGAGATTTCTCCAACTCCTGGGCGGTCACTGCTTGAGCTTCTACGACTGGTACTGCGACCTGCCTCCGGCCTCGCCCGAGATCTGGGGCGAACAGACGGACGTGGCGGAAAGCGCCGACTGGTTCAATTCGAAATTCTTGGCCGTCATGGGGGCCAACCTCAACATGACGCGCACGCCGGACGTGCACTTCGCGGCCGAGGCCCGGCACAACGGCTCCAAGATGGTGGTCTTCGCACCCGACTTCAACCAGGTCGCCAAATACGCCGATCAGTGGATCGCCATCAACGCCGGCCAGGACGGTGCCTTTTGGATGTCCGTCGGCCACATCATTCTGAAGGAATACCATCACGAAAAGGCCGTCCCCTACTTTTTGGACTATACGAAGAAATATACGGATTGCCCCTTCCTGGTCGAGCTCGTCAAAGAGGGCAACCACTTCGTTCCCGGCAGGTTTCTGCGCGCCGACCGGCTCTCGAAATACGAGAAAATCGAAAAGGGCGAATGGAAGTTCCTCATGCTGGATGAAAAGACCGGAAATACGGTCTGTCCGGGTGGAACGATGGGGCATCGCTGGCAGGACAAGGCCGGCCAGTGGAACTTGGAATGGAAAGACTCGGAAGACGGAACGAGCTTCGAGCCCCGCCTGACTCTTTTGAATGACAAAGACGACGTCCTCTCCGTGAAGTTCCATGAGTTCGGCAACGACGCGGAGGGCTATCGCGGCGTCCCTGTGAAATATTTGGAGACCAAAGACGGCAAGGTCGCCGTCACGACGGTCTACGATCTTCTCATGGGACAATACGGCGTCTCGCGCGGTCTTTCAGGGGACTACCCCACCTCTTATGAAGACGAGAACGCAGGTTACACACCGGCCTGGCAGGAAAAATTCACGGGTGTCGGACAAAAAACAGCGCTTCAGTTTGCGCGCAGCTGGGCGGAGACGGCCGAAAAAACCAAGGGAAAGTGCTCCATCATCATCGGAGCCGGCGTCAATCATTGGTACCATTCCAATTTGATGTACCGCGCCGGAATCAACGCCCTCATGTTCTGCGGCTGCGTGGGCGTGAACGGCGGCGGCCTCAATCACTACGTCGGACAGGAAAAGTTGGCGCCTCAGGCGTCTTGGAGCTCGATCGCATTCGCCAAGGACTGGGTCGGGCCGTCCCGTCTCCAAAACGCACCGTCGTGGCACTACATCAACTCCGATCAATGGCGTTACGAAGGCGAGTTCAACGAGTATCACAAGTGCCCTCAGGACAATCCCCTCACCAAAGGACACACGGCCGACTTCAACGTGAAGGCCGTCAAAAACGGCTGGCTCCCTTTTTATCCGCAATACGACCGCAGCAACCTGAAGCTCTGCGAAGAAGCCGAAAAAGCCGGAGCCAAGACCGATCAGGAGATTTCGGACTACGTTTTGGATCAGATCAAGAAGAAGACGCTCACGCATTCCGTGGAAGACCCGGACAATCCGAGCAACTGGCCCCGCGTCTGGTACATCTGGCGCGGCAACGCCCTCATGGCGAGCGCCAAGGGTCATGAATTCTTCCTCAAACATTACTTAGGGACGCACACCAACGCGATCGCGGAAGACGTCGCCCAAGACTCGATCAAGGAAGTGAAATGGTACGAAGACGCGCCGCGCGGAAAGATGGACCTGATCGTCGACCTCAACTTCCGCATGGACACCTCGGCGCTCTACTCCGACATCGTCCTGCCCGCGGCATCTTGGTACGAAAAGAGCGACATCAATTCGACCGACATGCATTCCTTCATCCACCCGCTCTCCAAGGCCATCGAGCCGGTGTGGGAGTCCAAGAGCGATTGGGATATCTTTCGCACCATCGCCCAGTCCACGTCCGAGCTCGCGAAAAAGCATCTGCCGAATCCCGTCAAAGACATCGTCACCTTGCCGCTCATGCACGATTCGCCGGACGAGATCTCTCAACCGAGGCTGCAAGACTGGAGCAAGGGCGAGTGCGAGCCGATCCCTGGCAAGACGATGTACAAATTCGCGGTCGTCGAGCGCGACTATACGAAGATCTACGACAAATATATCTCGCTGGGGCCCAATGCCCGCGCGGGATTGGGGGCCCACGGCGTCAAGTACGACAGCTCGGATTTTTACGACGCGATGGTGGCCGAAGGGCCGACGGTCTCCTGGGACGGCAAGACCTATCCTTCCATTAGGGAAGATATTCAGGCGGTGAATGCCGTCTTAAAGCTCGCTCCCGAGACGAACGGAGAGCTCGCCTACCGCGCCTATGCGCACGTGGAGAAACGCGTCGGCCTCAAGATCACGGATTTGGCCGAGAAGTCGCGCGATATCCGGATGTCTTATGCGGATCTTCAGGCGCAACCGCGCCGTCTCTTGAACAGCCCCATCTGGTCGGGGCTCATGGACAACGGCCGCGCTTACTCCGCCTTCACCTATAACGTCGAAAAAATGGTCCCGTGGCGGACGCTCACGGGACGGCAAAGTTTCTACCTCGATCACGACGGCTACATCGCCTTCGGCGAAAATCTACCCGTCTACAAGCCGTCGCCGTCGCCTGAGATGTACGGAGACCTCCGCGTGATTTCCGGCGATCCGGACGGACGGCCGTTCAAGCGGCTGAATTACCTGACACCCCACGGAAAGTGGCACATCCATTCCACCTACGGCGACACCCTCCGCATGCTGACGCTTTCGCGCGGCACCGAGCCCTTCTGGATGAGCGAGACGGACGCGGCGGATCTTGAAATTCTGGATAACGACTACGTCGAGGTCCACAACGACAACGGCGTCGTGGTGACGCGGGCCAACGTCAGCGCGCGCATCCCGAAGGGCATCTGCATCATCTATCACTCACCGGAGCGCACGTACGCCGTCCCGAAGTCGCCTCTTCGCGGCAACCGGCGCGCCGGCGGACACAACAGCCTCACGCGCGTCCGTCTGAAGCCGAACCTCATGGTCGGCGGCTATGCGCAGTTTTCGTACCACTTCAATTACTGGGGTCCGATCGGTTGCAACCGCGACACGTTCATCTTGGTGCGGAAACTCGAAAAACTTATCTGGTGACATTATGGATATAAGATCCCAAATCGGCGTCGTCTTTCACCTCGACAAATGCATCGGCTGTCACACGTGCTCGATCGCCTGCAAGAACGTCTGGACCGACCGCAAGGGCGCCGAATACATGTGGTGGAACAACGTCGAGACCAAGCCCGGAACCGGCTACCCGACGCAGTGGGAAAATCAGGAAGAGTATAAAGGCGGCTGGGAGAAAAAAGGGTCGAGCATCGCACTCCGCGGGGCCGGAAAGCTCAAGGGCCTGAAGAACATCTTTCACAATCCCAACCTGCCGACGATCGACGATTACTACGAGCCCTGGACGTACCGCTACGAGGACCTCTTCAACGCGCCCGAAGGGAACGACCAACCGACGGCTCGGCCCGTCTCCCTCATCACCGGCGAGCCCATCGAGATCAAATCGGGACCCAACTGGGACGACGACCTCTCCGGAACTCCCTACTACGCCCGCAAGGATCCCAATTTCAAAAACCTCACGACGAGCGAGCAGGAGGCCTTGTTCCAGGTGGAAAAGCTCGTCATGTTTTATTTGCCCCGCATCTGCAATCACTGTCTCAACCCGGCCTGCGTGGCGGCCTGTCCGTCCGGCGCCATCTACAAGCGCGGCGAAGACGGCGTCGTCCTGATCAATCAGAACGCCTGCCGCGCCTGGCGCATGTGCGTCACCGCGTGCCCGTACAAGAAAACCTATTTCAACTGGGCCACCGGTAAATCCGAAAAGTGCATCCTCTGCTACCCGCGCCTGGAGATCGGTCAAGCGCCCGCCTGCATGCACTCGTGCGTCGGGCGCATCCGTTACCTGGGCGTCATCCTCTACGACGCCGACAAGATTCATGAGGTTGCGAGCGCAAGCGAATCGGAATTGGTCGACCGCCACCTGGACATGCTGGTCGATCCGAACGACCCGAAAATCGTCGAGGCCGCGCGCAAGAACGGCATTCACGACTCCACGATCGAATTCGCCCGCAAGTCGCCGGTCTACCGGTTCGTGAAGGAATGGGGTCTCGCCCTTCCGCTCCATCCCGAATACCGCACGCTTCCCATGCTCTTCTACGTTCCGCCTCTCCTTCCGATCTTAGGAAGCGTCGAAGACTCCCTCTACGACACCACGACGGACGGGCTTTTTTCGACCATCGAAAAGACGCGTCTGCCCATTCAATACCTGGCGAGCCTTTTTACGGCCGGCAATGAGGGCAAGGTTCGCGACGTGTTGAAAAAGATGCAGGCGGTCCGTCTTCATCGGCGCGGCGTCACCGTCGGCGACGTGGACGCGAACCTCGTCAAGGCCGCCTTGCAGGAAGCCCAAGTCACGCCGGAGACCGCGGACGCGATGTACCGACTGACGTCGCTCGCGAATTTTGAAGACCGTTTCGTCATCCCGCCCGCTCACCGCGAGGAAGCCATCGAGATGATGGGGTCCGTGTTCGAAGAAAAGGGCGCGACCGGCTTCGGCTTCCGGATCGCACCGGCGAGAGGGCTCTGATGAACAACGCGTATTCCTTACTGGCCACGATCCTGCGTTACCCCGGCGCGGACTACTATCCGGCCGTCCTTTCCATGCAGACCCTATCCCCCGAGATCTTATCCGCGTTCGCCGATTGGGTGGCAACATCGACGGAGAACGAGCTTGATGACCTTTACGTCAAAACCTTCGACATCCACGCCATCTGTTTCCTGGAAGTCGGGTACGTCCTGTTCGGAGAGGATTACAAGCGCGGTCACCTGCTCGTGAAGCTGCAGGAGCTTCACC
>Ga0315281_10012064_pt1 | contig 11796 bp, 12 predicted proteins | sample YL17G07_0_MG_FD_204540 | JGI IMG/M metagenome (GOLD analysis project Ga0315281, IMG submission 204540) | Sediment microbial communities from Yellowstone Lake, YNP, Wyoming, USA - YL17G07_0 | ecosystem: Environmental > Aquatic > Freshwater > Lake > Sediment | place: USA: Wyoming | collected... | reverse complement strand
GAAGAAGGGCTTGCGATCGGGCGTCAGGAAAACGTTATTCGGCCAGCCGCCGCGCCCGGTCATTGCTTGGGTCGCCGCCATATAGAGCCGGTCGATGTCGGGCCGCTGCTCGCGATCCACTTTGATGTTCACAAACCATGCGTTCATCAGATCGGCGAATTCCTGCTTGCTGTAGATGGTTTCCTCGGCAACGCGACACCAATAGCAGGTGCTGTAGCCGACCGACAGGAAAATAGGTTTCTGTTCGCGTTTCGCCTTGTCCAGCGCCTCCGGTCCCCACGGATACCAGTCCACCGGATTGTGAGCGTGCAGCAGCAAGTAAGGATCGTTCGAGTCGATCAACCGGTTCGTGTGCTGCGCTTCGGTCGCGGCGGCGTGTTCTTCGGCGCACGCCAGACTGTGGACGCTGGCAACGCCGATCGCGACCGTGAGCAGCGCAAGTCCGAGCAGAGCGTGGACATCGGAACTACACGGGCAACGCGAACAATCGGGCAGGGTTGCTCGTCGGTTGGCGATGGGCGGTGCCGATACTGGAGACAATCCGGTCCTAATCGGTGATCGCAGCGTAAACGAGCTGCTTGAACAGCTTCCGGTAGTAGGCGCGGATCGGGCTCGGCGCCGCGGTCATGTACACCGCGACGAGTTGCTCTTTCGGGTCCACCCAGAAATACGTCCCGGCGTAACCGCCCCACATGAATTCCCCGGCGGAGCCGGAGACACCGGCCACGCCCGCTGCCTGACGCACGGCGAACCCGAGGCCGAACGTGTAGCCCGGCGTGCTCAGCAGGACCTCGCCCGGCGTCATCGGCGACAGCGCCTGGATACGCATGCCCAGGTGATCCGAGGTCATCAATTCGACGGTGGTGCGGCTCAGGTAGCGCTTGCCGTCGAGCTGGCCGCCGTTCGCCATCATTTGCGCGAAGCGCAGGTAGTCGGATGCCGTCGACACCCCGCCCGCACCGCCCGAGTCGTTGTTCGGTACCGCCGCTACGTCATAGAGCTTGTTGGGCTTGCCGCTGGATGTGTCCACCGGCAGGGCTTCGGCGAGGCGTCCGAGTTTGTCGCCGGGAACCCAGAACGCGGTGTCGTTCATCCCAAGTGGCTTGAACAGACGCTCGTCGAGAAAGTCGGCAAGCCGTTTACCCGATGCGGCCTCGACGACGCGGCCCAGCATGTCGGTTGCGAGGCTGTATTCCCAAACCGTGCCCGGCTGGTGGACGAGTGGCGACTTGGAAAAGATTTCGATTTCCTGCGCCGGCGTCAAACCGCGCGGATCGTCGTCGATGCCGCCCTTCGCATAGGCTTCCTTGACCGGGGTGTTCTGCGTGAGATTGGCGTAGGCCAGCCCCGACGTATGGCGCAGCAGGTCCTGCACGGTCATCTCGCGCTCCGCCGGAACCAGCGTGAAGGCCACCCTGGCGAACTCCGCATCCGCCCTCGCGACGCTGACCTGCATGTTCTTCATGGCCGGCAGGAACTTCGATACGGCGTCGTTCAACTGCATCTTGCCGTCCTCGACCAGCATCAGTGCAGCAACGGACACCAGCGGCTTGGTCATGGAGTAGATGCGGAAGATCGCGTCCTTCGACAGCGGTTTGCCGGTCGCCTTGTTCTGGAAGCCCACTGCGTCGGAGTAGACCAGTCGACCTTTGCGGGCCACCATGACCACGACGCCGGGCAGGTTGCCTTTGTCGATGTGCTGCTTGAAGGCTTCGCTGATGTGGCCAAGTTTCTGCGCCGACATGCCGACCGATTCGGGCGGAGCGGCCGGCAATGCTTGCGCCTGTAGATGTGCAGCCTGGAAAACGGTGGTGACGGCGAAAATAACGGCAGCGACGCGATTCAGGTTCATGGTGTTCCTCCCCGTAGATTTTGTTTTGGTCTTGCGCAGCATCCTACATGATCTGATTCACGACACCGCCGTCTGCGCGTACGGCCGCGCCATTCGTCGCGCAGGCGAGCGGGCTGCACAGGTAGACCGCGAGGTTCGCGATTTCCTCCGCAGAAGTGAAACGCTTGAGCAACGAGGTGGGCCGGAACGAGACGAAGAAATCCTTCTCCAGCTCGGCCACCGTCATGTTCGCGGCCTTGGCGCGCTCGGCGCGCAGGCGCTCGGTGTTCTCGGTGCGCGTTGGGCCGGGCAATAGTGCATTCACGGTCACGCCGGTACCCGCCAGCTCCATCGCCAGTCCGCGCGCGACGGTGAGTTGCGCTGTCTTGGTCATGCCATAGTGGATCATCTCGCATGGCACATTCAGCGCGGATTCGCTGGAGACGAAGATCACCCGTCCCCAGCCGCGCCTGGCCATGCCCTGACCATAACGGCGCGCGAAGCGTACTCCGCTGAGCACGTTTACTTCGAACAGGCGCAGCCAGTCGGCGTCCGCAATCTCGAAAAACGGCTTGCGCTCGTAGATGCCCATGTTGTTGACCAGGATGTCGACATCGGCCACGCGGGCGAATACTTTTTCGGCGCCTGCCGTGCTCGCGCAGTCCGCTGCCACGCCATCCGCCTTTGCTCCGGGGACCGAGCTGCGCAGGCGGTTGAGCGCGGCATCGACGTTGGCCTGGGTGCGGCCAGTGATCGTTACCCGCGCGCCTTCGGCCGCAAGGCCGCGCGCGATGGCGAAACCGATGCCTGCGGTCGAACCGATGACCAGGGCGTGGCGATTTGTCAGTTGTAAGTCCATTGCGTCGTCCTCTCCGCAGAAGTGGGTCGGTGGGCATCGTATATCAAACATGAATGGGGTCAAACATGAGTCTATGCGATGGCCAACAAGCGACGCATGCGCGCCGAGAAGAGGCGAAAGACAAGACCTGGCCGTAGACTGGTGTTCGCGCAAAAAATACGGGCGACGACCTTGCGTCGCCGCCCGCACTGACACCTTGTTCGTCGTGGCTGCCAATCAATAGATCGCGATCGGATTTCCCGGCGAGCCCGTGCCGCCGATGATCTTGAGCGGCGCCCAGATGAATGCAAACTCGTAGACCTTCGCATCGACCAACGCCTTCAGGTCCATGTTTTCCAGATTCCAGATACCGCGCCGGGCCTGCATCTCGGTGTGGCAGTGCACGGCAAAGCGGTTACCCTTCTCGCCGGACGGCTGTGCGTCGTTTGACGACGTATCGCCACCCATCAAAGCGATGTCGCGCGAAGCCATGTACTCGCAGGCGCTGATACCGAAACCCGGCTCGCCCGCGCCGAACTCAGCGCGTGCCTTCGCGTGTTGCTCGGAATTCATTTTCTTGTAGACGCTGTTTCCCCATATGTTTCCGTGACCGGTATGGAGGAACACGCAATCGCCGGGCTGCGGCTCTGCAATGCCTTGCCTCTTGATGATTGCTTTCACGTCGTCGGCCGTGACGATGCCTATCTCCCCCGGCTTCCTGGGTATCGGCAAGCGCTCGACTCCCCGATAGCCGGCTGCATCGAGCACGATGCCGCGGCAAATGAAACCCTCCTCACCCACGAACTCGACACCGTTTGGCCCCATCCCTTCCGCTCGCCCGGCGGGACCGCGCTCGTAGGACTCGGGATACATGCGGCCGTTGTAAAGGAACATGCCCTTCGAGGTGTTCACGCCAATGTGACCCGGCCCGTCGAACTGCGTGCCGATCTGGCCGATCTCGGTTGAGATCATCTCGTCGTGATAGACCATCGCGTTCTCGCCAAACGGTCCCCCGTTTGGTGTGCCGGTCAGCACGAAATTCCAATGCCGCGTCCCAACGGCCGGGATTTCCCGGTGGTAGTACTTGCCTAAGGTGACGGACTTGAACTGCTTGATCATGCTGATGGCGCGCTTCACATTCGCGGGATTCTTGGTGTGGTTGGACGAGCCCGCCGAGTCATCCTTGCCCCACTTGCTCGGCGCCCAGTTTTCCTCGAACGGCTTGTCGCTGACTTGTGCCAATGCGGCGGTCGCAGAGAGTGCAAGGGCGGTCACAACCGCCCCCGTGATGATAAAAGCTTTCATGCTGCGTTTCTCCTTCCCGTAGTTGTTTTTTGGATGAACGCATGCTCCTTGGTTGGAACGCGCGCACAAGCGCCGCAGCCAATGACGAAGGGAGTCCTGGATCGCGGCACAGCCGCTCACCGACCTTACCTGGCCGCGATTGACGCCCGAAAGTGTAGCCGGAACGCATAATTACTTTACTCCGTTTTTCGGAAAACAATGCGCTGGGTTTTATTCGATCAGCGCCGGCGGCGCGACCGAAACGCCGCGAACGCCGTATTCGGCGATCAATCGCGCAACCAGGCCCGATGTTTTCACGTCTTCCACGAACTCGCGCAGATATTTGGCGCCGGCGTCGCGGCCATGAGACGTGCCGATCGACTGCTTGACGGCGGTGCACTGGCCTACCAGCACCCGCGACCCGGGGAGTTTTTCGGCGTCGGTGACGAGCCGCGGCTTGAGCCCGGCGAGGGCCTCGAGCTTGTCCTTGACGAAAAGCTGGTACGAGCCTTCAAGGCCCTCTGTGCGCACGAGCTGTGCATGCTTGAGGTTGCGGGTCAGGAACAAATCGTAGGCGCTTTTCTCCGCCACGGCGACGCGCAGACCTTCGCGGTCCACATCCGTGATCGCACGGATGGACGATCCCGCGGGAACGAGATAGGTGACGGGAATCTCCAGGTAGGCGGCGCTAAAGGCAATCTCGTTCGCGCGCTGGGGCTCGTTGCCGAGGAATGCCACGTCCCACACGCCGGTCTTTCCCGCGTCGGCCAGTTTTCCGGCGGAGTCGACCACGACGAACTCGACGGGCACGCCGAGCCGTCGGCCCAATTCGCGCCCGAGATCGGGTGCGACGCCGCGGGGTTCGGTGCCCGGCACGTAGTTCGTCACCAGAAGAAAATTCCCGGTGTTGATGCCGACGCGCAGCTTGGCCGTGGGAGTCAGCTCGGATCGCACTGAAGAAGAGACCGGATGTGTCATCGCGCAGGACGTTATCACGAACATGGCGAGAGATGCCAATACCAGTTGCCAGTACGTAGAGGACTTGCACTGGTAGGTTATCATGCCGAGCTATCGGCGATGCTGCTGACGGATCTCGCGCCTAGCGAACTGGATTAGCACGCTCTAGAAAATTGTCCGCTGATACCACATGCGTAACAAGAACAAATCAACTCTCACCGCGGAGGACACGGAGGACGCGGAGGAAAAACAAGGAGGAAAACAGCGTGGAGTCAAAGGCATCCATTGACAAATGATTCTCCGCGATAAATTGTGGCGAGGTGGTTCGCAATGAGTCATCCCGTCTTCAACCCTGTTTGCTTTTTTCCATTCTGTTTTTCCTCTGCGTCCTCCGTGTCCTCCGCGGTGAAAGAGTTATTTCTTGAGTGTTGTTAGCAAGGAGACCAAGCCAATGCGCGAAGCACTGATCGTCTGGGGCGGGTGGAGCGGCCACGAACCGGAGCGCTGCGCCGGAATCGTTGCCGGAATGCTCGAAGACGAAGGCTTCAAGATCCGTGTCGAGAATTCGACCAAAGCCTTTGCCGCCCCAGGGCTCGCCAGCATGAGCCTCGTGGTGCCGATCTTCACCATGGCGAAGATCGAGAAGAAGGAAGTCGAAAATCTGACCAGCGCCGTGCGCAGCGGCGTCGGATTGGCGGGATTTCACGGCGGTATGTGCGATGCCTTCCGCGATGCGGTCGAGTATCAGTTCATGTGTGGCGGTCAGTGGGTCGCCCATCCGGGCAACATGATCGATTACCGCGTGAACATTCTGCAGCGCGATGACCCGGTCATGCAGGGCATTGACGATTTCGATTACCGCTCTGAACAGTACTACATGCACGTCGACCCCTCGAACCAGGTGCTCGCAACCACCACGTTCTCCGGCAAGCACGCGAGCTGGGTCGATGGCGTGATCATGCCGGTGGTCTGGAAGCGCCATCACGGCGAGGGCCGCGTCTTTTACAGTTCGCTCGGCCACATCGCAGCCGAATTCGAAGTCCCGCAAATGCGCACTATCCTGCGGCGCGGGATGGTCTGGGCGGCTCGCTAGCTGCTACTTTTCCTGCGGCGTAACGAACCCGATGGGGCGCTTCTTCAATGGTTGCGGTGGCGACATCAACTGGCGGATGGCGTTCATGATCTCGGTAATCGCCTGGTCGTGGGTGGTAAGTTTCTTCTCCAATTGATCGAGCTTGGCGGCGAGTTCCTTGTTGGAGGCGATCAGCGCCCGGAGCCGCACGAAGGCACGCATGATCTCGATGTTCACCGAGATGGCGCGCGGGCTGTTGAGCACCGAAGAGAGCATGGCCACGCCCTGCTCGGTGAAGGCGTAGGGCGCGTAGCGCCGGCCACCGCGGCCCGGATTCTTTGAGATCACAGATTGTGACCTCAAAGATTCCACTTCCTCGGGGCCGAGCTGGAACATGAAGTCTTCCGGAAAGCGCTCCAGGTTGCGCTTGACTGCCTGCACCAGGACCCGGGTCTCCACTTCGTAGAGCGCCGCGAGGTCAGAATCGAGCAGAACCTTGTGGTCGCGCAGGACCAGGATGGCGCGCTCGATGCGAGCGACGGGTACGAGCGATGTCTTCATGAGGCGTTGGTCAGGAACACATCATTTCTTCTTGGCCGGATCTTCCAGGGAGCACTTCCATCCTGTTGCGGTCGAGTTCTTCGGAATGGCCTCCGGCAGGTTGGCCATGACGCCGGGCAATGAGGCTGCGAAACCGGTTTCACATTCCTCGATGGTGGCGATATTCGGATTGAAGACGACGTACTTGTCGATGTCCGCATCGTTCTTGAGGAAGATTTCGACGTAGACGCCGGGCACTTCCTTCGGCTTGCATCCGGACAAGGCGAGCGCTGATGCAATGAACAAACAAACTGCAAATTTCTTCATCAATTTCCCGTTCTCCAGTTACTTCATTTCAGTCCGGCTTCGCGAAGTGCCTTCACGATCCTTGCGCGATCCATCGGGATTCCGATGGATCGCACGTAGGTGTTGTCTTCTGCGGTGATCTTGGGATTGATTCTAAGTGCCTCCTTGGTCTGCGTGGTCGCCCGGGCCACCTTGCCGGTTTCGATGTAGTCGGCCGTGAGGCCGAACTGGCACCAGATTAAGTCAGGAACGCGCTACACACACTTGTGATGGGCAGGCAGCGCCTCCTCGGCCCGATTCGCGAACAGAAGGCCGTCGCCCAGGGCGCCGAAGTACCAATCTGACGGGAAGGGGTTCAACCGAAGTGCGCGCTCCACCAGCGTTACGGCCTCCACCGCTCGCCCGTTAAGAGCGAACGTCTGGCCGATTAGCGCGAGTGTGTCGGCCTGATTTGGGCTTAGGGCGAGCGCTCTGTCTGCCGCGGTAATGGCTTCAGGGTACTTCTCCAGCGGTAACAGCCATTGGCTCAGCGCCGCGTAAGCATCGCCCAGCGTTGGATCAATGGCGACGGCCCTTCGCGCGAGAGCGACGGCCTTGAGATAGGATTCCCTGGAGTCGGAACTCCATCCCGAGTCGCCCTGAATGACGTGCGTCCAGCCCAGCCATACCATTGCCATCCCGAACTTGGGATCGAGATCCAGGGCCTGCTGATGGAGCGACTGGGCCTTAGCCATGTCTTCCCGGGTGAATCGGTCGTGGTGCTCCCGACCTTTCAGGAAGAGATCGTACGCCTGGCGGTTGCGCGTGGTCTTGCGCCACGCGCGCGCCTGCTCGCCCCCCAGCAGCTTGACGTCGAGTTCCGTCACGATGCGCTGCGTGATGTCGTCCTGGATCTTGAAGACGTCGGCTAACTTTCGGTCGTATCGCTCGGCCCAGAGGTGTCGCCCTGACTGGGCGTCTATTAGCTGTGCGTTGACGCGCAGTAGGTCGTTTGCCCGCTGCACGCTGCCCTCCAGGACGTAGCGAACGCCCAGTTCCTGTCCCACTCGCCTTACATCTATCGGCTTGCCCTTGTAAACGAAGGTCGAGTTGCGGGCGATGACGAAAAGATTGTTCAATCTCGACAGGTCGGTGATCAGCGTTTCGGTCATCCCGTCGCTGAACCAGTCCTCGTCGGGTTTGCCGCTCATGTTCTGAAACGGCAGCACGGCGATGGACGGTCCTTCCGGGAGCTTCAGCGCCGTTGCAGGTACCGGCTGGTCTGGAGTCGAAGGGGAATGCTTCGCCTGCCAGATCGCGAAGCCCACACCTGCGACCAATACCAGTCCACCCAGCGCTAGTGCGCCGCGCCACGTCTTGTTTCGCACCCGAGCAGTGCCGGTGTTTGAGTGGAGAACCCGGAACACCTCCACTGGCTCGGCGATGTTCTTCATCGCCTTCTTGCCGAGGGACTCGCAGGTCAGCGGCAGCCTGCTCTTGACGCTCTCGTACACCATGCCGGAGATGCAGATCCCGCCGGGATCAGCGAGCGCCTGGAGCGGGGCCGCAATATTGACCCCGTCACCATAGATCGATCCGTCGGCCTGTTCGATCACATCTCCCAGATTGACGCCGACCCGGAACGCCATCCGGCGCGCTTCGGGCAGGGACGCGTTTTTTGCTAGTAGCTCCTGCTGGAGTTCCGCGGCGCACTGCACGGCTTCGACCACGCTGTCGAACATGGCCAGCACGCTGTCGCCTGCCGTATCCACGACTCGGCCCTGATGCTGGGAGATGAGCTGGGCGAAGACCTCGCGATAGGTATTGAGCGTCGCAACAGTGGCAACCTCATCCTCACCCATCAGGCGAGAGTAGCCAGCGGCGTCTGCGCTGAGAATCGCGGCGAGTTTGCGTCGTGGTTCTTTGTCTGCCTGCATCTGGGGGAACCTTCGCGGCGATGATACGCCAGAGGGAAAATTGGGGACAGGCTCCGCAATGCGCTCGGGCGGCAGTCGTTTTATTGGCTACGGTGCGCGAGACCCTTCGTCGCACTCTACGTCAGTGGTTTCCGGCGAGGATGTTCACTGCCTCGGCGACGGTAATGATCGGCATATCCCGGTAAGACCTGATCACGAGTAAATGCTTCTTATCGCCGGACACGATGAGATGGGCGTTGGCCGCGACGGCTATGGCCAACACATGGTCGTCATCAGGGTCATCTGCCACGACGCGCGGCACGACAAGGGGTGAAACCCTGATCGCCAGCTCGCCATACAAGTTAATCGCCGACTCGACCGAAGCGTGCCGCCGCACCAGCCTCGATGCCAGATGCTCGCGCCCCAACACCTCGCCTAGTTCGGCCATTAGTACCGGTGAGGTGTAGAGATCGATGTCGCCGTTGGTAGCCGCTTGCAGCAGCTTGAGGGGCGTGCCGCCCCAAACCAGTGCCGAGACCACGACATTTGTATCAAGAACGACCCGCATCGTCGGCCTTAGCCTGACGGGCTCGCCGCTCGGCGCGGACGGCGTCAACCTCGGCTTGAATCTCATCCATGGTCATTGGCGGTATGTTTGCAGCCTGGATGCGCGCAGCCGTTTCCAATAACTTACGCCCTGCTTCGCGCCGCATCGCCTCTTCCAGCAAGCGCTGAATTGCGCTATCGGACAGCAACCCCGCATTCTTCGCGCGCTGAGCCAACTCATCGGGCAGTTGCACCACTAGTTCCGTCATTTTCAGTTACTCCTTCAATTATGCGTGCGCTGACGCCGTGCGTCTGTCAAAGGCGGCAGGCGTTTTAGTTTCTCGACGAGCACTCGTTCGCGCCGACTGGTCCTGTTCAATCTCTTTCAACTACTCCGGATTATCTACTAAATCACTTCTTCTTGGCCGGATCTTCCAGGGAGCACTTCCATCCCGTTGCCGTCGAGTTCTTCGGGATCGCCTCGGGCAGTTTGGCCATTACAGCAGGCAAGGACTTTGCAAAAGTCGCTTCACATTCCTCGATGGTCTTGATGTTCGGATTGAAGACGACGTATTTGTCGATGTCCGCATCGTTCTTGAGGGAAATTTCGACGTAGACGCCGGGTGCCTCTTTCTGTTTGCATCCAGACAAGGCGAGCATCGATGCAGCGAAGAAGAAGACTGCACAATTCCTCATTTATGTCATGACCTCTACTTTCCCCATCAATTTGAGGAACGCATTTGTTTTACTTTGCGTTCTCTCTTTTCCCCTTTGCGAACTAAACGGGTGCCGCTCACGGCATTCCACAAGGGATCACGCAAGGTGTACAGGCTTCGCCATAACCGGTCTGCGACCATAACCGGGCTACGCCCATAACTCCGACGTGCGCCGCACGTAGGGTATTTGCGTCAACGCTCTTGACCTATTCAAGCTTTCTGCGAAGCATGCAAAGCCCGGCTCAAATCCTCGATCAGATCGTCCGCATTTTCCAGACCGACCGACAGTCGCACGGTGCCTTCGGTGATGCCGGCGGCGCGCAGCGCTGCTTTATCCATGCGGTAGTGCGTGGTCGTCGCCGGATGGATGACCAGCGACTTGGCGTCGCCCACATTGGCCAGGTGCGAAAATACCTTGAGCGCTTCGATGAAGCGCTTGCCGGCGGCGCGACCGCCCTTGAGACTGAAACTGAATACGGCGCCGCAGCCACGCGGCAGGATTTTCTGCGCCAGTTCGTGATCCGGATGCGAATCCAGTTCCGGATAGGCCACCGACTCGATCGCTTCGTGCTTTGCCAGAAAGCCGACGACCTTGCGAGTATTGTCGACGTGCCTTTGCATGCGCAGCCCCAGCGTTTCCACTCCTTGCAGGATCTGGAAGGCGTTCATCGGACTCATAGCGGCGCCGAAGTCGCGCAGGCCTTCGCGCCGGGCGCGCAGAAGGAAGCCCGCGGTGGTGGATTCCTCGCTGAACACCATGCCATGGAAACCGGCGTAAGGTTCGGTCAGTGTCGGAAATCGTCCCGACTTCTCCCAGTCGAACTTGCCGCTGTCGACCACCAGGCCGCCGATGGCCACGCCGTGGCCGCCGAGGAACTTCGTTGCCGAGTGGAAAATGAGATCCGCGCCGAGGTCGAACGGCCGCATCAGATAAGGCGTCGTGAACGTCGAATCGACCAGCAGCGGCAAACCGGCTTCATGCGCGACCTCGGAGACTTTCGGAATGTCCAGCACGTCGAGTCCCGGGTTGCCGAGTGTCTCGCCGAACAATAGCCGGGTATGCGGACGGATCGCCTTGCGGAAGGCATCGACGTCGCGCGGATTCACAAATGTGGTTTCGATGCCAAATCGCGGCAGCGTGTACTGCAGCAGATTGTGCGAGCCGCCATACAGCGAACGCGAAGCGACGATATGCGATCCCGCGCCCATCAGCGTCGCGATCGCAAGATGCATCGCGGCCTGGCCGCTGGCGGTGGCGATGGCGCCGACGCCACCTTCGAGCGCCGAGATACGTTCCTCGAGCACCGCGTTGGTTGGATTGGAGATGCGCGTGTAGACGTGACCCGCGCGCTCCATGTTGAACAGCGACGCCGCCTGATCGGTGTCCTTGAAGACATAAGACGTCGTGAAGTAGACCGGCTGCGCACGCGCACCAAATTGAGGATCGGGCTGCTGCCCCGCGTGCAGGCTCAGCGTGTCGAACTGATAACTCTTCGGTCCCGCCATGTTTTTACCTTTTCAACTTCAACTAATCCGAAAGGCACTTTCACCGCAAAGACGCAAAGGACGCAAAGAAGGTCGAGAATAACAACAAGAATTACCGTCGAACATGCGCGCTTGCGTGGACCGTTGCACGTGGCAGTACCGCGTATATCCCCGAGCGACTCCTGGTTCTTCTGGATCCTTTGTGCATTTCTTCGCGTTCTTTGGTGCGCCAGGCCAAGTCTGGCTGATCTTGTGAACTGAGAGGTGTTCATCCTGTTAATTACCCGTTCAGCAGGTAGCCAATCGAGCGCGGTATCGAGTAATCG
>Ga0315281_10012063_pt1 | contig 11796 bp, 10 predicted proteins | sample YL17G07_0_MG_FD_204540 | JGI IMG/M metagenome (GOLD analysis project Ga0315281, IMG submission 204540) | Sediment microbial communities from Yellowstone Lake, YNP, Wyoming, USA - YL17G07_0 | ecosystem: Environmental > Aquatic > Freshwater > Lake > Sediment | place: USA: Wyoming | collected... | reverse complement strand
TCTCTGGTTCCCAAGCTCCTGCTTGGGAACCTCCTTGCAGGCAAAGCTCCAGCGTTGCCATATCGTTGACTAAGTAATTGATTTAAAACCAATATCTAAGGTGCCCAAGCAGAGCTTGGGCCACAAATGCGTTCCCAAGCGGGAGCTTGGGAACGAGTTCCTGCAAATACCCTGCCGGACATTACTGCTCTCCACCCCCTTTAAGAAGTCGGGGGTGGGGGATTAGGGGAGGATTGTAAGTGGGCCAACTGGCCCCTGGCCCCCTCCCCCAAACACACCATACGGAGGAGACCATGTCTGAAGCGCTCGGCTCGTTTACTATTGTCTTGCACTCCCATCTCCCCTATGTCATCGGCCACGGCCGCTGGCCCCACGGCATGGATTGGCTCAACGAAGCGGCCGCGGAATCCTATATTCCCCTGCTCCAGGTATTTCGCCGCCTGGCCGCGGAAGGGAAGGTCTCGGGAGTGACCCTAGGCATCACGCCGATACTGGCAGAGATGCTGGCCGCCGACAGCTTTAAGCAAGAGTTCCGGGACTACCTGCATAACAAGATTCAGGCCGCCAAGGAGGACCAGGCCACTTTTGCGCGCCTCGGCGAAGAGCACATGAGGAGCCTGGCCCGGTGGTGGGAAGACCGTTATACGGGGATCAGACGGGCTTTCAGCGAGGAATTCGGCGAAGACCTCCTGGGGGTCTGCCGGGGGCTGATGGACGCAGGCAACCTCGAGATCATCACCTCCTGCGCCACTCACGGCTATATGCCGCTGTTAGGAAGGGACACCGCGGTGCAGGCCCAGGTGAAGCAGGGGGTGGCCACCTTCCGGCGTCATTTCGGCCGGGAGCCGGCGGGCTTCTGGCTCCCCGAGTGCGCTTACCGGCCCCGGTACCGCTGGGCTCCGCCCCAGTCCGGCATGACCGATATCCCCCCGGTGCTGCGCAAGGGGGTGGAGGAGTTTCTCTCGGAAAACGGCCTGTCCTATTTCTTCATCGACTCCCACCTCCTCAAAGGGGGGCGGGCCATCGGCGTATACAAGGACCGGTTCGAGGCCCTGGAGCGCCTCTGGGAGCGGTTCGCCGCCCAATACCAGGAGCGCCCGGAAGACACCGAGAAGTCGCCGTACCTGGCTTATCTGGTGAGTTCCGCTCCGGAAAGCAAGCGCCCGGTGGCGGTCTTTACCCGGGACCCCGAGACCGGCCTCCAGGTCTGGAGCGGCGAATGGGGCTATCCCGGAGACGGCAATTACCTGGACTTCCACAAGAAGCGCTACCCCGGCGGCCTGCGCTACTGGCGGGTGACCAGCGCCAAGGCCGATCTGGCGGACAAAGAGCCCTACCATCCGGAGTGGGTGACCGGCCGTTTGAGTGAAAACGCCGACCATTTCATCCACCTGGTGCGGGATATCCTGGCAGGGTTCCGGGAGGTCCAGGGGCGGCCGGGCATCGTGGTGGCGCCCTTTGACACCGAGCTCTTCGGCCACTGGTGGTTTGAAGGCCCCCAGTGGCTCTACATGGTGCTGAGCCGCCTGGCGGCCGGGGGGGAGGTGCGCCTCACTTCCGCGGGGGAATTCCTGAAACAGGCGGCCCCCATTTCCGTCATCTCCCTGCCGGAAGGCTCCTGGGGGGAGGGGGGCTATCACTGGATCTGGCTGAACGAAGACAACGAATGGACCTGGCGCCATATCTACCCGGCGGAGCGGGAGATGGAGGAGTTGGCGGGGCGCTACGGCAATGACCCGGACCCCCGGCTCCAGGGTCTCCTGAAGCAGTGCGGCATCACCTTGTTCTTACTGGAATCCTCGGACTGGCAGTTTCTCATCAGCACCTTCAGCGCCAGGGACTATGCGGAACTGCGGCTGGTGATGCACCACGACGACTTCCGGCGCCTGGCCGCCATGACCCGGAGCTACGCCGAACACCGGGATCTCCCGGCCGAAGACTGGAATTTCCTGGAGTTCTGCCGGGAGCGGGATAGCATCTTCCCGGACGTGGACCCCAGGTGGTGGGCCCGGCTGGATTACCCGCCGGAGAGGTAAAGAAATATGGGGAAGGGGGCCAGGGGCTTCCACAGGCGAGGACGCCTGTGCCACTGGCCCCTGCCCCCTTCCCCAAACCTCATCCCCCAACCCCGAAAATTTGTTTTCTTTCCTGGTTTCCCAGCAGTTGAACCTGAGCCTCCGGATCACCTGTAAACCATGAAAAGGCAGGTAGGGCGGGCCCCCGGGCCCGCACCAGGCAAATTCTTGCAGGGGCGCACCCAGGTGTGCGACCCTAGCGGGCGGACACGCGGGTCCGCCCTACGGCCCGCCCTTGAGCTGTGGCGCTTTGCCCACATGCATCCGCAAAACTGTGTCATTTTTGCCACAAGCCCTCCTTGGGCCAACGCCTTGGAAAAGAACCGCCCAGATTGCCTCGGCGCGGTCGAGCGCGATTTACGGAGATGTAGTATACTTAGAAAAAATTTGGTATAAGCCTTGCACCACTGTTTAATATGATTTGGCAAAAGACCCTCGCCCGACCCCTCAAGTTTTCCGGCATCGGTCTGCACCTGGGCACGACCGTGTCCGTCTCCATCCACCCCGCCCAGGCCAATCACGGCCTGCGTTTTGTCCGGACCGACCTGCCGGGCCGGCCCGGGGTGCAGGCCCATTACAGTCGCGTGGTGGACACCACCCGGGCCACCACCCTGGGGGAAGGCCAGGCCACCATCTCCACGGTGGAGCATCTGCTCGCAGCCCTCTGGGGCATGGGGGTGGACAACGCCCTGATCCAGGTGGACGGACCGGAACTGCCCATCATGGACGGCAGCGCCGCGCCCTTTGCCCGGGTTTTCCGGGACACCGGGCTGCGGTCGCTCCCCTGGCCCCGGGCCTTCATGCTTATCCAGCGGCCGGTGGAACTGGAGGACGGCGACCAGTGGATTCGAGTGTCCCCAGGCCAGCCGGAAATTACCTACAACATCGACTTCCCGCACCCCCTGATCAAGAGCCAGCGGTTCACCATCCCCTTGCGGTCGGAAAGCTTCCGCCAGGAGATCGCCCCGGCCCGGACCTTCGGCTTCTTGAAAGAGGTGCAATACCTGCAAGCAAAGGGCCTGGCCCTGGGTGGGTCCCTGGACAACGCCGTGGTCCTGGACGATGCCGGGGTGGTCAACCCCGAAGGCCTCAGGTTCCCCACCGAGTTTGTCCGACATAAGATTCTGGACGCCGTGGGGGACATGGCCTTACTCGGCCAACCCCTGCTGGGGCGCCTGGAAGTGCGCCGGGGCAGCCACAACCTGCACTACCGCTTTATCAAAAAGTTGATGAAACAGGAATCGGCCTGGCGCCTCTGGGTTCCCAACCGCCGCACCGGGCAGACCTCTCAACCCCGCCTGTCAACGCTCCTGTGGGAAGGGGCCCGGGCTTAGGGGATATTGAGGGGAGGGCCGGGGGGCCACAGGCCCCCCGCCCTCCCCTCAAACTCCCCTCCCCAACCCCCCAATCACAATCACACTACCTCCCCCACCATCATTTCTCCCTGGATTTTCAGAAAGCGGGTTTTAAGGCGTCGGTTCTGCCAGGCTGGGGGGCCGGGGAGGCAGACCCTGAGGTAGTTGGCGCTCAGGCCCTGGAGCCAGCCGGCCTGGGGGGCCGGCCCCTCCACCAGGACTTCCGCCACTTTTCCCACCTGGGACCGATAAAACTGTTGTTTTTTGGCCCGGCCCAGGTCCCGCATGATTTTGGCCCTCGTCCGGATTTCTCCGGGGGGCAGGGGAGGCATCCCGGCCGCAGGGGTGCCCGGCCGGGGAGAGAAGGGAAAGACGTGCAGGTACGTCACCGGCAGCGCCTGCACCAGGTCCCGGGTGGCGGCGAAGTCGGCGTCCGACTCCCCGGGGAAACCCACCAGGATATCCAGGCCCAGGGCCGCGTCCGGGAAGAGGCGGTGCAGCTCCAGAACCCGCTCTAAAAAGTCTTCAGGCGAGTAAGGTCGATGCATGGCGGCCAGGACCGGGGCCGCACCGCTTTGCAGGGGCAGGTGGAAATGGGGGCACAGGTTTGGGCAGGCGGCCAGTTCCCTGAGCAGGGCTGGGCTTAACTCCTGGGGTTCCAGGGAACTGAGGCGCAGGCGAAAGGGCCATGCCCGGGTGGAGAGGCTCCCGAGCAGACCGGCCAGGCTCAGGGACGGCTCCAGGTCCCGGCCGTATTGTCCCAGGTCCACCCCGGTGAGCACCACCTCCTGGTAGCCCAGGTCCGCCAGCCCCTGGCAGGCCGCCATGACTGCGTCAGGGGGGAGGCTCCGGGCGGGGCCCCGCACCTGGGGCACGATGCAGTAACTGCAGTGGTGACTGCAGCCCTCCTGCACCTTGAGGCGGGCCCGGGTCTGCCCGGGAAAATGCCTGGCCAGAGGGGCCGGGAAGGGCTCTTTCTCTGGCAAAGCGCCCACCGCCAGCCGGGGACCGCCTTCCCGGCCGGGTGCGGCCAGCCACCGGGACAGCCCCACCTTTTCCCGGTTGCCCAAAATTAGCCGCACCCCGGGCAGGGCTGCCACCTCGCCCGGAGCCCGCTGGGCATAACAGCCGGTGACCCAGACCGGCACGTCCGGAAACTCCCGGGCCAGGCGGCGTACGGCCTGGCGGGCCTGCTGGTCCGCCCTCCCGGTCACCGTGCAGGTGTTTACCACCAACAGATTCGGGGCGCACCCCTCAGGCACCCCGCCCCAACCCAGGTCCATCAACTCCTGGGCCATCCCGGCCGAGTCCACCTGGTTCACCTTGCAACCGAAAGTGATAATGCGAAAGTGGCGGTTTTCGGTTTTTGGTTTTCGGTTTTCGGTTGCCATCTTCAAGGGCTTCGCTTCAAATGAAGGAATCTCAAATTTTTGCAAAGTTTTTGGAAAAGGATAAAGGTGGTCTCAGCAAGATACATAACCGGCACAGAAAACAGAAAACAGAAAACAGAAAACTTACTCAATCCTCTCCTCGATCCAGCCGCCGCCGAGGCACTGGTCGTCCCGGTAGAAGGCCACGGCCTGGCCGGGGGCCACGGCGCTCTGGGGGGCGGCGAAGATGACCCGGGCTTCGGCGGGGCCCAGGGGCCTGATCCGGGCCGGCGCCCCGGGGTGGCGGTAGCGGATCACCGCCACGGCTTCAATTTCCTGATGCGGGGGGTCGATGAGCCAGTTCAACTGGACTGCCTTGAGGCCGCCGGCCAGCAGTTCGGCTCGGGGGCCGATGACCACCTGGTTGGTTTCCGGCCGGATCTCCAGGACGTAGTAAGGTTCCCCGGCAGGGGTGGCCAGGCCCCGGCGCTGGCCCACGGTGTAGCCTTCCAGGCCCCGGTGCCGGCCCAGGACCTGGCCCTGGCGATTGACCAGCTCTCCGGGCCGGCCGCCACCGCCTCGACGCGCCCTGATAAACTCGTGGTAGGACCCCTGGGGGATAAAGCACAGCTCCTGGCTCTCCCGGCAGCCGCTCACCAGGGGGAGCCTGAGGTCTTGGCAGAAGCCGCGCACCTCCTTTTTGGTCAGGTCCCCCAGGGGGAAAAGGAGGTGGGGCAGCAATTGCCGGGGCAGGCGGCTCAAGAAATAGGACTGGTCTTTGGCGCGGTCCCGGCCCCGGAAGAGGCCGGGCTTCCCGTCGGCGCCGGGCCCGAGGCGGGCATAATGGCCGGTGGCCAGGTAATCCACGCCCTGGGCCTGAAGCAGATCCCAAAGATACCCGAATTTGATGGCGGCGTTACATTTCACGCAAGGGTTGGGAGTGCGGCCCCGGGCGTATTCGGCCAGGAAATAGTCCACCACCTCTCCGGCAAACTCTTGGCTCAGGTCCAGTTCAAGGAGGGGGATGTCCAGATGCCGGGCCAGGGCGGCGAGGGCTGCCTGGGGAGGGCAGGTCGCGGCCAGGCGCAGGTGCACCCCCTGGACCCGGAAGCCTTGCTGGAGCAGGAGCGCGGCCGCCACGGCGCTGTCCACGCCGCCGCTCATCGCCACCGCCACTTTGGGGACGGGAGGGGTAGTGGGTTTGAGGGGAGGGCCGGGGGATGTAGAACCGGCGCCATCGCCGCCGGGAAAAGACGCGCTCGCTTGCAAAATCACAGCCGAGGGCGGCTGTTCCACATTGATTCGGGCACGGCAAGCCGTGCCCCTACGCTCCCCTCCCAACCCTCTGAAACGTACTAGTCTTGCCGGCATTTCCTTTAATATATAATTTCTTGGATTCTGGAGAAATGTTAAAAAATGCAGACCTGAAGTAGCCCCAGGCTCTAGCCTGCGTGTCCGGGATTGACGCAATCGATGGGCGCAGTCAAACGCCCGAGCCAAAACCCGGCCGCCGCTTACCGGAGCCAGGGCTCCCAGATATTCCTTGACGGGGCGGGGCCTTTACTTTAGGATTTTAATCAGATCAGCTGATAATAGTTTTGCGGTCAAAAGCGCCCAAAGGACTGAGTATGGCCCACGTCGTCACCGTCATCAACCAGAAGGGGGGGACCGGCAAGACCACCACCGCCATCAACCTGAGCGCCGGCCTGGCTTACGATGGCTACCGCACCCTGTTGGTGGACCTGGACCCCCAGGGCCATTCCACCATCGGTTTGGGGGTGGAGCCCGATTCCTTCACAGAGTCCATGGCCGAGTTGATGAGCGTCCCCAAGAAGCCCATGCAAGAGGTGGTGGTGCCCACCTACGTGCCCCGCCTGGATATCGCCCCGGCCCACATCCGCCTGGCCCGGGCGGTCGAGCAGGTCTATACCCGGGTGTTCCGGGAGGCCATCCTGGCCCAGGCCCTCAAGGGGGTGGAAGAGGACTATGACTTTGTCCTTATCGATTGCCCTCCCTCCTTAGGGGTGCTCACGGCCAACTCGCTCTATGCCTGCGACTTTATCATCATTCCCTGCCAGATTTCCCGCTATTCCCTGGACGGCCTGGCGGACCTCCTCACCACCATTGAAACCGTCAAGGACCTGGGGCCCGAGGAATTGTTCCAGGGGGATCATTTCCGCATTCTCCTCACCATGTTTGATCGGCGCAACCGGGTGACCAACGAATACATCCTGGACCAGTTGAGGCCGTATCGGGATAAGACCTTTGCCACCTTTATCATGAAAAATGAAGCCCTGAATCAGGCCCAGATTGCCCAGAAGGCGATCTTTGACTACGAACCCAAGAGCACCGGGGCCCAGGATTACCAGCAAATTACGGCTGAGTTTTTGGAGATATGGCGAAAAAGAAACAGCTTGCCGGAAAAAAGACTAAGCTGGCAAAGCTCCCTCTAACCCAGGCCTTGGCCCAGCAGGCGGAAGAGGGGGCTCCCTGGGGGCCCTCTGAGCCTCAGGCCCCGCCTGAACCGGAGTCCCGGCAATTGCCCCTGAGCTGGACCCAGGCCGAGAAAGGGGCGGCCGGCCCCCTGGCCGCGGCGTACCTCCAGGTCATTGAGGATTTAACCAGCCTGCAGGCGGATCTTCCGGCTCCGGCTTCCGAAGCGGCTGCCTGGAATCCGGAAATCCCCATGCCCGCCACCATCCCTCCGCCCCAGCGCTTGGAACTGGCCCTGCGCCAGGCCCGCAGCGACCTGAGAGATTTGCACCGGTTTCTTTCCCCAGCCTAGATTTTTTGCCTTCGAAAAACCCTCAACTTTAGGGGCGGGCCCCCGGGTGTGCCCTTACGGGGGCGCGCCCCGGGTGCTCCCGGGAAGAAAAGGGCATCCGCCCAAAAAATTAGGGGCCGGGAGTTTTTCACTCCCAGCCCCTCCGACGGTTACCCTCGACCCCGTTACCGGCCACAAAGGCCGTTGCCTCAAAAAAGTTGCCGCCTTGACAAACTCCTGACCCCCAGTTAACCGGGCCTCTTCGCCCACGGGGCGGTGGAGGGGCCCGGGACCCCGCTCAGCTTTATTTCATTTTCGGCGGGGCGGAGGGCTGCGGAGCCGCCGGCGCTTGGGCCATCTTTTCCTGCAGTCTCTTGATATTCTCCTGGACGATGGGGGCTATGGAACTCTCGACCCCGGTCTGGCGCAAAGGCTTGACTGCGGTGCAGAGGCCGCCGACGAAGCAGGTCTGCTGCACCTTATCCTTATACTGGGCGGCATGCAGCGTCGCCTGCTGCAAAAAGGACATGGCGTCTTTCAGCTTGCCGTCCCGCTCATCCAGCACTGCCAGATTATTCAGGGCAAATGAATTATCGGGGTCAAGTTTCACCGCATCTTGGAACTCAAATCTGGCGGCCGGGTAGTTGCCCTGGCGCAATAAATCGTATCCTTTGGCCAAGGGGGTGTACACGTCCTCCGGCATCAGAGAACCGGCCGTGGGTTGGGCCAGGGCCCCGGCGGGAAAAGCCAGCCAAACCCCGGTCACTAAAAATAAGCCGGCCAAAACATAGGGAAAATATTTCCGCATCGCTTCTCTCCTTCAGCAGAACTTTGGATCAGGGCGAGCCGCCCTGTTCCGTTTACCTGGGAAGGTAAGAATGCAGTCTGCGGTATCAAGAGGGCCTGGTCCGGAAGCCCCGGCCGGCCGAGGCAGGGAGCCGCCTGAGGTTCCTCTCCCGGCGAGTGGCGGCCAATCGAATATTTTTCCGCCTATCTTACTTGGTGGCACAGGCGTCTCGCCTGTGCCGCACAGGCTAACCGCCCATGGACAATTGTTAACCACCCCCAAAAATGAAAATCCCCCCTCCCGCGACCTGTAGGGACGGGGTCTCCCCGCCCAGGCATAAGAAGGGCCATTTGTCGGGCGGGGGGACCCCGCCCCTACAGAAAATAGTTGCTTAAGTGAGCAGCATTGGGATTTATACCAAGATGCGCTCATAGAAGTAAGGTAAGCCTTTGCTCTGTAGGGGCGCACCCGCGTGTGCGCCCGGAATATGGGGCGGACACACGGAAACTGTCTCAGAACCCGGCCTTGCGAGGCACTGTCATTCTGAGCGAAGCGAAGAATCTAATCATATCAACGCGTTTTAGATCCTTCACTTCGTTCAGGATGACAAAAGAACCGTTTTGAGACATTTTCCATGGGTCCGCCCCTACAAGCAAATACCTTTTTGAGCGCCTCTTGGTATGAGGGGAATTTGAGGGCGACTTTCACGGTAAAGCCTGCGGCTATAAAAGCAACGTTGGTATGCAACCCGGTATAAGAAATCAGCTACTGGGTTTTGAGGTTCTGATGGTGGCGATGGTTAGTATTTGTATCCCACCGGCATGACCAGCAGGGGGTGGGATTCCCGGGGGAGTTTTAGGGTCTGGGCCAGGGTCTGGTCCTCAAAGGCGCCGACGATGCCGGCCCCCAATCCCAGGGCCTCGGCTTCCAGGAAAAGGTTTTGGGCCGCGTGGCCCACTTCCATGTGGGTGTAGCGCATTCCCCGCTCCCCGTATCTGGCGGTGCAGCGGCGATAGTCGGCGCCGATCACCACCATCACCGGGGCCTCGGCCATCCAGGTCTGCTGGAGGCAGGCCCGGGCCACGGCGCCCCGGAGGTCCCCCGGCACCAGTAGTTCCAGGGATGGTTCGGTGGGCCGGTAGCGATAGACCCCGGCTGCGAGGGTCCCCACCCCCCGCTCTCCGGCCACCAGGTAGAGGTCCAGGGGATAGGTGGCGCCGGCGGAAGGGGCGGTGCGCCGTCCCCGGGGGTCGTTCACGCCGTCCGTAGCCCACAGCAACTGGGAGAGCTGCTGCAGATCCAGGGCCCGCCCGGCAAAACGGCGAACGGTGCGCCGCTGCGCCAGGGCCTGCTCCACGGACACCTTACCTTGAGTTTGAGGCGGCGGCAGCTTGACCAGCTCTTGGGCCAGGCCGCCGCCGGTCCCGGTCAGGAATGCCAGCATCAGCATAAAAACCCCCCGGATGATGATCATGGGCCCTTTCCGAAGATTTTTGGCTTCTGGGTCATTTTTACCAACAAGCCGCCCAGGAGCCAAGGAATTTCCGGCAACTCTCGGCGCTCCCGGGTTCTGGTGGCGACGGTTCTTCCCCTTCTCCCGGATAGGCAGGCCTAGGGGGGCTGATTCCCCTTTTCCCGTTGACCCTGGGAGATATGGGACTTATAATTGATTCATGAAATTTTGTGAAGGGGGCCTCCATGGCACAGGCATATTCACCCGTAGTGCTCGATCATTTTAAGAATCCCCGCAATGTGGGCGAGATCATTGACGCCGACGGCATCGGCGAAGTGGGCAATCCGGTCTGCGGCGATATGATGAGCGTTTATATCAAGGTGGAGAGCGATCGCCTCGCGGACGTCAAGTTCAAGACCTTCGGGTGCGGCGCGGCCATTGCCGTCTCCAGCATGATTACCGAAATGGCCAAGGGTAAGACCCTGGACGAGGCCATGAAGATCTCCAACAAGGACGTGGCCCAGGCTTTAGGGGGCCTCCCCCCCAACAAGCTCCACTGCTCGAATCTGGGGGCCGATGCCCTGCACGCCGCCATCACGAATTACCGGGACCGGCTGGCCGGAAAGATCAGACCCCTGGAAGCCGAGCGGGAGGAGCATGTGGGCCGGAAGGGGGGCGAAGGCTGCTACTGCCCCTACTGCCAGAAGAAAGTGGAAGAAGAATCCCCCTTCTGCATCTTCTGCGGCAAAGAAATGCCCCACGAACACGAGCACTGATTCTCCCCAGTCCGGAAGGAGGCTCACATGGGAGTCATCTATTTAGATCATCTATCCGCCACGCCGCTGCATCCCCGGGTGAAGGAGGCCATGATCCGGCATATCGAGACGATCTTCGGCAACCCGGTGAGCGACCACCAGATCGGCGTCCCCGCCGCCCAGGCCCTGGATGCGGCCCGGACCCAGGTGGCGGCCCTGGTGGGCGCCGCCCCCCAGGAGATCGCCTTTGAGTCGGGAGGGACCGAGACCATCAATCACGCCCTCAAGGGCGTGGCCATCGGTCTTCGGGAGAAGGGGCGCCACATCATCACCTCCAACATCGAGCACAAATCGGTGCTCAACAGCCTGCGCACCCTGAGGTTGCTCGACTACCAGGTCACTTCCCTGGATGTGGACTCGTACGGCCTGTTGGACCCGGCCGCGGTGGAAAAGGCCATCAAACCCGAGACCATCCTCATCAGCGTCATGCTGGCCAACAACGAGATCGGCACCATCGAGCCCGTGGCCGACATCGCCCGGATCGCCAAAAAAAATAAAATCATCTGCCACACCGACGCCGTGGCCGCCGCCGGGGTCATGCCGGTGGACGTCAAGGAACTGGGGGTGGATCTCCTGAGCCTGGCGGCCAACCAGTTCTACGGGCCCCCCGGGGTGGGCGCCCTCTACGTCCGCAAAGGCACCCCGGTCTGGCCCCTCCTGGACGGGGGCGTCCAGGAAGGGAAGCGCCGGGCCGGCACCGAAAACCTCATCGGCATCGTCGGCATGGGGGCGGCGGCGGAGATGGCCGTGCAGGAGATGCCGGCCCGGGCGCCCCGCCTCCGGGCCCTCAGGGACCGCCTGCGGGATGGATTGCTGGCCCTCATTCCGGATATCCACGTCAACGGCCACCCCACCCAGAACCTGCCGCACCTCCTGTCGGTGTCGGTGGAATATATCGAGGGGGAAAGCCTGATGCTCATGCTGGACGAGGAAGGCATCTGCGTGGCCACCCGTTCGGCCTGCGCTTCAGGGTCGCTCCGGGCCTCCCACGTCCTCATCGGCACGGGCCTCGATTTTGCCACCGCCCAGGGCACCCTGGTCTTCACCCTGGGCCGGGATAACACCGAAGCCGAGATTGACCGGGTCCTCAAAGTCATGCCCCCCATCGTCCAGACCCTCAGGGACATGTCGCCGATTTACAAGAAAGGCCATACCGCTTAGCGGATATTGGGGGAGG
>Ga0315281_10012062_pt1 | contig 11796 bp, 13 predicted proteins | sample YL17G07_0_MG_FD_204540 | JGI IMG/M metagenome (GOLD analysis project Ga0315281, IMG submission 204540) | Sediment microbial communities from Yellowstone Lake, YNP, Wyoming, USA - YL17G07_0 | ecosystem: Environmental > Aquatic > Freshwater > Lake > Sediment | place: USA: Wyoming | collected... | reverse complement strand
AGACCGGCGCCCACAAATGGTTTATCGGCAGGCGAAGCGCGGGCCGAAGGCGGGGAAGCCCTATCAGGCATATTATATCGCTTATTTGGGGGCGGACACCTCGATGCGGCGGCGGGACGACGCCTGTCGCAGCGCGTGGGCAGTGCGCCGGAGACTTGATTGACCAATTGATATCAAGCTTTTTTTTCACGCGTCTTCAGATTCGAAGTGTGCGCAACCAGATTCGAAAAATACAATCAGTTTGCGCCGAAAAGGGCGGAAAATGGGTCGAAATGTCGGGGATGCGCATCGGGCTCACGGAAACGCGTGTTTGAATTGAGAGAACAATGTTAGTCATCTGATAAGCAGGCGTCGAAGAGGGACTACAGCGAGGATAGCAGAGCGATGGGAGCGGTGGTAGCGGCTGGTGGCACTCGAGGGAGTTCCGGACTGACTATCCGCCCGCCCATGCTGCGGATATTACACGAACGGCCGGCCGTACCGCTCGCTGTGTGCTATCTCCGACAGTGGTTTGCGCCTCTTCCTGCCGCGACCCACGCTTACGGCCGGGTACCCGAAGGGCAGCACCGCCAGCACGTCCAGCTCCGAAGGAATACCGAGCAGTTCGCTCACGCCATCCAGGCCGCCGAAGCCGACCCAGTTGGAGCCTAGGCCGTCGGCCCAGGCCGCCAGGAACATGCACTGAATGGCGCGGCTGGCGTCGGAGACGGCGAAGCGGATGCTCTTGTCGATTGCGACGACGATTACCAGGGGCGCCTGCGCTACGTACGGTCCGGTGCGTGCCATCGCCGCGACCTTGCGCACCGTGTCGCGGTCCTGAACGACGATGAAATGCCAGGGCTGGCGGTTACTGGCGCTCCCCGACATCCGGCCTGCTTCAAGGATGCGGCGGACTACGTCGTCGGGGACTGGTTTGTCCTGATAGCTGCGCACGGCAAGGACGGTGCGAATGGCCTCTAAGACTTCCATGTCCGGGTCTCCTTTCCCTGCAGGCGATCTCGGGCGCGGCGAAGCCCCATCAGGCAAATTATACGGCAGATTCAGGGAAGGCACCCGACGGCGGCATACATATTCAGTCTGCACCTGGAGGCGACGCAGGCGCGCCAAGTCGGTCAAGAAGGGCCTTGAGTTCGTTGCGGAGCCTGATGATCTCTCTGTCTTTTCGGACACGCCAAAAATCGTCGAAGCTGTTGAACCCAATCTCTCTCGCCCTCAGCGCCATATCCCCGAGCACCCGCGGAAGCTCGCGGAACTCCTCTGCCTCAAGGAATTTGGCGTTTGCGCGCCTGATAAGCTCGTCTGAGGCCTTTGTGCGGTCTAGGAATGCGCCGGGGCTCTCCTTCGAGTAATAGCCTCGTATGGGTAGCCAGATTTCGGTTAGAAACCACAGGTTGATGTTGAGTATCCGGGCAAACGCCTTCGTGGCGAGATCACCTAGGTCGGTGAAGTCGGCGATTCGACTGGCCGGACCGATGGCGGCAAAAACTGTCGCATCTGTGATCGCTGGCGTTAGCGACGGCAGGTCGCCGGGTCTAGGTGCGACGAGGTGATCCTGGTCATAGTTTCGCAGAAGCCCCAGCAAATGGCCGCAAAGAGAGTAGTTGAGACGTGTGGCGCCAAGCATCTGCTGGAACGCATCACTTAGTTTGTGCAAGCCCTCCTCGAGGAAGTAGCGCCTCGCATCTTGCCCCTGAAGTTCTCGGCGGAGGCGTCGACCCGCAAGCCGAACGCCCAGGATCGCCAACAGGCTCCCAGCCACGATAGGGGCAACAAACGTTGCTATAGCTTGCCAATAGTCGGCTGTCAAACCCAAGAACTCACTCGTGGTGCTAGCTTGTAGGAACGGCAATTTATGCGGGCCTTTCCGCGAATGCTGCCACGGGTGGTCAGTCGCTCAGGGGTGGAGGAGGTGTCAACCGAGCCACACTGCCCTACTCGTCCATCGCCTCCAAGAACGCGCGCACAGCGGGTTGCCACGTCTTTTGGGCGCGCTTGGCGGCCTTGCCCTCGTAAGCTGCCAAATTCAGGCCGACTATCGGACCAGCCTGATCGATTGCCCATCGATGGAACTCGAACAAGTTGAAGCTCAACTGAAGGAAGGCTTCCTTCACGCGAGCCACAATTGTCGCCGTATCTGACTGCTCATCCAAGCGATTGGCTTTCAATTGACTTTCGAACTCTTCGAGCAACGGCGACAGCCGAACGTTCGGCCGAACGAGATAGTGGGGTCGGTTGCGATGCAGGTTGCGATCGGATAGGTGACGCACGCGTTGCCAGTCGTCTAGCCAACCGTCGATGACCGTGTCAACTTGATCGCGAGTGGGGTGACCCATCTCCAGCGCCATCCAAACCGGCCCATACGCCATTCCGATACAGGTTGAAGCAGTCAACTCGGCGTCCAGCGCTCGCTTCAGCATCTCCTGTTGAGCCTTGCGCTCCATGAACTCAGCGAAGCCCACTGATGCTACTCCCCGATTGGGTGGCCAGTAACAGGGCGGCGTCGGTGCTGGCTGCCTACCATTGGACGAACATGGGCATGACGACGTGGACGTAGTTCTCCGCGCCCACAGGCCGCAGGACGCCCGGACTCGACGGGTTCGTCGTCTCCAGCGCTACCTGGCCCTCCGCCAGCACCGCGAGCACGTCCTGGAGGTACTTGCCGTTGAAGGCGATCTTCGCTTCCTCGCCTTCAATCACGGCGTCGATCTCGCCCATGTTGTCGCCGATCTCCTCGGCGCGGGCGGAGATCGCCATTTTGCCGGGGGTCAGCTCTTCGCCCGGCGTCATGACCAGTCGCACGATGCCGCTGCCGTCGCGGGCGAAGATCGAGGCGATGCGCGTCTCGCGGAGGAAGTCGGCGACGCTGACGGTCGCCTTGCTGGTGTGCCCCGACGGTATGAGCTGGCTGTAGTTGGGGAACGTGCCCTGGATTAGCTGCGCCACCATCTCCACGTTCTTCAGCCGGAAGAGGGCCTGCGTGCGATTGGCGTTGAGCATCATTTGCACCGACTCCTCCTCGTCGGCCAGGAGACGGTTGACCTCGGCGAAGGCGCGCGCCGGGATTATCACCTCCGTCCGCTCGGCTACCGACTGCCCTAAAGGCAGGTGGTGCACCGAGAGGCGGAAGCCGTCGGCGGCGGCGAGCGTCAGCTCGGCGTCCTCCATCAGCGTGTGGACGCCCGTGAGCACGGGCCGCGAATCGTCGGTGGCGGCGGCGAAGGCGACCTGCGTGATCGCCGTGTGCAGCACCTTGGGGTCGAGCGCGACCCCTTCGCCGCCCTCGACGCGCGGGATCGGCGGGAAGTCGTCCGCGTCCATGCCGCCGACTGTCGCCTCGTTGCGGGCGCAGACGAGGCGGAGCTGGCGGGAGCGTGCGGGGAGCGTCATGTCGATGCGCTCCGGCGGCAGGGAGTTGACGAAGTCAGTGAGCAGGCGCGCCGGAATCGTAATCGCGCCCTCTTCTTCGATCTGGGCGCCGATCCAGCAGGTGAGGGCGATCTCGAGGTTCGTCGCCGACAGCTTGAGGCGGCCGCCGTCGCTGGCCATGAGGACGTGGCCGGTGATGGGCAGCGTACTGCGGGTGGCTACCGCCCGTCCGACGATGCCGAGGCCGCGCGCGAGGTTCTCTTGAAGGCAGGATAGCTTCATAGCGATCACCTACTTTATCATTTTAGCTTGCTTATTCGTCGGCAGTATAACGCAGTGAAGGTGGCTCGGCAAGTGGGAGAGGGCGGTCGCGCTCAGGCGAAGAGGCGCTCGAGCGCCGTCATCAGGACGAAGCCGGCGACGGTGCCGGATGTGGCCCACAGATGGTTGCCGCGATGGTGGCTTTCGGGAATCATCTCATCGATCAATATGTAGAGCATGGCACCTCCCGCGAAGGCGAGTCCAAACGGAATAAGCGGCCCGATAATCACGACCAAGGAGATGCCGATCAGCGCCGTGACGGGTTCAGCCAGACCTGTCAGGGTCGCATAGGCGATTGCCCGCCGGGAGCCGTAGCCTTCCCGCACAAGCGACAGGGAGACGGCGAGTCCTTCCGGCATGTCCTGAATGCCGATCCCCACCGCCAGGACGATGCCGGCGGCGATGTCCCCCGGACCAAAGCCGACCCCTACCGCCAGCCCTTCGGGCAGATTGTGGATAGTAAGCGCCAGTATGAAAAGCCAGACGCGACGCAGCCGTGCCGCCCCGGGACCGTTCGATCCATCGAGAAAGTGGAGATGGGGAACAAGGTTGTCCGCCAGGCCGAGGAGCGCGACGCCCGCGAGAAGGCCGAGCAGCGCCTTTCCGGTTCCGCCTTCATCGATGGCGGGCGTTATCAGGCCGAAGACGGTGGCGGCGAGCATGATCCCCGCCGCGAAACCCAGAAGGCTATCCATTACCCTGTCAGACGCGTGTCTGACGAAGGCTGCGGGGACCGAGCCGACTCCGGTAGCCAGGGCGCACCCAAGGCCCGCGACAAAGCCGGCGGCGATCAACTCCCCGTGTGAGATCACTTCCTCTGGACACAGCCTCCAGTCTTTGTGCGCTGCGAAAAGATCACAGCCCCCAAGCATACCAACTTACGAGAGAGCGGGCTATGGGGGCTGCCGTCTATCGAGTCGTCGGACCTGTTGCGTAGACCGCCTTTGCTAGCTCGTGCTGCCGGACTTTCGAATCATCCGGTAGCGCATCAGGAATCCGACGCCAACGATCACCAGTATCGGCGCCAGCCACCAGAGGAACGTCGCGGCTGCGAACACTCCGGCGCCCACGGCGCGCAGGAACAGCAGCGACGACTCCCAGCCGGCGCCGCCTGCCTTCAACGGGTCCGGATGCGAGTGGGACGGCGGCACTGGCGTGGGTGTTACCGGCTCCGTGTGGAGACTGACCGTTATCGTCGCCAGGGACGAGAGGTTGTCCATGACGTTCATCTGGCCCTGGATCTGCTCGATTTCGGTGCGGACGGGCGTCAGGTAGCTCTGGATCTTCAGGATGTCGTCGATGGTCTCCGCTTTGTCGAGGAGGCCGAGGTAGGTGGCCTCCAGGGCCTGGGCGCTGCGGAGGCGCGCCTGGAGGTCCGTGTACTGCTGCGTCACGTCCTGGGCCTTCGATGATTGGTTTTCTACCTTGATCGCCAGGCCGCGCAGGTCGTCGACGACCTTCTGGTACTGGACAGTGGGCACGCGGATTGTGAGGCTCGCGTACGGCTGGTCCTCGTTGGCCGCGACCGACGAGTCGAGGACGAAGCCGCCGGCGGTGATGGCGATGCGTTCGACATCATCGTAGGCTTTCGAGACGTCCGCGACCTGGAGGTCCAGCGACGTGTCCTGGATGATCTTGCGGTCGAACGTCGCGGCGTCCGATGGGACCAGGCCCGGCGCGTTCCCTTCCGCTACGCCGGAGCCGGCAGCTTCGGCGGCCGCAAGTGGCGGCGCTTCTCCGACGGTCTTTTGCTCCGCTTCACCCGCAATTGCCGGCTCGCGCAGGCCCACTGCGCTGTCGGAGCTGTTCTCTGAGCCACCGCAGGCGGCGAGCGCGAAGGCGATGGCAAGCGCGGCGGCGCCCATAGCGGCGATTATTGCTTTGCGGTTCATGGTCGTCATCCTTTCTTTCATCGTGATCGAATGGACTCTCTGCACCAAAGCCGCGCTTCCATGCGACACGTCTACTCGATGGCGAAGACCACCTGCACCGTCAGGTTGACGTCGAGCTCTCCCGCCTCAATGGGCGTCTTGGCCTGCTCGGCGGCGCCCAGGGCATCGCGGCTCGCGTACGTCAGCGGCACCGGCGGCGTGACGCTGCCCTCGACGATCGCGATGGGGTCTCCCAGCTTCACGCCGGCGGTGTCGGCCAGGCGCTGGGCGCGGGCCTTGGCATCGTTGACGGCGTCTTCGCGGGCCTGGTCCTTGAGCGTGCTCGGGTCGTCGATGGTGAAGCTGATGCCCTGCACCTGCGTCAGGTCGCCGCCGGCCGCGACGGCGCCGTCGAGCACGTCGCTGGTCTTGTTGATGTCGCGCACCTTGATGGTGACGGTGTTGGTGACGCGGTAGCCGATCAGCTTCTGGGTAGAGACGATCGAGTAGTCGTACTCGGGGTAGATGCTGAGCTGGGTGCTCTGGATGTCCTTCTCAGCGACGCCGTTGCCCTTGACCGAGGCGATGAGGGCCTGCATCGTCGTGGCGGCCTGATCGCGCGCCTCCGCGACGGTCGGCTTGAGGGTGCTGATGCCCAACGACAGCACGGCGACGTCGGGCTGGCCGGTTGCCTTGCCTTCGCCGCTGACGGTGATGCCCTGCTGGTTGTTGCCGTCCGAGGAGGCGACGGTGATCTTGTCGGGCTCGCAGGCGGTACCGAGGAGGGCGAGCAGGCCCGAAACGAGGAGGGCGATGACTGCGATCTGCTTCTTCATGGTGGTGTCTCCTTGATGCTAGCTACGATTGATTTCGACCCAGCGTCGGCGCATCCAGAACGCGGACGCGCCAAAGCCGACGATTAGCCCGCCCGCCGCTCCTTCGAGTATCCACAGCCAGAGGTGGGACGATCCTTCCGCGACGGGCCGGGCTTGTTGTGGCGCCGCCGCTGCCGCGCCATACGGCGTTGCCGCGGGCGGCGTGGCGTTTGCAAAAGAACGGTCCTGTTCGGCAACAGCGCTGGGCAGCGGCGGCGCCACGCCGTCCTGCCCTTCGCCGGCCGACTTCGCGATTGCGCCCATCTCAGCGTTCTGATCGGACGTCGCAGCCTGGCGGCCAAGGGAAGTTGTCGCCGCTGTCGACCCCTCACTGTCGCCGCGCGAGAAGAAGGCAACGTCGCTGGAGACGACGGCGATGAGAAGGACCGCCGCCGCAACGGTCGCGCCGCTCAGGCCGAGGTAGACGCGCCGGGCGGTCGCCCGCTGTTCCTGTCGCGCGCGGTCGCCCTCGCGACGGGTCGCTGCTGCAAGCTCCGGCGAGAGCGCGAACGAGCGGGGCGCTTTTGCCTCCGGCAGCCGTCGCATCTCTGCGACGAGCAATCGCATCTCCTCCAGCCTGCGGCCGCAGTCCGGGCATGACTGAAGATGAGAGTCGACGCGCTCCTTCGCGCGGACCGAAAGCCGGTCGTCGAGGTAGGCGGAGAGCTCTTCCTCGCTGACGGGATGACGGCGGAATCCGAGAAGCCTCACGGGAGTCCTCCTCTTCTTCGAAGTCCGGCTGTCGACGGGCTTCAAACAGTATGACGAAATGGGTGGGGCAAAAGTTCCCGCTCTCGCAGGAGGAGGTCGCGCAGACGGGCGCGGCCGCGGCTGAGGCGCGATTTTACGGTGCCCAGCGAGACGTGAAGCGCGTCCGAGACCTCCTCGTAGCTCAGGCCCTGCACGTCGCAGAGGACGACGGCCGCGCGCTGGTCGGGAGGGAGCGCCATCAGGCCGTCCTGGATGTAGCGGCTGAGCTCGCCGCGCAGCAGGCTCTCTTCCGGCGACTCGGACTCGTCGGCCAGGTCGAGGAGCGAGCCGTCGCCGCTCACGTCGTCGAGTGACACCTGCGGACGGCGCTGACGGCGTCGCAGCTCATCGGTGCAGGCGTTCGCGGCGATTCGGAGCAGCCAGGCGCGGAAGACGCCGCCGCGATAGCTATCGATGCGACGGTACGCTGCCAGGAAGACGTCCTGGGCGGCGTCCTCGGCGGCATGGCTCGAGGCGAGCATGCGCAGGCAGAGGCCGTACACCACGTCCTGGTGTATCTCGACCAGGGCGTTGAACGCGGCGAGGTCACCCGTCCTGGCTCGCGTCGCCAGCGCGGCGGCGTCGAGGTTGGTCTGGAGGCTTTCGCGGGGCAGACTGCACCTCCGGAATCCGACATTCGTGGTCACAATTCTAACAGAAGAACCATAGATTCGCTGCAGACGGTCTGGTCTAATCGTTTTGCGCCGGTGGCAGACGACACCGACTGTGTTCGCTCTAACGGCGGTGGCTCCCAGCGTTTCTTGACGTAACAGCGGCGGGTGCCGATAGTTAGATGTAAGGTATGGGAATGCTATAATCACTACTACAGATATGCTCGAAGAACCCCCGGAGAATCCCACCGCGAGTCCCGACGACACCAACACGCAGAGGGCCGAATGGCCCGCTCTGCCGCCGCCTCCGCCGACGCCGATGCTGCCGCCCGCTCCCGATCCGTACGCGGCCCCCACCGGCGACTCTGTGTGGTCGCACGACGCCGGCGCGCCCGGCGAGCGTCCCCCGTCCTCATCGCGCTCCTCGGAACGCGCGACTGCTGCCTCGTCGGACTTCGTCTGGTCCGATGCGCGACTGCGGACCACCTACCCGCCCTGGATGCCCGAGGGGCGAGCGATTCCCGTCGAAAGGAAGACGCGCTTCGGCATCCGCCTGGGCCGCGTCGCCCGCGACCTGATCGAGACTGTCATCCTGGCGCTGCTCATCTTCGTCGGCGTCCGGGCGATGGTGCAGAACTTCCGCGTCGAAGGATCGAGCATGGAGGGTACGCTGCACGATGGGCAGTATATCCTCGTGAACAAGGCGCTCTACTTCAAGGTCGACCTCGGCTTCCTGGACTTCCTGCCCTTCTTCGACGCCGGCGATAGCCCCGTGCACTATATCTTCCGGGCGCCGCGGCGAGGCGATGTCATCGTCTTCCGCTTCCCGAATCAGACGGAGCGCGACTTCATCAAGCGCATCATAGGCGAGCCCCGCGACGAGGTGCAGGTCAAGGATGGGCTTGTCTTTATCAACGGCAAGCCGCTCGACGAGAGGTACATCTTGGAGCGGCCGAACTATAACTTCGGGCCGGAGATTGTGCCGGACGGGCAGTACTTCGTGCTGGGGGACAATCGCAACAACAGCTACGATTCGCGTAGCTGGGGGTTCGTGCCCGAAAAGGACATAGTGGGTCGCGCCTGGCTGTCGTACTGGCCGTTCTCCGACTTCGGCCTCGTCTCCGACCCGTCGGTGCAGCCGCTTGGCACGCAGGGGGAATCACCTTGAGCGAAGAGCTCCTGGAGATGCTGCGCCGGGCCGGCGCCGTCCTCGAAGGGCACTTCAAGCTCACGTCCGGTCGCCACTCGGGCACCTACTTCGAGAAGTTCCAGGTCCTCCAGTATCCCGCCTACACGCAGCGCCTCTGCGGCCTCATCGCCGGCCACTTCCGCGACAGCAACGTCGAGCTCGTGGCGGGGCCGACGACCGGCGGCATCATCCTCAGCTTCGAGGTGGCGCGGCAGATGGGCCTGCGCGGCATCTTCGCCGAGACTGTGGGCGAGGAACGACGCTTCCTGCGTGGCTTCCGCGTGAACCCGGGCGAGCGCGTCCTCGTCGTCGACGACGTGCTGACGACGGGCGGCAGCATCCGCCAGGTGATCGACGCCGTTCGACGCGCCGGCGGAGAGCCTGTAGGCGTGGCCGTGCTCGTCGACCGGACCGGCGGGAAAGTGGACTTTGGTCTGCCGTTCTTCGCCTGTCTGGAGTTGGTCGTGCCGTCGTACGAGGCGTCGGAGTGTCCGCTGTGTCGCGAAGGCGTGCCGCTGACGGAGACGTAGGTCGGCCGATTCCTCCGCATCCTCGTAGGGTCGGGCCTCTGTGCCCGACGAACCTGATTTCCACCGATGGGCTGTGGCCGGCCGTCGACGAGTTTGACAGGGGTTTCGGGCGTCTTCTATATTGCGATGGGGGCCGTTAGCTCAGCGGCAGAGCTCCGGACTTTTAATCCGGGAGTCGAGGGTTCGAATCCCTCACGGCCCTCCACTTGTTCGTCGCCATCGTCAAGCGCGCGTGCGGCGACAGGGGTATCCCCATCGCCGTCAGCCAGCCCTTGTACGCCAGCCGTTTCGCGTCGTCAGGCTCTTGCGCCAACGAGGGCCAGCAGAGATAGTGGTCGCATGGAAAGCACGCCGACACGCCATCGCCGCTCAAGGACTCATCTGCTGCCTCGCACGCCGCTTGGCTGGTGGGCGGTTCGGCTCTTGATACTGTTCGCGGTGCTCTTCTTGCCGTCGGTCGCTCTCGCAGTCTCGGACCGCTGGTTGCCGTGGTCCCCACGGGTGGGGTTCATGGGGCTCCTGGTCGGCGTGCTCGCGGGCGTAACCGCAGCCGTCGCCGTCGCCCGCCCCGGCGAGCGGGCGGTACTAGTGTTTCTTCCGCTCATTGTCTCGGTCTTGTGCGCTATCGCCTTGGTGAACGAGTTGGTCCAGGGGTTGTCTCAGGCTATGCCCTGAACGGGGCAAGGTAACACATTCCATAGATGCTAGACACGACTGACGACCCCCTGCTTGGGCCGTGAAGTCCCGAACCTGAGAGTGGATGTAACCGCAACTATGCGCGGTCGATTGGCCTCGAATGCTGAAGGTTGCGGAGACGAGCGGCCGATAGAGCGCCCAGTGCCTATACTATGGGGCACATGCAGCAGCCAACGGACACCCCAACCGTTACTCAAGAAGACCTCGAAGCCGCCCGAACTGCGTACGAGGCTCGTGAACCTCAAGACCTGTTTTATCGCGCCGCGACAGAGTTGGTCGAGCGCGCCATCCACGACGACATTCCCCGGGAGCTCAGTAGAGAGGCTGTGGACCGGCGGGTTCGGCAAGTCGCTCCGCTGAATCTCGCCGAATCGCTCGCAGTGCTGCTTCGGACTTGGAACGCCGCCTTCTATCGGTTCCACCAACCATTCGATGCCAAGCACTTCAACGACATCGGTAGTCTGCTCACCCGTTACGAATCCCGGCTTAGCGCCCTGAGGCGGCGCTCAATAAGTACCCTATCCAAGGACGACGAGGAGGGCGTTAGAAGCCTTTTCGCCGCCTTCGAGGGAGTCCTTGGGCCAGTAGGTGCTGCGAAGGCCCTTCACCTTCTCGCACCGCGCTTCTTTCCGCTCTGGGATACGGTCATCGCCCAAGTGATCTACCATCTGCCGATGAAGCCGCAGGGTTTTAACGCTGACAATTACTGCCGATTCATGAGCATCGTGAGGGAGCAGTGCAGTCGGCTGGGAGGAGAAGAAGCAGTCGGTCGGAATCCCCTGAAAGCCCTAGATGAGCATAACTACTGTCGTTCCCACCTACCGCAGAACTTGCGGGGAACGACGTGACACACTAGAATCCTGTCGTCAGATGTCACGCGGGCAAGACCGCGGGATTCGTCCTCGCAGAGCGCCATCTGACCCTTCCCGCAGATTCGACGCTTCTTAGGGCCTTTCCCATTTAGACCCCGTCAAGTATCCTTTCGACATAACGGCGATCGGCTCGCCGACATGTTCCGCAGGAAGGTGACGCCAAGACACACGAAGGAGCCCTTCAATGATCAAATCGAGACTGTGTGACCTGATCGGGATCAAGTATCCCATCATCCAGGCAGGGATGGGACCTTTCAGCAACAACAACCTGGGAGTTGCTTCGGCCAACGCCGGCGTCCTGGGGCTGCTTTCCACCAGCGGCATCGTGAGCAGGACCGACCAACCATGGGTCTACAAGGCCTGGGTGAGCACCGCCGGCGCCAACGAAGACGACGACATGCCCACCGTCCTGGAAAAGTGCCTGAAACGGACCTACAACCTGGTCAAGGATAAGGGCGGTGTTTTCGGCATCAACGTCATGGTTTCCGCGGAAATGCGCGAAGCCGCGCTCGCCATAATCGACAGGGCCATAAAGGTTCGCGAAGAGAACCCGGACATCAAGAACCACTTCAAGGTGATCTTCACATCAGCCGGCGACCCCCTGGGCCTGGGCGAGAAGATCAAGGGAGCAGGGTTCACCTGGATGCACGTCGTCCCGTCCGTCAAGGCAGCTCTGCGCTGCAAGAAGGCGGGCGTAGACGTCATCGTAGCCTCC
>Ga0315281_10012061_pt1 | contig 11797 bp, 10 predicted proteins | sample YL17G07_0_MG_FD_204540 | JGI IMG/M metagenome (GOLD analysis project Ga0315281, IMG submission 204540) | Sediment microbial communities from Yellowstone Lake, YNP, Wyoming, USA - YL17G07_0 | ecosystem: Environmental > Aquatic > Freshwater > Lake > Sediment | place: USA: Wyoming | collected... | reverse complement strand
TCTTTTGATGGTTTCAACTCAATCACATCCAAATGTGAGTACTTGGCCTTATAGATCATAGGATCTTCCCGCTCTATTTCAATATATTTCACATTTTTGTCCTGATGATTTCTATAATCATCTATGTTTAGATTGACTTGTATTGGTATTTTTTCACTCGTTCCATCAGCATAATTTATAGTAAAGTATCCAATAGTTTTGCCAGTCTGATTGCTAGGAGCAAAAGCAGTAGCCAAGATCAAAATTTCTTTTGCGCTGCCTTTTATTGGAACAGAAATTTTATTCTTATACAGTTCGTACGGGCTTATATTTCGCTTTCCTCTAAAATATTCTGTGTCTATTTCAATGTGCGGCAGTTTTAACAGACCTAAATCATTTTTTATGTCAATCAAGCTTCTAAGAGAAATTATGTCCAATCCATTGTTTTTTGAAGGATCAACTATATCAAATGCTTTTATTTTATCCGCATTCTTTTCAGAAGTGATTTCAGAGAAGTCCTCGCTGTAATGATAAAATACATTCATTTCACTATTTCCATTGACTACTTTTGATATATCTATCTTTTCATAATTTCCATACTCATTCAATTCATTCACCTTCATGCTGTAGTTGGTTGAAAAGAGATTTGTTGTATTTTTAATCGGATAAACGAGAAGTTCTAACTTAAATGTTGATAAGATGGGAAATATGGAGCTGTTTTTAAAATAGAAGTATGGCAACTCACTTTTTAATATGATAGGGCTGCCAATTAGTTTCCTGTCTTTAAAGGAATTAAAAATGTAATTGTTTTTTAGACGGCCCTGGCGGAAAGTATCTACAACAAAATATTTTATATGGAAATCCTTGACAGCCTTTACAACCTCATCAAAGTTTTTCAAACATATGGTGCCCGTGCTTAGTTTAATGCATTTACCATCAACCTTAACCGTTCTATAGTTGCTATAGTACATGCCTTCGACGAATTCGTTTGCTGAATCCGAAAAAGAGATATCCTTAGACGGGTTTAGAGAAAACATAAGTTCTATACTTTTTTTACTTAAATTTTGGATTGTGACTATGTTTCTTATATCAAACATAAAGAAAACTATTATGAATAAAAAGATTATACCAAACAACAATTTTATTTGAATGTTTTTTGAGAAAGTATAAAACATATAACCAGAAAAAATTGCAAAATAAGGCGCTATGATCGATAAATGAAAAGGATCTCTGCCAACGGGATTCTTATTAAAGAAAACTAAAGGCAGCATGACAACAGTTAGCGCAATTATTATCAATTTCAAAGGATCGTCGATTTTGCTTTTTTTGATCAACACAAGATATGGACAAAACGTCATTACAAGTATCAACAAACTTAAATTAAAACTCAAAGTTTTTGCAAAAAATATTATTATAAAAATCATAGCCATCGAGGCAAAGACAAAAATACGATAGATTTTTCTTTTGTATTTTGAATGATTCAGCATGAAAAGTGTTATAGAATTAAACAAGAACAGCGCTGCAAACAATCTTATTTTATCTCCTAGAACAGAGAAGTCAAACCACCCAACAGGACTCCACGATTTTTTAGCCGCATTCACCCAATTGTATGAGTACGGTCTTAGGATTAAGAAAAGTGAAATAGAAACTAAGCTAACAAATATGATTCCCGAATGTTTTTTTGGTTCCAAGCACAACAAGAATGAAAATAAAAACAAAAGCAGCAAGGGAATGTAGCAAGTCACCCAACTAAAGTAATCAAAGTTTATTCTGTTGAACAAAAAGTTTCCTTCTCTCGGGTTGTCAAAATAAAAAGTATAAGACCCTTTGAAAAAGCATGTCAATAGGATAGGTATGATGATTATGCAAATTTTTGAAATAGTTTTTTTGTCTATTCTAATTTTTTGTGTGAACAAAAAGTATACGAGGAATATGATAGGGATAAACAATCCTGTCGTAGCATTCAAAAAACTTATGAAAGCAAAAAAAGATCCCCAGATAATAAAATTAGTTTTTTGGTTTTTTATGCCGTTGAAATAGAAATATGAAGATATTGTTGCTAACATCCACGCAGGCGGATGAGCAAACATATAAATCCCATATTCCAGCATGGGATAAAATCCACATAAGATTGAAGATATGATGCCTACTTTTCTGTTAAACATGGATTTTCCTAGCAAATAGGTAAAAGCAATCACCACCATTAAAGATCCGACATACGGAATTCTGGCATTGAATTCAGAAAACCCAAACAGCTTTACCATTAAAGCAGAAGAATACACGCCAAAAATGTTTATGTGCCCGTAATAGAATCTTGTACATCTAATCTTATCGCTACAAATGAATGGATTTAGGGGATTTTTAAGAATATACCAAATCCTGTCCACATAAATGCTTTCCTCGTCATGAACAAAAGGCAGGCTCAATTTTGCCATTGAAACACAAATGCTTCCAAAAAATATGATTAAAAGAATTACATAGATCAAATCAAAATGTTTATCCACTAACTTTAAAAATTTTCTTTTCATGCTCCACCTTTCATTTCATCCAGCATTATTAACGAACCCACTGAGTAGTATGTGAACAGAAGATCTGAAGATGTTGTTAAAGTTCCAGAGAAGCCACCATCTTCCTTTTGATGAGATGCTATCCACCTTATAGCTTTATCAACATCACTCGGTCTTTCGCCCAAAAGATACAGGGAACGAATGGCTAGAAATGTTGATTGCATATTTGAAGGTTGGCCAGTTGTAACTCCAAACCCACCATCAGCGTTTTGATCAGACCTTAACCAGTTTGCAGTTTTCTCTTTTATTTTTTCTAACCAGTTTTCATGTGGTATACCTCTGTAAGTCAAAAATCTATCTGCCATATAAATCGATCTAACTCCCCACTCAGTTGCATATGCATATGAGAAATCTGGATTTCCAAACCCACCATCCTTGTTCCAAAAAGAAAGCACCTTTCCAACTAGCTTTTCTACGTCTTTAGGTTCTTCTTTAATCAGCATCCATCTATCAAATATTTCTTTGATGCCTCTAAGAGCATTGTAATTGGAATTGTCAACAAGTTCACGTGAAACTTCATTTTCAACTCTGTTTAAGATGCCATCCCTGTTCGGTATGGTCTTGTTTGAGATTCTGAGCGATATTATCGCATTAGATGTATAGACATGATAAGTGCTCGAATGCGGCAACCCTCCCCACCCATCATCATTTCTAACACTCAACAACCATTCAGTAAGTTTATCATTATCAATATCATTAAGTCTTCCGAGTAAAAACATGGTCTGCTGAGTGAAAGAGTTTTCCAAGACATATGTGCTATCTGATTTGAAACCACCTTGTGGCAGTTCATTTTTTCTCACAAACGACAATAAATCATCATGCAGTTTGTTCGTCGAGTTGTACAATTTGTTGATCTTGCACAAAGCAGAATTAAAATAAGCATCATTTCTAATGGTTAAGTTTTCAGTTAGAAACTTATATTTTTCTATGTCTTCATCAAAGTCTTGTAAAGTTTTCAAGCAATTGAAAATTTTTTCTAATGTTTCCGACTTAGGGTCGAATTTACAAAGAGAATTTATTTTTTGAATCAAACCAACTCTTTCCTCCTTGCTAAAATTGTATCCAATATTTTCCAATGCTTCCGCATATTTGAAAACATCTATCTTGTTTGTCTGATAGTATGATTTTATTTTTCTTGTAGCTCCTTCAACATCTTTAGGTTTTCCTCCAAGATATGACAGTATATTTATAGTGTTCAACGTATCCTCCACTGTTGAAAAGCTGTTTATTATTGAAGCAAACCCTCCATCATCTTTTTGGAAATTCTGGAAAAAACTTATGACCCCATCTTTTTTTTCTACTGGAACACCGAACCAAACAAAAAGAGGAACACCAAGATTAGCTTTACTTGTCCACGGGGTTTCTCCGCTGGTTTCAGCAAAACCAATCGTGCCGACTTGAAGTGATTTTATGTAATTTATTGTATTGTCTGTTGGTCTTTCTCCAATGCAGTTCAAGATTTCTGAAAATTCGAATGTCTCATAAACCATTGGAGAATCATGCAGAAAGTATCCCTCATCCGTTTGAATTTTTTTAACATAAGACACATAATTTTCTTCATCAAAATATTCTTTAATTTTGTTTGGGTGAGGTTTGATTAAGGTGTCCTCGTCATATATTCTTTGCCAAGCTTCTTCTACTGTTAAAGGTTTTCTCAAATTTGAAAAATAGATGAATAAACATACGGCAACTAAACCAAGAGAGACAGCAACAAATAGCTTTAAACGATTCTTTTTAGTTATTCTATGTTTCAGACTTTTCATAATTATTCCTAAATTCTAATCAGTAAGATCCAGTCTTGCAATTTTTCTCCACTCTTCGATTGAATTGAACTCTGGGTACGGATAGTTGTCAGTTACTTCTGACACATCACCAAGATTAGCCTTGGTCTGTTTGATAAATTCCGGATCGTCCTTGCCAGGAAAGTTTACATCAAAAGTTCTTTTCGATCCAATCACATCTATCTCATCTTCATTAAACTTGCCCACTTCTTTTAATGCACCCAATTTCATGTGCGCAATTTTATTCGGATTCAGGCCAGCTCTTCTAGCAATGGTAGCATCAACAGCAAGTGGATCATTGCCAGTGATTATAAAACCTAGCTTTGTTGGGGTGCCTTTATCAGGCCCGTACTTATCCATGAAAACTATTCCATCGACCACGCAAAAATCAGTTTTAATAATTGAATTTATGTCAGCTATGGTTCCATGAATAGCCTCACATAGGGGGAGTGGAGCTTTCTCATCGTCTTTAGGTCTGTGCAAGTATGTTCTTTGGAATGATCCTTCCAGCTTGGTGTACAAACTAATGGGCATGACACCAATCAAATTTTTCATGCACATGGTCAATCCTGTTATGTTGTGAACTTTTAGCTTTGGCATGTTTATAAGTATCGAACCTTCTCTTAACATTTTTGGTATATACAAACTTTTCTTGTAAGCAGGATTAGGAACATCAACCTTTTCAGCTTCGGCAAATCCTATATAGACGAACTGGACTTTATGCTTCTTCAACATTGTGCTGATTCTATTTTTCTTGAGCATTTCATTAATGTCAAATATACAGCAAGGCCCCTCTGCCAAAAACATTCTATCATTTTTTATTCCATGTTCTTCCAAGTATTCGATCACACCTTCTATGACAAAAACATTTGTTGTGATAGCATCATTTTTGTCAATTGACATCAGGTTTGGCTTCAAAACCACCGTTGAATTCGAATCCAAGATTTTATCTAGACATTCAGCTTCTTCTATTGCTTTTTTTACATCCTCTTTTGTTTGCTCAGAATAAGCCAGACTGCTTTCATGAAAGTTTACAACAGCTTTTTCAGGAGTTTTATTAGGAGTCAGCATCTTCGGTATTTGAATATAGCTAGACATTCTTCCAAGAGCTAGGCCAACTGACGTGGCAGCAACAATCTTCAGAAAATCCCTTTTTGTAATTTTTTGTTTAATGAAAGATGTCTTTTTTTTCATTAACTAATATTTGGATTGAGAATTCATAAAGATTAAAAGATTAAAATTTAAATAAAATCTATGAATAGGACATTAATCATTCTTTTAGTTGTCATTGCGATCGGCGTTATTATAATTATGTCATCTAACTCTTACAAGCAGCCCCATGTTAAAGTTCAAGCCCTCACTTTTGAAAAATCAGGTAAGATGTATGAAGAAAAAATCGCCGTCAGTCCTGGCATTGGCATGACCTTGCATGCAATCCTTGAAGAAACCAACGGAGCTGACATATCATTGTCAGAAGCAGGAAAATGTTTATGTTCGTTTGGAATTTATAATCTTAGCATGTCCTGGAATTCTTCTTTTGCATGCGACAAAACAATAAAAGCGAACACTAGGAAGACTGTTTCAGGAACATGGGACGGTCTTGCTTATGGAACAATGCTTTCAGAAGGAAATTACAAAATTTATGTTATGTGCGGCTCGGAAAAGATGGAAAAGGATCTTGTTGTAAAAATCAACGCTACTGATGAAGAGTGCAAGGACTGTATAGTCACGTGATCTTATGACAGAACAGAGTAAAACATTAAAACAAAAGATGTCTAGAAGAGATTTTTTCAAGATGGCTGGCTCAGCTTTAGTTGGTCTGGCAGCCGGTTATTACCTTACCAAGTTGCCAAAAATAAAAATTCCTCAGCCAATCGAATCAAAGCCAACGGTCTCAGTTGTTAAGGGACCGACTGAATACAGTGATGATGTGGTTGAAACTGTGAAGAAGGCGGTTGAAAAAGTCAATTATTTGAACAAGGTTCTTGATTCGAATTCAAAAGTAGTTTTGAAACCCAACCTAATGTACGCTCAGCCTGCAGAAAAAGGAACCACTACCAGCGGGATAGTTGTAAAAGGCGTGATTGAATATTTGAATGAGTTAGGCATTGAGAACATCACTATTGCAGAAGGTCCTTGCTGTGCCACCACCATCAATGAGGTTTTGCAAGTCACCAAGATCAAACCACTGCTTACTAAAAAGATAAAATATGTTGATGTTGCCATGACTTCTGCTTCTATAGCTGATGTGCCTTCGCCTTGTGTATGGAAGCAGATGTTTGTTGGTGATGTTTTTCTTGATGCAGACATGGTGATTTCCATTCCTAAACTAAAGACACATTGCAGAACACTTTTTTCAATGTCTTTAAAGAATTTTGTAGGTTCAACGCCTGCTGATTACTATGCGTTTGTTGTTGACAATTCTCCATTTGTCAGGCAGAAGTTGCATGCTGATGGCGAGCTGCAGCCGCAGCAAGATAAAATTCATGGCTCTATTGCCGACATAAATTCAGTGATTCAACCAAAATTTGCTGTGGTTGATGGAATAATTGGTGTTGATGGCAACAGCCCATTCGAGTCAACAATAAAAAAATGGGGAGTGATAGCTGCTGGGAATGATATATTAGCTGTTGATGCTACCATTGCTAGACTGGGAGGATATGATCCGAACAGAATTGCACACATGAAACTATTTGCATTAAAGGGTCTTGGAAAATTAGAGCAAAGTGAAATAATTTTAGTGTCCGATGTCAGCAAGCTGGACATAACAGCTCCAAATTTTGATTTGGAATTTGCTAAAAAATATTTTAGAACACCAGCTGTTAAAAAAGTGAGCGCATCATATCCATACGCAAAATTCGAAACCATAGAGGAATGGAGAGAAGTTGCAAACTTGAAAGAGTTGCTCTAATTCTTGTAGACTACAACATCGTCCCAATGGGAGTAGGTGTTAGAAGATTTCAAGCCAATCTTGCCATCCAAATATGTTGTATCATTTACCTCGATCATCAGTTTATCATTCAAGTAGCATTTGATGTCAGGGCCTTTGAGTTCAACCCTCAGTTTATACCAAACATTTTGCTCAATTTTAAAATCTATCTTCGCAGCTTTTATCAAGGAATAATTTCCAACCTTCTTGTACAAGCCCAAAAAATTACTCTCTCTTTTTAAGTCTAGCAAGTATAAGTGATGGTCGTCATGAACTCTGAAAGCTAGGCCAAGAGCCTCGCTTGGCATATGTCTATTCTCCTCAACAAACTTGCCTTTTACTTCTGCTGTGTAATCTGTCCAATCAGAACTTCCGGCAACTATGAACTGGCAGCACTTTTCCATGTATGGTCTTGCCAGCTCTTCATTTTCAATCTGCCAAGTGCCGGCTATCATCGTCCATTTAGACATGCCAGAGGAGAAATCATCTGAAAACAGGACGTTTTTCTTTGTCGAAGAAATCAATATAATTGCTCCCACAAATACAATCAAAGCTATTGGCAAAAGTTTTACATACAAATTCTTTTTCATCAAATATATTTAGTAAACCTTTATATTTCTATTTACAATAATTAGATAGTGGTAAAATGGTCTTGGGAACTACTGAATTGTTGATAATAGTTTTGATCTTGATAATTCTCTTTGGTCCTAGCAAGATTCCTGAACTGGCGAAAGCCATGGGAAAAGCTGTGAGGGAATACAACAAGGCTTTGCGTGGTGAAGAAGAGGAAGAAGAGAAGAAGAAAAAACAGAAGAAATGAATTGATTTTAAATTCTTGGATTAAATAATAGTTATGGCAAGAGACAAGGCTAAACCAGTTGTCGATCATGTGCAAGAATTAATTTCTAGATTGAGAATAATAATTCTTCTTTTAACCGTAACATCTGTAGTAGCTTTTCCTTACTCTCCTCAAGTTTTGAATTTTTTGCAATCGAATTTGCTGCCAAAGGAATGGAAGCTCATAGTAACAGACCCGACTGAAGCCGTGGTGGCAGAGCTGCTCATATCTTTTATAATTGGCCTTATCATAAGTTTTCCGATCATTTTGTATGAAATTATAAAATTTGTTGGACCCGCTCTGATGCTTGAAGAAAGGAAGTTTGCCACATATTTCATCCTTGGTTTCTTTGGTCTGTTTGTTTTTGGTGTTCTATTCGCTTACTGTTTGCTTTTGCCAGTTACTTATGGAATTCTTGCCTACTTAACTCAACCAACAGGTGCTTCTGCTCTGATGTCCTTAGAAAACTTTGTTTCATTCACACTAATTTTCATTGTTTCCACAGGTTTGATACTAACCTATCCTGTGTTTTTGGTCTTGTTGGCAAAAATTGGTTTGCTTTCTGCTAAGACTCTATCAAAATATAGAAAGTATATATTGGCTGCTCTGTTTATTATTGCTGCTCTAATCACACCTGACCCAACGCCCATAAGTGATCTTATTTTGATCGTTCCTGTCTGGGTACTTTACGAAGCTTCTATTCTGGCGATTAAAAGGATTAAAAAGGAATAACTATTTTGCGTCATTGATTTGAGCAACTTCAAATCTGCCTATTTTTGATGGCGACATTCGAGCAAGAATTTTATAATGCCAACAACGAATATGAGAACACTGGCTAATATTAGGACAGTGTGTGCTATTGGTATGTAAAGATATTTTAGAACTGAATCTGAATCTCGTATGATTGTGTAAAAAACAACAGTTACAAAAAACAATCCACTCAAAGAAATCAGTAGCACACCTTCTGATTTTTCGTCCTTAAAAAACATGTATTTTAAAATAAAAGCAGAGATGAAGATTAAAAGTGAAATATCAGGGGAGTTATAGCTTAACACATTTTTCACTTAATAGAATTGATTTTTCTCTCCATATAAGTTTTGCAATTCGTTGAATTGGTTCTATAAATTTTTTCAAGAGCAATTAGCTTTAGTGACCGAAAGCTTTATAAAAAGTTTCCTATATAGTAAACTTATGAAACAGGAACTAATTATCAAATTATTTGCACTAAAGAAAGACTGGAAACAGAGAGAATTGTTAGCGGAAGCTGGATGCACTAAAGGCTATTTAAGCAAAGTAATAAAGAGATTAGAAAATGAGAATAGTGTTACAAAAATTGATAGAAAGCAGATTATCGTGATAGACTTACCCAAACTTCTCAGCCATTGGATTTCTATACGCAAGTTAGCAAAACCTCATTTCATTGACACAGAGGAATCTGTTGAGAAAATAGAGCAAAAACTGAAAAAGTCTAACATAAACTATTCTATTACACTTTTTAGGGCTGCATGGCATAGGTTAAAACTTTTGAAAGTTGAGAAAATTGAAATATATGTTTTGGAAAAGGATTTTGGGAAAGTTTTTAAATTGTTGGGAAAACCAAACGCATATGGAAAGGTTGAATTATATCCTGCTGAGGAAACAGACATTTCATATTCAGAAAAAATTAATGGCATAAACTTAGTTCCAGTGGTTCAGAATTATGTTGATTTGATGCATGCTGGGGGCAATGGAACAAGGATAGCATTGGAACTGGCAAAGAGATTTGAGTTGTTTGGTGTTTGAGATGGACATATACAAAAAATCTGAGGATGTTTTAAAGAAAATAATTAAAGCGCAAAAAAAGATTGGTTTTGAGATAATTTTGATTGGAGGATGGGCAGTCTACTGTTACAATCCTTATATGAAATCAAAGGACATAGATTTTCTTATACTTGAAAAGGATGTATGGAAGCTTGAAAATTTCTTGAGCTCAGTTGGATTTAGAAAGACTGGGAAGGTGCTTGAAAAAATAGGATTTGCCATGCTGGTGGAGGATGACAAGATTGAGCTAGATATTTATGATAAAAAAATAGCTAAGTTAAACATAAAAGAAATATTTGACAAGAAAATGTTTGTCAAGAAAAGATTTTTTGAAGAAAAAGTAGCTGTAGCTGATTTAAATCTCCTCATGGCTCTTAAAATAATGGCAGCATCAGAAAGAATTGGAACCGGAAAGGGAATGAAAGATATTTCTGATATACTTGCTCTCTTAGACAAATTTTATGACAGAGTTGATTTTGAGTTTGTGAAATCCTTGATAGATGAGAAAACTGTTAAAAATGTTTTATCCGTTGTATTTTCTGATTATAAGAAAATTAAAAGCTTATATCCTATGCGATTTTTACAGTTTCAAAAAATTAAACAATCTTTACTATAAATTTTTTTAGAACCGTTGTAATTAGTAGAAGCGAAATCTTTAAGTATAGGTAATAGTCACTAATAAGTAGTGATAAAATATATGGCAGAAGTTACAGGGATTAGCAGATTAGCTGAAGTTTTGGATTTTTCTACAACTCAAACTTACAAATCACTTCAATCAATAAACCCAGTCCACTGGCCAAAGACATCTAGAGAAATGTATTCTGCGCTAGTAAAAAATGGAGATTATGGAGCTGCGGAGAAACTGCTTACAGCATACATACCAAGAAAGAGTTCGTTATCAAGAGAAAAGCTAGAGCGTTTGTCTGCTTTAGAACAAGAAGGTTTGCATGTTGATAAAAAATTAGGAATAGTTGCTTACGGTTCTTCTGATGAAACAATTGAGAAACTGATGAAATTTTTGGAGCAAGAAAACTTTAGTGTTCCAGCAGCAATTATTTCAGATCATTCTGTGATTTATCTTGGATCAAATGGAAAATCTGATTTGAAGTTTTTTGACGGCGAGAAACAATTAGAATCTCTGCCAAAGGTTGGAAGGGAGAGGTTGCTTGACTCAGTGAGAGATCAGATTAGTTCTATTGCTAGTTATACACCAGAATCTCCAAAAGCAGGTGGATTGATCAGAGAGTTGAATAAACTTGATGAAGGAGTGGAAAGACTGCAAGAACTTTTTGTTGGTAAATATAATTCGGCCACAGAAAAATTACATGAAGATGCTCTGAAAGAAGCTAGAAGGAGAAATATTGGGGAAAATGTAAATCCAATAAACAAATTGTTTGATCAAAATCCGGGTAATTTTGATTATATAAGATTTTTCCCAAAATTAAGGACAACTTACACACAAGCATCTTTGCCCATGCTAACAAATGAACCAGGAAATTATAATCCGAAGAGTGATGAAGACACTTTCGAAGAGCAGTTAGAAGCTTCAACAGGTTTAGTCTTTCATGAGTCAAGAAACGGGTTCGGCCGTGTAACGAAGAGAGTAATAGCAACAACAGACAAGTTGGTAAGAACATTCGATGGCGCTCCAGAGATTACCACAGATATTTATGAAGATGATTCGCATCCTTACAATGCTTTGATGGAAGATATAAAAAATAAGAAAGGATTGTCCAAATTAGATCCGGCAGATTTGTTGATAAGGGCAATGGGTCCAAATCCTCCAAGAGCAAAAGAGGCCCAAGGTCTGTTAGAATTCTTGAATGACGGAACATTAAGACTGTGGGCAGAGCCTGAAACAGTTCTGAAGCATTTGGATAATTTGGAAAGAAAGGCCAAGTCA